>PJTY01001167.1_pt1 | contig 9853 bp, 9 predicted proteins | sample 1512121 | NCBI WGS metagenome assembly PJTY01 (sample SAMN08177680, study PRJNA422409) | Soil metagenome, whole genome shotgun sequencing project. | isolation source: Soil enriched (2) on filter paper: alkali lignin treatment | place: USA: Madison | collected 2015-01-15 | reverse complement strand
GAGGCACGCGGCTTTGCCGTGGGCGTCACCGCGCACGCCATCGGCACGGCGCGCGCCCTGCAGGTTCACGAAACCATCGGCGCCTTTTCGGCGCTGGGCATGAGCCTGAACGGCATTCTGACCGCCATTCTGATGCCGCTATTGCCCTTGCTGCTGCGCTGGCTGGGATTGATGTAAGTCGCGCCCGATCAGCCCCAGGTGTGTGAAACGAAAGCCGCGCTGGTACTTCAGGCCATAACCCAACATACGGTCAAACCCGATATGGGCGGTCCAGATCAGCCCTGCCGCCAGTATCCCCGGGGCCGATGCCAGAACGCCGGCGGCCAGGCACAACAAAGCGCCCACATAAGAGTGGGCGCTATTGTAGAGTGCCGCGCCCAACCGGGGACCGGCCAAGTAACCCAGCAGCGCCAGATCCGGCACTAGAAAACACAAGGCGAACACGCCCCAACCCGCACCCCACTCTGAGTACGCCGCCACGCTCAGGGCCAGCACGCATGCCGCCTCCAGCCGCATCACCCCCAGCACCCCACCTTTGACTGAATCGCCCACCTGACCCTCCACTGCGGAAAATAAAACAGGCCTTATTATGACCTGCACCATATTTCCCCGAAGCATCAAAAAGCAATAACAGCCGCCTTTCTTCGTTTTTTTCGGACAAAAATCCCCATCAACGCCATTCGTCGCGATAGACAAAACGCGGCATCTGCCAGTTTCGATGCAATGCCAGCATGCGAAAGCCCAGGCCGATGAGCATGGGCGCCAGCAAAGTCACGTAAGGATTCAGGTCCAGATGCATGGCGCCCAGGTACAGGGCGCCGGTCACCATGGACACACTGGCGTACATTTCCTTGCGCAGCAACAGGGGAATGTCATTGCAAAGAATATCGCGCAGCACACCGCCGGCGCAGCCGGTGATCATACCGCTCAGCAGCACCACCGTGATCGGCAGATCCATCTCCAGGGCGATCTGGCAGCCGATGACGGTAAACACTACCAGCCCCATAGCGTCCAGCAGCAGGAACAAGCTGTGCAGGCGGCGCATGATGGGCGCGATCAAGGCAGTCAGTATGGCCGCGCCGGCTGTGATCCACAGGTATTCCGGGTGCTTCACCCAGGTCAGCGGATAATGACCAAGCAGCACATCCCGCACGGAGCCGCCGCCCAAAGCAGTGATGCAGGCGATGGTACAAACGCCCACCCAGTCCATGTCCCGGCGGCCAGCGGCCAGAGCCGCCGTCATGGCTTCGGCCGTGATGGCAATGATATAGAGCACTAATAAAAGCATGGTGTCAGGCGTCCAGCTGGTTGATAAGGCGCCGGTAGCTGCGCAGCATCAGCAATCCCGGCAAGGCGATCAGCACCGTGCAGATGAAAAAACCAGGCCAACCCAGCGATTGAACCAACACCGGCGTCAACGGCCCTGCTAGGTAGGTTCGGCCGACCGCCGACAAGGCCGATAGAAGGGCGAACTGAGTGGCTGAATAACCGCGATTGCACAGTGCCATGATCAAGGCAACGAACGCTGCCGTACCCAATCCGCCGCACAGATTCTCCAGTGCGACCACCACGCCCATCAAAACCATGGACGGCGTTTGCTGAATGGCTATCAGCCAGTAGCCCAGATTGGACACCGCCTGCAGCAGGCCGAACAGCATCAGAGCGCGATACAGGCCCAGACGCGCCATGATGGCCCCGCCCATCAACGCTCCTATCACCGTGGCAGCCAGGCCGAACACCTTGTTGATGGTTCCCACCTCGGACAGAGTGAAGCCCGCCGCACGGATCAAGAAGGTCGTGGAGAGGGCGCCGGCAAAGGCATCACCCAGCTTGTAGAGTACGATCAGCAGCAGTATGCCCCAGGCGCCCGGCCGGGAGAAGAACTCGGCCAAAGGCGCGACGACGGCTTCGGACAGACTGCGCGGCGGCCGGCTGTTCAGTTCAGGCTCAGGGGCGACCAAGGTGACCAGCGCGCACAGCGCCATGAACAGGCCCATCAGAAAATACGTATTGGACCAGCCCAGCCAGCGGTCGGCCAGGATCAGCGCCAGACCGCCCGAGGCGATCATGGCCAGCCGGTAGCCCATGACCTTGATCGCTGCGCCGGCCGCGCGCTCGGGCGCGCGCAAGACATCGGTACTGTAGGCATCGAAGGCGATATCCTGCGTGGCCGACAAAAAAGCCACCCACACCGCCAGCAAGGCCAACCCGGTCAAATTGGTGGCGGGCGAAAACAGACCCATGGCGGCAATTGAGCCCGCCAGCAGCAGTTGCGTGACCAGGATCCAACCGCGGCGTCGCCCCAGAAAGGGCGGCGCATATCGGTCGACCAGGGGCGCCCAAAGGAACTTCAGGGTATACGCGGAGCCGACCAGCGTCAGAAAGCCGATCTCGGTCAGAGACACATTTTCAACGGTCGCCCAGGCCTGCAGGGTGCCCGATACCAGCGCCAGAGGCAGACCGCTGGCGAACCCCAGAATCAGCAGAGGCAGGACTCGGGGACTGGTATAGACACGGGACACGGACAGCCTCAGCGCTGAGTGGAAAGAAAATGCGGGGATTCGAAACGGTAAACAGCCAGGGTGCTGCGCCACCCCGGCAGCACGCGCACTTCGGCCTTGTCGTTGAAGGCCGCGCGATGGGTGATGCGCAGCCCCAGCGAATGAGCCAGATCCTGGAAGTCATTCATGGTACACAGATGAATGTTGGGCGTGTCATACCATTGGTAAGGCATTTCGCCGGTGACCGGCATGCGCCCGCGCAAAATCGCCCAACCATGCGGCCAATAGCCGAAATTGGGGAACGACACGATGCCGTAGCGTGCCACGCGGGCCATTTCGCGCAGGATGTGCTCGGTACGGTGCATGGATTGCAGCGTCTTGGAGAGCACGACCGTGTCGAACTGCAGATCGCTGAACAGCGCCAGCCCCTCTTCCAGGTTCTGCTGGATGACGGGCACGCCGCGGCGTACCGAAGCAATGACGGAGTTATCATCCAGTTCCACGCCTGTGCCCGCCACCTGGCGCGAATCGCGCAGATGCGCGAGCAAAGTGCCATCGTTGCAGCCCAGATCCAGGACCTGCGAGCCGGGCTCGATCCACTGGGCGATGCGCAGCAGATCCTGGCGCAGAACAGGGTTAGCATGCGGATTAGCAGCGGACATCAGGCCAGCACTCCCGTGGTACGTTGACGCGCCGGCAAACCCAGCGAAGACGCAATCTGATCATAGTAGCCCTGCACGATGGCGTGATAGCGGACGTCCTCCAGCAGGAAGGCATCGTGCCCATGCGGAGCGTCGATCTCGGCATAAGTGACCTGGCGTCGGTTCTTGAGCAGCGCCTGCACGATCTCGCGCGAACGCTCGGGCGAAAAGCGCCAGTCCGTGCTGAACGACACCACCAGGAATTTGGCCTGGACCTGCTCCAGCGCCTTGGCCAGATCGCCCTGGTGATGGCGCGAGGGATCGAAATAATCCAAGGCCCGCGTAATGATCAGATAAGTGTTGGCGTCGAAATAGCGCGAGAACTTCTCGCCCTGGTAGCGCAAATAGGATTCGACTTCGAACTCCACGCCATAGTTGTAGTGGAATTCGCCGCCCTCGGCCGGCGCACGCTGCGTGCGGCCGAATTTTTCGGCCATGACGGTATCGGACAGATACGTAATGTGGCCGACCATGCGCGCCACGGCCAGGCCCGCCTTGGGCACGACGCCATGCTCGTAGTAGTCGCCGCCATGGAACTGAGGGTCGGACAAGATAGCGCTGCGCGCGACCTCGTTGAAAGCGATATTCTGCGCAGACAGACGCGGCGAGCTGGCAATGACCACGCAGTTTTCGACTCGGTCTGGGCAACTGATGGCCCAACTGAGCGCCTGCATGCCCCCCAGCGAGCCACCCATGACGGCAGCAAACTTGCGAATGCCGAAGTAATCGGCCAGACGCGCCTGGGCGCGCACCCAGTCCTCGACCGTGAGGACCGGAAATTCGGCGCCCCAAGGCTGGCCAGTAGCCGGATTGATACTGGACGGGCCGGTAGAGCCAAAGCAGGAGCCGATATTGTTCACGCCGATGACAAAGAAGCGGTCGGTGTCCACGGCCTTGCCGGGACCCACCATATTGTCCCACCAGCCGGTGCTCTTGGGATCACCTTCGTAATAGCCCGCCACATGGTGCGAAGCGTTCAAGGCATGGCAGACCAGCACCGCGTTGCTGCGTTCGTCGTTCAGCGTGCCATAGGTTTCCACGGCCAATTCATAGCCGGGCAGCACCTGACCGCTGCTCAAGCGCAGTGGTTCGTCGAATGCAATGAGTTCGGATTGGACGGGGCCCACAGAGCCGGCGGGGATCAGACCGCAGGATGGGCGAGACGCGCCGGTATCGGCGCCGGAAACGGATTCAGTGGCCATCAGGACCTCTTTAGCTGGATTTATGGAGCGCCCGCAAGCGGATCAGGCAAATCGGCGCAAAACGTATGACCAGAAAGTTTAGCACCGTGCCCCTCCGACGTCCAAACCCAAGAGCGCGACACCACCAAGAACAGCCCTCAGCAATCACAAAAAACAGCCAATGCTTTGATTCAAATCATTATTTTCATTCTCATCTGCCTGCCGCCTAAGGTAGAAATTCGTTACATTGCCTCGGTATCCACCACGACCTGACAAGGAATGGCTTTATCGTGACGCAATTAACTTCACGCGAGCAGTCCTGCCTGAACTGGGCCGCTCACGGCAAGACGAGCTGGGAAATCAGCATCATCCTGGGCATTACTGAGCGCACCATCAATTTCCATTTTCAGAACGCCTACGCCAAGCTGGGCGTCTACAGCCGGCAGGCGGCCATTACCCTGGCCCTGGAGCGGCGCCTGATCAGCGGGGATCCGACGAGCGAGCCAAGCCATCAAAAAAAGTCTTTGCCTGCTCGGGTTCAGGCGCGTTCCCGGAGTCCGTCATGACGAACCCTTCCACCAGCCAGCGCGGCTCGACGCGCACGACCCCTTGCATGCGCAAGGACGTGCCGCCCACATCACGCGCCATGGAAAAGACCTCGCCCGGTGCAGGCACAGGCGGCTCTGCCTGGCCAGGCTGCTGTTCCAAGGGCAGGAATTTCTGACGCAAGGACTTCTGCACAGCCTGGTACAGACGCATACGCGCAGCTTCGTCCTGCTGCAGCTCAGGCGGCAGCAAAGCGTGTCCCACGGTATAGATCTGATCGCCGGCCGTCGCCGTGGTCAGATAAAAATCCAGGACGTGCTGCTCGAAGTCCAAAGAGCGATGACTGGTGACGGGTTTGCCGGGCAGCAAGGCGGGCAAACCGGTATGTTCGAGCTGAACCTGACGCCAATTGAACTCCGGACTGCAGGCGGCCAGCGCCAGGACCGTTGCCAGGATGGTCAGTGTGCGCCCAATAATGGTCATGATATTTCCGTATCCTGTCTCGTGCTTTTGCCGCCGGACCAAGGCGCCGGCCTTATACTCGCCCTCCAGAGCCTGCCGACGGTATGCTCCTAAACTAAAGCAGGCGGGCCCGGACTACTCTTTATAATCGGGCACATGCCTATTGAACAGCCCCGGACCACGCGCCCGACCCTGAAAACGGGAAACACCACCATGACGACCAGCCACGACCGCCAGCTTGCCCTGCACCAGAATCCCGACATTTTGCGAGGCATCTTGCGCGGTATTGAAAAAGAGGGCCTGCGTGTGGATGCGCAAGGCCGGCTGGCCAGCACGCCACACCCGCAGGCCGTAGGCTCGGCCCTGACCAATGAACACATCACCACGGACTATGCCGAAGGGCTGCTGGAACTGATCACCCGCCCCCACACCCGGATCGAGGACCTGCTGCAGGAACTGCAGGACATCCACACGTTCGTCGCCGGCAAACTGGACCAGGAAATGGTCTGGAATCAGTCCATGCCCGCCATCCTCCCGGATGAAAAAGACATTGCCATTGCCTGGTACGGCACGTCCAATACCGGCATGCTCAAGCATGTATACCGGCGCGGCCTGGCCGAGCGCTATGGCAAGACCATGCAGTGCATTGCGGGGGTGCACTACAACTTTTCTCTGCCGGACTCGATCTGGCCATTGCTGGGCACTGCCGGCGACTCCCTGCAAGACCAGCGCTCCAATGGCTATTTATCCCTGATCCGTAACTTCACGCGCCACTCCTGGCTGCTGATGTACCTGTTCGGTGCCTCTCCCGCGCTGGCCACGAACTTTCTGCATGGCCGCCCCAGCACGCTGGACCGCCTGGACGCCGATACCCTAACCATGCCCTGGGCGACCAGTCTGCGCATGAGCGACCTGGGCTATCACAACAAAGAAGCCCAGGCTGAATTACAGCTCTGCTATAACGACCTGGATACCTTCGTGCTGCGCATGTATCACGCTGCCGTCACCCCCTGGCCCGATTACGAAAAACTGGGCACGCACCGCGACGGCGAATGGATACAGCTGAACACGCACATTCTGCAGATCGAGAACGAATACTATTCCAGCATCCGCCCCAAGCGCACCACGGCCCGCTGCGAACGGCCCGCTACGGCCCTGGCCCAGCGCGGCGTGGAATATATCGAAGTACGCTGCATGGACATCGACCCCGAATCGCCAGTGGGCATCTCGGAAGAGACCTGTCGCTTCCTGGATACGTTCCTGCTGTATTGCGCCGCCGAGGACAGCCCCTTCTTTCCAGACGGCGGCTACTGCCAGGACAGCAAGAACAACTTCGCCACCGTCGTACGGGAAGGCCGCCGTCCAGGACTGACCCTGGTCAACCAGCAAAAACAAGACGTCACCCTGCAGGACTGGGGCCGCGACGTACTGCACGACCTGCTGCCCTATGCCGCCTTGCTCGATCAAGCTCTGGACACGCAGGCCCACACGCAAGCCGTGCAGGCGCAGTTGGGCAAGCTGATCGATCCCGAGCAGACTCCGTCGGCGCAGTTGCTGGCCCGCCTGCGCGCCAGCGGCTTGAGCTTTCATGACTACTCTTTGCAGCGCAGCCGCGACCATCATGCCGCCCTGCTCGCACATGCGCTGGATCCCGCCAAACAGGCCGCTTACGAGCAGCAAGCCGCCCTGTCGCTGCAAGAGCAGGCGCGAATCGAAGCCCAGGACGACGTTTCCTTCGAAGAATACGTGCACCGCTACGAGCGCGCCCTGGTTCCCCCGGAACTGCAGCAGGACTGATACCCCGCCCCAACCGCCCGCTCCATCGGGCGGTTTTTTTTTGCCCTGTGGATACTCGGGATGCCTGATCTGCGAATATGAAATGTTATGTTATAACATCACATTTTAACAATCTCGCTCAGGAATCTCATGCAGCCCGCTCCCCGTCCTTTGTCCTTGGCCCTGGCTCTGGTGCTCACCCCCCTGGCCCAGGCCGCCGACCAGTCCCCCATCACGCAGCTCGACGCCATCCGAATTTCCGCCAGTCCCTTGTCCCTGAGCCCACAGGAACTGCTGGCCCCCTCCACGGTGTTGCAAGGCCCCCAACTGGATCTGCGCCGCAGCGCCACACTGGGAGAACTGCTGAACGGCGAACCCGGCATCCATTCGGACACCTTCGGCGCCGGCGCCAGCCGCCCGGTAATCCGCGGCCAGACGGCGCCGCGCATCAAAGTATTGAGCGACGGCTCGGACGTGATGGACGCCTCGGCCATCTCGCCCGACCACGCCGTGACCGTGGATCCCTGGCTGGCCGAGCGCGTGGAAGTACTGCGCGGTCCTTCAGCGCTTCTGTACGGCGGCGGCGCCATCGGCGGCGTGGTCAATGTGCTGGACCGCAAGATTCCCCAGACCATCCCGGACAACGGCGTCGAAGGCTCCGTCCAAGCGCAAGGCTCCACGGCCGACCGAGGCCGGGCCGGTGCCGTCGAGCTGACCGCTGGCGAAGGCAATGTCGCCGTGCATGTGGAAGGATCATCACGCCGCAGCCGCGACTATCGCGTTCCCGACTGGACCGACAGCCGCGTCAAGGACTCGAATGCCCGCAGCGATTCGGCCAGCGTGGGCCTGTCCTTCATCGGCGAGCGCGGCTACATCGGCGCCGCGTATTCCTATCGCGAAGATACGTACGGCCTGCCTGGCCACAGCCACGAATACGAAGACTGCCACCCGCACGGCGCCACCCTGCATTGCGGCGGGCACGGGCACGATCACGATCACGATCACGGGCACGACCATGACCATGGTCATGAGCATTCCGCCACCGCGCACCTGCGCAGCGAGCGCATCGACCTGCGTGGCGAGCTGCGCGACCCGCTGCCCGGCTTCCAGCGCGCCCGGCTGCGCGCCGGTATCACCGATTACCGTCATGTCGAAAAGGACGGCGATATCGACGGCACTCGCTTCAGCAACCGCGGCTACGACGGTCGGCTGGAACTGGAGCACCGCCCCCTGGGTCCTTTCCAGGGCGTGATCGGCATGCAGACCGCCTTGTCCGATTTCGAGTCGCGCGGCGGCAGCGAAGACTTTATCCCCAAGACCCGCAGCCGCAGTCATGGCTTGTTCATACTGGAAAACCTGCACTGGCAAGACTGGCGCTTCGAGTTCGGTGCGCGCCAGGAATGGCAGAACATCACCCCCGACTCCCAACGCCTGGAGCGGCGCAAGGGCACGGCCGGCTCATTCTCGGCCGGCGCCGTCTGGGATTTTGCGCCGCAGTATGCCGCCAGCCTGTCCGTGTCGCGTTCCCAGCGCTTGCCCAATGCGCAGGAGCTCTATGCCCGCGGCGTGCACTTCGCCACGCTGAGCTACGAGCGCGGCGATCCGGACCTGGGCCGCGAAACCAGCCGCAATGTGGATCTGGGCCTGCAAAAGCACGCCGGCGAGCTGCGCTTTGATCTACGCGCGTTCTACTCCCGCAGCAAAGGCTATATCTACGGCCGCACGCTGGACCGGCACGAAGACTTCAGCCTGATCCAGTACAGCCAAGACGATGCCCAGTTCTGGGGGCTGGAAGGCACGGTGTCCTACCCGGTTCGCCGCTGGGCCAGCGTGAGCGTGTACGGTGATGTCGTGCGCGGTAAACTGCTTCATCCAGATCGTAACCTGCCGCGCATGCCGGCCGCGCGCGTCGGCGTGCGTGCTGACCTGGATTGGCGTGACTGGTCGGGCTTCGTGGATTACACCCATACTTTCGCCCAAAGCAGGCTGGCCGAGTTCGAACAGCGCTCGCCTTCGTATGGTCTGCTGGGCGCCGGCGTCAGCTACCGCGGGCGGCTGGAGCAGACCTCCTACACCCTGTACCTGAAAGGAAGCAACTTGCTCGACAAACTGGCCTACAACCACACCTCCTTCATTGCCCGCCAAGCGCCCTTGATGGGCCGCAACATCATGACCGGCGTCAAGGTGGAGTTTTGAGCACACTGCCCGCTCACACAGGCAGCCGCCTGTTCCAGGTCGTGGCCGACATGCAGGGCGGCCACCCCTGGGGCCGCGTCCTGGACGCCGGCACGGGTCGCGGTTCCATGAACTGGCTGCTGACCCTTCCCACCGACAGTTGGACGGCCATTACCGGCGCCCAGGGCATGGCTGAACAGGTCCGGCAGGAACTGGGCGAACGCCAGCGTTCACAGGACCGGCTGGTGGTCGGCAACTGGACCGACCCCGAGCTGCTGCGCGGCGAGTGCTACGACACCGTACTGGCCGACTATCTGCTGGGGGCCATGGACGGCTTTGCGCCCTATGCCCAGGACCTGCTCTTCCCCCGCTTGCGCCCCTTGACCGGAAGGCGCTTGTACATCATCGGCCTGGAGCCCTACGTGCCCTATTCCGCAGATGAGCCGGCCGGCCAGTTGGTGGTGGAAATCGGCCGCCTGCGTGATGCCTGCCTGCTGCTGGCGGGCGACCG
>PJTY01001165.1_pt1 | contig 9865 bp, 7 predicted proteins | sample 1512121 | NCBI WGS metagenome assembly PJTY01 (sample SAMN08177680, study PRJNA422409) | Soil metagenome, whole genome shotgun sequencing project. | isolation source: Soil enriched (2) on filter paper: alkali lignin treatment | place: USA: Madison | collected 2015-01-15 | reverse complement strand
TGTAGCGCTCGACGCCATCCTTGTCGGTCCACTTGCGCGTCTGCAGGCGGCCTTCGACATAGACCGACGAACCCTTCTTCAGGTACTGGCCGGCGATTTCGGCGAGCTTGCGATAGAAGGTAATGCGGTGCCATTCGGTGAGTTCCTTCTTCTCGCCGGTGTTCTTGTCCTTCCACGATTCGGACGTGGCGACGGCGATGTTGGTGACGGCATCGCCATTGGGCATGTAGCGCGTTTCAGGATCGCGGCCGAGGTTGCCGACGATGATGACTTTGTTGACAGATGCCATTGTTTTCTCCGATTAGACGGCGGCGGGGCTGACGGCGCCACGCCGCGGCAGGTTTTTCATGTTGGCAGCAATTATAAGCCAGCCGATGCAGAGCACGGCACCGAGCAGGAATACGGCCTCCGGCCCTGCGAATTGCACCAGCACGCCGCCAAGTGCGCCGCCGCAGAACAGGCCCAGCGATTGCAGCGTGTTATAGACGCCGAGCGCCGCGCCCTTGCCCGCCGGCGGCGCCAGGCGCGACACCAGCGACGGCTGGCTGGCTTCCAGGATATTGAAGGCGACGAAGAACAATAACAGCAGCACCAGCGGCGCCCACCATCCGGGCTGCTGCTGCGACAGCAGGCGCCACATGCCGATCTGCACCAGCAGCAACAGCGCGATGGCACCGAGGAAGACCTGCTTGGCGCGCCCGCGCTTTTCTCCGGCCAGCAGCGGCGGCAGCATCAGCACGAACGAGAACACCATGACCGGCAGGTAGATCTTCCAGTGCTCGGCCAGCGGCAGATGCATGACGCGGATCAGCGTGGCGGGCATCACCACGAACATCGCCATCTGCACCAGGTGCAGCACGAACACGCCGTAGTTCAGGCGCAGCAGTTCGCGGTCGGCCAGCACCGTGCGGATGGCGACCCGGCCACGAGGCAGCGCCGGCGCAGGCGGTACCACGCGCTGCACGACCACGATCGCCAACAGCGCCAGCACGCCGGTCAAGGCAAAGATGCCACCCATGCCGATCGCCTGATACAACAGCGGCGACAGCACCAGCGAGGCGGCGAACGAGATGCCGATGGAGGCACCGACCATTGCCATCGCCTTGGTGCGCTGCTCTTCGCGCGTGCTGTCGGCGATCAGCGCGGTGACGGCGGCCGAAATCGCACCGGCACCCTGCACCGCGCGGCCGACGATGATCCCGACCAGGCTGGTCGCCGTCGCCGCCATGAAGGAACCGAGCGCGAACAGAACCAGCCCGATCACGATCACGCGCTTGCGGCCGTAGCGGTCGGACGCGATACCGAACGGAATCTGGCCGCACGCCTGCGTCAGGCCATAGACGCCGAGCGCAAGGCCGACCAGCACCGCGCTGTCGCCGCCCGGCATGCTTTTCGCATGAACCGCGAACACCGGCAGGATCAGGAACAGGCCGAGCATGCGCAAGGCGAAGATGCCGGCCAGCGAGATGCTGGCGCGCCGTTCGCCGGAAGTCATGCCGGTGGTTGAAGGATTGGGTGTCATCAGAAGCAAACGGATCAGACTATTGCCGCAGTAACAATGACGCTCTGGAATGCCCAAAAAGCACACCTTTACAGGCTTTTACGGGTGGCTTTAAAACCCGCTATAGTATCAGGTTGACCCGTTTGAACCGGCCGTGCGGCTTCACAAAAATCGCGCGGCGGCCGAACCAGCCTGACTGAAAGAGTGAATGGAAGAAATTCGTATCCGGGGTGCGCGCACGCACAACCTCAAGAACATCAATCTGGACCTTCCCCGCAACAAGCTGATCGTGATCACCGGCCTGTCCGGATCCGGCAAGTCGTCGCTCGCCTTCGACACGCTGTATGCGGAAGGCCAGCGCCGCTACGTCGAATCGCTGTCGGCCTATGCGCGCCAGTTCCTGCAGCTGATGGAAAAACCCGACGTCGATCTGATCGAAGGCCTGTCGCCAGCGATCTCGATCGAGCAGAAGGCAACCTCGCACAACCCGCGTTCGACGGTCGGCACCGTGACCGAGATCCACGACTACCTGCGCCTGCTGTACGCGCGCGTCGGCACGCCCTACTGCCCCGACCATCCGGAGAAGCCGCTGGCCGCGCAATCGGTATCGCAGATGGTCGATGCCGTGCTCGCCATGCCGGAAGACACCAAGCTGATGATCCTCGCGCCCGTGGTGGCCAATCGCAAGGGCGAGCACCTCGACCTGTTCGAGCAGATGCAGGCGCAAGGCTTCGTGCGCTTCCGCGTGCAAAGCGGCACCGGCAATGCGCACATCTATGACGTCGATGCGCTACCGAAGCTGAAGAAGGCCGAGAAGCACACGATCGACGTCGTCATCGACCGCGTCAAGGTCAAGGCCGACATCAAGCAGCGCCTGGCCGAAAGCTTCGAGACCGCGCTGCGCCTGGCCGAAGGCCGCGCGCTGGCGGTCGAGATGGACAGCGGCGCCGAATACCTGTTCTCCAACAAGTTCGCCTGCCCGGTCTGCGGCTACGCGCTGCAGGAACTGGAGCCGCGCCTGTTCTCGTTCAACAACCCGATGGGCGCCTGCCCCGAATGCGACGGCCTCGGCCACATCGAATTCTTCGATCCCAAGCGCATCGTCGCCTTCCCCAACCTGTCGCTCGCCAGCGGCGCGGTCAAGGGCTGGGATAGGCGCAACCAGTTCTACTTCCAGATGCTGACCGCGCTGGCCGACTTCTACGAGTTCGACATCGACACCCCGTTCGAGAAGCTGCCGCAGAAGGCGCAAGACGTGGTGCTGTTCGGCTCCGGCAAGCAGAAGCTGCCGTTCAGCTACATCAACGAGCGCGGCCGCGCCGTGGTGCGCGAGCACGAGTTCGAAGGCGTGGTCAACAACCTGCAGCGCCGCTATCGCGAAACCGACTCGATGGCCGTCAAGGAAGAGCTCGCCAAGTTCATCAACGAGAAGGAATGCCCGAGCTGCGCCGGCGCGCGCCTGCGCGTGGAAGCGCGCAACGTCAAGGTCGGCACCGGCCGCCAGCAGCGCGCCATCTATGAAGTGGCCGCCACGCCGCTGCGCGAAACGCTGGAATTCTTCGAAAAGCTGAAGCTGACCGGCGCCAAGAAGGAGATCGCCGACCGCATCATCAAGGAAATCGTCTCGCGCCTGACCTTTCTCAACAACGTCGGCCTCGATTACCTGTCGCTCGAACGCAGCGCCGACACGCTATCGGGCGGCGAGGCGCAGCGTATCCGCCTCGCATCGCAGATCGGTTCGGGCCTGACCGGCGTCATGTATGTGCTCGACGAACCGTCGATCGGCCTGCACCAGCGCGACAATGACCGCCTGATCGCCACGCTGCAGCACCTGCGCGACATCGGCAACAGCGTGCTGGTGGTCGAGCATGACGAAGACGCGATCCGCTGCGCCGACTACGTGGTTGACATGGGCATCGGCGCCGGCGTGCATGGCGGCGAGGTGATTGCCGAAGGCACGCTGAAGGACATCCTCAAGAACAAGAAGTCGCTGACCGCGCAGTACCTGAACGGCACGCTGGCGATCGAGGTGCCGAAGAAACGCACGCCGCCCAATCCGAAGAAGCAGTTCGTCATCACCGGCGCCACCGGCAACAACCTCAAGAACGTCACGCTGGAACTGCCGGTCGGCCTGCTGACCTGCGTGACGGGCGTGTCCGGCTCCGGCAAATCGACGCTGGTCAACGACACGCTGTACCTCGCCGCCGCGCGCCACCTGTACGGCTCCCAGGCCGAGCCGGCCGCGCACGAATCGATCAGCGGACTCGAGCATTTCGACAAGGTAATCTCGGTGGACCAGGCGCCGATCGGCCGCACACCGCGCTCGAACCCGGCGACCTATACCGGCCTCTTCACGCCGATCCGCGAACTGTTCTCCACCGTGCCGCAGGCCAAGGAACGCGGCTATTCGGCCGGCCGCTTCTCGTTCAACGTCAAGGGCGGCCGCTGCGAAGCCTGCCAGGGCGACGGCGTGATCAAGGTCGAGATGCACTTCCTGCCGGACGTCTATGTGCCGTGCGACGTCTGTCATGGCAAGCGCTACAACCGCGAGACGCTGGAAGTCGAATACAAGGGCAAGAACATCACCGAAATCCTCGAGATGACGGTGGAGGAAGCGCATGAGTTCTTCAAGCCGGTGCCGGTCATCGCGCGCAAGCTGCAGACCCTGCTCGACGTCGGCCTCGGCTACATCCGCCTCGGCCAGAGCGCGACCACGCTGTCTGGCGGCGAGGCGCAACGCGTCAAGCTGTCGCTCGAACTATCCAAGCGCGACACCGGCCGCACGCTCTACATCCTCGACGAGCCGACCACCGGCCTGCACTTCCACGACATCGCCCTGCTGCTCAAGGTCATCCATCGCCTGCGCGACCAGGGCAACACGGTGGTCATCATCGAGCACAACCTCGACGTCATCAAGACGGCCGACTGGCTGATCGATCTCGGTCCCGAGGGCGGTGCCGGCGGCGGCCAGATCATCGGCAGCGGCACGCCGGAAGACCTGGCCAAGAACCCCGACAGCTTCACCGGCAAGTACCTGGTGCCGCTGCTGAAGAAGTGATGGCGAAACACCTGCGCATCCATGGCATCGTGCAGGGCGTTGGCTATCGCGCCGCCTTGGCTGCGCAGGCACGCGCGCTTGGTGTCTCGGGCTGGGTGCGCAACCGGCGCGACGGCTCGGTCGAAGCAATGATCGGCGGCGGCGATGCCGTCATCCAGCAGTTGATCGCGTGGGCACAACACGGGCCTTCGCTGGCGCGTGTCGAACGCGTCGATGTCGCGGAAGCGGATGATGCGGAAATCGGCGATGGCTTCGATATCCGCGCCACGGAATGATCGATGTTCATAAAAACAAAGGCGAACTTTGGTTCGCCTTTGTTTTTTCCCTTGCCCGGCCTACTTCGGCAACCCCAACCACAAACCCAACGGCACGAACACCACCGACGCCAGATTGCCGAGCAGGACGATGGACGCCACCTTGTCCGGCTCCTGCCGGTACTGCTCGGCCATCATGAAGCAGAACACGGCCGGCGGCAGCGCAGCGAACAGGTACATCTGCCCGCGCTGCTCCGGCGTCAGACCCAGCACCTGATCGAGCAGGCCGGCCACCACCAGCCCCGCGAGCGGACAGACGGCGGCACCGACCAGGCCGATGTGCCAGCTCTTCAGGCTGACATCGACCATGCGCACCCCGAGCGCGAACAGCATCAGCGGAATGCAGGCATCGCCCAGCATCTTCATGGCGAAGAACAGCGGCTGCGGCAACGGCACGTGGATGGCAGCGAACGCGGTACCGAACAGCATGGCGACCATCATCGGATTGCGCAGGAACTGCCAGCGCGAGGCGCGAATCGACGTGTCGCGCGTACCGCTTTCGAGGATCTTGATGCCGACCGAGAAATAGACAAGGTTGCAGGCCATGAACAGCGCCACCGCTGAACCGAGGCCGGCAGTACCGAAGGCCAGCACCGCCAGCGGCAGGCCCATGTTGCCGCAGTTGTTGTACATCATCGGCGGCACGAAGGTACGCACGTCGTAACCGAACAGTCGCGCCACCGGCCATGCCAGCAGACCCGAGCCGAGCGAGATCAGCGCCCCGGCCAGAATCAGCACGCCGTTGTGCACGAGGTCGAAATCCTTGGCCGCCAGCGCCGTGAAGATCAGCAAGGGACACAACACGTCCATGCTGACACGGTTGACGGCGCTCATGTCGGTGCGCACGGCCTCGCCGCGCAGACGCGCATAGCCGTACCCGAGCGCGATGATGATGAGCACCGGCAGAATGATGCCGAGGATGCGTTCGAAGATTTCCATGATGTTCCGCTACATGAAAAATGCCGGAACGGAGAAGTCCGTCCCGGCACGCGTCAGCTTACTGCATATCGCTGCTGCACGTGACGCGCTCAGGGGCGCGGCAGCTCGTAGCGTTCGAGGAAGCCACAGCCATAGACCGGCAGCGCCGACGGAATGCGGTAGTAGAGCTCGGCCACCGTCTTGAGAATACGCTCGCGATAGACCTGGTAATTGAAGTTGGTGCCGTCCGCATACCAGAACGGCACGCCATCGATCTCGAAGCGATGCACGGTCACCGTCGAGAAGTACGGCGCCAGATCGGCTGCATCGATCGCGCGGCGGTCGAAGATGCGGATGGTCTTGCCCGCATAGTCGCGGAAATCGATCAGCAGGTCGTCCTGGCGCGCATGGAACTTGCCCTGGCCGAAGGTCGGCCAGTACTCGCCGGCGTGGTACGAGAGGATGGAAGACGGCGTGAATGCGCGCCCCATGACGATGCCGTCCTGCGACAGGTCCTTGCGCAGCGTCGCCACGATGCTGTCGGTCTCGCGATGGAACACGATGTCGTCGTGCAGCACATGGCCTTGCCAGAGCGAGGTCGGCAGCAGGATCAACGCCAGCAGGAACAGCAGCGGTGGCACCGTGTAGAGCGCGGTCCAGATCGCGTAGCGGCGCAGGTCGCGCGCACCGGCCACCATGCCGAGGAACAGGAACACGAACGGCATGAAACCGAGCACCCAGTGCAGGCCGATCGACTTCTCCATCGAAAGGATCAGGAACAGCGCGAACGGTACAACGAACAGCACCACCAGCGCGCCGTGCTGCCACAGCGCGTGGCCGGAACGCACGATGCGGATCAGCGCCCACGGCGTGATCAGATAGACCATCATCGCCAGATACTGGCCGGTGGTCGCCAGCGACCATTGCGCATCCTCGTTGCGGTTGATGAGGTTGAACATCACGTTGGTCCAGCAATGATGCGCATTGAAGACGACGGTGATGGCGAACAGCGGCGCCGAACACAGCGCGACGATGATCAGGTTGATCCAGCCGCTGCGCGAACGGCACAGGTAGACGAAGTAGGCAATCGCCAGCAGGCCCGCGAAATACTTCGACAGCAGCGCACCGCCGAGGAAGACGCCGGCGGCGGCGAACCAGAGGCGGTTGCCGGACAGCGTGCCACGCACGAAGCTGTAACCCGACAGGAACACGAAGAAGATCAACGGCGTGTCGGTGGTTACCAGATTCAACAGCAGCGTGAACGGCAGCAACAGGAACAGCGTGCCCAGCCACCACGCCGCGCCTTCCTGCGACGGCGCCATGCGCTTGAGCAGATCGACCATGCCGAGCGCGATCAGGCTCCACAGCAGCACGGTGAAGAAGCGGATCGACAAGGGGCTTGGCGAAATGCTGTTGAGCACGTAGAGCAGCCAGCCGACCATCGGCGGGTGATCGGAATAACCCCAGTCGGGGAACACGCCCCACTGGTAGAAGAATGCCTCGTCGCCCGTCATCGGGAAGGCGGCCGCCAGCCACATCTTGAGCAGCAAAGTCACCACGAACACGCGGAAGAACACCTTGCGCGCGTGCACCGGGTCTGCGTCGGCATAGAGCGAACGCGTCAAATCCAGATTCATTCGATTCCTTGAAAACTTTTTATTGCGTGTGCCTGTTTACTGTGCCTTTACTGCAAGCACCAGCACACCGGCCACTACCAGCGCCACACCCACGATCTTGTACAGGCTGAGCGATTCGCCGAGCACAAAAATACCTGCCAGCGTGGTCAGCACCACGCCGAGCGAAATCAGCGGATAGGCCATGCTGACCTCGAGCTTGCCGAGCACCAGCAGCCACAGTCCCGCGCTGGCGCCGAAACAGGCCATGCCGCCCCAGATCAGCGGACTGCAGAGCGCCGGCCAGATCACGGCACGCAAGCCCTGCGCCAACGCCTGCTGCATGGCCGGCGTCGACATGCCCATCTTGAGCAGCACCTGCGCCAGCGCCGTCAGGCAGACGCAAAACAAAGCCAGGCCGAGCGCGCCGAGCTGACTCATTGCCAGCCTCCGAGCGAGGCCGCCAGCGCCACGCAGGCTACCAGAAAGCCGACGATCCAGCTGGTGCGGTCGGTGATGGCGAACAGCAGCGGATCGTCATGAATTTCCATGCGCGAGATCTTGAGCCACAGGCGCATGATCCAGAACAGCATCAGCGGCAGCAGCAGCCACAGGATGTCGGACTGCGGATAGAGATCGCCGCTATCCTGGCGGTCGATGTAGAGCGCCATCAGCATCACCGCGACAAAACCGCTGGCGATGCCCATCGAGATCAGGTACGACAGATCGCTGGTACGGTAACCGCGCCCGGCGGCCGAAGTACGGCCATCCTCGTTCATGAATTCGAGCTCGGCGCAGCGCTTGACCAGCGCCAGGCTCAGGAACATGAACAGCGACACCGCCAGCAGCCAGTTCGAAATCACCACGTCGCTGACCTCGCCACCGGCCAGGATGCGATGCGTATACAAGGTGGCGAGCACCAGCACATCGACGATCGCCAGTTGCTTCAGGCGCGCCGAATACAGCAGCGTCACCGTCACGTAGAGCAGCATCAGGCCGAGGAAGGGCAACGAGATCCAGCCCGCCAGCAGCAGCGACAGCGGCAGCAGCACGCAGATCAGCGCACCGCCGAACGGGATCGACAGCCGCGCCGAGGCGAACGGCCGCTGCTGCTTGCGCGGATGCGCGCGGTCCGAGGCGAGATCGAACAGATCGTTGATGACGTAGGTGGCCGAGGCGCACATGCCGAAGGCGACGAAGGCCAGCAGCGTGATCAGCCAGCGCTCACTGTCGAGCTCGTGCGCGGCCAGCAGCGGCACGAAGATCAGCACGTTCTTGGACCACTGGTGCAGGCGCAGCGCCTTGAAGGTCAGCAGCAGTGGCACCGGGCGCGGTTCGATCACCATGACCGGCGTGCGCAGCGCGCGCGCGCGCCGCACGATGGCGGCCGGGGCGTTGACGACGATGACTTCCGACGCCCGCTCCCACACCGCCAGATCGGGACGGCCGTTGCCCGCATAGGCGAAGTTGCCGCCGGCATCGGCCTGGATCGCGCGCAGCTTGGCGCTCGACTTGAGGTTGGTGGCCTCGTTGCTGCCGAGCACGGCATCGAAAATGCCGACGTGATCAGCCACCTGCTGCACCAGCCGGCGGTCCGAGGCGCTGGCCAGCACCAGCCGGCGCCCGCCCGCGTGCTGCACGCGCAGCCAGTCGAGCAGTTCCTGGTTGTAGGGCAGCAGCGAAACGTCGAGCGTCACGCGCGCGGCGATCTGCGCCTTCAGATAGCCGCGCCCGCGCAGCAGCCACCACACGCAGGCGAACAGATAAAAGGGACTGCGCTTGATGAGAAGCAGGAAGGATTCGAACAGCAGGTCGCTGTAGGTCAGCGTGCCGTCGAGATCGACATAGACCGGCGGCGCGTCCTTGTGCAGGATCGTGGCAACGGCGTCACCCTCGCCCGGCGCAGGCACCGAAGACGCGGCATGAGGCAGATTGTCGGGGGAAACGCTCAAATCACCACCTGGAAACAAGGTTTGGGGTTCGGGGACGGGCCGGGATCGTCCTGATGGCGCCGGCGGCTGCCATCTTCTTGCCTTTCATGACGAACGGCGTCCTCGCCCACCCGTTCCACGTGGCCGCGGATCGCCGATGTCGGCGTCCGCCATGGTCCGGCCGGCAATTTTCCGACTTCGGGTCGGTAGCGTCAACCTTTGCGCAGGGGGATGCCATCGTCAACCCGGGCAATCCTGGCGCAATGCGTTCGCGGACAAAGATGCCGCCTGTCATTTTTATGCCGTGCCATTCTATTTAGTTTATATCTGGCAGGTTTTTTGCTTTACGAATTCAGCTATACTTTGGGAATGACCGCTCCCACAGCACCCCATTCCGATTCGCCCCCTCGCCTCGATGCGACGCGCGTCGCGCGCGCGCTGCAATACGCAGACACGACGCTGCAGATCGAGGCCGAAGAAATCATTTCCCTGAAGAAACGCATTGCCAACGACAGTGCGCCTTTTGTCCG
>PJTY01001163.1_pt1 | contig 9868 bp, 8 predicted proteins | sample 1512121 | NCBI WGS metagenome assembly PJTY01 (sample SAMN08177680, study PRJNA422409) | Soil metagenome, whole genome shotgun sequencing project. | isolation source: Soil enriched (2) on filter paper: alkali lignin treatment | place: USA: Madison | collected 2015-01-15 | reverse complement strand
CCGCGATGATTGCACACGCCAAGAGCCTCGACACTTTGATTCAGCGCAGTGCGCCAGTCATCGGCATGCGCGATGGCTTCGCCGCGCTCGCGTACCTGCGCCAGCCACGGCCGTGTCCAGTCGATCTGCTGCAGGAATGCCGCACTCATGCCAACTGCCGCCCCGCGACTGTCGTCAGGCGAACTTCCAGCCCAGCTTGGCGCCCGCATCCAGCGGTACCACAGTTGCATTTCCCATCGGCAGCTCGGCCGGGATTTCCCATTCCTCGCGGCGCAGCGTCACCTTGTCGGTATTGCGCGGCAGATTGTAGAAATCTGGACCGTTGAAGGCGGCGAACTGCTCGAGCTTGTCGAGTGCGCCGGCGCGATCAAATGCCTCGGCATACAGTTCCATCGCGTGCAACGCGGTGTAGCAGCCGGCGCAGCCGCAGGCATGTTCCTTCATGCCCTTGGGATGCGGTGCGGAATCGGTGCCGAGGAAGAACTTGCTACTGCCGGAGGTGGCTGCGGCCACCAGCGCCTGGCGGTGCAGCTCGCGTTTCAGGACCGGCAGGCAATAGTAGTGCGGCCGGATGCCGCCCGTGAAGATCGCATTGCGGTTGTAGAGCATGTGCTGCGGCGTGATGGTCGCCGCCACGTAGCGGTCGGCAGCGGCCACGTAGTCGGCGGCATCCTTGGTCGTGATGTGTTCGAACACCACTTTCAGTTCCGGCATGTCGCGCCGCAGCGGCTGCATGACGCGCTCGATGAAAACTGCCTCGCGGTCGAAGACGTCGATGGCGGGATCGGTCACTTCGCCATGTACGAGGAAAGGCATATTGACCTTCTGCATCATCTCGAGCGTCTTCATGCACTTGGAGAGATTGCTGACGCCGGCGTCGGAGTTGGTGGTAGCACCGGCCGGATACAGCTTGACCGCATGCACCACGCCACTGTCGCGCGCGCGCCGGATTTCCTCCGGCGGCGTGTTGTCGGTCAGATACAGCGTCATCAGAGGCTCGAAGCGCATGCCGGCCGGCAGCGCAGCCAGGATACGTTCGCGGTAGGCGACGGCCTGCTCGGTGGTGGTCACCGGCGGCTTCAGGTTCGGCATGATGATGGCGCGCGCAAACTGACGCGCCGTGTCGGGCAGAACGGAGGCGAGCGTCGCGCCGTCGCGCAAATGCAGGTGCCAGTCGTCGGGGCGGGTGATGGTCAGGCTGGCGGGGTGCTGGCTGGCGTTTTGTGTGGTCATGGCAGTCTTTCGGTCAACCCTGCCATTTTACCTGTTCGCACCGCAATGTCCCTGCATGTCGGCCTGACCGGCTTGCAGGGGGGATGGTCGTCAGTGAATGATCTTGGCCAGGAAATCGCGCGCACGTTCGGACTGCGCCCCGCCGAAGAACGCATCCTTGGCACTGTCCTCGACGATCGCGCCCTTGTCCATGAAGATGACGCGGTTGGCGACCTTCTTCGCAAATCCCATCTCGTGCGTAACGACCATCATGGTCATGCCTTCCTGCGCCAGGCCGACCATCACGTCCAGCACCTCGTTGATCATTTCCGGATCGAGCGCCGAGGTCGGCTCGTCGAACAGCATGGCGACCGGATCCATGGACAGTGCACGCGCGATCGCGACGCGCTGTTGCTGACCGCCGGAAAGCTGGCCCGGAAACTTGTCCTGGTGCGCGAGCAGACCGACCCGATCGAGATACTTGAGACCGCGTTCGGTCGCCTCTTCCTCGCTGCGGCCAAGCACCTTGACCTGACCCAGCGTCAGGTTCTGGCGAATCGACAGATGCGGGAACAGTTCGAAGTTCTGGAACACCATGCCGATGCGCGAACGCAGCTTGGACATGTTGGTTCCCGGCGCACCAACCGCGATGCCGTCGACCGTGATACGTCCCTTCTGAAACGGTTCGAGCCCGTTGACGGTCTTGATGAGCGTCGACTTGCCGGAACCCGACGGGCCGCACACGACCACCACGTCGCCCTTGGCCACCTGCGTCGTGCAATCGGTCAGTACCTGGAAGCTGCCGTACCACTTGCTGACGTTGTCCATCTCGATCATGACTTGTTCTCCCGATTGATTTGCGACTTGCCTAGCGGATGATGGCGGTGCGCTTGTGGATCTGCTTGACGATCAGCGACAGTCCCAGGCTCAGCACGAAATAGACGACAGCGATGAACAGCGTCATCTCGACCACGCGGCTGTCGCGCTGCGCGATCTTGGTAGCAGCGCCGACAAAGTCCGTCACGTTGAGCAGCGACACCAGCGACACATCCTGGAACAGGATGATGGTCTGTGTCAGCAGCAGCGGCAGCATGTTGCGCCATGCCTGTGGCAGGATCACGAGCCGCATCGACTGCCCGTAGGTCAAACCCAGTACATAGCCCGCATTGACCTGTCCTCTCGGCACGCTCTGTATGCCGGCGCGCATGATCTCGCAGAAGTAGGCGGCTTCGAACAGGATGAAGGTGATGTAGGCGGAGCGGTCGGCACCAACCGCGACCGGCCATTCCGATCCGCTGATCCATTGCAGGCCCAGCGGCAACAGGAAATAGAACCAGAAGATGACAAGCAGCAGCGGTACCGAACGCATAACGTTCACGTAAGCGGCCGCCAGCATGGACAAAGGTTTGTTGCTCGACAGCCGCGCCATCGCGAGCAGCGTGCCGAAGATGACGCCGCCGATGGTGGCGACGATCGTCAGCTGTATCGTGTACTGCAGGCCAAGCAGCAGCAGCGGCCAGCTGTCGGTGATGACGGCAAAATCGAAATCAGACATGGCGCGCTCCCCCACTTTGCCCCGCGCCTTGTCCCGGGATTGCTAGCCTGCGCTCGACCAGCGCCATCAACCTGTTGGCCGCCAGCGCGATCAGCAGGTACATCAGCGTGGCGGCGGCAAATGCCTCGAAGTAGCGGAAGGTCATCTCGCCCATCTCGCGCGTGCGGAAGAACAGTTCGACCAGGCCGATCGAATAAGCAACCGCCGTATTCTTGATCAGATTCATGAGCTCCGAAGTCAGCGGCGGAATGATCATGCGGTAGGCCATCGGCAGCAGCACGTGGCGATAGGTCTGCATGGGCGTCAGACCGAGCGCATAGCCGGCGTTGCGCTGGCCGCGCGGCAATGCCTGTATGCCCGAGCGCACCTGCTCGGCGATGCGCGCCGCCGTGAAGAAGCCGAGGCAGATGACGGCGGTGGCGAACTGGTGCTGAATCGGATCGAGCTCGATCACGATGGATTTGATAGGCGGGACCACGCTGGGCACGACGAAGTACCAGACGAAGAACTGCACCAGCAACGGAATATTGCGGAACACTTCGACATACGCGCCGCCCAGCATGACCAGCCAGCGTTTTTCGGTAGTGCGTGCGATGCCGATCAGCGAACCAAGCACGAAGGCCATGATCCACGACAGTGCGGCGACCGCCAGCGTCCAGCCGAGTCCCGACAGCAGCATGGCGCCCCAGGTCGGATCGCCGTCGGCCATCGGTTCGAAGAATATGCTCAGGTCCATGCCGCACCGTCCTTCCTGTCGCGAAATGATGATCCGTTAGCCATGCGCACTCCCGTATCAGATTCCGTTGTCGTTCGGCTCGAGGAAGGCCTTGCGCAGGGATTCCTTGAGCGGGAAATGCAGATTCAGGCGGCGCGGCGGGATAGGCTGCACGAACCATCTGTCGTAGATCGTGTAGATCTCGCCCGAACGCATCACGTCGCCAACAGCCTTGTCGACCAGCGTCTTGAATTGCGGATCGTCCTTGCGCAGCATCATGCTGTAAGGTTCCTCGCGCAGCGACTCCGGCAGGATCTTGTAGAGATCGGGCTTCTTGGCATTGGCGATCTGTCCCGCAAGCAGGATGTCGTCCATGACGAAGGCTGCCGCGCGGTCCTCGGCCATCAGCAGGAAGGCTTCCGCATGATCCTTGCCGTAGATTTCCTTGACGCGCACTTCCCTGCCGCGCTGGTGCGCGCGCAGCAACGGCACCGAGGTCGTGCCCGAGGTAGTGGAGACCGTGCGGCCATCGAGCTGCGAGATACCGTCTATGCCGGAACTCTTCTTGACGGCAGCCGAGACATTGATGAGGAAATAGGTCGGGCCGAAAGCGACCTGCTGCTGACGCACCTTGGAATTGGTGGTCGAGCCGCATTCGAGATCGATGGTACCGTTTTTCAACAGCGGAATACGGTTGCTCGAGGTGACCGGCTGTACGCGCACCTTGAGATCGGGCATCGCCAGCTGCGTCTTCACAGCATCGACGATCTTCATGCACAGGTCCATCGCGTAGCCGATCGGTTGCGCGCGGTTGTCCAGGTAGGAGAACGGAATCGACGATTCGCGATGGCCGAGCGTGATGGTGCCGGTCGCCTTGACCTTCTTCAGCGTGCCGGTCAATGGCTGTTCCGGCATCTGTCCAGCCTGCTGCGCCACTGCATTGCCGGCCACCAGCAACATGGCTGCCAGCATCGTGCCAAGCCTGCTCCAGTTCATGCATTCTCCTTCAATGGAAAGTGCCGCGCTCCCGGCAACCATGGCAAGTTTCAGGCCAGCAGGTGTCATTCCATTTCTCTGGACGCAGCTCCCTGCATAGAACCCTTGTTTTGCATTCGGTTCCGGCGATCGGATGGACTCTAGCGTAACGCAGAATCTGGTGAATCCGCCAGCGTGGCAAACAACTCGCCCGAACCTGGCTCCTCTTCTTGCACGACATGACGTTGCATCTGTTGGCGCTGCCACATCTGCGCATACAGGCCATTGGCATTCAGCAAGGCGGCATGCGTACCACGCTCGACAATGCGCCCCTGATCCATCACCAGAATCTGCGCGGCATCTGCAATCGTTGACAGCCGGTGCGCAATCACCAACGTGGTGCGGTCGCGCGCGATCTCCTTGAGCTGCGACTGGATAGCCTGTTCCGCATGCGTATCCAGTGCCGACGTGGCCTCATCGAAGATCAGGATGGCCGGATGCTTGAGCAGGGTGCGCGCAATCGCGACCCGCTGCTTTTCGCCACCCGACAGCTTGAGGCCGCGTTCGCCGACCATGGTGTCATAGCCATCCGGCAGCGATTCGATGAAATCGTGAATATAGGCCGACTTTGCCGCAGCAACCACATCGGCACGCTGCGCACCCGGTCGCCCGTAGGCGATGTTGTACTCGATGGTGTCGTTGAACAGCACCGTATCCTGCGGCACGATGCCGATGGCCTGCCGCAGCACATGCTGCGTGACATGACGGATATCCTGGCCGTCGATCAGGATCGCACCGGCACTCACGTCGTAGAAGCGGAACAATAGTCTCGACAATGTCGATTTACCGGCGCCGCTGTGGCCGACCACTGCGGTCGTGGTGCCGGCCGCAATCGTGAAATCCACATCGAACAGGATTTGCCGATTCGCCTCGTAGCCGAAATCGACATGCGAGAAACGCACCTCGGCGCCGCGTATTTCCAGCGGTACCGCATCCGGCACGTCGGCGATCTCGCGATTCTCCTCGAGCAGCGAAAACAGGCGTTCCATGTCGGCCATGCTCTGCTTGATCTCGCGATAGATCACGCCAAGGAAATTGAGCGGAATGTAAAGCTGGATCATGAAGGCATTGACCAGCACCAGATCGCCAAGCGACATGCTGCCGTCGATCACACCCTGCGTGGCGCGCCACAGGATCAGCGTGACCGCGATGGCGATGATGGCCGACTGGCCGGTGTTGAGCAGCGACAGCGAGGTCTGCGACCTGACGGCGGCGCGCTCGTAGCGCTGCAACCCCTCGTCGTAACGCTGCGCTTCGACATCCTCGTTACCGAAGTATTTGACGGTCTCGTAATTGATCAGCGAATCGATGGCACGCGTACTGGCCTTCGATTCGAGATCGTTCATGGTGCGCCGGAAATGCGTGCGCCACTCGGTCACCACCACAGTGAAGACGATGTAGCACAGCAAGGCTCCGCCGGTGATCAGCGTGAACCAGATATCGTAATGCAGTGCCAGATAGACCAGCACCAGCACGATCTCCACCAGCGTCGGCAAAATGCTGAACAGCGTGTACGACACCAGCGACGAAATGCCGCGCGTGCCGCGTTCGATGTCGCGCGTCATGCCGCCGGTCTGGCGATTCAGATGAAAGCGCAGCGACAGCGCATGCAGATGCCGGAATACCTTCAGTGCGATCGTGCGCACGGCGCGCTGCGTGACGCGTGCGAACAGGTATTCGCGCAACTCGGTGAAAGCGGTGGTCGCCAGGCGCAACGCGCCATAAGCCAGCAGGATGCCGACCGGCAGCACCAGCATGGCTTGCGCGCTGCCAGTCGGAATGGTGACGCCGTCGATCAGCTCCTTGAGAACCAGCGGCACGCCGACGTTCGCCATCTTGGCCGCGATCAGGCACAGCAGCGCCAGACCGACCCGCCATTTGTAGGTCCAAAGATAAGGCAGCAGCGTGGCGAGCGCGGCCCAGTCGTTGCGGCCGGCGCGCGGCGGCATGGCAGGTTCGGAAGACGGAGAGGAACGACGCATGCGGCAGGATCGGGATGGATGGTTTATGCTGCGGAAGCAGAATTGTAGCGGTTAGCACCGCTTTCCACCGGAGCCTCCTTCATGTCCAACGCGCCCAGCGAACACCACACCTGCCTGCCTTCAGGAAAAATCCCCCAGATGCGCGTGGTCGCCATGCCGCACGATGCCAACATGCACGGCGACGTGTTCGGCGGCTGGATCATGTCGCAGGTGGATCTGGCAGGCGCGGTCTGCGCCACGCGCCGCGCCAACGGCCGGGTGGCGACAGTGGCCGTCAATTCTTTTCTCTTCAAGCATCCGGTGTTCGTCGGTGACCTGCTGTCGATCTATGCCGATATCGTCAGGGTCGGCAATACCTCCATCACCGTCAACGTCGAGTGCTACGCAGAACGCAGCCAGCTCGAAACCGACATCGTCAAGGTGACTGAAGCCACGCTGACCTATGTGGCCACCGACGATCAGCGTCGTCCGCGTCCTCTGCCGCCGCTCGTCGATGCGGTGGACGATCAGGACTGAACCGCAGGCGCGGCCGGCTGCAACGCGGCCCTGGCTTCGTCGCGCAATTCGCGCCGCAGTATCTTGCCGACGTTCGACTTCGGCAATTCGTCGCGAAACTCGATGTGCCGCGGCTTCTTGTAGCCGGTGAACTGTTCCCGGCAATACTGCAACAGCACTTCCTCGGTCAGCGCCGGGTCGCGCCGCACCACGAACAGCTTGACCGCCTCGCCCGTGTGCGGATCGGGCACGCCGACGCAGGCGCATTCGAGCACACCCGGATGCGCCGCCACCACGCCTTCGATCTCGCTCGGATAGACGTTGAAGCCCGACACCAGGATCATGTCCTTCTTGCGGTCAACGATGCGCACGTAACCGCGCTCATCCATGATGCCGATATCGCCCGACTTGAAGAAGCCGTCGGCCGTCATGGACAACGTCGTTTCCACCGGGTTGTTCCAGTAACCAGCCATCACCTGCGGACCGCGAATGGCGATTTCGCCAGGCTGTCCCGCAGGAACGTCGTTGTCATGGTTGTCGATGATGCGGATTGCCGTCGAAGGCAGCGGCAGGCCGATCGTGCCGGAGAATTCGGTGGCGTCCACCGGGTTGGAAGTCACTGCCGGCGAAGTCTCCGACAGGCCGTAGCCCTCGATGATGGTCACGCCGGTGACTTCGCGCCAGCGGTCGCTGACCACCTTCTGCACCATCATGCCGCCGCCATTGCACAACAACAGGTTGGAAAAATCGAGCTTGCCGAAATCCGGATGATTGAGCAGGCCGTTGTAGAGCGTATTGACGGCCGGAAGAAGGTTGAACGGATACTTCCGGAGTTCCTTGATCATGCCGGCGATGTCGCGCGGATTGGGGATCAGCACGTTGATCGCACCAAGCCGCAAACCCGTCATGCAGCAGACCGTCAATGCGAAGATATGGTAGAGCGGCAGCGCGCAGACGAAATTGAGCGCCTTGTCCGGTGGCTGGCGGCGCAGCACCGGCATGATCCACGCTTCATTCTGCAGGACATTGGCGATGATGTTCGCATGCGTGAGCACCGCGCCCTTGGCGGTGCCGGTAGTGCCTCCCGTATATTGCAGGAAGGCGATGTCTTCACGATGCAGCACCGGCTTTTGCAACGTCAGGCTGGCGCCCTGTCTGAGAATCTCCTTGAATGCAATCGCACGCGGCAACGAATACGCCGGCACCATCTTCTTGACGTGCCTGACCACCAGATTGACGATGCCGCCCTTCAGGCCGCCCAGCATGTCACCCATGGAGGCCACCACCACATGCCTGACCTGAGTGCTGTCGATGATCTTTTCCAGCGTGGCGGCAAAATTTTCCAGGATGACGATGGCTTCCGCGCCGGAATCGATCAGTTGATGCTGCAATTCGCGCGGCTTGTAGAGCGGATTGACGTTGACCACCACATACCCCGCGCGCAGCACGGCCGCCAGCGCGATCGGATATTGCAGGACATTGGGCATCATCAGCGCCACGCGCGCGCCCTTCGGCAGGCCGGTGCTTTGCAGCCATGCGCCCACGCATTGCGAATAGTGATCCAGTTCCCGATAGGTCAGGAACTTGTCCATGCAGACAAAGGCATGACGGTCGGCATACTTGTCGAACGCCTCTTCCAGCAACTGCACCAGCGAATCGTATTGGGTAAAGTCGATCTCTGCCGGCACGCCCTGCGGATACGATTGCAACCAGACCTTGTCCATCTCCACCTCGCATCTGTGATTATTATCGGTGTCCCCGTGCATCCGGGAAGCGATCCTCATGAAGAAGATGCTATCGGTCGCACTTCTCCAGCGCAAGCATTATGCATGAGAAAACCTGCCGATCAGACGTTGCGAACAGGGGTCCGGCAGCATGTTCCGGCACCCATTTTGACGTACCATAAAGGATCATTCACGCCCGTCGTCACGCGCCACGCGACCATCAGGTACCGACAGGCGGCACGCCATACGGAGTCACACATGAAACTGATCGATCCCATACTCCAGTTCCAGGCCGAGCTGCAGGAGATTCGACGCGCCATCCATGCACGTCCGGAACTGTGCTTCGAGGAACACGATACCGCCGAACTGGTCGCCCGCAAACTCGGCGAATGGGACATTCCGGTGTTGCGCGGCCTTGGCGTTACCGGCGTGGTCGGCATTCTCAAGCATGGCAGCAGCGATCGCGCCATCGGCTTGCGCGCGGACATGGATGCACTGCCGATGCAGGAGCTCAATACCTTCCCGCACACTTCGCAGAACGAAGGAAAGATGCACGCCTGCGGCCATGACGGCCATACCGCGATGCTGCTGGGCGCAGCGCGCTATCTGTCGCAGCATCGTCATTTCGACGGCACGGTCTATCTGATCTTTCAACCGGCCGAAGAAGGCGGCGGCGGCGCGCGGCGCATGATGGACGACGGTCTGTTCGAACGCTTTCCGATGGATGCCGTATTCGGCATGCACAACTGGCCCGGCATGCAGGCCGGGCAGTTCGGCGTGACGGCCGGGCCGATGATGGCGTCGAGCAACGAGATCGAAGTGGTAGTGACGGGCAAGGGTTGCCATGCCGCGCAGCCGCACAAGGGCATCGATCCGGTCATGATCGCGGTACAGATCGCACAGAGCTGGCAGACCATCATCAGCCGCAACCGCAATCCACTCGACGCCGCCGTGCTGTCGATCACGCAAATCCATGCCGGCAGCGCCACCAACGTGATTCCGGATGACGCCACCCTGATCGGCACGGTACGCACCTTCGATCTGAAGAATCTCGACCTGATCGAACAACGCATGCGCGCGATTGCCGAACATACCGCGCAGGCCTTCGATGCCAACGTCGATTTCCGCTTCAAGCGCAACTATCCGCCCT
>PJTY01001162.1_pt1 | contig 9878 bp, 8 predicted proteins | sample 1512121 | NCBI WGS metagenome assembly PJTY01 (sample SAMN08177680, study PRJNA422409) | Soil metagenome, whole genome shotgun sequencing project. | isolation source: Soil enriched (2) on filter paper: alkali lignin treatment | place: USA: Madison | collected 2015-01-15 | reverse complement strand
GCCGAGCTGACCAAGTACGCGGCCAACTCGATGCTGGCCACGCGCATCTCGTTCATGAACGAGCTCGCCAACCTGGCCGACAAGGTTGGCGCCGACATAGAAGAAGTGCGGCGCGGCATCGGTTCCGATACGCGCATCGGCTACGACTTTCTGTATGCGGGCTGCGGCTATGGCGGCTCGTGCTTTCCCAAGGACGTGCAGGCGCTGATTCGCACCGCCGGCGAAAGCGGACTCGAGCTGCAGGTGCTCAAGGCGGTCGAATCGGCCAACGAGGCGCAGAAGCACGTGCTGCTCGAGAAGATCGCGGCGCGCTTCGGCAAGGACCTGAAAGGCCGCAAGTTCGCGGTATGGGGACTGGCCTTCAAGCCGAACACCGACGATATGCGGGCGGCGTCGAGCCGCGTGCTGATCGAAGGCCTGTGGCAGGCCGGCGCCAGCGTGGTGGCCTACGATCCGGTCGCCATGAGCGAAGCCAAGCGCATCTTTGGCGACGATCCGCGTCTGACTTACGCCAAGACCGCGGCCGCTGCGCTGGAAGGCGCGGACGCGCTGGTGATCGTCACCGAGTGGAAGGAATTCCGCACGCCGAATTTCAACCTCATGAAGTCTTCGCTGAAGACGCCGCTGGTGTTCGACGGCCGCAATCTCTACAACACGGGCCACATGCGCGAACGCGGCATCGAGTATGTGGCGATCGGCCGCCGTTGAAGGCGAGGCCGATGCAATGCAAGGAGGCACTGCCATGACCACGCACGACACGCTGACGATTGCCGGTTTTCCGGTACGGGCGACGACCGCGGACATGCTGGCCGCTGAATTGCTGGCGGCCTTGCAGCAGGGCGGGCGCAGGACACTGTTCTTCGCCAACACCAACTTCATCGTCAAGTGCCGGCCCTGGCTGGACCGCATGCGCGAGCCGGATGTCATCGTCGCCAACGACGGTATCGGCCTGGAACTGGCGGCGCGGCTGATGCACGGGCAGCGCTTTCCCGACAACCTGAACGGCACCGATTTCACGCCCTATCTGTTCAGCCGCGCGCCGCATCCGCTGCGCGTGTTCCTGATCGGCGGCACGCCGCAGGCGCTGGTCGGCGCGGAAGAGCATGTGCGCAACCGTCTCGGCCAGCAGGTGGTCGGCATCTGCGACGGTTATGCGGGCATGCAGGATCCGGCGCTGGTCGAGCGCATCAACGCGGCGCAGCCCGACGTGGTGCTGGTCGCGCTCGGCAATCCACTGCAGGAGCAATGGATACTCGCGCACCGCGACCACCTGCAGGCAGGCCTGGTGGCTGGCGTCGGCGCGCTGTTCGACTTCTGGGCCGGCAACAAGCCGCGTGCGCCGAAGCTGGTACGCCGGCTGCGCATGGAATGGCTGTACCGGCTGGCGCTGGAGCCGCGCCGGCTGCTGCGCCGCTACACTGTCGATATCTTCGTCTTCTTCATGCTCTGCCATCGGTATCGCTCGCTGCCGGGAGAGAGAGCATGAGCGCGCGGCAGCATCCGATGCACCGGCATGCCGCATGTGCGGCGCAGAGGGCAACGCGCAACGAATATTCACGTCACATCATAGAAAGTGCAGGTTCCAGATGAAAATCTATCCCGTCATCCTGTCCGGCGGCTCGGGCACGCGCCTGTGGCCATTGTCGCGTTCGGCGCTGCCCAAGCAATTGCTGCCGCTGGTCGGCGCCAACACCATGCTGCAGGAAACCGTGTTGCGCGTGAACGAGTGGGACGAGGTCATGCCGCCAGTGATCGTCTGCGGCAACGATCATCGCTTCATGGTGGCCGAGCAGTTGCGGCAGATCGGCGTGACGCCGACCGCCATCCTGCTCGAGCCGGAAGGCCGCAATACGGCGCCGGCAGTTGGTGTGGCTGCCGCCTATCTGCAAGGCATCGCTTCCGACGCCGTGATGCTGGTACTGCCGGCCGATCATGTGATCGCCGATGGCGCTTCCTTCGAACAGGCGATGCGGCTGGCCACGCAATCGGCCGTGCAGGGCGCGCTGGTCACCTTCGGCATCGTGCCTACCGGTCCCGAAACCGGCTACGGTTATATTCGCAAGGGCAAGGCCGAAGGCGGGTCGGATCAGGCATTCAAGGTCGATCGATTCGTCGAGAAGCCGGATCTGGAGACGGCGCAGAAATTCGTCGATAGCGGCGAGTATTCGTGGAACAGCGGCATCTTCGTCTTCACGGCAGCGGCCTATCTGGAAGAGCTGCGCAGACTGCGGCCGGAAATCGCCACCTGCTGCGAAAAGGCGATCGCCGAAGCCTACAAGGACATGACTTTCTGCCGTCTGCACGAGCTGTCGTACGCAGGCTGCCCGTCGGACTCGATCGACTACGCGGTCATGGAGCACACCGACCACGCGGTGGTGGTGCTGGCCGATATCGGCTGGAGCGACGTCGGTTCGTGGTCGGCGCTGGCGGCGGTGCAGGATGCCGATGAGAACGGCAACGTGATTCGCGGCGACGTCTATGCGGAAGATGTCAGCGGTTCGCTGATCCGCGCGGAGAGTCGTTTCGTGGCGGTGCTCGGCCTCGAAGACGTGGTGGTGGTCGAGACCAAGGATGCGGTGCTGATCACGCACAAGGATCAGGTGCAGCGCGTCAAGAACGTGGTCGAGCATCTGAAGGGCAGCGAGCGCAGCGAACACCTGAATCACTCGCGCGTGTATCGGCCGTGGGGCTGCTACGAGTCCATCGACGGCGGCGACCGTTTCCAGGTCAAGCGCATCACCGTCAATCCGGGACAGAAGCTGTCGCTGCAGATGCATCATCATCGCGCCGAGCACTGGGTGGTGGTGACCGGTACCGCCCGCATCACCAACGGCGATGTCGAGAAGCTGCTGACCGAGAACGAATCCATTTACATTCCGATCGGCGTCACGCACCGTCTCGAGAACCCGGGCATGGTGCCGCTCCATCTGATCGAGGTGCAGTCGGGCGCGTATCTGGGAGAGGATGACATCGTGCGTTTCGACGACGTTTATAAGCGCGCCTGATTTTTTATTTTCCTCGTTTTTTGCAACGCCGCAGTGCCTTCGTGCAGTGCGGCGTTTTTTCATTGTCTGTCCTTTTTACAGGCTTTCGAGGGGGTGGAAATGTTAAAAATCGAGAATAAAAAAGTTATCAATTATGCAAGGAAATATTTCTGAAAATTAATTATTTGAGATTGTATTTTTTCTGCAAATAATGTAGTTAAATATGTTAAATGTTGGTATTTTGATATTATAAAAAATATATTTTTATTTATGATCGATGACGCGCCAGCTTGCGCTTCTCACACCTGAAAAATGTGCAAACCAAGAGCTGGCGCGGGTTGCAAAGCGACAAGGGCAGGCAGTTCTGTCTTTCTTATTCAAACTTTTAGAGAGTTCAACATGAAAATGAAAGAAATCATTTTGGCTGGCATGCTGGCGGTCTCGTGTGTCGGGGCGTATGCGGCAAATTACGATGTCGATCTGGGTTCGCCTTCCTCGAACGGAACGTACTCGGGTGTCTTCGGAGCCACGCAGTCCGTGGCTGGTGCTTTCGAAGACACCTTCACGTTCACGCCGGCCGTCAGCGGCTGGGCCGCAGGCAGTCTGATCACGACGAGTCTCAACGCCTATGACGATATCGAGTTCACCTCGGCGACCCTGAACGGCGTACCGTTCAGCTTCGGCAGCCAGGGCGGCGGTCAATACGGCTTCACGACGCTGTCCTTCCTCGAAGGACCGCTGGTGATCAAGGTATTCGGTATTGCCGCACCTGCGCTTGCCGTGGGCACGGCGGTGGCGGCTGCCTACAGCGGCACGCTGTCGATCTCGGCGGTACCGGAACCGGAGACCTACGCCATGATGCTGGCGGGTCTGGGCGTGTTCGGTTTCATGGCGCGTCGCCGTCGCAAGAACGAAGAGCGTGAGAAGGAAAGCGCGGAGCAACCGGCCATGGCGTGAAGTGCAATGCTTCATGTCTCGGCGGCCCCCATGGCCGCCGAACGCAGGTGTCAGGGGAGGGCCACGTCAGTGGCCCTTTTTCATGCGAGCGACGGCGACGAAAATGTGCGTGCGCGCCATGTGCGCAAGATGTGCGCAAATGCGTGAGAAAGATGTCGGGAAGGGAGTGGCCTGCCCAGCAGGAGTCGAACCTGCGACCCTCAGCTTAGAAGGCTGATGCTCTATCCAACTGAGCTATGGGCAGAACGGAGATGATGTATCGCCTTGCGGCGAGGCCCTGCATTATGCCGGGTTTGCCTCGCTGTTTCAATCGAACCGCTGGAAGACCGATCGCGTCGCTCAATCCTGCTGTCGCAGCGCATCGACCATGGCATAACCCTTGGCGAACCCGGCAGCCAGTGCCGTATCGGACCGGTCGTAGTCCGCATCGTCGCCCGAGCGCGCAATCAGTTCGCTGGCGCTGCCGGCATCGGCACCGGGTTCGCAGATGCGTATCGTGTAATCCCACAGGCCGGGACGGTCCTGCTTTTCGAGCGTGGTGACATGCACTTCCATGTCGCGGTAGGTCTCCGTGCTCCACGATTGCTGTCGGTCCATGTTCATTGCCTCCTGTCGGGTTGCGCATGCGATCCGGCGGCCGGGATTTCCGGATGGGGAGAGGGGACGGGTTCGTCCTGCGGTACCGGCTGCTCGTCGGGCAGCGGATCTTCCACAGGCTGTGGAACGGGAGCCTTGTGCAGCTGCCAGGCCATGCCTGACAGCATGGGACGGATGCCGGCCTGCAACGACGGATGGTGCGCAATCATGGTGCCTCCTGCGTTGGTCGGATGGCGGCTGCCATCGTTCCATACAGACCGGCTGCCATGCCTGAAGTTCAGCATGCCGGCTGGTGCGTGCGTACGTACCGCGCTCAGAACATGTCGAGCCGGTATCCGATCGTGTAGAGCGTGGTCAGGCGTACATTGTTGTCCGGCTTGAGCTGCAGCTTGGTGCGGACCTGCGACATGTGGGTGTCGAGCGTGCGCGAGGTCATGACCAGTTCGCGTCCCCAGATCGTTTCCATGATGTGTTCGCGCGAGATCAGCTGGCCGATGTTCTGGAAGAACAGCACCGCGATGTCGAATTCCTTGGGCTTGAGATCGACCGGCACGCCGCGCACGGTCACGCCCTTGCGGAACAGGTCGAAACTGTAGACGCCGGCTTCCAGCACGTTGGGCGCTGCGGCCGGCGCTGCGGCTCCGCCATTGAGCGGGCGCCGGATGCGCTTGGACAGGGCGTGGATGCGCGCCGACAGTTCGGCCTCGCGGATCGGCTTGGTCATGTAATCGTCGGCGCCTGCCATCAGGCCGGCCACGATGTTTTCTTCCAGCACGCGATTGGTGAGGAACATGACGATGATGCTGTCGCCGAGGTTGGCGCGCACCCATTCGATGACTTCCTTGCCGGTCATGTCCGGCAGATGCCAGTCGAGGATCAGCATGTCGCACGCGTGCTGAGGCTGGCGCAGGGCTTCCAGCAAGGCGGCGCCGGTGTGATAGGTGGCGCAGGTGTGACCGGCATTGGTCACGACCTGATGGATCAGTCTGGATTCGATCGGATCGTCTTCCAGCGAGGCGATGTTCATGGATTGCTTCCTTCCTGTTTTTCTATCAATGACCTGTCCTGTTCTTCTTCGATTGCGCACGGCAGCACGATGGTGAAGGTGCTGCCGATGCCGACCGTGCTGTCGACCTCGATCGTGCCGCCGTGTCGTTCGACCACCATTTTCACGAAGGCGAGTCCGAGTCCGATGCCGTCCTGCCCCTGATCGTCCGCGCGCAGAAAGGGCGAGAAGATCAAGGTCTGCTTGGCGGATGGAATGCCCGGACCATGGTCGCGGATGCTGCAGCGCAGGCGGGGGCCGTCGACGCCGGCATCGGCTTCGACACGGCAATGGACGCGTTCGCCTTCGGGGCTGAACTTGATGGCGTTGGAAAGCAGATTGCCGATGGCGCGAATCATCAGGGAGCGGTCGGCCGTGAGCCACAGATGTTCGGCCGGGGCATCGATGACGACTTCGACCGAGCGGCTGTGCGCGAAGGCCCACATGGTGTCCGCCGCTTCGGCCAGCATCGAGCAGAAGTCGGAATCCTGCAACTGGTAGGCCGGCGACTCGGCCTTGGCGAGGTGGACGAAGCTCTCCGCCAGATGCAGGGTGGATTCCACCGATTTTTCGATGCGCGCCAGGAATTCCGGCATGCCGAAGGCGGTGGCCGGATTCTTCTGCAACTGGATCAGTGCGAGGATGGACGATTGCGGCACGCGCAGATCGTGCGAGATGAAGTTCAGGCTTTCCTCGCGGCGCCGCTCGGCTGCGCGCAGCGTGGTGACGTCGATCAGCGACACGATCCAGCCCAGCATGGCGCCGTCGGTGGTGCGGGAAGCGGTGGATTTGAGCAGGAATTCGCGGCCGTCGGCATCGCGGGTTTCGATTTCCGTCGTATGCGTGGCCGACTCGTGCAGCAGGGCTTCGTACCAGTCGGTGCCGTGCACGAGACTGCGCGGCAGCGGTTCGAGGCGGGAGAAGATCGCGGCCAGCGATGGCGTCTGGTTGCCGTCGATGCCGATGCTCGCCAGATAGATTTCCGCCATGCGGTTGCACATCAGCAGCTCGCCGGACTGCGATAGCACCAGCGTGGCATCTGGCATGTTGTTGAGGCTGTCGCTGATGAACTGGTGGATGTCGCGCGAGCGGTCGGCGGCGACGCGCATGGCGGCGATCTGGCGATCGAGAAAATCGGCGTCGTGCGTGGCCGGTGCAGGCGCTTCGTGGCGCAGCACGATGGTGGTTTCGCGGTTGAGGCGCGCCAGCTCCTCGCTCAGGTAGAAGATCGTCGCTTCCAGCCGCCGCCAGTTCCAGAGCGGATAGACGGTGGTTACCATCAATGCCGCAGCCGCCGGCGGCAACCAGATCTCGGCCGACAGCAGGGCATAGGTGGAGGTGCCGACGGCAGCCAGCAGCAGGAAGGTCGCGCCCAGTGCGCTGAATGGCGACAGGTACAGGCAGGCGAACAGGGCGAGGCAGGTAAAGAGAACGGTGAACAGTGCATTGAGCCATGGCCGCGCTTCATGGATGCCGTGTTCCTCCAGCATTCCGGCCAGGATATTGGCATTGATCTCGGCGCCGGACATGACATGGCTGGTGGTCGTCACCGGCGTCGGGAACATGGTGGCAATGCCGGAGGCGTTGGCGCCTACCAGTACGTACTTGCCTTCGAAGAAGGATGGCGCAATCTTGCCGGTCAACACGTCGATGTAGGACACCGTATGGAAGTGGCCCGGCGGTCCGGCGAAGGCGATGCGTTCGCGCGCGCCGATCCGCGCTCTAGCGCCGCTTGCGGAGATGGGCGAGGCCATGCCGGCCTGGTAGACGGCGAGCGCGAACTGCGGCCAGGAAGCGTCGTCCAGCGTTTCGCTCAGCAGCACGCTGCGCACTACGCCATCCGCATCGAACCCGAAGTGCGTATGACCGACGGCCTGTGCCGCATCCATCAGCTGCGGCAGCGGCAGCGTCGGCTGCAGGCCGGTGGTGGTGCGCTCGATCAGGACCGGCAGCACGGTATGCCGGTTCCTGCTGATGGCCTGTGCCAGCAGCATGTCGCTGCCCGAAACGAGGTCCGGTTCGGAAAAGATGATGTCGATGCCGACCGCCCTGGCCTTGCCTTGCGTGAGGATGTCGAGCAGCCCGGCGTGGATGGTGCGGTTCCACGGCCAGCGGCCGAGGCCGGCAATGCTGTCCTTGTCGATGGCGACGATCACGATGCGTTCGTCGGCCGGCCGTTCCATCCTCTTGATCAGCGTGTCGTAGATGAAGCGGTCCGGCTGGCCGAGACCGTTCACGTAGCCGAGCACGGCCGCGCATGCCAGCATCAGCAGCAGAAAGATGCGCCACTCCGACTTGAGAGGAGAGGCGTTCTTACGGCGCGGGAAGGAGATCGGCATGCGTGGATGGGCAGGACGACATCGTCGTCAGAAGTCGGTGCCGAGCGGCTGCTCCTGCGATTGCACAGGAAGGCCGTATCCGCTCTGCCAGACCAGCGGCACGACGAATCTTTGCGGCGGCGAGTAGGGACCGATGAAGCCATCGGCATCGATGCTGCGCACGCGGGCATGATAGGTGCCGGGCTGGGGACGCGGCAGCGTGGCTTCCGGCGCGGCGGTGTCTGCCTCATGCAGCAGTTGCGTGAACGCGGCATCGGCGGCGAGCTGGAACGTGAAGCGCTGTCCGGCCGCGGTGCTGCTCCACGTGAAGTGGATATCCTTTTCGCCGAGCGTGGCGGCCGGTGCAGACAGTCCCTGTATGACATTCACTTCGCGCGCGTCGCTGAAGGGGCCCTGGCGGCTGCTTTGCGCATCGATGGCGGCGACGCGCCAGTGATGCAGGCCCGGCGGCAGCGACACGGTGGCGCGGCCGTCCTGTTCGCCGGCCTCGACGGTCTGGTCGATCTCCGGCTGTCCGAAACCTGCGTCCTGCGCCACCTGCAGACGGTAGCGGGTGACGTTGCCCGATAGCGACCATTGCATGGTCACCGCGATCAGGTCGGCATTGCCGCTGCCCTGAAAGCGGTTGCCGGGCGACAGCAGGAAGGGCGGGAACGGCCGTGCTGCGACCTCGAACGGTACGGTCTGCACGATGCCGCCCAGACCGTGGCGATCGACGGCATGCACATGGAGGAAGTAGTGTCCGTCGGGCAGGTCGGCGAAGCGTACGACGGTGGTACCGTCGGTGGCCGTGGCATCGGTTTCGGCAATGTTGTTCGTGCCTTGCGCATCGGTCGAGACGCGCGCATGGAAGGCCGACGCTTCCGCCCGCGACAGCTGGAAGCGGATCGGAAGCCGCTCCTGGCGCGCATAACCGTCGCCTGCTGCGGGTGCGGGCAGCAGGTGAACCGGTTTGGCGGTGCGTCCGTTCTCGACGATGGTGCCGAAGCCGGCGGCAACCAGCTGCCCGCCGCTCTTGCGGACGGTCTCGCCCGGCTGCACCGCGACCTTGCCCTCGATGACTTCGTTGAGCGTGCGCTGTTCCCGGTACTGCACGCGGAAGCGGGTGCCGCGCACGCCGGAAACGGCCATCGGGCTCAGCACTTCGTAGCGGCTGTCGGGCCTGGTGAAGGGCGTGACGCTGGATTCGACCCGTCCCTTTTCGAGGAACAGGCGGGTGCGCGGACTGTTCAGGTATTGCGTGGCGCGCAGCATGCGCAGGTTCAGCATGCTGTCGGGCGGCAGCGTGACCTGGCTGCCGTCTTCCAGCGCCAGCGAAATGAAGCTCCTGGCCATGGTGACGAGGGTGTCGCCTTCCTTGAGCAGGGTATCTATCTTCGCCTCGATCGGATTGCCGTCGCGATCGTGAATCGCGATCTCGCCAAAGAAACTGGTGATGCGCGCGAAGGCCGAGACCGGTGTCAGCAGCGCAGCAGGAATGAGAACGATGCGCCCGACCGGAATCCTTTTCTCGTTGTCGATCTGGTTGGTATTGCCGATGGCGCGCCAGTGCCGGATATCGCCGGTGAACTTGCGCGAAATGGAAGAGAGGGTTTCATCGCGCGATACGGTGTACCAGACGCCTTCCGGTGCAATGCGCAGATTGCCGTCGGCAGATTGTGCGACGGCGGGAAAACTGAAGGCGAGAGAAAGGGCGATACCGAAAGACAGACTTTTCACTGCATGAACCTTGGTGACTGAAAGAGTTGCAGAGCTTGAAGGTGGCGCGATTCTCGCATCTATCGAAGCATAGCGGGGGAAATGAGGCCGGGAAAGCGTCTGGACAAATCTAAACGATGTTAACTTTTGCAAATAAATATCGCTGAACCCGTTTTGCGCCAGATTTTGTTTCCATGCGGAAATTAATGGTGCGCTAAAGAAGTGGATCGATGCGAAAAAAGGCCGTTCGCGAACGCG
>PJTY01001161.1_pt1 | contig 9879 bp, 10 predicted proteins | sample 1512121 | NCBI WGS metagenome assembly PJTY01 (sample SAMN08177680, study PRJNA422409) | Soil metagenome, whole genome shotgun sequencing project. | isolation source: Soil enriched (2) on filter paper: alkali lignin treatment | place: USA: Madison | collected 2015-01-15 | reverse complement strand
TCGATACGCTTTTGACGTATACTCACTTTCCAGGCGAGCGCCTTCGACCACTCGGCCACCGCTCCGCATGCACTGGTAAGGCGGGCGCCCTAGCCTGCGTTGAAGGGTTTCGCAAGCCGTCTCGACGTGTCATCACGCACTCGATGCGAAATTTCTTTTCCGCCCTCGTGGTTTCCGCCCTTTTGACCGCCCCCGTGCTGGCCGAGGATACCCCTGCGCCGCGCACGCCGAACGATATCGTCACCGCCGCGCCCGCCGGAGACTGGAAGCGGATCGCCCCTTCCGATCTCCTGGTCATGGACCTCGCTCCCGATGCCGCGGGCAAGGCGCGGCGGGTGGTGATCCAGTTGATCCCCGCACCGTTCTCGCAGGGCTGGACGGGGAATATCCGCAAGCTGGTCGCGGCGCGCTGGTATGACGGAATCGCCGTGGTGCGGGTTCAGGACAATTACGTCGTTCAATGGGGCGATCCCGAGGGAGAAAATCCCAAGAAAGCCAAGCCGCTGCCCAAGGGGCTGACGGTCGTGCCGGAAAGCGAATATGCGGTCGGGCAAAGCGTTGCCGTCGACCTGACCATTCCGAACGATTCCTATCACGCCGGCACTGGTCTCCACGCAGGTTGGCCGATTGCCTTCGCGGACGAGAAGACCTGGCCCACCCACTGCTACGGCTATGTCGGCGTCGGCCGGAACAATTCGCCTGATACCGGCACCGGTGCCGAACTCTATGCGGTGATCGGCCATGCCCCGCGCCAGCTCGACCGCAACGTGGCAATCGTCGGGCGGGTCATTTCGGGGATCGAGAACCTCTCCGCCCTGCCGCGCGGTACCGGGGATATCGGCTTCTACAAGACGCCGAAGGAGCGCACGGCGATCCGCTCCGTCCGCATGGGCAACGAAGTGACCGGTCTGCCTACTTACGAATATCTCTCCACCGAAAGTCGCAGCTTCGCCGCCTACGTGGACAAGCGCGCCAACCGGCAGGACGATTTCTACATTCACCCCGCCGGCGGCGTCGATGTCTGCAACGTGCCGGTGCCGATCCGCGAGGTCTCGCAGTGACGCTACTGGAGCAGGTCGAGCACACCGGCCGTCTCTGGCGCTGGACGGGCGGCTCGGGCAGCGGGACGTGGCACTTCCTCACCATCGACGGCGCGGCGGGCGAGGCGCTCTCCGGAACGGCCGTGATGCGCAAGCTGGAAGGCACGGCGCGCGGGTTCGGCTCGCTCAAGGTCAAGGCGCGGATCGGCGCCACCCGTTTTGCGACCTCGGTGTTTCCGAGCAAGTCGGATAGCGGCGAAACGCAGCAGGTCTGGCTGCTGCCGGTAAAAGCCTCCGTCCGCCGCGCCGAAGGGTTGGCGGAAGGCGACGAGGTCGAGGTCAGTCTGGAATACTGACCTCGCTCCCAGCTTTCAGATGCGCGCGGCCTCTGCCACCGCCTCGCTGGCGCGCAGGGCGCTGACGATGCGGGTGAGGTGGGCAAGATCGCTCACCTCCAGATCGACCTCGTAAGTGCCGAAGGGCTCGTCGCGGTGGACCATCTGGAGATTGGTGACGTTCGCCCGGTTGGAGGCGAGAATCTGCGTCACTTCCGCAAGAGTGCCCGGTCGGTTGTAAAGCACCAGGCTGAGGCGGCCGACCGCGCCCGTCGTGCGCTCGCCCCAGGACAAGTCGAGCCAGTCGACATCAGCGCCGTTGGCCAGGGTAAGGCAGTCGATCGCATGGACTTCCACCTTGTGGTCGGGGCGCCGGATCCCGACGATGCGGTCACCGGGGACCGGATGGCAGCATTCGCCGAGTTCGAAGCCGACGCCCGGCGTCAGGCCGCGAATCGAGATCGCCCGCTCGGCATGGGCCCAGTCACTGTCGTCGGGAAGTTCGGCGGTGCTGCCCGGAACCAGCGCTTCCATGACCTGACGATCGGTGAGACGCGCCGAGCCGATGGCGAACATCAGGTCTTCCTCGTCGCGCATGTCGAGACGTTGGATTGCGCCGTCGATCGCCTTCTTGCCGATCCGGCCCGGCAGGCGGCCGACGATCTCGTCAAGCAGCTTGGCGCCGATCTCGGCCACTTCCTGCCGTTCCTTCGCCCGCACCGCGCGGCGAATCGAGGCGCGCGCCTTGCCGGTGACGACGAAGCCCAGCCAGGACAGCTGCGGCTCGGAGGTCGGGCTCTTGATGATCTCCACCACGTCGCCGTTGGCGAGCTGGGTGCGCAGCGGCATGTGGCGGCCGTTGATCTTCACGCCGACGGTCGCGTTGCCGAGATTGGTGTGGACCGCATAGGCGAAGTCCACCGCCGTCGAGCCCTTCGGCAACTGGAACAGCGCGCCTTTCGGCGTAAAGGCGAAGATGCGGTCCTGGTAGATCGCCATCTTGGTGTTTTCGAGCAGTTCCTCGGCATCGTGGCTGGCGTCCACGATCTCGATCAGATCGCGCAGCCAGCCCACCTGTCCATCGGGCCGGGTGCCGCCGCCCTGCTTGTAGGCCCAGTGCGCGGCGAGGCCGAACTCGTTGAGGCGGTGCATATCGCGCGTGCGAATCTGCACTTCCATGCGCATCGACCGCTCGAAGATCAGCGCGGTGTGCAGCGACTGGTAGCCGTTCGACTTGGGCGTCGAGATGTAGTCCTTGAATCGCCCCGGAATCATCTGCCAGGTCTGGTGCAGCACGCCGAGCGCCTGGTAGCATTCCTCCACGTTGTCGGTGAGGACGCGGAAGGCCATGATGTCGGTGATCTGCTCGAAGGTCACATGGCGTTCGGCCATCTTGCGCCAGATCGAATAAGGGTGCTTCTCGCGGCCCGAGACCTCGACATTGAGACCGGCCTCGGCCAGCGCCTGCTTGATCGAGAGCGCGATGGCATCGACCTGCCCGCCTTCCTCGCTGCGAATCTGCGCGAGGCGGCCGGTGATCGTGGCATAGCCTTCCGGCTCCAGCTGCTCGAAGGCGAGCATCTGCATCTCGCGCATGTATTCGTACATGCCCACGCGCTCGGCGAGCGGGGCGTAGATATCCATGGTTTCGCGGGCGATGCGGCGGCGCTTGTCCTCCTTCTTTATGTAGTGGAGGGTGCGCATGTTGTGCAGGCGGTCGGCCAGCTTCACCAGCAGGACGCGCAAGTCCTCGCTCATGGCCAGCAGGAACTTGCGCAGGTTCTCCGCCGCGCGCTCGTTCTCGGTCATCACCTCGATCTTGGAGAGCTTGGTGACGCCGTCCACCAGACGCGCGACGTCGGGACCGAACAGCTTCTCGATCTCTTCGATCGTCGCCAGCGTGTCTTCCACGGTATCGTGGAGCAGCGCGGTGATGATGGTCTGCTGGTCGAGCTTCAGCTCGGTCATCAGACCCGCAACTTCTACCGGATGGCTGAAATAGGGGTCGCCGGAGGCCCGCTTCTGGGTGCCGTGCTTCTGTACGGTATAGACGTAGGCACGGTTGAGCAGGGCCTCATCGGCCTGGGGCGCGTATTCCTTCACGCGTTCGACAAGTTCGTATTGGCGCAGCATTCCCAGGCTTCATGTCAGGATTTTTCGCGGCGCGGCAAGAGGCCGAGTCTTCACATGCAGATTATGCAACGAAACTGTGGCATCTGCACCACCTATAGGCGTTTAAATCGATTGCCTCGGGGTTTTCCGGGGTGAGCGGTTAAGTCGCGCAGAACCCGCACCGCAGCACGATGCTTCCTGACCGCGAAGGGAGGCATGAATGGGTATCGACGGCGACATCGGCAGGAAAATGGCGATCTATGCAGCCCTCCTCGGGATGACCGATTCGCAGCTCGTGGAAACGGTGGTGCCCCCCTCTCTCGGCCTCCAGCCCCGTGCACCGCGGAGGCGCACGCTCATCAGCGCGACACTGCTCCGTGCGCCGGATGAAGTGGGAACAGCGGCAACTCCGCAACAGGACATCATCGTCCGCAACGTCTCGGAGCGCGGGATGTGCCTTGCCACCCGCGCCGCGTCGCAGCATGCCCTGCCGCTGGCGGACGAAATCGTCTGCATCCGCCTGCCCGAAAATGGGGAATACCTCGCCCAGGTGCGCTGGGTGGAGGAACGGGCTTTTGGCGTGGAGCTGTTCAGCACCCTCGACATCGAAGCGCTCGGCGCCGCCAATCGCAAGCGCAACGACCGATTCCTGGGGCAACTCGAACCCCCGGCTCGCGCGCCGGCCTTTGCGGGTATCGAAGGAGCGCCGGCGTAACGCCGGCGCTCTCCCATCAGGCGATCGTCGGCAGGATACCGCCCTCGGCCCGAATCGCCGCCCCGTTGGTCACCGCTGCGAGCGGGCTGGCGAGGAAGGCCACCATCGATGCGACTTCGTCGGCCTCGATCAGGCGGCGGATCAGCGAGAGCGGGCGCAGCGTACTGAAGAACTCAGCTTCACGCTCGGCTTCCGAGGCGTCCTTGTTCTCGACCACCGAACGGATGAACTCGACGATGCCTTCCGAGCGTGTCGGCCCCGGCAGGACCGAGTTCACCGTGACCTGCGTACCGCGCGTCGCGTCGGCCATGCCGCGCGCGACCGCGAGTTGCGCGGTCTTGGTCATGCCGTAATGAACCATCTCGCCCGGCGTCATCAGGCCGCTTTCGCTGGAGATGAAGATCACCCGGCCCCAGTCGCGCTCCAACATGCCGGGGAAATAATGCCGCGAGAGGCGGACGCCGCTGAGGACATTGACCTCGAAGAAATTGCGCCACTCCGCATCGGTGATCTCGACGAAGGGCCGAGCCTCATAGATGCCGAGGTTGTTGACGAGAATATCGACGTGCGGAACCGCGTCGATCAGCGCCTGCGCGCCTTCTTCCGTGGCCGGATCGGCCAGCACTGCGCGCACTTTGCCGAGCTGGCCAACGGTCTGCGCTGCGGCATCGAGCTTGGCCTGGTTGCGGCCGGTGACGATGACTTCGGCGCCTTCGTCCGCCAGCTTTGCGGCAATGGCCAAGCCGATGCCGGCAGTCGATCCGGTAACGAGTGCGGTCTTGCCGGCGAGCTTGAGATCCATGGGAGAATTCCTTCCTAATCTTGCAATCGAAACGCAAGATAGGCGCGGAACTCCGAGGCGATTAGACGGCTTCCAAGCCGTTCAGTTTTGCCTCAGACGCACAAGTCTGTTCAGGACCAAGTTGCCTCGGGCGGCAAGCTCATCAGGATCGCATCGATGTTGCCGCCGGTCTTGAGGCCGAACAGCGTGCCGCGATCGTAGACGAGGTTGAATTCGGCATAGCGACCGCGCCATTCCAGCTGCCGTGCCTTGTCCTCGGCCGTGAAGCCCATGCCCATCCGCTTGCGCACGAGGCGGGGGAACACGGCCAGGAACGCCTCGCCCACGGCGCGGGTATAGGCGAAGTTCGCCTCCCAACCCGCTTCGTCGGCGCATTCCAGGTGATCGTAGAAGATACCGCCGACGCCGCGATGGACCTTGCGGTGGGGGATGTAGAAATAGTCGTCCGCCCAGGCCTTGTAGCGCTCGTAATAGTCCGCGCCATGGGCATCGCAGGCGGCCTTGAGTTCCGCATGGAACGCGGCGGTGTCCTCATCATAGGGGATCGGCGGATTGAGATCGGCGCCGCCACCGAACCAGGCCTTCGTCGTGGTGAGGAACCGGGTGTTCATGTGCACGGCGGGCACATGCGGGTTCGCCATATGCGCAACGAGGCTGATCCCGGTGGCCGAGAAAGCATTCTGCTCGGCCGAGGCACCGTTGATCGAGCCTGCAAAGTCCTTCGACAGCGACCCGACCACGGTGGAGACGTTGACGCCGACTTTTTCGAAGACCTGCCCCTTCATCAGCCCACGCGTGCCGCCGCCGGTTTCGCCTTCGCTGCCCCCCTCGACCGCCGCGCGCTTCCACGGCGTATATTCGAAGGCCGCCGACGAGCCTGCCTCGCGCTCGATCACCTCGAATTCGGCACAGATGCGGTCCCGCAGCGTCTCGAACCAGTCGCGGGCACGGGCGGTGTGGGCAGTCCAGTCAGTCATGGCGTTTCCTTTTCCGCCGGGCGCTTGCCAAATCGCACGGCCTGCGGCAAGGAAAAGCCATGGTTCCCTTTTCGTTCTGCGCGCAGGAGTTGCAGCTCGTCACGACCCCGAAAGGCGCGGCGAGCGGGCGCGGAGCCGCGCTCTACTGGCCGCGCGAACAGGCGCTCCTGGTGGCGGACCTGCATCTCGAAAAGGCGAGCTTCTATGCGCGGGGCGGGCAGATGCTGCCACCCTACGACAGCCGGGAGACATTGGAACGCCTGGCCCTCGCGGTACGGCAGACCGGCGCCCGGCGAGTCTTCGCGCTGGGTGACAATTTCCACGACAGCAAGGGCACCGAGCGGCTCGAACCCCATGCCGCCGGCATGCTGGGCGCCCTCACCCGCGCGCTCGATTGGGTGTGGATCACCGGCAACCACGACCCGCATCTGGGCAGCGAGGCGGGCGGCACGCGGGTCGACGAGATCGTGGTGGACGGCATCGCACTGCGCCACGAGGCGCGGCCCGGCACCACGGAGCCTGAGCTTTCCGGCCATTTCCACCCGCGCCTGATCGTCCAGGCCCGCGGCCGCCGAATCGCCCGCCCTTGCGTGGTCCACAGCGGCAACAGACTGATACTGCCCGCTTTCGGCGCACTGACCGGCGGCATGGACGCGGCCGATCCGGCGATTCTAAAGGCCCTGCAACCGGCGCAGCAGATCGACGCCCTGCTCACCGCGAAGGAGCAGTTGCTGCGCTACCCCCTCTGGCGATCCGCAGCCTGAGAAGCCGTTTGGAAATCCGCCTCAGGCGGATTTTGCGGCACCGGCCCCAGTTGAGTTCAGGCGCCCCCACCCGACCTCCCATCAGGATACACTCGTGGGAGGTCGGGTGGGGGCGTGGGCCGGTGCCGCGAACAAAATGCCCGAATGGGCATTCCAAACAAACTCTGAGCCCCTATATACGTCATGGCCATTTCATATGGCTGGGGCGTCCTATAGATTTCGTTGAAATCGGTCTTTGCGTGTCGACGCGATTCGCATTAATGACGCCCGCACTCGCCTAGCGACAGAAACGATTCAGGAGAACGCTTATAGCACCCCCACCCCGGCGTATGATGACGCCACCGGTCAAGAGCGGACCGCGCTACAATAACATGATCCAGTCGGACAAGGTCCGCGTGATCGATCAGGACGGCGAGAATATCGGCGTCATGTACACGCGTCAGGCCATCGAGCAGGCAGCCGAAGTCGGCCTCGACCTGGTCGAAGTCTCGCCGAACGCGGATCCGCCGGTGTGCAAGTTCCTCGATGTGGGCAAGTACCGGTACGAGGCCCAGAAAAAGGCCAATGCCGCGCGCAAGACCCAGAAGACGCAGGAGATCAAAGAGATCAAGATGCGTCCGAACATCGACGACCACGACTACGACACCAAGATGCGCAACGTGGTTCGTTTCATCAGTGACGGCGATAAGGTGAAGGTGACGCTCCGCTTCCGCGGTCGTGAGCTTTCGCACCAGCAGCTGGGCATGAACCTGCTGCGCCGCGTGCAGGAAGACGTGGCCGACATCGCCAAGATCGAGGCCTATCCGCGCATGGAAGGCCGCCAGATGCTGATGGTCCTGTCGCCGAAATAAGCGACGGACTCAGTATCCTCAACACGAAGGGCGTGCCGCAAGGCGCGCCCTTTGTTTTTGGGGTCAGCCGTATCGGCCGGGCGGAATTGCCGTCAGCCCTTCCACTCGCGGCGTTCTTCCGCCGCGCGCAGGACTTCGTAGGCGAGCTGGTAGGTCTGGAACGCCTTGGCCGCTTCCGGGTCGTTCGGCTTCACGTCCGGGTGCACTTCCTTGGCCTTGGCCCGCCAGGCCTTGCGGACGGTGTCGAAGCCGGCATCGGGGTCGAGGCCCAGCGCTTCCAGCGCGCGCAGTTCGTCGCGGCTGCGACTGCCGTCGCCCGAGCCGGTCCACCCGTAGTGCGCCGATTCCTTGTAGCCCGAACTCTCGGCCCGCTCCTCGGCTTCGCGCCGGGCGGTTTCCTCGGCATCCAGACCCGCGAAATAGTCCCAGCCCGCGTTGTATTCGGCGGCATGCTTCTGGCAAAAATACCAGCGATCCGGGCTGTTCGGACTCTTGGGCGCGGGGCAATTGCCCGGCTCGGTGCAGCCATGCCGATCGCACAGGCGCACCTGCGCGGCCTCGCGCGAGCTGCCATAGCTGCGCCAGCGCGGGAAACCCCAGTCCATCGATCGACCTGCGCGACTCATCCGACGGGCGATACCTGCCCTTTCGAACTCAATGCAAGCGCCGATCCATGCAAAAGGCCCGGCTCGCGTCTGCGAACCGGGCCTTCGTCAAATCTCGCAGCAGCGAAATCAGTCGATCGTGACGGTGACCGCGCGGCGGTTCTGCGCCCACGAAGCCTCGTCCGAACCGAGAGCGATCGGGCGCTCCTTGCCGTAGCTCACGGTGTTCAGGCGCGAGGGGTCGATGCCCAGGCTGATGAGGTAGTTCTTGGCCGCATTCGCGCGGCGCTCGCCCAGCGCGAGGTTGTATTCGCGGGTGCCGCGCTCGTCGGCATGGCCTTCGATCGTGGCGCGCTTGTTCGGGTACTGCTGGAGCCACTGGGCCTGCTTCGACAGCGCGGCCTGGTCGGTGGCGTCCACCGTGTCTTCGTTGAGCTGGAAGTAGATGGTGTCCGAACCCATCATGCGCGCGACGAAGTCAGCCTGGCTGCCCGCCTGCGGGCCGCTCGGCGGCGGGGTGGTCTGGGTGGTGGTTGCCGGGCCCGGCTCGGGCGGCAGTTCCTTCGGCGCCTTCGATGCACACGCCGACATGGCGAGAGCCCCGGCGATGAGGAGCATTGTCGATCCGGTCTTCACATGACGGGGAACCATGAGGGCAGGCATGAGGCAATCTCCTAAGGTGCGCAGCCAATTATAAATGGCCTGCGTTTGTTGAAGTTTCGTGTAATTTTCGAAGCTGTCAACCTGAACGAGCCCCTCCCTTTGCGGAAGGAGCCCGGTTCAGGCGACGGATCGGGAAAGCGTCAGGGGCGGACGGGACCCCAGGCCGGGTCGGAGGCGCCCACCGGAGTCGGCAGGCGGCGCTCGTTGCGGCCGGTCAGGTCGACCTGCCAGATCGAGGCCGTGCCCGCGCCCCGGGCGGTGCGGAAGAACTGGATGATGCGGCCGTTCGGCGACCAGGTGGGGGCCTCGTCCTGCCACGAATCCGTGAGGTGGCGCATGCCGCCGCCGCTCGGGTTCATGACCGCGATGCGCAAGTTGCCGGCAACGTGGGTGAAGGCGATCTGGTCGCCGCGCGGGCTCCATTCGGGCGTGGCCGAACGGCCGCCGAAGAAGCTGATGCGGTGCTGGTTCGAACCGTCCGCGTTCATCACGTAGATCTGCTGGTTGCCCGAGCGGTCGCTTTCGAACACGATCTGGTTGCCGTCCGGCGAGTAGGACCCGCCGATCGAGATGCCCGGCGTATTGGTCAGGCGCTGCGGAGTGCCGCCACCTGCCGACGAGATGCGGTAGATGTCGGTGTTGCCGCCCGAAGCCATCGAATAGAGCACCCACTTGCCGTCCGGCGACCAGCGCGGTGCCATCGTCGGGTTGCCGGTGCGGGCGATCAGCTTCTGCGTGTTGCTGGCCAGATCGTAGACGTAGATGCTCGGCTGTCCGTTGAGGTAGGACAAGTACAGGATCTTCGAATAGTCCGGCGAATAGCGCGGGGTGAGCGCGGTCGACTGGCCGCTGGTCAGGTAACGGTGGTTGGCGCCATCCGAATCCATGATCGCCAGACGCTTCATGCGGTGGTCCTTGGGACCGGTCTCGGCGATATAGGCGATCTTCGAATCGAAGAACGGGCTTTCGCCCGAGAGGCGCGAATAGACCATGTCGGCGCACTTGTGCGCGGCGC
>PJTY01001155.1_pt1 | contig 9923 bp, 8 predicted proteins | sample 1512121 | NCBI WGS metagenome assembly PJTY01 (sample SAMN08177680, study PRJNA422409) | Soil metagenome, whole genome shotgun sequencing project. | isolation source: Soil enriched (2) on filter paper: alkali lignin treatment | place: USA: Madison | collected 2015-01-15 | reverse complement strand
GTAGACGGCCGAGGCGCCGTCCTTCAGCACCTCCAGCCGCTGGGTCGCCACCATCGGCAGGGCGTTCAGATTGACGAAGGTGTCCGACAGGCCGCCGCCGGGGAAGCCGTAGTTGGCCACGCGGCGCCCGTTCAGCAGCACCAGGGTGTTCTTCTGCGACAGACCGCGCAGGCCGATGCCCGCCGCGCCCGACGACCAGCCGCTGTTCTGCGTCTCGTTGGAGCCGTTGCCGGTATTGGCCGAGATCGAGCGCAGCAGGTCCGCCGTCGTCGACTTGCCCGAACTTTCCAGCTCTTCGCGCCCGATCACCTGCACCGGGTTGAAGCCCTCGGTGTTGGCGCGACGGATGTTGGAGCCGGTCACCACGACGTCCGCGACCGAATGAGCCGCAGCAACCTGGGCCTGGTCTGTTAGATTTTCATCGCTTCGGGCCTGTGCGGCGCCGCACGCGCCTGCGGCCGAAAGAAAGGCGAGAACGGTCAGGGAAGGCCTGATCATGGGGATGTTGCACCGCAATAAGTGTCACAATTGGGCGCGCAATAAGGCATGCCAAGCTGGCTTGCATAACTTAGAAATTCTATCCGTATGGCGAGAAACGGTAGCCGATGACACCGGCGCTGCGGCGGTTAAACGCTTCCGTCCCCCGTCCTGGACGCGGCGAGCCCCTATCCTTTGCTGGGTTTGGGGCGAAGGTCGTCGCCGCCGCCCTTCTTCTTGAAGGTGTCCCCGATCTCCCGCGCGTCAGGACCGTCCGGTCCGGCGCGACGTTGAGACTCGCGCCCGACCCGGCGCACCGCTTCGTCGGGCGTGTCGGCGTCAGGCTTCCCGCCTGGAAGGGCGGCGTTGCGCTCCCGTCCCTTGGATTGCTGTCTGTCGCGCATTGCTCTCTCCTGTCGTGATCACTCAGAGTGAGGCGTGGAGCCCCGGAAATGGTTCCCGACGAGGGAGCAAGGCGCGCGCCTGTCTCTAGAAGCGATGTGGCCTACGGTTTGCGAAGCGTTCATCAAACGCCTTCACGCTCCTTTAAGTTGTGAGGCTGATGCTGTTCGCGTCACGAGGTGCGATCATGCGACATGAACGGCGTATCGGGATGGCGAAGCGGCAAGGGGCGGCGGCGGTGGAGTTCGCCATCGTCGGGCCGGTGTTCTTTCTGCTGCTGGCGGGAATGATCGTCTACGGCGGCTGGTTCTGGATGGCGCATTCGGTCCAAGCGGCCGTGTCCGAGGGCGCGCGCGCCGCGATCGCGGGACTGGACGCTGTCGAGCGCGAACAACTGGCGCGCGAAGTCGTGGAGACCCAGCTGAAGGACCTCGGGCTCAAGGCCGCCGACGCCGTCGTGGCGGTCCGCGCCGAGCCGGGGCGTTTCCGGGTCGAGGTGGCCTATGACGCAGGCGGACATCCGTTGATGGCCCTGTCGCCGCTGACCGTGCCGCCGCCTCGCATCATTCGCCGCACCGCCGTTATCCGCGTGGAGGGGGCGTGAGATGGGCCGGCGTCGCCGCCTTTCCAGCGATGACCGAGGCGGGGTTGCCGTCATGGCCGCCGTCTTCGGCGCCCTGATCTGCGTCCTGGCGGCCCTGGCTGTCGATGTGGGCTCCATGGTTCTGAAGGGACGCGAAGTCCAGGGGGCGGCGGACCTGTCGGCGCTGGCGGCCGCTCAAACCTTATCCGACCCGCCCGAACGGACCGAGGCCGCCGCCCGCCTCACGGCCCAGGACAATCTGATCGATCTGGCCGGAGCGCGGATTCAGCGGGGCGTCTATACGCCAGACCCCCGGTTGAAGCCGCGCGCGCGTTTCGCCGACGGCGGGTCCAGACCCAACGCCGCCCGCGTGACCTTGAGCGCCCCGGCGCCCCTCTATTTCGGCCGCTGGATACTGAGGCGAGACAGCGTGACGGTGTCGAAATCGGCCACGGCGGCCCTGCCCGGCGGTCCGCCCAGCGCCGTCTTCTCCATCGGTTCGCGCCTGGCGGGGCTGGACGGCGGATTGGCGAACGCCCTGCTGTCCGGCCTGCTGGGGAGCAAGGTGTCCCTGACGGTGATGGACTATCGCGCCCTGGCCGACGCCCAGGTCAACCTGCTGCAGTTCTCGGATGCCCTGGCGGCCGAGTTGGGGGTGACGGCGGGAGATTATGACGCCTTGCTGGCGCATGAAGCCCAGACGGGCCAGGTGCTGAGGGCGCTGGAGGCCGTCGCCGGGTCGGGCGCCGAAAGCGCCCTGAGCAAGCTGACCCGCCTGCCGGTGAACGCCGTGGTCAAGCTCGAGGAGTTGATCGGAGTGGATGCAGATGCGCGCGGCGGCTTGCGGCGAGGGCTGGACGCCGAGGTCTCGGCCATGGACCTGCTGATGGCGACGCTGCAGACCGCCAATCAGGATCGTCAGCTGGCCCTGGATGTGGGGGCGCGCACCGGGCTGGCGGACCTCGACGTCATGCTGGCGATCGGCGAACGTCCCAATCGCGCGCCCTGGCTGACGGTAACCGGCACAGGCGAACCGATCATCCGCACGGTGCAGACGCGCCTCTATCTTGAGGCGACGGCCTTGGACAAGGTTCCGCTCGTGGGGCTGCTGGCGCAGGTGAAGGTCCCCATCCTGATCGAAGCGGCCAGCGCCGAGGCTCGGCTCAAGGCGATCGAGTGCGAGGGAACGCCGCGCGTTCTGATCGAGGCGCGGCCCGGCGTGGCGCGCGTGCGCCTGGGCCAGATCGATCCCAAACGCCTGCGGGACTTCAAGTCCGAGCTCAAGGTCAGCCCGGCCAGGCTGGTGTCCGTATTGCTGATCACGGTGGAAGGCGTCGCGGACATCCAGGTGGCGGATCTGGATTGGAGCGAGCTGCGCTTCACGGGAGGCGAGATCGGGTCGAGCCAGCCCAAGACCGTCCGCGCCAAGGGCTTCGTGAACGGCCTGATCGTCACCCTGCTGCGGGACACGCGGCTGACGGCCCTGGGGATCCCCCTGCACCTCGTCACCCAGTTGCTGGCGGGCGTGCTGACGCCGCTCGGGCCGGTGCTGGACGGCGTGGTTCAGCCTCTGCTGGAACTGCTCGGCGTCCGGCTGGGAGAGGCGGATGTGTGGGTGCACGGCGTGCGCTGTCCCAACCAGGGCGGTGTTCCGCAACTGGTCGGCTGAGCGATCGGAGAGAGTGCGATCAGCCTTCGGCGGGACGCAGGCCGGTCGAGGCCTGCTGGACCACTGGGCGACGCTGGCCGCCGGCGGCGATGATGCGATCGATCCGGGCCTTCTCGGCGCGGAAGGCGTTCAGGTCGGCGCCGGCCAGGACGGTGCCTTCCTGGGTCTTGATGCCCGAGGGATTGATCCGCTGACCGTTGCGCCAGATCTCATAGTGAAGGTGCGGACCGGTCGAGGCGCCGGTCGAACCGACATAGGCCACGACCTGGCCCTGGGTCACGCGCTGGCCGGCGCGCATGCCCGAGGCGTAGCGCGACAGGTGGCCGTAGCCGCTTTCCAGGCCGTTGGCGTGGCGAATGCGCAGCCAGTTGCCATAGCCGCCCCAGCGCCGGGCCTCGACCACCACGCCGTCGGCGGGCGCCACCACGGGCGTGCCGGTGGAGGCGGCGAAGTCCATCCCCTGGTGCATCTTGCGATAGCCGGAGATGGGATGGGTGCGAACGCCAAAATTGGAGCTGACGCGGCGGAAGTTCTGCAGCGGCGTGCGCATCATGGCGGTGCGCGTGTTCTTGCCCGTGGCGTCGAAATACTGGGCCGTCTTCGAGCCGGCGGGCTGGAAGCGGTAGAAGGCGTGACCCTTCAACTCGGCGTAGAGCAGTTCGCCGGTTTCGACGGTGCGGCCCGATTCCGTGACCGTGCGATCGAACACCAGGGTGAATTCGTCCGAGGCGCGCACGTCGCGCTGCATGTCGAATTTGTGGGCGAACAGCTGGCTGGCGCGACGCACCACGGCCGAGGTGGCGCCCAGTTCGCGGGCGCTGGCCGACAGGGAGCGCTGCACCTTGTCGTTGGCGACGACGGTTTCCTGGGCGATCTTCTCGTCCAGCGAGCGCAGGCGCAGCGCGCCGTCGAAACTGCGCGACACGGTCAGTTGGCTGGCCGGACCGGTGCGCATGGTCAGGCCGATCAGGCGGGCGTCGCCCAGGCCGCCGCGCGGCTTGGACACGGCGGTTTCGAAACGCAGGCCCGCGCGCAGATCCTTGAGGTCGAAGGCGCTGGCGACGGTGGCGGCCACGGCCTTGGCCTCGTCGGCGCCGATACCGGTGCGGCGCACGGCCTGCTCGAAGGTCTCGCCGCGACGAATCTGGACGGGGATGGCTTCCGGCGTGGTCATGCCGGCCGGCGCGGCGGCGGCGGCGTAGGCCTGGGCCTCCAGGGATTCGATCTGCTCCGCCGTCAGGGCCGGAACTTCCTCGGCCTTGACCTGTTCATACCCACGACCGGCGAACAGGGCGATGCCCACGGCGGCGCAGGTCGTCAGCAGGTACGGCGCGAGCCGGACAGGCTGGCGGCGAGGATCGAACTGAGCCATGGGTCCCCGGCAAGTCGGCGACGCGTTCCGCGCCAAAACAGTCGAATCTCGACGCGCTTGCCGGTCGTCCGGCGAACGCGAAGCGAGCCGTATAGCCCGCAGGTCCCATCTTGGGAAGATGGAATGTTACGATTGGTTAACATGGCCGCGATGATCTGCAGTAATTTACCGTTCTGCGTGAGTCTCTCGCCAAACTTCGCCTTCTTGTAGTCGAGGTCGGCTGGTAGTGGCGCAGGTGTCACGTCGCAGTGCTCATTCTGCAACGACTGTTGTTGTCGCGCATTCTGTGGCGTTGTTCCCCTTCCTGTTAAGTTGAACGCCGCTCCCCTTGACCGACGACATAGCCACTTCAGGGTCCGACGCCGGATCCGCCCAGTCCCCTGGCGCGCCGTCCGGAAAGGGAAGGCCGCGACGACGGCTGGCCAGGACGTTGCTGATCGTTCTGGCGTTGCTGCTGGTGCTGGCGGCGACGCTTTATCTGAACCGGCGGGCGGCGGCGCGCGAGCTGCTGGTCGGCTGGCTGGATCGCAAGGGCATCGACGCCGACGTCGAGGTCGAGCGGCTGGAGCTCAACGGCTTTGTCGGCAAGGTCTCCATCGGCGATCCAGAGAACCCCGACTTCAAGGTCGAGCGGGTCGAGGTCGACTACGCCGTGGGCCTGCCGTGGTCGAAGGCCGGACTGGGGGTGACGCCCAGCCGCATCCGTCTGGTCCGTCCGATCGTTCGAGCGGCGTGGAAGGACGGGAAGCTGTCGCTGGGCAGTCTCGATCCCCTGGTCGAGGAATTCACCGGTAAGCCGCCCAGGCCGGATTCCCGCGCGCCGCTGGTCATCGTGGAAGGCGGCCAGGCGCGGCTCGACACCGAGTACGGCCCGCTGCGCCTGCTGGCGGACGCCCGGATCGACGACGGCAAGCTGATGCGGCTGTCGGGGCGGATGCCGGCCGCCTCGCTCAAGAGCGGCGACACCGAGGCGCGCGGCCTGGCCGGCGTGATCGATGTGAAGACCGCGGGCGACCGTACGACGGTGAAGCTGGACGCCCAGGCCGAGCGCTTCGCCGTGGCGGGCGTCGGCGGCCAGGGGGCGGCGCTGAGTCTCAGCGGCGACCTGCCCTACCCGGACATGAAGACCCGGCGCGGCGACGGTCGGGTCGGCCTCAACGCGCGGCTGACGGCGGATGAACTGGCCGGCGCCGGGACGACGGCGCGCCAGGCGGTCGCGACGATGGAGTTCGCCGGGGCGGTCGAAGGTTGGCTCAACGCCTACAGCCTCAAGGGCGAGGCGAAGGGGACGGCGACGGCGGACCGACTCCAGGGCGAAGGAATGGAGGTTCGTCAGGCGGCGCTGGATCTCGGCCGCCTCGTCCTGTCGACATCAGGCGGGACGGAAGCCGAGGAGATGAAGTGGCGGGCGGCTTCGCCCCTGCGGCTGACGGCGGCGTCGGGCCGGTTCGGCGAGACCCGTTTGACCCAGGCGGCCCTCGTCTCGACCGCCCTGGAGGCCGGCGGCAAGGGGGGAGCCTTCGAGGTCCAGGGGCCGGCGGCCCTGACCGTTCGGCGCCTGACGACGGGCGATGTGACGTTGGACGGCGCGCGCGGGCGTCTGGATGTCGATCTGGTGCGGGATTCCATCACGCGGATCAGCGCCGCCGGAGCCCTGGCGGCGGATCGTGTTTCGGCGCCCGTGCTCGGCGCGCCTCAGGCTGACGACATTCCCGAACTCGCCGAGATGAAACGGGCGCTGGGGGCCTTCGCCCTGGATGCGCCCCAGGTGCGGCTGGTCAGCGACAACGCCGGGGTGGAGCTGGTCCTGCTGCGGCCGCTGACCGCCCGCCCGGCCAACGGCGGCGAGCTGCAGTTGTCCTCGGCGAGGGCGCCGGCGCTGTCCATGAGGGCGGGCGGCGCGGCGCTGGGCGCCTTCAGCGTGGCGTCCAGACGCGGCGGCGGCTTGCCGGAAGCGCGCTTCGACGGCGTGCAGTGGCGGATGACGCCGGGCGGATTCGCCGCGACGCTGAAGGGGGAGGCGGCTCTGGATTTCGGGCCTGCGCGCGACATCGCCTTCAGCACCCGGGGCGAACTGGTCTCCACGGGCGGACGGCTGACCTATACGACGAACGACTGCATTCCCTTGACGGTGCGCAAGCTGGACCTGGGCGAGAACTCGGTTGAGGCCGTGACCGGCCGGGCGTGTCCGACATCGGACCCGCTGGTCGTGGTTCAGAACGGCCTCTGGCGCGCCCGGACGCGGCTGGCCGACGTGGCGGCCTCCGTGCCGGTTTTCGAGGCGGGCCTCTCCGCCGCGGAGGGCGAGCTGACGGTCGACGGCGGGCCGAAAGGGGTGTCGATGCGCGTCGGGGTCGCCAAGGCCCAGGTCGCGGATACGGCCGATCCGGTCCGCTTCCTGCCGCTTCAGGCCAAGGGCGAGGCGCAACTGGCGGATGACGTCTGGACGGCCGCCTTTGACCTCAGCCGCCTGGACCACGCCGTCGGGCGGGTCGACGTGCGTCACGACGTGAGGGCCGAGGCGGGCGGGGCGGTGATCTTGGCGCCCAGTCTGGCCTTCACCGAGCATGGGCTGCAGCCCGACGACCTCAGCCCGCTCGTCGCCGACTATGTGAAGTCGCCGGTCGAGGGCTCGGCCGGGTTCGAGGGGCGGTTCGACTGGATGGCCGAGGGCGCGACCAGTTCGGGCGTCCTGACCGTGCCGGAGCTGGACTTCACCAGCCCGGCGGGTAAGGTCCAGGGGCTGAAAGGACGGGTGGAGTTCACCAGCCTGACGCCGCTGATCACCGCGCCGAACCAGACGCTGACCGCCGACCGGGTGCAGACGGTGACGCCGCTGACCGATCTTCAGCTGTCCTTCGGTCTGGACGAAAAGGCCCTGACCATCGGCGGCGGTCAGATCCAGGCGGCGGGCGGGCGCATCAGCGTCGAGCCCCTGTCGCTGCCGCTGACGCCGGGCGAGGGCTGGGGCGGCGTGGTCGTGGTCGAGGGCGTGCAATTGAACGAACTGCTGAAGAGCGCCAATCTTCAGGACAAGGCCGAGTTCGACGCCGTGGTGTCGGGACGACTGCCCTTCACCTATGATCCCAAGGGCGGCTGGCGCATCGTCGGCGGCGTGCTGAACGGGGTGCGGCCCGGCCGTCTGTCGATCCAGCCCGAGGTGTTCGATGATCTGGCCGCAGGCGGCGGGGGCGAGGCCGGGGTTCCGCCCAACACCATGCAGGATCTGGCCTATCAGGCCATGCAGGACCTGGCGATCAGCGACCTGACCGCCGAGGTCAACAGCCTGGATGAGGGGCGCCTGGGCGTCCGGTTCCGCATCAACGGCCGTCACGACCCGCCCGAGCGAGAGCAGCTTCGTCTGACCTTCATGGAGCTGATCCGGCGCGACTTCTTGAACAAGAAGCTGAATCTGCCGTCGGATACGCCGATCGATCTGACGCTGGACACGACCTGGAACGCCAACCAGATCATCTCGGACCTGCTGGAATATGCGCGTCGCGGGGAGACGCCGGCGCTGACGACGGATGAAACGCCTTGAGTCACGGCCGCGCTTTGTTCAGAACCCATTCACACGCCGCTGCGTTTAATGGCGGCGACTTCCAACGCCGCCTTCGGAGATCGGCCACATGATCAGCAAGCGCCACATCGTCGCCATGCTCGGCCTCGGCGCCGTCAGTCTGGCCGCATGCGCGCCTACGGTGAACATCAAGTTCAGCGAGCCGCTGCAGATCTACGCCAAGCTGGACGCCGACATCCGCATCAAGCTGGACCAGGAACTGCAGAACCTGCTCCGCGAAAACCCCAACCTGTTCTGATACGAAAGGGGGCTTTAGACATGACTTACCGCAAACTCTTCGTCGCCGTGGCCGCTGTCGCTGCTCTGGGCGTCGCCGCCGGCGCCGCCGTGGCGCAGACCGCCTCGCAGAAGGCTCTGGTCGATCAGGCCAAGGCCGCCGGCGCGGCCGGCGAGCAGGCCGACGGCTATGTCGGCGTGCGCACCTCGGTCGACGGCCCCACCCAGGCCGCCATCAGCGCGACCAACGCCGGCCGCCGTCAGGCCTACGCGCGCAGCGCCTCCGACGCCGGCACCTCGGCCGAGGTGGCGGGCGCTCGGATGTTCGAGACCCAGCTGCTGCCGCGCATCAGCTCGGGCCAGTGGTACAAGAACGCCCAGGGCCAGTGGGTCCAGCGCTGAGCTGAGCCATGACGAAGGCCTCCAGAGGCGGGCGACTGGTCCGGCTTCTGCGGTCGCTGGTTCTCGCCGTCGCCATATCGGCCGTCAGCACCCTGGGGCTGGCGGCCTATTGGCGTCTGATCGGCGGGGGCGAGATGAGCCTGCATGGCTGGATCGCCATGGGGTTGGGCGTGCTCGGCACGGTCGGCCTGGCCTGGGGGCTGATGGCCCTGGCCTTCCGGTCTGATCGCGAGGGCTGGGACGATCGGGTGGACAACCACCTAGATCCCGGCATCGAAAGCGCCGAGGACCGCAAGGACGACGAGCTCTACTATTGAGGTTTCAGGCGGCGGCTTCGGCCCGGCGTCCGGTCAGGGCGGGAAGGAACAGGCCGCGCGTCAGGGCCTCGACCACCGGCACGGCCACAGCGTCGCCCATCAGCTTCAGCGACGCGCTTTCGCTGGCGGGCAGGCGATAGGCGTCGCTCACCCCCATCAGCCGCGCGGCCTCGCGTCCGGTCAGGCGACGCATGGCGATGCGTTCACCCTCGACGATCACGACATACTGGCGCGACGACCCGCCGGACGGCGTGCGCAGGCAACCCGCCAGTCCGTCGAAGCGCATCTCCAGCCGCTGCAGCTTCTCGCCGTTCTTGACCCGCACCCGGCGGAAGGCCGCGCCCACACGCCGCTCGCCTGAAGCCTGGATCGCCTCCAATCGGGCGCGGTGCAGCGGCGACAGCATGGCCAGCAAGGCTTGTGTCTCCGCCGGGGCGAAGCAGGGCGCGTCGCTTTCCAGCACGGTCGCCAGGTCGAGGTTGCGGCGCGGCGGAACGGCCAGCCGCCACCAGGCCCAATTCGTCTTAACCGGCTCCGGCAGGCGCTCCCAGGCGGCGATCAGGCGCGAGGAATGGAAGGGCTGGGTCGGGGCGGGCAGGCGCGGCCCCTCGACGCCGCGCATGGCGACGATGAACAGGCGCGGGCGCGACTGCGGCAGCCACAGTCCGGCGTCGATCTCCAGGGCGCCGACCGTATAGCCAGCCTCGGCCATGGCCCCGCAGACGGCGGCGAAGTCCTGCCCCTCGCCCGAAGTCAGCAGGCCGACGACGTTCTCCAGCACGATGACGCGCGGCGCGCGGCTCTCGGCGTCCAGCCCCTGCATCAGCTTCCAGAAGCCCCAGAAGGCGCCCGAGCGTTGCGCCTTCAGACCGCCCCGCGCGCCCGCTAGGCTGACGTCCTGGCAT
>PJTY01001150.1_pt1 | contig 9964 bp, 8 predicted proteins | sample 1512121 | NCBI WGS metagenome assembly PJTY01 (sample SAMN08177680, study PRJNA422409) | Soil metagenome, whole genome shotgun sequencing project. | isolation source: Soil enriched (2) on filter paper: alkali lignin treatment | place: USA: Madison | collected 2015-01-15 | reverse complement strand
CAGACGCGGCCCCGAAGGGCCGCGTTGGCGGGTTTACTGCATCTGGCCGAAGCGGCCGGCGTTGAAGTCATTGATGGCTTCGACGATTTCCTGCTGGCTGTTCATGACAAACGGCCCGTAGCCCACCACAGGCTCGGCGATCGGTTCGCCGCTGAGCAGCAGCAGTTGCACATCGCCGTTGGCCTCCAACTGCACTTGTGTGCCTTTCTGGTCCAGCAGCACCATCTGGGCTTCGCGGGCGATCGTCTGGCCGTTGACCTGTACCGTGCCGCTCAGCACCACCAGGCCCGTGTTCCAGCCTTCGGGTACGGTAAAGGTGGTTTGGTGTCCGGCCGCCAGCTTCACGTCCCAGACATGCATGGGGGTGTGCGTGCTGGCAGGGCCTTTGTTGCCCTGGTAGTCGCCGGCAATCACTCGAACCTGGCCAGCCCCGCCTTCCAACGGCACGGCGGGGATGTCCGCGTCCAGGATGGCCTGGTAGCGGGGCGGCGTCATCTTGGCGCTGGCAGGCAGATTCACCCACAATTGCACCATGTGCAAGGTGCCGCCGTCGCGTGCGAAGGCGTAGGAATGGTATTCCTCGTGCAGAATGCCCGCGCCCGCCGTCATCCACTGCACATCGCCTCTGCCGATGGTGCCGCCCTGGCCGGTGGAGTCCCGGTGCGAGACCTCGCCGTCATAGACGATGGTCACGGTCTCGAACCCGCGGTGCGGATGCTGGCCCACGCCGCGCCGGTGCGATCCGGCGGGAAACTGGGCGGGACCTGCGTAATCCAGCAGCAGGAAGGGGCTGTGCTGGGTGGCATCATCGTGATAGCTGAACAGGGAGCGGACAGGAAAGCCGTCGCCGACCCAATGGGGCCGGGGTGCATTGAGAACGCCCATTACGTTTTTCATCGGGTACTCCTGTTGAAAATAAGTTGACATTTCAAAGGATAAGGCCGAATGCAGGCGTTGATTAGTCCCCGCCAGTGCAAAACTGTATTGCTTTTTTGCATGGCCGCGCGGCCTGCAATTAGTAACCAATATTGCAGGCGCGCTACCGGCGCTCAGGCTACGATGGGCGCAATTTGATACAAAGAGAACGGGAATGGGGCAGGCTTTTCAGGCCTTGAGCGTCTGGCAGGTGATGGGCGCGGGGCTGTTGTTCTTCGGCGGAATCTACCTGCTTTTTGCGCTGGGCACGCTGATGCTGACGCGGTGGCTGCTGCCGGCGCTGGGCTGGGGGCGGCCGCTGGATACGCGCCCCTTGCGGCCGGGCCAATTGCGCCGGGAATTGCAGCAGTCAGGCTCGGCCATTCTGATCTTCGGTCTGGGAATGGTCTTTCCCTGGGGGCTATTGCAGTTGGGCTGGGCGCACCTGACGCCCGATGCGAGCGCCGGGCGCATCGCTCTGGAAATCCTCGCTCTGGTGATCTGGAACGATGTGCACTTCTGGGTGAACCATCGTCTGCTGCATACGCGCTGGCTGCGGCGCTTCCATGGTCCGCATCACTCGTCCGTCACCGTGACGCCGTTTTCCACCTACAGCTTTCACCCCATCGAGTCGCTGATGCTGGGCAATGTCATTCTGTTGCCCATGATCGTGCATGACTTCAGTTTCTGGTCCTTGCTGTCAGTGCCGCTCTTCAGTCTGTTCTTCAACAGTATCGGCCATTCCAACTACGATTTCTTCCCGAAGGTCTCGGGCGGCAACTGGCTGGCGGCCAGCCGCCGTCATCAGCTGCATCATGCGCGCTACAACGGCAATTACGGCTTTCAGTTCACCTTCATGGACCGGCTGTTCCGTACGCGCCTGCCCGAGCGCGCTCTACCTGGCGGGGAGCCGCAGGCATGATGTCTGGCTGGCGGCTGAACCACCGCCGCGATTGGCAGAGCCTGGCGTATCTGCTGGCTTATCCCGTACTGGTTGCGGCCCTGTGGCGCGGCGGATTTTCCTGGCTGCTGTATGGCCTGCTGCTGTTCCTGACGCTGGGCGTGGGCGTCATCAACCATAACCATCACCATGCGCGCATGTGGCGCGGGCGCCGGCCCAACCGGCTGACTGATTTCTGGCTGACGCTGGTGCAGGGCCATCCGGCCTGCGTGTTCTGGCCCGCGCACGGACGCAATCACCACCGCTACAGGCATGGCGAGCAGGATGTGGCGCGTACCTACCGCTTCAGCCGGGGCGACACCAACGATACCCTGGGCTGGCTGATCCATCCGTTCGAGGCCGTGCCGGCGCTGTATCCCACGATCTTTCGCTGGCTGGGCGGGTTGCGCCGCCATTGGCCGGGCGTGTGGCGTTACTGCATGGCTCAGTATGCGGTGTGGCTGGGAAGCTGGGGGCTGGCCTTGGCGCTGGACCCGGTCAAAGGCTTTCTGTATGTAATTTTGCCGCAGCTGCACGGCCTGCACTGGCTGCTGACCACCAATTATCTGCAACATGCCCACGCCGATGGGCGGCCCCAGGCGCGCCGGGGCCGGGAACTGGCCTATGCGCGCAATTTTGAAGGCCTGGTCAATCCGCTGCTGTTCAATATCGGTCTGCATGTGGCGCATCACGAGCATTCGCGCGCCCATTGGTCGGAGCTGACGCGGCTGCATCACACCGAGTACCGAGACCGTACGCCGGACGCCCTGAATGAAGGCGGTCTGGTGCCTTATATGTTGCGGGTCTTTGTGGCGGGCGTGTTCGTGCCTGCCTGCCGTAGCCAACCCATCATGCCCGCCGGCGAATCCGAACGCCGGCGCGAGACTGTCTAGTCAGGAGTTTCTTCATGCCCGTGGCCTTTGAGCAGGTCGTCATCCATCAGGCGCAGTTCTTCATGCCGGGCGAGCCCGTGGACAACGAATCCATGGATCGTTTCATTGCGCCCTTGAATCGTCTGTCCGGACGCATCAAGCAGCGCATTCTGGCCGAAAACGGGATACGCCAGCGTTACTACGCTATCGGCGAGGACGGCGCGACGCGCTGGAGCAATACGGTTATGGCGGCCAACGCCGTGCGTGCCTGCTTGCAGGATGCGGGCTTGCCGCTGGGCGAGCTGGGTTTGCTGGCCAGCGGCTCGTCGGGAGGCGATTTGTTGATGCCGGGCCTGGCCAATGCGGTTCAAGGCGAACTGGGCGCGCCGCCCCTGGAAGTGCATTCCGTGCATGGCATTTGCGCGGCCGGCGTGACGGCCTTGCAAACAGTGGCTCAAGGCATTGAGCTGGGAGCGCATCGCCATGGTGTGGCGGTCGCCAGCGAAATGCCCTCGCGCCTGTTCCGCCGTTCGCGCTTTGCATCCCAGGATTATCAGGCCGATTTCGACTCCCACTTCCTGCGCTGGATGCTGTCGGACGGCGCGGGCGCGGCCTTGCTTAGCCACCGTGACGAGATCCTGCCCACGGCGCAGCCGGGCGTGCGCCTGCGGTTGCGCTGGATTCACCAGAAGTCGTTTTCGGGCGACTACCCGGTCTGCATGCAGCTGGAGGCCGGGCGCGAGTCCACGCGCAGCCATCTGGATTACGACTCGTGGGCCGAGGCTGAACAGGCTGGCGCTCTTTCGCTGCGCCAAGACATACGCTTGCTGCCGCACCTGTTCGACATCGGCATTCACGAATACGTGAAGCTGGTGCGCGACGGCTGGGTGGACCCGGCCCGCATCAACCATTTCCTGTGCCATTACTCGTCCGAGAAGTTCATGCCTGTCGTGGCCGATCTGCTGGAACAGGCCGGACTGGCCATTCCCGCCGAGCGCTGGTACAGCAATCTGCGCTGGCGCGGCAATACAGGGGCGGCGTCCATCCTGATCATGTTGGCCGAGTTTCTGCGCGACCGCACCGTGCAGCCGGGCGAGCAGATCCTATGCTACATCCCCGAATCCGGACGTTTCATGACCGCCTATATTCTGCTGGAGGCAGAGGCCTGCGATGCGCCGGCCGCAGCCCAGTCCCGTCCGGCGGCGCAGCAGCAGGCGGCCTCGTTCGACGCCCAGGTTGATATCGCCCCTCCACATGATCCGGCCGATGCGCCGGAAGGCTTGCGCGACCTGCTGACTCGTCTGGCGCCTATCTGGCATGACTACCGCTCGCGTGTCTGGCGCACGCCCTTGCTGCGCAGCCTGCATGACGGCTCCATCGCAATGGAGGACTATCAAAAATGGATGGCGGACTGGATTCCGCAGGTGCGCGAGGGCGCCAAGTGGATGCGTGAAGCCTGCGACTCCCTGTCCCCGACCTATGCGCCGCTGGCCGAGCTGATCCGCCTGCATGCGGGCGAAGAGCAGGACGATTTCAAGATTCTGTTCGATGATTACCGCCAGGCGGGCGGCGATAAGACCGATATCGCGCAACTGGCTCGCAATCCCGGCGGTGAGGCGTTGAACGCCTATCTGCACGCTCTGGCGGCCAGCCGCGATCCGATCGGTCTTCTGGGCGCTATCTACATCATCGAAGGCACAGGCCAGCGCATCGTGCCGGCCTTGCTGCCTTTGCTGAAGTCCTCGCTGGCGCTGGAGCCAGCCATGTACCGCTTCCTGCATTATCATGGCCAGAACGATGAGCATCATTTGGCTCGTTGGCTGATGGCGGTGGAACTGGCGCTGGATTGCGACGATACCGGTCGCGCCGAGCAGGTCATCGTGGAAACCGCGCGCCGCACGGCGGCCCTGTACTTGATGCAGTTTCAATACGTGAAAGAGTCCTGAGCCATGGATCGCCGTCCTGAATTTCTGAGCAAGCCCCATGATCCGCAGGATCCCAGCCCCTGGCTGGCCCTGTACCTGGATCGCAGCACGCCCTTGCCGGACGAGGTCAAACAGGCCTGGCTGGCGGACTCCAGTTCGAGCTCGCGTCAGTACCTGTTGCCGTTCCTGCGGCCGCTGGCGCGGCTGATGATTATCCTGATCCAGGTCGTGAAGACCTTTTTGCCGCGCAACTGGTCGCATTCGGGTTTTCTGCATCGCATCCTGGTGTGGGGCTTGAAGCGCTTTGTGTCGCCCGAGGCCAATTGGCTGATCCTGCGCCATTTCCATCTGGGCTCGCAGGTTCTGGCTTTTATTTCGGCCAATTCGCCCACGCCGGTGTCCACCTCGCCGCTGACGCCCATGAACCTGGACGATCTGCGCGACCATACCTTCGTCAAGCACGACTTGAACCTGTTCAATTTTGTGATCCGCCTGAACGAAGCACTGCGGGCCGAGGGCAAGGAAATCGGTCCGCCTGCCAAGGTGGATTTTTCCATGATCCAGCCGGTTCCCCTGGCGCTGTCCGACATGCCGCAGGGGCCGTTGAACAAAATGGACCTGCAAAGCGCCATCGAACTGTTTACCCCGCTGTACCAGCTGCTGTTGACGGATAACGACTTTTGGCGCGCTGCCAACTCCCTGCAATTGGATGAAACTGTCGGCATCTACACCGCCCGTATCCTGCAGGCGCCCGAACATCTGATCCTGGTGAACAACGGCCACCCCTTGGTGCCCATGTCCACGCTGCGCGCCGGCTACCGCCTGGTGCTGCACGGCCTGTCCACGGAAATGCTGCACAGCCTGCTGAGCCGCATGAAGCACGAGCAAGAGCAGGCGGAGCAGGGTATGCAGGGGCAGAGCCAGGGGCAGACTGAACCTGATCACGACACGGTCTGACCGTTTCCATGACGGTGCAGGCCAAGCCAGAGGAATGTCTGTTGTGATGTTCAGTGTGAGCCTCCCCGACAAGAATCACCCCGCCTTGAACGGCGGCCTCGATTACAGACACGGTCATTCTTAATCAATTGGACTTTATGGGCCGAAAGCTGGCTGGACTTTCACCGTTCAACTTGTTTTTAACTTGTCAGACATGTGGCGTGGTAAATTCGTTTTCTACCTTGTTTTCGTTTAGTTTTACCAGCCGATGACGACAATTACCGGATCCACCCGCCTTTTCGGCATCATCGCCGACCCCATTTCTCAAGTCCGCACGCCCGAAGTTCTGAATGCTTATTTCGCTGCGCACGGCATCGATGCCGTCATGGTGCCCATGCACGTGTCGGCGGACGGCTTGCCCGCCGCCATGCAGGCCTTTCGCCAGATGAAGAACCTGGGCGGCATCATCGTGACCGTGCCGCACAAGACGGAGGTCGCGGCGCTGTGCGACGTGCTGGGCCCGGCAGGTCGGGCCATCGGTTCCATCAACACCATACGTCGCCTGCCCGACGGCAGGCTGGAGGGCGATATGTTCGATGGCGCCGGTTTTGTCAGCGGACTGGTCGCCCAGGGGCATGACCCGCGCGGCCGTCGCGTGCTGCTGCTGGGTGCGGGCGGCGCGGCCGGCGCCATTGCCTTTGCGCTGGCCCAAGGCGGCGTCGCCCATCTGGCGGTGGCCAACCGCACGGCCTCCAAGGCCCAGGATGTGCTGGACCGGGTGCAGCCGTCGTTCCCGGGCGTGGATTTCGCCTTGGGTTCGGCCGACGCCGCCGGTTACGACATCATCGTCAATGCGACCTCGCTGGGCATGAAAGAGGGCGACCCGCTGCCGCTGGACGCCTCTACCTTACAGCCCGGCCAATTGGTGGCCGAAATCATCATGAAGCCTGAAATGACGGCGCTGTTGCACACGGCCCAGTCTGCGGGCTGCCGCATTCACCTGGGCAAGCACATGCTGGACGAGCAAGTGCGGCAGATGGTGTCGTACTTCGGGTATTGAAACCGAGGGCTGGAAGATGACAGCTTCATGACGTAAGTCTGCTTCTGCAAAGCCCTTTGCCTGCCGAACAGGCATTCAACCATCATAAGCGTTTCATGGCCGCCCCCTAGGATGAAGGCTTCTTGACTCTTTGAGGTCGCCACGGTTTCGCTGGGATTGCATGGGTCGGGTGTCGCTTGCGGCCCCTGTCCGGCATCGGGCGGGGCAGGGCGACACAGCTTATGTCCTTACTCCATGCAACAAGCCGCCGTCGCTTTATCGCTTACGGCGGCGCCTTTCTGTTATCCGCCGCCCTGGCGCCGTGCGCCGTGTGGGCCAAGCCGGCGTTCACGCATCATCCTTTTTCTTTAGGGGTGGCCTCGGGCGACCCGACACCTGACGGATTTGTCTTGTGGACGCGCCTGGCGCCACAGCCCTTGGAGCCGTCGGGCGGCATGCCGCCGCTGGCGGTCTCTGTGCGCTGGGAAGTGGCCCGCGACCCGCACTTTCGCCGCATTGAGCGCAAGGGTCAGGCCCAGGCCGTGCCGGGGCTGGCGCACAGCATACACGTCGAGCTTGCTGGGCTGGAGCCCAACACGATGTACTGGTATCGCTTCATGGCGGGGGATGCTGTCAGCACGGCGGGGCGAGTGCGCACGGCCCCGCCGGACAACGCCTTGCCGGAGCGAGTCAAGCTGGCTGTCGTGGGCTGCCACCATTATGAGGCCGGCTACTTTACCGCCTACGAACACTTGAGCCGTGAGGAGGATGTGGACCTGGTCTTTCACTATGGCGACTATATTTACGAAACCGCCTCGGGCAGCAGCCGCGGCCATGGCGGCCTGCGCGTGCAGTTGCCGCAGCGACGTCATGTGGGCGCAGAGGCCTACACGCTGGAGCAGTATCGGGTGCGCTACGGTCAATACAAGTCGGACCCTCATTTGCAGCTGGCCCATGCGGCGGCGGCCTTCGCCATGACCTTTGACGACCATGAAGTGGACAATGACTGGGCCGGCATCCACGATACCCGGGGCGCCTCCGAGCAAGAGTTGATGACGCGCCGTGCCGCGGCGTTTCAGGCCTGGTACGAGCATATGCCCGTACGGATCGCGCAAAAGCCGCAGGATGGGCATGTCCTGGCCCATCGGAGCTTGCAGTATGGCCGCCTGTTGCGCCTGCACATGCTGGATACCCGCTCTTATCGCGACGATCAGATGTGTACCGCGGCGCAGCTGCGCAAAGACATCGCGTACTGTCGTCGCGAGCGCACGCCTGAAGAAACCATGCTGGGCGCGCAACAGGAGGCCTGGCTGGCCAAGCAGCTGCAGCATGACGGGTGCTGGAATGTCCTCGCCCAGCAGGTCATGATGATGCCTTGTGAGCGGCGCAAAAGCTTGGAGGGCGCCAGCGTACGCAACCACGATAAATGGGACGGGTATCCGCATGCGCGCCAGCGTCTGGTGCAGGCCTTGAAGACATACCGTCCGCAGGACAATATCGTGTTGTCAGGCGATCTGCATCAATACTATGTCGGCGTTGTACCGTCCGAGGAAGGTGATATGTCCAGCGCTCCCCTGGCCCCCGAGTTTCTGACGACCTCGCTCAGTTCCGGTGGCGATGGCTCCGCCCATCGACCGGGCCAGGAGCACATGCTGGACAACAATCCGCATATTGCCTTGGTGAATGATCAGCGCGGCTATCAGACTTTCGAGTTTTCGCCGTCCCAGGTTCTGACCGAATTAAAGGTTATTGACCGGGTGGAGACGCCCGGCGGCCAGATGTCTGTCCTGGCCCGATTTGTGGTCGAGCGCTCGGACCCGAGACCGCATCGGGTCTGACGAGTCTGCCGCGATTAAGGGCGGGGGGCTGCGTCGGATGCCGGCTCTGGCGTCGGCAGCCCTTGCGTATTCGAGCCGGCATCGGTGGCATGCCCCTCTTCCACGGAATCGAGGAAAGCGCGCGTAATGCCGCTATGCTCCCGGCCAGAGCGCCACACCAGCGTGGTGTTGGTCAGGAAAGGGCTTTCTTCGATACGCACGTAGCGCACATCCGGGTGGGGATCGCATTCCTGCTCGGACACATAGCCCACGCCCAGACCGCTGGCCACGGCCAGTCGGATGGCCTCCCGGCTGCCCAGCTCCAGGGTGCTGCTCATCTCTATATCGTGTTCAAGCAGCAGCGCATCGAATAAGCGGCGCGTGGTCGAGGTCGATTCCCGGGCGATCAAGGTCTGGCCGGCCAGCTCCTGAACGGATACGCAGGAACGTTGCGCAAGCGCGTGATCATGGGGTACCTGCAACACGATGGGGCAGCGCCGCAGGGTGCGCTGCTGACAGTGCGGGATGCGCCGGCTGACGGCCAGGATGCCGATGTCCACATCCATATCGATGACAGCCTGCTCGACTTTGCTGGAGTCGCCGAAGCTCACGCTGATATTGACGGCCGGATGCTTGGTGCGAAACCGCGCCAGCATTTGGTTCAGGTGATAAGGCCCGACAGCGGCGATGCGCAGGTAACCGGCGTGAATCAAGCGCGTGCTGATCAGCAAATTGTAGGCGTCCGCTTCGGCATCGAGCATGCGCTTGGCAATGGCGGTCAGGTCCCGGCCCAGGTCGGTCATGCGGATCGAGCGCCCCAGACGCTCGAACAGGACGTTCCCGCCCAAGGATTCCAGATATTTGATCTGACGCGAGACATAAGGCTGAGTCACGCCCAGTTGCTTGGCGGCGGCCGAGAAGCTGCTGGTCTGCGCGACCGCCAGGAAAGTACGGAGCTGGGTCGAGATCATGACTGCCTCCTATGCCTGAGAGTTATGGATAAGCCTTTATCCAGTTATTGAGCTGATGGGTGAATTGTCATCTCTGTTTGTGACACTACGTTGACGTCGTCAAGCGAGCGACGTGGGGCGCGGCCAGAGTGATGAGCGAATTGACTGCTCTTACGCGGCCAAGCGGGATGGACGGAACCATGGAGTCATGGATGAAGAGCTTGTACGTGGGTGCGGTGTGCGTGTTTTCGGCGGCGGCTGCCTGTGCGCAATCGCCTGTCGAGGTGTTTGGCGTGCTGGATGTGGGCATAAGCCATTATCGGGTGAGCGGGGGGCAGCGTGGCACGGGCATGTCCCAGCACGGCAATACCAGCAGTCGGTTTGGTATTCGGGGCAAAGAGGATCTGGGCGGGGGACGCGCCTTGCAATTCTGGCTGGAAGGGGGCGTTGACCCTGCTTCTCCGGGGGCATTTTCTTTTGCTCGTCGCAGCACCCTGGGCCTGCAGACGGAATGGGGTGAAGTGCGCCTGGGCCGGGACTACACCCCGACCTACAACATGATGTCGTCCT
>PJTY01001149.1_pt1 | contig 9965 bp, 8 predicted proteins | sample 1512121 | NCBI WGS metagenome assembly PJTY01 (sample SAMN08177680, study PRJNA422409) | Soil metagenome, whole genome shotgun sequencing project. | isolation source: Soil enriched (2) on filter paper: alkali lignin treatment | place: USA: Madison | collected 2015-01-15 | reverse complement strand
GGCAGGAATAATGCTGGGCGCTGCTGTGCTTTGGGGTGGGGTGTTTAGCTTCGCTTACTGGAGGCGAAGATTTGGCGGCAGCATCCGATCTTACGCACGTTGCGCATTTCTAACATGGTTCGTGACTGTCGGAATTTTGCTCGTCATGTCGATCTTCGAACGATAGGCTGCCTATCTGCAAACGACCAATTGCAGTCGGTCGTGACGTGGGACTGCATTGCCGAAGCGGCCCCATAGGCTGGCCAAGCATGCAGGATGGCCTTTCACGCTTCCCGCAATGTGCTAGCAAGCCTCAATGAAGAGTCCAAAGCGATCAAAGTCAGCGCCGTTCGGGGACGTATTTTATCCGGACCATGACACGGTTTGCACCGACGCGTTTAGTCGTTTTCTTGGCGAATATCACACTAATCTAGACCTGTTTTTCTTCGTTATCCATCTCGTCGCCAAAGCCGACGACGCCCGCGTCACAGCGTCTAAGGCTTTGCTGATAGCTGAAAGCGATCCGGTAAAACGGGAGGAATATGAGAAGAGCATAGCTCAGCCCGACGTGATGTTGGATCAACTAAAAAAGCATTCTACGGTTCAGTCGCGTAATCTAACTAATGGCATTGTAAATGCGTTCCAGCGCTACTTTTCCGCTATTATTAATTCCGCAGCTTTAAAGCGCCCTGAGATAATTTCATCATCACAAACAATAAAAATAGATGATATACTTCACTTCAAAAAGCACAAGGATTTGATTGAGTTCATAATTGATAGAAAAATAAACGAACTTTCTTATGGCGGACTCATTGATATTGAGAAGTATTTCAATGATCGCCTAGGGGTCCGTATGTTCCCAGATGACCGTCAACGGGATCTGTTGCGGCTTTTTTGCCGAAGTTAGAAATATCAACGTTCATAATGGAGGGGTCATCAATGATATTTTCGCCAGTCGCGTCGGCGCCGTGGAAGGCTTTGCCTACGTCAAAGGCAAGACTTTCCACGTTGATATGGACGCGCTTGTAACTCTGTCCGAAAATGCAATGCGGGTCGCTATGCATATCGATGCAACGGTCAGTGCTAAATTCGGACTTTTGCGGAAGGCCCACCGAAGCTGGAAGCGATCACGGAAGGTGGCGACTAAGGTTGAAACTGAGATTTTAAACGACGGGACCGCTCAATAATAACACCAGTAATTACCGCATGGCGACGCTTGATTGAGCGTCCGCTTAAGCAAATTCAGTGCGGGAATTCGTCAGTCCGCAATCCACCCATCCCGACCATTCAACGGGCGCCGAAACAGCCCCCCGCCGCTCGGCCGATCTCAGGCGGCCAGGCGCAGGAAGGGCACCGGTTCGGTCGAGCGCAGCAGGATCGGCTTGCCTTCCGACGCGCGGAAGATTTCGCCGTCCAGGATCACGCTGCTCTGCGCCCCCTCGATGCGGATCGTGTCGCCCTGCTCCAGATGGATGCCCTGCATCTGCTGCTTGCCCATCCGGCGGAAGACGCTGGCCCATACCAGGCGCAGCAGCGCCGACACGCTCTGGTCGACCGCCATCAGCTTCATGTTGCCACGGCGGCTGTCACCCGGATCGACGCCCAGCAGCAGCCGCTCCAGCGTGGTCACGATCAGGACCGAAAAGCGGCCCGCCAACTGCCCCTCGCGCATCAGCGAGATGCTGACCGGGTGGCTGGATTGTGGCAGGAATCGGGCACGAATACCGAAAACCAGCGACGCCAGCACAGCCAGCGCCGTCAGGAAATGGCTGAACCCGTTGGACAGGCCCAGCGGATAGATCTTGTCCCGGCAATAGAGGATATAGTCGGCCAGGCCCGCACCGCCCAGGAACATGCCGAGCACCGGACGGGTCGTCTGCCCGTCGGTCAGCGCGATCAGTTCGCGCTGCACGACATGGTCGCCCAGCCCCGACTTGGCGATCTCGACGATGCGCTCCAGCGCCTTGATCGGGTCGCCATGGATGCCCAGGTCCAGCGCGATCAGGTTGGTCTTGCCATTGGGCAGCACCGCGATCGGCGGCACCCGACCGCAGAAATGCTCGCCCTGATACAGTTCGGTCAGCGCCGCCTGCACCGTCCCGTCGCCGCCATTGATGACGATGACGGCCGGATCGACCCGCGCAATCGTCTGCAGCGCGCGGCCGATCTGGTCGACATGCTCGACCTCATAATGGAAGATGTCCGGGTTGTTGGCACAAAAACTGCGCACGCGCGGCAGGGTCTGCCGGTTGCCCGTGGACTTGGGATTGGACAGGAGCGCGACGCGAACCATGACGACCTTACATATATTTGAGGTTGATGGTGATCCGGGTCACGCCCGGTCCAGCATAGAAGGCGGCCTTGTCGACCGACGGCTTGCCCAGATTGAAGATGTTGATCGACGGATTGTTCGAAAAGCCGCCGCCATCCCGCGAAATGTCGGTCTTGCCATTGCCGTCCCGGTCGTGCCGCACGGCGATGCCATATTTGCCCGGCTCCGGGATCGGCATGCAGAATCGCATGCCGCCTTCGGACGGGCGGACCACGGTGTCGATCCGGTTCAGCCATTCGCCCTTGGTCAGCCAGCTCGCCTTGGTGGCGTGATAGGACTGCATGCGCACGCGGCCGGCCGCCTCGGCAAAGCCGCGCACATCGACCAGCACCGCCGGCCCCTTGGCCGACGCGGCGCAACGGGACAGATCGTTCGTGATTTCCTGACCATGGGCCAAGGCAGGCGTTGCGGCCAACAGAACCGCCACCGGCATCAGACCCATTGCAACTTTCAACATGACCATCAGACTCCTGGAAGCTATAGCCGCCCGATGTGATCGGACGGCGAGCCCCTGTTCGCCCCGCGACTCTTTTATTAGCTGACTCGCATATGGGCGGGGTTTGCGGCCAAAACATGGTGATGGGACGACGACATAGAGAAATGCTGACTGCCATCGACCGATATCTCGCCCGCCTGATCGCGCTGCCATTGCTTGGCACCCTGGTGATCGCCGCGATGCTGCTGGTGCTCGACAAGATGTTGAGCCTGTTCGATTTTGTCGCGGCCGAGGGCGGCCCCGTCAGCGTCGTGTGGCGCATGCTCGCCAACATGCTGCCCGAATATCTCTCGCTCGGCATTCCGATCGGGCTGATGCTCGGCATCCTGCTCGCCTTCCGCAAGCTTGCCACCTCGTCCGAACTCGACGTGATGCGCGCCGTCGGCCTTTCCTATGGCCGGCTGCTGCTCGTCCCCTACATGTTCGCCTTCGCCCTTGCCCTGCTCAACCTCGGCATTGTCGGCTGGGTCCAGCCCTTGTCCCGCCACGCCTATGAGGCGCTGCGCTTCGAACTGCGCTCGGGCGCGCTGGGCGCGTCGATCAAGGTCGGCGAGTTCACCAGCCTGGGCAAGCGCATGACCCTGCGGATCGAACGCAGCCTGGACGAAGGGCGCAACCTGCGCGGCATCTTCGTCCGCGCCGTCGGCAAGGATGGCCAGTCGGTCGCGGTCACGGCGGCCCAGGGCGCCTTCCTCGCCACCGACGATCCCGACACCATCATTTTCCGCCTGCGCGACGGCGTGCTGGTGAACGACGCGCCCAAATACAAGACGCCGCGCATCCTCTCCTTCTCCAGCCACGATCTGCCGATCGACCTGCCGCAGATCGAGAATTTCCGCGGCCGCGACGTCGACCGGGAAAAGACCCTGCCCGAACTCTTCTCGATGGGGCGCGATCCCGCCACGCCGACCAAGCTGCGCAACGAGGTCCGCTCCAACTTCCACTTCCGCATGGTCGAAGTGGTGATGATGATGCTGCTGCCGATGGCCGCGCTCGCCTTCGCGATCCCGCCCAAGCGCTCGACCTCGGCACTCGGCGTGTTCCTCTCGATCGTGTTCATCGTCACCTATCACAAGATCAACCAATATGGCGAAAGCATCGGCTCGCTGGGCAAGATCGATCCGATCATCGCGCTATGGGGGCCATTCCTGCTGGCGTCCGGGCTGATCTTCTGGATGTATCATGTCATCGCCCACCGCCCCGGCGGACAGCCGATCGCGGCGCTGGAATATGCCTTCGCCAAGCTCGGCAAGCAGATCGGCCGCCTGCTGCGCTTCGTGACGCGGCGCGGCGAGCCGGCGCAAGGAGCAGCCTGACCCCATGCAGTTCGTTTTCTTCCCCTCGCGCCAGGTCAGCTGGTACATGGTGCGGCTGTTCCTGACCCGCACGCTCGCCGTGCTGGCCATGCTGGTGGTCGTGCTCCAGATGCTCGACCTGCTCGGCAATTCGGGCGACATCCTCGCCTATCCGGGCAATGGCGATGCACAGCTCTGGCATTATGTCGGCCTGCGCGCGCCCCAGATCGTCGCCCGCTTCCTGCCCTTCTCGGTGCTGCTCGGCACGCTCATCATGCTGGCGACGCTCAACCAGAATAGCGAGATCATCGCGATGAAGGCGGCGGGCCTCTCCGCCCAGCAGATCCTCGCCCCGCTGATCGCCGCCGCGCTCGGCGTCTCGGTCCTCAGCTACGCCTTCAACGAACGGATCGTCGCCCGCTCGACCGCGATGCTCAGCGCCTGGCAGGCGGTCGACTTCGGCCCGGTGCCGGCGGACAGCGGCATCAAGACCAATCCCTGGGTGCGCGACGGCAATAATCTCGTCACTGCGGCGATCGTCGCGGGCCATGGCCAGGATGTGCAGCTGCGCAAGGTCGAGATCTTCAACCGCATCAACAACAGCCTCACCACCATCATCACCGCGCCCAGGGGCCATTATGACGCCACCAGCAAGAGCTGGGTGCTGGAAGGTGCGCGCCAGTTCGACGTCGCCCGCGGCACGCTCCAGAATGTCGGCACCGTCCGCTTCGGCAGCGACATCCGTCCCGACCAGTTCACCCTGGCCAAGGTCGATCCCGACGCCCTGACCTTCAGCGAGTTGCAGGCGGCGATCGGCGACCTGCACGATGCCGGGCGACCGACCGCCGAACTGGAAGGCAGCCTGTGGCACAAGCTGTCCGGGCCGCTCTCGGCCGTGCTGATGCCGATCCTGGGTTCCGTCGCCGCCTTCGGCCTCGCCCGCTCGGGCCAGCTCTTCCTGCGCGCGGTGATGGGCATGGCACTGGGCTTCGCCTATTTCGTCGCCGACAATTTCTCGCTCGCCATGGGCAATCTGGGCGCCTACCCGCCGATCCTCGCGGCCTGGGCGCCCTTCCTCCTCTTCCTGCTGCTCGGCGAGACAGTGCTGTTCAGAACCGAGGAATAGACGCCAAGCGACAGAAGCTACCTATGCCACCGCTCAGAATTTCGCCTTCACCCCGGCATACCAGCTACGCGGCGCACCGGCGCCATAGGCCCTCGGATCGCTAGCCCCCGGCGCCTCCTCCAGTTCGATCTCATCCACTTCGGTAAAGGTGCCGAAGGTCGCATAATGGCGGTCGAACAGGTTGCGCACTTCGCCGAACAGGGTGACGCCGGGAATGATGTCGATGCCGGCGCGGATATTGGCGATCAGGTAGCCGGGCACTTTGGCATTCTGGTTGGCCTCGTCACCGACCAGATATTGGCCCGACCGGGCGATCAGGTCGCCACCGACCGACCAGCTTCGCCTGCCGCCCAGTTTGCCGGCATAGTCCAGGCTCAGCGTGGCGCTGTGGCGCGGGATGCCGGGCAGGCGATCTCCCTTGCCGACGGTGATCGTGCCGTCGTCATTCGCCTCCGGGTTGGCCGGGCTGCTCAGTGTCAGCGCGCTGCGATAGGTGGCATCGGTGAAGGCATAGCTGAGGCCCGCACTGAAACCGCCCCGCGCCGCCTTGACCGATGCTTCGACACCCTGGCGCCGGGTCTTGCCGATATTCTGGAAATAGGCCCGGCCGCGAATGTCCGACGCGATATATTGGATGTCGTCATGATTGCCGGTGCGATAGGCGGAAACCAGCCAGTCGGCGGTCCATCCCCAGACGGCGAAGCGGCCCGAACCGCCCGCCTCCCAGCTTTTCGCCACCACCTGCTTGAGCGGCGGATCGGCGATGAAGAAATTGGTGAGGCTACAGGGCGCATTCTCGTCGGCGCAGGACAATTCGGCCGGGGTCGGCGCGCGGTTGGTCTCCGCATAGCCGACGCGCAGCGACAGACCGTCCGAAACCCGATAGTCCAGCTCCGCGCCGGGGTTCAGCCGCTGGAACCGATGCCGCCCGTTCAGCGCCGTGCCGATCTGGTCGACCAGCTCGATCCGCGCATGGTTCCAGCGCAGCCCCAGTTCCGCCGTCAGCCCCGGCGCCAGCGGCAACCGGTCCTGCACGAACATACCCCAATAATCGGTATGGGCGACCAGCCCGACCGGCGCGATCGCGCCGTCCGGCTGGACGATGATCGATCCCAGCCCCTCGACGCTGCGCTCGTCCGTCATCGCCCCCAGTTCGGTCGATGTGTCGAACCGGGTGCGGCTCGTGTCGTAGCTCATACCGATCGCAAAATGATTGGTGCCGCCCATCAGCGCGCGATCGTCGATCAACTGCACCAGCGCGCCCATCGCATCGGTCCGCGTCCGCCCCCGATTGAGCACGCCATAGCCCTCGCCGCCCAGCCTGTCGGCAATGGCGTTGCCGTTCGCGTCGATCAGGACCGCCTGCGCCTCGTCTCCGTCATCATCGCCACCCACCGTCTCCAGACAGAGCAGCCCGGCAGCGTCCTCATCCTCGCACCCTTCGATATCGGCGGCATCGCCATTGACCGTGCGCAAGGTCAGCCGCTGGGCATAGAGCGTTCCCTCGATCCGGGTCGTGTCGGACAGGGCGACCCAGGGGTGCAGGCTGATCCGGCCATAGCTGCTGCGGCTATTGTCGGGCCAGGTGAAGACGGCGTGCCGGTCCGCCGCCAGCAGTTCGACCGGCGACACGCCATTGCCGGTCAGGTCGGTCTTTGCTCCGACCAGCTTCAGGTGCAGCCCGCCCTTCTCGGTATCGATGCCCAGGTCGGCATAGCCATTATAGAGATGCGACGGGCTATGATCGCGCCAGCCATCGTCATGGCTATACTGAAACGCGCCGAACGCACTGAAATTGCCGCGCGTAAAGCCACTGGCGATGCTCGCCTCGGCATAGCCGAAACGACCGCCAGTCGCGCTCGCCTCCAGCCCCGGATCGCTGCGCCCGTCCTTCGTTTCCAGCAGAATCGCCCCGCCCAGCGCATTGAGGCCATAGACCGGGCTTGCATCGAGCAGGCTCAATTTGCGGATCGCAGCCTCGGGGATCAGGTCGAACTGGACGGTATCGCCGAACGGCTGGTTGAAACGGGCGCCATCCATATAGACGGCCAGCCCCTGCGCCTGCCCTTGCAGCGGCGAGGCGACGAAGCCGCGATAGAGAAGATTGGGCTGCCAGGGGTTATTCTGCGCGTCCTGCAGCGTGATGCCGGCAATATTGCGGGTGAGAGCGCCGAGCAGGTCGGGCGTGCCGCCGATGCCGATATCCCGGCCGGAAATGGACAGCGCATCATCGACATCGATCGCCCCGCCCGGCGCCGTCACGATGATCGTCTGCGCGGGACCAGCTTCCAGCTCCTCGGCCTGCACCAATGCCGGCATCAGCGCCACGCCTGCCAGACCCGCGCAAAGCCAGCCCCTGCCCCGCATATTCCTCTCCCATCTCTGTTTATGGGAAGAACGCTAGGGAGGGCTGGCCATCGCCTCCATTATACCTTGGGTCGCATTTGTCCTTCAGGCCGCGACCCCGGCGCGACTGCGCACCAGGTCCGCGACCACGCTGGGATCGGCCAGCGTGCTGACATCGCCCAGCGCCTGTGCCGACACCTCCCCCTCGGCGATCTTGCGCAGGATGCGGCGCATGATCTTGCCCGATCGAGTCTTGGGCAGACCCGGCGCGAACTGGATCACGTCGGGCGTGGCAATCGGCCCGATCTCGCTGCGCACCCATTGGGTCAGGGTCCGGCGCAAATCCTCGCTCGGTTCCTCCCCGACATTCAGCGTGACATAGGCATAGATGCCCTGCCCCTTGATGTCGTGCGGCATGCCGACCACCGCCGCCTCCGCCACGGTCGCATGCAGCACCAGCGCGCTCTCGACCTCGGCCGTACCCATGCGATGGCCCGACACGTTGATGACATCGTCGACCCGGCCGGTGATCCAATAATAGCCGTCCGTGTCCCGGCGGGCGCCGTCGCCGGTGGTATATTTGCCGGGAAAAGTGGTGAAATAGGTCTGGAAGAAACGCTCATGATCGTTCCAGACGGTGCGCATCTGGCCTGGCCAGGACCGGGCGATCACCAGATTGCCTTCGCTCGGCCCCTCCTGCACCACGCCATCGCCATCGACGATCTGCGCCTCAACACCGGGCATGGGGAAGGTCGCACTGCCCGGCTTCAGATCCGTGGCGCCCGGCATCGGCGCGATCATCGCACCGCCAGTCTCGGTCTGCCACCAGGTGTCGATGATCGGGCAGCGCCCCTCGCCCGCAACGCCATGATACCAGCGCCAGGCTTCGGGATTGATCGGCTCGCCGACGCTGCCCAGCAATTTGAGCGACGCGCGGCTGGTCTTCGCGACATGATGGTCGCCCTCCTTCATCAGCGCGCGCAGCACAGTCGGCGCAGTAAAGAGCGTGTGGACCTGATGCCGGTCGACCACCTCCCAGATGCGGCTGGGCGTCGGCCAGCTCGGCAGGCCTTCATACATCAGGGTCGTCGCGCCATTGGCGAGCGGGCCATAGACGATATAGCTGTGCCCCGTGACCCAGCCGACATCGGCGGCGCACCACCAGACGTCACCGGGCCGATAATCGAAGCAGAGCGCATGGGTGAGGCTGGCCCAGAGCAGATAGCCGCCGCTCGAATGGACCACGCCCTTGGGCTTGCCGGTGGAGCCGGAGGTGTAGAGCAGGAACAGCGGGTCTTCCGCGTTCATCACCTCGGCCGGGCAATCGGGCGCGACGCCGGCCATCGCCTCGTCATACCAGCTGTCGCGGCCCGGCTGCATCGCTACCGCCCCGCCGGTCGCGCGAACCACCAATACGCGGCGCACGCTGGTGCAATGGTCGAGCGCCAGCGCCGCATCGACATTGGCCTTGAGCGGCACCCGCTTGCCGCCGCGTCGGCCCTCGTCGGTGGTGACGACGATGCTGGAATCGCAATCGGTGATGCGGCCTGCCAGCGCCTCGGGCGAAAAGCCGCCGAACACGACGCTGTGGATCGCGCCGATCCGCGCACAGGCGAGCAGCGCCACCGCCGCCTCCGGGATCATCGGCATATAGATGGTGATGCGGTCGCCCCGGCGCGCGCCGGCGTCCTTCAGCACATTGGCGAAGCGGCAGACCTCGGCATGGAGTTCACGATAGGTCAGGCTGCGCGGGGCGTCCGCCGGGTCATCGGGTTCCCAGAGGATAGCGGTGACGTCGCCCCGCTCGGCCAGATGCCGGTCGAGACAATTGGCCGACACGTTGAGCGTGCCGTCGGCGAACCATTGGATACCGAAATCCGCTTCGTCGAAGCTGCTGTCCGACGCGCGGGTGGGCGGCGTGATCCAGTCCAGCCGCTGCGCCTGCTCCAGCCAATAGGCATCGCCGTCATCGAGCGAGCGGCGATAATCGGTGGCACGGGCCGCCTGGTTCATGCGGGCATGGACCGCCCAGTCGGCAGGTATCGGAAACAGGTCTTCGGACATGATGGCTCCCTTCATTGGCCGAACCGCACGCCGATCCAGAGCGTCCTGGGTGTGCCCAGGTCGATGGATCCGCCGGCATTGCGGGTGACGACATCCTCGTCGAACAGATTTTCCCCGCGCGCGACCAGGCTGATGCCATGGCCGATCGGCAACCGGGCGAGGGCGTCGAGCGTCAGCGCATCGGGCAGCACGTCGCTCTGCAGGTCATCCTCATATTGCTTGGCCGTGTAGCGCAGCGTCGCCGACAGCTCCGGCCCGGCTTTCGGCGCCCAGGCCAGCGTCGCACTGGCGGAATGGCGCGGCACCTGCGCCGGGGCGAAGCCGTCG
>PJTY01001145.1_pt1 | contig 10009 bp, 4 predicted proteins | sample 1512121 | NCBI WGS metagenome assembly PJTY01 (sample SAMN08177680, study PRJNA422409) | Soil metagenome, whole genome shotgun sequencing project. | isolation source: Soil enriched (2) on filter paper: alkali lignin treatment | place: USA: Madison | collected 2015-01-15 | reverse complement strand
GGTGGGCGATCACGCCTGCAGACATTGCGGAAGACACCGCGATCATCAGGGAAATCGGCGCCAACACGGTGCGCCTCGCCCATTACCAGCATGCGGACGAAGCCTATCGGCAGATGGATGAGGCGGGCATGGTCGTCTGGGCGGAGATCCCGCTCGTGGACCGTTCGGCGCCTTGGTACTCCGAGACGACGACCGAGGCTTTCGCCGCCAATGCCGAGCAGCAGCTGCGCGAACTGATCCGACAGGCGTACAACCACCCCTCGATCGCGGTCTGGTCGATCGCCAACGAGGTCAATCTCGAAGCCGCCAAGGGCCGCGGCACGTCCAACGCGCGGCCGCTGCTGGAGCGATTGCAGGCGGTGGTTCACGCCGAAGATCCGCTGCGTCCCGCCACGCTGGCAGATTGTTGCGGAACCATCGTGGAGGACAACAAACCCGGCCTCGACAGCGTGGCCGGGATCACCGATGTGATCGGCTACAACCGCTATCATGGCTGGTACGGCAACACCGTGGACCTTCTGGGCCGCGATCTCGACCGGCTCCACGCTCGCTTTCCGCGCCAGCCGATTTCGATCAGCGAATATGGTGCAGGCGGCGCGCTGACCCAGCATACCGATGACCCGCAGGGCGGCCCGATCGCCGCCTTCGGGCGGCCTCATCCCGAGGAATTCCAGAGCTGGCTGCTGGAGGAAAGCTGGAAACAGATCGCCGCGCGGCCCTATGTCTGGGCCAGTTGGGTGTGGAACCTGTTCGACTTCTCGAACGAGTTGCGGCTGGAAGGCGACCTTACCGACACCAACGACAAGGGGCTTGTCACTTTCGACCGCAAGGCCCGCAAGGACGCCTTCTATCTCTACAAGGCCAACTGGTCGCCCGAGCCGGTGCTTCATCTGGCGGAGCGGCGGCATGTGGCACGGGCTTATCCGGTGGCGGATGTGAAGGCCTATGCCAATACCGGGATGGTCAGCCTGACCTTGAATGGCAGGCCACTTGGCGAAGCGCGCTGCGAGACCGGCATCTGCCGCTGGACCGGCGTGGAGTTGGCGCCGGGAGAAAACCGGCTGGAAGCGAGCGGGACGCGTGACGGCAAGCGGGTTGCCGACACCGTGGTCTGGACGTTCGAGGGTAAGCCCGGCCTTTACCACATTCGCGCGGGCACCCTGGAGCAGCAGCGCGCGCGCGATGGCGTGCTCTGGGGCTCTGACGTCTTCTCGACGGGCGGCGCGGGGCATTTCCGCGACCGTCCATCGATGGCGCGCGGCGGAGAACCCGGCCCGGTGCGACCGGTGCTGGGTACGCAAAACCAGGCGGCTTATGGAAGCTGGCGCGAAGGAGACTTCAGCTATGCGATCCCGGTCCCGAACGGACGCTACAAGGTCCGGCTCCACTTCTTCGAGCCGGACGAGAAGCTGGCCGCAGGGGCGCGGCAGTTCGATGTTTTGGCGGAAGGCCGCAAGGCGGCCCGGATCGACGTGCGCCGAGAGGCAAAGGCGGCCTGGACGGCATTGACCCGCGATATCCCGGTGATGGTGGCCGATGGCAAACTCGACCTCGCGTTCAAACCTGTTGTCGGTTCGGCCATCGTCTCGGGCATCGAGGTGTTGCCGGAATGAAAAAGGGACCGGTCCGAGAGGGACCTGCCCAATGCCCGTCGAGGTTCCCGTCTCTCCAGGCGATGCCGCCACGCCGGGAGGAGTGGCGCGGCGGCGATCTCGTTCAGAAGTTGTAGTTGAAACGAACGCCGCCGTAGCGGCTGTAGTCGCGCGGGACGTAGCCCCAGAGAGGCGTTGACCATTGCGTAGGCGGGCAGGATCGTGCGCGGGTTCTGGCTCGCAGGTGTTCCGGTGCAGCCCTGAGCTGCGGTCTGGTTGACGGAGCACGCCGCGCCTTCGAAGCTCAGGAACTTGGCATTGCAAATTGAAATCCGGACACTCATTGTGCCGCGATGCGATTGGAAACCGCAAAATTGCCGGAATGGCATAGTTATCCTTTAAGGCCCTCCGTCTTTGAAACCGCCTTGGCCGAGGCCGGCATCGCTGTTGACATGCACCTCATTCGCAGCCCGGTTCAGCTATTGGCGCGCATTTCTGGCCGCCAAACCCTGCCACGGGGCAAAACGTTTCCCTTCGCTCCGCTGCAGAGTTGGCGCCAGTATCCTGAGGATTGAAATGACGAGGTTATTTGTCAAAGGCGCCGCTCGGATGGCATTAGCAGGGGCAGTGAGCCTTGGCTTGCCTATCGCTGTGCAGGACGCGGCGGCTTCTGTTGCAGATTCCTCTGCGCAAGAAGACATCGGCAAGGCCTGCGCGACGCAGAATTTCGATTCCTTCGTCGAAATCTTCGTCAGTTCGCCGGAAATCCGGCAAGCCTACAGCAGTCCCACGATTGCCTATACCCTTCGGGGCGGAGATCACCGCGTTCTATCCACGCGCAAGATCAGCGCGAAGGATTACACCATGTTTCCAATCCGGGTGGACGGTGTGCGGTGGTATTCAGCGGATGAGAGTGGCGACAAGAGCGCCGGTTCCACGCCCATCAATGTAAAGGTCCATGACGACCTCGACACCATCTCGACTATCGATTGGACCCGCACGCCCGGCGACACGCAACGTCGTCAGTCCGATCCATCAGGCGACCAGTCGGATTCCGGGCCTGATGGGCGGTTAGTCTTCAAGGCAGGTAAAGGCTGCTGGCTTCTGTCGGAAGACATTCGCTTTGTGAAGCAGGGGTAACGGATATGCGCAACGCCTGCTCGAGCAACAAATGAAAGCGACACATTCGGGGCGTGAATGACATGGCCGTGTTTTTCATGACGATCGGGGCAAGATCGGCATCGTCAACGCCGCCCTTTTGCCCTGATCGCCTCGTGCAGCGGCTATCTGCTTTCGGGTTGTAAAAAATTCAGTGTTCAATTACTGATTTTCACAGAGCTTGACCCGCCCTACTTGGCCAACGCCAACTTTTTGCCGCGCCCTGCGCGGGATACGAGGATTATGCATCAGTTTGTACTTCCGTTTCTCGCGGCCATCGCAGCGCAGTCGCCAGGGCCGCCGATCAACGTGCAGCCGGATGTGAAACCGTCGATGGATATGATGAAATGCGTCTTCGATACCGTGATGCCACAAGCCCGGTCGGATCAGGACGCACATGCGCTCGTTGATGCTGGAATAGAGGAGTGCAGCTCCTATCGGGCAACGATACTTCAGGCGGCAACCAGATATGTGACGCAGGAGCGGCCTGAACCTGCCACGCCAGAGCAATTGGAAGCTGCCCGGAAACTCGCGGGTGACCTCGAGGAGAGCGTTCGCCGCACGACGTACAATGCACTGATATACCTCCGCGCCCATCCCGAGACGGCCGTGAAATAAGCCCGTACCCCTTGACCGCCCGTTTTCGCGGCGACTGCTGCAAAGCTGAACGCCTCAGCAGCCGTTTGTCGACCGCCTAGGCAAGTCGGGACGAGGCAAGTCCAGGCGAGCCGGATGATCGTGGAAGGCATCGGCGGCGATCCGGTGCGTGGGCGAATAGACTTCCGCGAGAACGGCAAAGAGCATCGGATCGTAGGCGAGCAGGTCCCTGTCCGATACGATCGTGAAGTCCGGCCCCCGGAACGCCTTGTTGGAGTTGAACCAGAACTGCGTACCTTCGGCCCAGTATTCCTGCACCGTCACCGAGGCATAATCGCCCTTCCACAAGCCCTGCTCCAGGGCATGGCGATAGGCCGTCTCGACGCGGCCGTAGAGAGCGGGATCAGCCCGTTCCACTGCGGACAGGATGTTGTGAGAAAACTCGTGGACGAGGATGTTCTCGCCGAAGTAGCGCGTCCCCGGCACTGCCAGCAGGTTCTCGGCCGCTCCGGTAGTGTAGAGCCCGCCCATGCCCCGTGCCCGGCTGTTCCAGTACTCGGCATCGGTCATGGCGGCGATCTTGTCGTAGTTGGCGCGTTCGCAAGGCGTCAGGCGCGGATCGTCCGCGGCGGGTTTCTTCCAGTCCCGCTGTTCGGGAAGATCCATCGTCCCTTCGTCGATCGCCATGACGCCGACACGCGCACCGCTGCGGGCGAGTTCGCGGCGGATGTCGGGACGCTCGGCGGTCTCGGCAAGGACGATATCGCGGGCGAGCAGCAGGGCACGGTCCGGCACTTTCGCGGAAGAGACCACCGGGATACCGTCCGCATCGGCATATTTGGCGTAAAAGGGATCGAGGCCGAGCGAAGCCGGTGGAGCGCCGAGTTGCGGATGTGCACAGGCGGTGATGAAGAGCGGAAGCGCAAGGGCGAGGGATGGGGCAAGGCGGAATGCGGGGGACAGGATCATCGATCTGCTCCGGTTTTCAGGGCAGGCCCGGATCCGGCGAGACGGAGCCGGGCCTGCTTGATGGTCAGCGGTGGAAGCGCAGGCTGAGGAAGAACGTGCGCCCGATCACATCGTAGACGCCCGACTGATAGCTCAGTTCGAAGTTGGCGCCGCCGGCCTCGGCACCCGGTATGCGCGGGGGCTTGCGATCGAAGGCATTGTTGAGACCGCCCGACAATTCGATATTGTCGCTCAGCGCCACGAAGGCCGAGAAATCGTTGTAGAACACGTTCGGCGTCCAGATCTTGCTGTACTTGTCCGGCGTGATCGTGGTGGCGGCCTTCATCGGCGAGAAGTGGCGCAGGCTCCAGGTAAAGCCCATGCCCTCGCGCGAGTAGCTTGTGCGGACCACGCCCTTCCACTTGGGCGATCCGAAGATGCCTGCGTACTCGGTGATCGAGTTGGGATCGGTAGGGTCTAGCGTATAGCGACGGTTGAGGAGGCGGGTGTAATTGGCGTCGATCGACAGCTTGCCCGCATCGTCGGCCAGACCCAGCCGCGAGAGCGGCAGGCTGTAGCTCAGTCCGAAGTCGATCCCCCGGGTGAGGTACTGGGACAGGTTCAGTTTCTGCGTCATCACCGATTCGAGATTGCCGTTGGCGTCACGCTGGATGAGGGGGCAGAAGATGTTGTCCAGTGAGGACTGGTCCACGCACTTGTCGATCAGCATCTGCGCGCCGAAGGCGTCGATCGCGTTGCGCAAGTCGATGTTGTAGTAATCGACCGTGAGCGACAGTCCGGGCACGAAGCGTGGTTGCAACACGGCGCCGAGCGTCAGGGTCTTGGCGGTTTCCGGCTTCAGGTCGAGATTGCCGCTCGAAATGATGTCGCGGTAGAGCCAGTAGCTGACGGTATCGGCCGGGTTGATCGCCGCGCAGTTGGCTGCCGTGTACTGCGTGCGGGTCGCGCGGTTGGCGAGATTGTAGGTATTGCACGGATCGGTGATCCAGAGGCCCGAAATGCTGTCCGCCGTGTAGAGTTCGCCGATGTTCGGCGCGCGGACGGCCTGGCCGTAAGTGGCACGGAAGCGGATATCGGGGATCGGCGCCCATTCGCCGCCGAACTTCCACGTCGTGGTCGAGCCAGCGGTGCTGTAGTCCGACAGGCGCAAGGCACCGTCGAGCGACAAGGTGTCGAAGAACGGCGTGTCCTTCAGGATCGGAACGTGGATTTCGCCGTAGACTTCCTTAACCGAATATTTGCCGACGAGAGTGCCCTGCATGGTGCCGATCGTCGGATCGTAGAGCGGACTGTCCGGATTGTACTCGGGGATCGCGCCGATATCGTTGCGCTCCTTGCGGTACTCGCCGCCGAGCACGACCTGCACCGCACCGCCCGGCAGGTCGAACAGGCCGCCCGAGACATAGCCGGAAAGCACTTGCTGCGTCAGTGTCGATTTCGACCAGTGCGAGGTATAGGTGATGTAGTCGATAATCTCCGGAGTCAGCGTGACCAGCGGGTTGATCGCCACGCAGCCGTTGCCGGGATCGTCGAGCGTACTGCGGCAGACGGCTTCGCCATTGGCGCCTGTCGTGCTGTCGATGCCCATGTACCAGCGATCGTAGGCGGTCGAGTTGACATCGCGCACCCGCTGGGTGGTCTTGCCGTAGGTGTAGTAGGTCGAATAGTTCCAGGGCTGGGCGAAGAGCGTGAAGTCGCCTTCCGCTCCGGCCACGGCCTGGAACAGCTTGCGGTCGTATTCCGTGCGCGGGGCGGGCAGTTCCATGAAGCGCCGCGCGAACTGGACGCCGCCCGCAGGCACCGCGCCGCCATTGGCGGCCCGCATCTCATCGGTGATGAAGGGGCTGTCGGCGGGCACCACGTCGGTGCCGAATGCGGTCATCTGGAGGAAGCCCGCCTTCGAGGTATTGTGCGCGAACGTGGCATTGGCGAAGAGCTTCAGCGCGTCGCTCACCTCGAAGCTGGCAGAGGCGCGGGTGTTGAAGCGCTCGGACGGAACCGAAAGATACCAGCCGTCGTAGCGGCCGTTGTATTCGCCGCCGTCGGTCAGCAAGGTGCCCAGCGGGTCGGTGGAAGTGCCGAGGTTGACCGGCACGACATTGATCAGGCCGCCGGGGCCGAGGATCGGATCGCGCAAGGTGCCGCTGTCGCGGTTGACCGAATAGAGCCTGCCGCCCAGCACCACTTGCGCGGCATCGGCAGTGTTGATGTTGCGGACGTGGTCCTGGATGAAATAGGGGCTGGAACTGCTGGTGCGGGCGTAGATCGGATAGCCGTCCGCCGTCCAGGGCCGATCGGAACCGCTTACGGTGCCGGGCGTGTTCTCGTAGAAGCCGTAGACCGTCACATTGCCGCGATGGTCGGCAAAGTTCGTGCCCGCGAGCAGATCGAACCCGTAAGTGTCCATGTCGCCGCGTGTCGAGGCGTTGTAGCGGGTATTGGCCTCGATCCCCTGGAAGTCCTTCTTGAGGATGAAGTTGGCGACACCCGCGACCGCGTCGGCACCGTAAAGCGCGGAGGCGCCGCCGGTAATCACTTCCACCCGTTGCACGAGACTGGAAGGGATATTGCTCAGGTCGACCGCCGAAGTGCCGGGAATGGCTGCGACCTGCCGACGCCCGTCGACCAGCACCAGCGTGCGCTGCGTCCCCATGCCGCGCAAGTCGAGCGCATTGACGCCCGCGTTACCGGCCAGATTGCTCGTCTGGTTCGTCTGGGTGACCGCGAGGGCCGGCAGTTGGTTGACGACGTCGGCGATGTTCTGCGTGCCGGTCGCCTTGATCTGGTCGGCGTCGACCACGGCCAATGGCGAAGGGCTGTCGGCAGCGGCGCGCCGGATACGCGATCCCGTGACGACGATGTCCTTGGCGGGCCGCTCGGTCGCGGCTTCATCGGCAGAAACCGGGGTCGTCTGCGCGTATGCACTCGCCGAAAAGCCAAGACAGCTGAGCATGAGCAGCGTCCGTAGCCCTGCTACGGAAGTTCGATGATTTATCATTTGGTTATCGCTCCCTGGCCCGCAACAATTTGTTACGAGCGATTCGTATACGATATTTTTAATACAAATTTGTCAAGTTGCATCACGAGCTTGAAGGCCATCATCGGCATTGCCTGAATTATAATATACGATATACCTCTCGCCACTTTGACGGAGGTGAGCTTTGGACAGCGCTGACGATGATGCACTCAACCGATCGCCTGAAAGCCGCTCCATCCCTCGCCTCCAGCTCCGCTGCACACCGTACGGCCCGCTTGATCGACGCGGGTTGATCCGCGCGGGATTGGCGGGTGCATTCCTACCCGCGCTTCAGGCGCCGGTGCTGGCCGCATCGTCGCCTCCCCTCGTGCCGCGAAAGGTCGGTTCCATACTCGCGGCGCCCGGAAAGCCCTTCAGGCTGGGCTTCGACGGCGGGCGCGTCACCAGCCTCTTGGCCGCCTCGAAGGCTGTACCGGGAGACTTCATCCATGCGGGTGCCGCGTTGGGAGATGCCACCGGCACCTACCGTATCGCCGATGGCCCATGGCAGCGCTTTGAAACGCGTACGCAGGCGCCCGAGCACGTCAGGCAGACCGCGAATGGGCTGGAGGCGCGATATCTCCTTGCTCCGGGCCTCTTCGTCACTTGCAGTTTCGCGCTGGAAGCCGATGGACTGCACCTCACCCTGACGCTTTCCAACGAGACGGCCTTGCCGATCGAATTCGGCGATCTTGCCCTGCCGCTGCCGATCAACATGATCCACGCGGTAAAAGACGACCCCAACGCCGTTCTCAAGCATAGCTTCATTTCCGGACGCAATTCGCACATTTTCTGGCAGCGCAAAGATAGCTTAACCCCTTGGCTTGCCATGCTCCCGGCAAATGGTGCGGCGCTTGAGTACTGGGATGCACCCAAAGGTTCGCCGGACCTTTACCGGGTCTTTTTCCACGCCGCCGCCGAAGTCGACGCCGTGCAGGCAGCGGGATCTCGCTGGCGCCTGCCAGCGACCAGCCTCGCGCTCGCACCGGGGAAGACAGCCCAGAGAGGCGTTCGCTTCCTGCTCGTGGACGGCTACGCCGCGATGCGCCGGACCATCGCCGAGCACGGGCTGATCGACGTCGAAGTCGTGCCGGGCATGACCGTGCCTACCGATCTGGACGTAACCCTCTCACTGGGTTCGAGTGTGTCAGTCGTCCGGCTGCAACCCGAACACCCCGCGCACACCGAATGGACACCGCTTGGAGAGCGCGCGGGACGGAAACTCTTTCGCCTGCGCTTCGCCCGCCTCGGCGAAAACCACGTCACGCTGCATCAGGCGGACGGGGGGCGGAGCACGCTGGAATTCTTCGTGACGGAACCGGTCGAGACGATGATCGCCAAGCGCGGAGCCTTCATCGCCGCGCACCGTCACCGCGATCCCGCGAAGTGGTACGACGGCCTGCTGGCCGAGTGGAACATGGAGAGCGAAACCCTGCTCGGGCCGGACAATTACGACCGGATCAAGGGCTGGCGCATCTATGAAGTGACCTGCGATGACCCGGGCCTCTCCAAGCCCGCCTTCCTTGCCGCAAAGAATGCGGAATATCCGGTGCAGGCTGAAATCGACGCATTGGACGATTACGTCGAGCACTTCGTCTGGGGCGGCCTGCAGCGCACCACCGAAGAGCAATGGCCTTACGCGCTCTATGGTATCCCGGACTGGAAACGAAACCGCGACAGTGCCGATCCGGGCGACAAGGGCCGCAAGCACTTCTGGCGGCCCTACGACTACCCCCACATCGCGCTGATGTATTTCGCGCTCTATCGCATCGCGCGCGACCGGCACGGCTTCCACACGCGCCTTGCCGCCGCCGACTATCTCGATCGCGCCTTCGGCACCGCGCGGGCCATGTTCGTGATTCCCAAGGAGATCATCGGCTGGGAAGCGGATTCCACCGGCTTCTACAACGAACTGGTCATCCCCGACGTGATCGAGGCCCTTCGCCGCGAAGGTCGTATGGCGCAGGCAGATGAACTGGCCGGACACTGGGAGCACAAAGTCGCGCACTTCGTGAACGAGGTCGACGATCTCTTCGCCTCGGAATACGCTTTTGATTCCACCGGCTTTGAAACGACACAGGCGATCGCCCGCTATGCGCTAGACCGGCCGGAGCGCTTCCCGCCCGAACACGCGCGCGCTTTCGCGAAACGGCAGATGGATGCCAACCTGTTCTGCCGGGGATGGTTGCAGCCCTCGTACTACACGCTCGGCAGCGATTACCGCGCACAGGCGGGCGATGCCTATACGCTCAGTTACATGGCGCAAATGGGCGGTTGGGCCATCCTCGATCATGCCCTGAACGATACTCCCGATTTCCGCCCGCTGCTGCGGCTCGGCCATGCCTCGGCGTTGAGCAGTTGGGCGCTGCTGAACAGCGGGACGCCGGAAAGCGGCTATGGCTACTGGTATCCCGGAAAGGCCAACGACGGCGGCGCAGGAGGAGGTTTCGAACCCGCAGCCCTCGGCGAGACCTGGCTGGAGCAGCCCCATCGGCATGGCTCGTGGTATTATTCCTGCGAGATCGACCTCGGCTTCTGCGGCGCCCTGCGCGCAGCCGCCACCACGCTGGTCGATGACGAACTGTTCGGCCGTATCGCTCTTTCCGGCATGCTGGAGGAGCACGATGACCAGCTTCTGATCCATCCTCGCGACGGTGTGCGCAGGCGTTTCCACGCG
>PJTY01001143.1_pt1 | contig 10011 bp, 6 predicted proteins | sample 1512121 | NCBI WGS metagenome assembly PJTY01 (sample SAMN08177680, study PRJNA422409) | Soil metagenome, whole genome shotgun sequencing project. | isolation source: Soil enriched (2) on filter paper: alkali lignin treatment | place: USA: Madison | collected 2015-01-15 | reverse complement strand
TTGGCGGGCATGCTGATCTAGGCTTGATTGCTTCGTTGCTCGCGAAGGATGTGTTGGGAGTGGAGCTGCTCGCTGAAGAGCTGATGTCGCTCGGCCTGCTTACGATCGAGGGCGGCGAGCTAGGCTTCTCTCACGACCGGGTGCTGGAAGCCTCGGAGCTGCTGACTCCGATCGAGGAACAGGCCTCGCTGCATGCGCGGATAGCCCGGTTGTTGCTTGCGCGGCGGCTCGATCGACACCCGGGACAGATCTTCGAAATTGCAGGCCATGTCCTGCGCGCCCTGGACGGGCGCGGTGCCATTTCGCTGAAGCCGGGACACAAGCTGCGCTTCGCCTCGGTCCTGCGCGATGCAGCCGAGCAGGCGCGACACGCCGCGGTCCCCGAACAGGCCGCACTTTACCTGGATGCCGCCTCTCGGCTGGTGGAACACCAATGGTGGGTGGCTTCGCCTTGCCTCGCATTCGATGTCACCTATCTTTGGTGCGACAGCCTTTTGTTGCGCGGTCAGGTCGTGGTTGCTGAAAAGACGATGGTCGGCTTGCTTGAGCGTGACCTGTGTGATCGCGACCGCGCCTCCGCCTATCGGTTGCTTGCGGCATTGCGGACCGTTCAGTCTGACTATCTAGGCGCCACCACGGCGGCGCTTGCCGGGCTTGCGCTGATGGGGCACCCGCTCGAGCGGGCGCCTTCGCCAGAAGTCTGCCGGGCGGCCGCGGATCGCATCTCGGAGCTGATGGGTGACCGGCCGGGTGTCGCGATCGCCGATCTGCCGCTGGCACAGGATCCGGATGTGGCTCTGACGATGTCCCTGCTCTCTACTCTCTTCGTGTGCATCTTTACCGGCGACGATCTGCGCTTTCTTCATCTCGCGAAGATCGTCGAGCTCACTCTGACTCACGGAGTCACCGCTGACTCCGCTTACGGCATGGCTTGGTATGGCGTGATGATCTCCGAATTTTACGGACGGTTCGAAGATGGCTTCTCCTATGGTTTGGCGGCGCTCGCGCTCGTTGATCAGCATGGGTTCGAAGGACAGCGAACCGGCACACTTGTTGCGGTCGACCAGCTAAGCCCTTGGACCCGTTCGTTCGATGACGCCTTGGCGAGAGTGCATAACGCCATTGACGCGGGCCATGCGGCGGGAGACTTGGCGATGACCTGCTTCGCCCGCAATCATTTAGTCTCTGACCTCCTCCAGATGGGTCGTCCGCTGATTCAGGTAGAAGCAGAGGCCGATCTGGGGCTGGAGCTTACCCGCCGCATTAACTTCAGGGACATCGAGATATTGATCAGCGCCCAGCGCGACCTTGCGCGGCGCCTGAGTTCAGGGGAGATGGCCGCTCCATATGAGACGCTGGGTGAGATCAGCTCCGTCTCCACCCAATTTTGGGTCCGGCTGTATGATGGAATCGGCGCGTTCTTTTTTGAGGACTTCGCTCGTGCTGCCAAGTCGTTCGGCGAAGCTGAGCCGCTTTGCTGGGCGCTTTCGGCACATATCGATCTGGTCTACCATGCGCTGTTCGCGGCGCTCACGTCGGCGAGGAACCTGCCGCCGCTGTCGGCGCTCGCCGCCATGGAGCCCTACCGCGCCCGACTGGCCGCGTGGGCGCCGCTCAATCCGTCGATGTTCGGTCATAAGCTGCTAATCGTGGAAGCCGAGATGGAGCGGCTTCGCGGTGGCGGGCTCGATGCGCTTCGGCTCTACGATCAGGCCATTCTCTCCGCAGGGTCGTTTGTGCACGAACGCGCGTTGGCGCGTGAGATGGCCGGACGCCATTGCGTCGACCTCGGGTTGGAAGGTCTGGCACGCCGCTATTTCAAAGATGCTGAGGTGGATTTCCGGCTTTGGGGCGCGACAGCTAAGGCCGCGCGCATGCCCATCGGCCGTCCCGCCGATGATGAGGTCGCCCTGCTGCAGAACCTTCTCCAGGCCATGGAGGCGATTCAGGGCATCACCAGTGAGACTGACCTGGTGACGCTGCGGGTGCAGGTGCTTCGTGCGCTGATGGCGCATGCCGATGCGGATCGGGGCAAGCTTGTCCTCTTCCACGACGGCGACCCTGTCATCGAAGCAGAGGCAAGCAGGGCGGGTGACGAAATTGCGGTGACGGTCGCGACGGTGATACCGACGCCGGACCGGATACCCGCCGACCTGCTCGCTTTGGCAGTCCGTTCGCGGGAGCCGATCCTAAAGGACATGCTAGCTAGGCCCGGAGATCCGATCGCTGCCAATGGCATGCGATCAGTGATTGTGCTACCGTTGCAGTTTGAAGAGCACTTCGTAGGCATTGCTTATCTCGAGGCCAACCCGAAACGCTTCACTCGGTGCGTCCGTCGGCTTCCGATCCTTCGCCTGCTGTCGGTACAGTCTGCCGTCTGTCTGGAGCGTGCGCAATGGCACGCCACGAACTATGACAATTTCGAGCGTCGTGCCGAGGCGGAGAACGCGCTCCGCGCGGCGCGCGCGGAACTGGCCCACACCTCGCACCTGGCCACAATGGGCGGCCTTGCTGCCTCGATTTCACATGAGATCAACCAGCCGCTGTCGGCGATCGTCTCCTACGCATCCGCCGGCACTCGCTGGCTGAAACGTGCCGAACCGGACGTTGGTGAAGCGCTCCATAACCTCGAGAGCATCCGCCTTAACGGCAAGCGTGCCTCCGAGATCGTCGCTGCGCTGCGGTCTCTTGCCAAGCAGGATAATGTGCAACGCGAGCATCTCGACTTGAACGCAGTCATCCGCGACGTGCTGGATCTCACCCGGCTGGAGATGGAGGCTCGCAAGGTGCGGCTCGAAGCCGCGGTGTCGGACCTGGAGTTTGTTGTTTCAGGCGATAGGGTGCAACTGCAACAGTTGGTGCTCAATCTGGTCAACAACGCTGTCGATGCCATGGAGAGCGTCGCGGCGGAGAAGCGCCTACTAATCGTAACCTGTGTGGAGCGCGACGGCTTGGTTCTTACCCGCGTCGAGGACCGGGGATGCGGAATCCCCGAGGAAGCGCTGAAAAAGGTGTTCACGCCACTTTTCTCGACCAAGTCTAAGGGTATGGGCATGGGGCTGGCGATCTGCAAATCGGTAGCTGAGGCCCATGGCGGCGAGTTGCGGGCGGGCCCGGTGCCCGCCGGCGGCACGTTCTTCGAATTCTCACTGCCAAGGGCCGTCCGGCCGACATCCGAGTAGAAGACTAAGTCGATAGGGCCGAAGTATTGGCCGTGCACCCACAGGCCGGGCGGTACCTTGGCCCAATCAATGCCCCCATTGCCCCGCCATTCAAGAGCTCCACCGACCTTGTTGACGAGGCCGTCTGAAGGTCAGTTTGGTCACGCATTACCGAAATTTTGGTTGCCGGCTCGTTCTGCCAGTAATCTGGAGCCGTTCGGCACGAGCAAGTGCGATTGGAATCTCGTTGTGAGCTGGGTTGAAGGTGGAGAGCTTCGAACTCTATTTCGAACGGATTTTCGATCTTCAGCGCCACGATCAGGGATCGAAGCCGGTCAATCGATCCGGCGCCCGTAAGGAGGGGAACAGTGGCAGGGGGACGAGCGATAGCACCCGTGGCCAGAACCGCGCGAATGCTAGGTCGTAGATTCGTAAGCGGGCAGCCACCGCCGCACTGAGGCAAGCTGCAGCATTACGGGGAAGTTGACGGCAAGCTTGTTGTAGCAGGTCGCGACGCGGCGGAAGCGCTTCAGCCTTGAGGGGAATCCGCTCAATCAGATTGCGTTCTCGGTAGAGTCGCCTACTGACGCAGGATTTCCACTTGCGGATGCTCTTGAGCGGGATGTTTTGCGTTGCGCCATGACGCGGGATCATCTCGCGGATGCGGTCGGCGTCATAGGCTTCGTCCGCCAGCACAATGGTGCGCGGGCCGACGTGGTCGAGCAATTGATCGGCGATCTGCCCATCCGGCGCCTGATCCGCACTCAGCCGAGCCGGATCGAAAGGACTGGACCGTCAGAAGCAGCATGGAGGGTACGTTGATCGGCGACTAGTCACGATATCGGGAACCGACAGCAAATTTCACTACGGCCCGTTGGTCGTCGAGTGGACATCGCCGAAACGTGGCGGCTAAGCCTTGTGCAGCAAGCCCGGAGCTTGCGCGCCAGCAGGCGATTTGCCTTCAGGCGTTGCGACGGCGCCAGGCCGCCGGTGTCTCGCCTGTCGCCTTGGAGAAGACGCGGGTCAGGTGACTCTGGTCGGCAAATCCCGAAAGCTCGGCGATGTCTACGATCCTGTGATCTGTGCCTGCCAGCATCTCCTTGGCACGCTCTACCCGTCGTGTGAGCAGCCATTGATAGGGAGGGACGCCGGTTGTTGCTCTAAATGCGCGAGCGAAATGGCTGGTGGACAAACCGCATTCGGCCGCCAAGTCCGCGAGGGAAATGTCGGCCGTCAGCCTCGTCTCCATCATCTCCTTGGCACGCATCTCCTGCCACGGTGCCAGGCGGCTCTTGCTTGGCCGGGCGGCCCGCGTGATGTCCCCATGAGCCTGCGCCACATGGGCGCTCATCGCCCAGCCCAGATGATCTAGGAAAAGTTGGTTGGGCTCGGCAGGCGCGTTGAACGCCGGTGCAATCGCATTGACGAGGCCGAGGAAAACGGGATCCTCCACCGGAACGCCTGGCTTGTATCGAAGTGTTTCGACCAACCCTCCGCCTTGCTCTTCGGTCACGGCGGACAGCACCGAACGGGGCATATGAATATTGATGCAGTCGAAGACTGAGCGGAGATACGCGCCCCATTCAAGCCGATAATCGAAGATGCAAAGCCACCCCAGCGCTTGCCGGCGGAATGAAAGCTTGCGGCCATTCAGGAATATGTCGCCGTGGTAGTCGCGCATCTGGACGCTTAGGAGAAAGGCGTCCTCCGGAATAACCGGATCAGTGAAGCCATTGTCCTCTTGATCCGAGCGTGCGCGCGTCACGCCGATCGGCCGACCGCCAGGACCGTTCAGAGTAAAGGTTCGGGTGATCGGAGACCGCAGATAGCGCTGAAATCGGTTGGTTCGCTCGGAACGGAGCATCAGCGACGCCCGAACGGAAAGGCGGGCCGCGCCCTAACCGGTCCTGTGAAACCGTGCTGAAGAGACATCCGAAGTTTCATGGTGTGCGGGAGGCCAATCTAATGTCAGTCGCGGCTTTGATCCACATCTATGTGTGGGCGATACATCCGTTTAGTCATTTGTCGTTGAGGGGCCCCGCTCAAGTTTCTCCGGGGGGGGCGTCTGCCGGTAGAGTGAAAAAGAAGGCCGGGCTGGTCCCCACCGTGCTTCCCGCCCATAGCTTGGCGCCTTGCGCTTCGATCGCATCGCGGCAAGCCCTCAGCTCCATATCTGCGTCCAATCGCTGCGCGCCAGTGGCTCGTTGCGCGCACCTCGCACATCATTCCAGCAATCGCGATAGCCCGGGCAACCGCTCGAGCTGGGTCCGTGTGGAAGTGCCCAAGCCGCCAACGAGCCTCGCCTTCGTGATTGCGAAGGCAAAAAGGCGATTGAGGCAACCAGAGCAATACATATCGAACGACGGCGCTGCACCCAGCTTCGCGAGGATGCGTTCGGCAAGCGTCAGCATGGTCTTTGATGGGGCCGTCCAAAAGCGGACCGTCACCTAGCGGCCCATCTCCAGTCGCGCTCTGATGGCCCGTTTGGGAAGCACCCAGACGTCCGCTGCTGGCGAGACCTGCCGTTCGACGCGTCACTTCTTAAGGGCAGGATTGTCCCAAGGGCAGTCAGAACGCCTCCGTTGCCGACGACAGTTCTACTCGCTGCTGCGTTTGAACATCATGCTACCCTCCGGCCGGTGCAGCGTCAGTGTTCCGTCTTGGAGGTCGGCGTGTGTGCCGGTCAGGTCCGCGACCCCGAAGTCGTTTGGCGTCAGGATGAATGTCGTGATGGTGCCCGGCCGCGCCTCCAGCGGGAGGCGTTCGGATCGGAGGCGGTAGGACGGCATGCTGAAGGTGACGAACTTCGGGGTTCGGGCTTCTTCTGGCGGCAGGGTCCACGGATGTCCGGCCATGTAGGATTCAAGCGGTTCGCCACTGTCGAATTCGAGCAGCAGATCGACGCCCGGCATATCCCCACCATTGGGAGTCAAAACCCGTAGAGCAAAAGGTTCGCCTGTCGCCGTCACTGTTTTTCCCGGAGTGATGGTCGGCGCGACAGGACGGGGATCACTGGTGAATTCGATGCGATTGCCCGAAACTCGCCAGCGCCCTTGCGCTCGCTCGTCGAGCGAACCGACAGTTAGCCCGTATTGGAAGGTTCCGTCCGGGTTGAGGCGAATGCCTGCCACCAACTCTCTCTCGGAGTGGACATAGTCCCCGGCGACGGCGGCACGCTGGGCGCTGTCGGGCGTCGGGCTGTTCTGCGCATCGGCAGGGTAGGCGAGGCAGAACAGGGCGATCGAGACTGCGCGATATGCACGTCGCGCGCGAACTATCCTGAGTGGCTGCATCCCGATCTCCTTCATGATGAGATCGGGATAGCAGCGTTCGTCGGCTGCCTGTCAAACCCCTGCGCGGGCCTCCGGCCACGCCGTAGGGGTTTCAGGCATGTCGCGCGGCTTCGCTTTCTTCCCAGCGATAGAAGCGCGGGTTGTTCTGCCATTCGCGCAGCGCGGACTCGCGCCAACCGGCGCAACGTGTGCTGATCTTGACGTTGGGCGGGAAGGTGCCGTCCTGCATCTTTCGGTACAGTGTCGAGCGGCTGAGGCCGGAGCGTTCGAGTACGGTCGGAAGGCGGAGTATCCTGTCGGGCGTGTCGGTGGGCATTGGCATTTCCTTGCGTTCAATGCGGTTTCGTGATGCCCCCGGTAAGCAGATTTGGAACGATGCTGCAGAACGTCAAGATGGGCTAAAACTACGCTAGAACAGCAGGTTGTCCGCAGGCGTTCGACATGGTCCGAGGCGGTATCCCAGGCTGCGATAAAATAAATTTCTGACCTTGCCGGAGCGTGTGCTGTGCGTCCCGCGGCGGTGCGCGGCGGGCTCTACGGCGCGGATGCGCCGCCGAGCGGCTGGTGCGTCTCGGCCCATTCGGGTTGCGATCCCTGACGCAGGATTGCGCAGGACAGCAATCCTGGCTGGCGATTGCCAGCAAGCAGAACGCGGGGATCAGAGGTGCGCACACTGGCGCGCTCCTGCGGAGGTGCCAGAGATCGCAGCTTTTTGGTTTCCGCGTGGCACGCTCGATCCGGCCGGAGGGCGCGGCGGCGGCTGGCACACGGGCGCGTGCGCACGCCGCCGCGACGGCCGGCCGGATTCGAGAGAGCCGTTCTCGATGCAGCGCCGTTGGCGCTGGGCAGCGCTGCGCGCTGATGCGCTGCGGACGCGCCGCTGCGCGGCGCGGCGTTTGGCCTCCGGCACTCGAACTGGCGGGGTGGGCGTCGCTACCCTGTAGTCCCGCCGCGGCGCGCCGCAACCCGGCGTTGCCGGGTCTTCCACTGCGTTGCAGCCCTTCGGGTGCAGCCCGCCTTCACTCGGCGGGACTGTCGGTTCGCTCCTGCCGCCCACCCCGCCATTCCGGCGCCGGTCGCGGTGGTTTGAGGAGCAGGAAGATGGAACTCAAGCATATCGACATCGGCAATCTCTCCGTCTCGGCCACGAACATGCGGGCGCGGGGCAGCAAGCCGGACATCGCCAACATCCTGCCGTCGGTCCGGGCGCGAGGGGTGCTGGTCCCCCTGATCGTGCGGGCGGCACAGGACGACGGGCGGTTCGAAATCGTGGCGGGTAAGCGGCGCTATCACGCGGCGCTGGCGGTCGCGGCGGAAGGCGGTGAGGCAGAGGCTTTGCCGTGCGCGATCATGGCGGCGGGCGACGATGCGGCGGCGCTGGAAGCCTCGCTGATCGAGAATGTTGCGCGGCTGGACCCCGACGAGGTGACGCGCTGGGAGAGCTTCACGCGGTTGGTGCGGGAAGGGCGGACCCCGGAAGATATCGCGCTCACCTTCGGGCTGACGGAGTTGCAGGTGAAGCGCACGCTGGCGCTGGGCAATCTGCTGCCGCGCATCCGGGGGCTGTACCGCAAGGGCGACATCGACGTCGCAACGGCGCGGCATCTGACGCTCGCTTCCAAGGCACGCCAGCGCGAATGGCTGGACCTGCGCGACGATCCCGAGGCGTACACGCCGACCGGGCACCAGTTGAAGGCGTGGCTGTTCGGCGGGGCATCGATCCCGGTGAGCGCAGCGCTGTTCGATCTGGACGGCTATCCCGGCGAGATCGTCTCGGACCTGTTCGGCGAGGAACGCTATTTCGCGGATAGTGCGACCTTCTGGACGGCACAGACGGCGGCCATCGACGCCAAGGCCGAGAGCTATCGCGAAGCCGGGTGGTCCGACGTGATCGTGCTGCCGACCGGCGAGGCGTTCCAGAGCTGGGAGCATGAGCGCTGCCCCAAGCGCAAGGGCGGCAAGGTGTTCCTGGCGGTAGGATCGCGCGGCGATGTCTCGATCCACGAGGGCTATCTCTCAAGCAAGGAGGCCCGCAAGCGCGAGATGGGCGAGGTACTGGTGACGCAGGTGCGCCCGGAGAACAGCGCTGGCATCCGCAACTATGTCGATCTGCACCGGCATGCCGCTGTGCGTGCGGACCTGATCGACCAGCCTTCGGTCGCGCTGCGGCTGCTGGTGGCGCACGCTATTGTCGGCTCTCCCTTGTGGAGCGTGCGGATCGAGGACCAGCGTGCCACAAGCGACGCCATTGCCGAGAGCGTCGAGGGCTGTTCGTCCGAAGCGCGGTTCGACGACAAGCGGCGCGCGGTGCTGGCGCTGCTCGGCTTCGATTGCGAAACGCCGACCGTGACGCGAGGCTATGATGGCGACCACGGCGTCGCCGGGCTGTTCGTGCGGCTGCTGCAGCTTCCCGATCCAGCGCTGTTCGACGTGGCGGCAATCGTCATGGGCGAGACGCTGGAAGCTGGGAGCGCGCTGATCGAAGTGCTGGGGCCATTGCTCGGCACGGATATGGCGAAGGTCTGGAAGACCGACGACGCCTTGCTCGACCTGATCCGCGACCGCGAGGTGATCGGGTGCGTGCTGGCGGATGTTGCGGGCGAGGACGTCGCCAGCGCCAACGAGGCCGGAACGGGCAAAGTGAAGCGCGGGATCGTGCGCGATTGCCTGACTGGCGAGAACGGCCGGGCCAAGGTGGAGGGCTGGGTGCCGAAATGGATGGCCTTCCCGCCTGCCGCCTACACGGCGCGCGGTGGCGTGCCGACCGTCGCCCGGGCCGAGAAGATGGCGGGCCTCGCCATCACTCCCGAACCGCAGCCGCTACGTGCAGCCGCGTGACCGGTGCTGGCGGTCGCGAGGCCGCCAGCTTCCTCACAGGAGAGAGATTTGTCATGACCGACACCCCCGATCCCCGCACGCTGCGGCGGCTACGTCGAGCGATCCGCATGCTGCCGCGCGACCAGCATGCGGTGTTCTGCGCCGTGCGATACGAAGACTTGGACTACGAACAGGTCGCCGCGCGCACCGGGCTCGCCGTCCGCGAAGTCGAGCAACTGCTGGCGCAGGCCATGTTCGCGATTACCCGCGACATGGACCGACCTCCGCGCCGCCCGTGGTGGCGCCTTCGGTAGCCTCAACCTGGGCCTCGCGGCGCATCGCGTCGCGAGGCTGTGCTTTCCCGCAATGCTTCGATAGGATCGTTTCGCAATGCGCACCGACCTCGACCATCTGCCCCCGGCCAAGCAACGCGAGCTGGAACGCGTCGTCCAGATCCTGTTCGAGGAGTTTCGTGATGCGACCGCCATCGCGAGTTCCGACTGGAAGAAGAACGCGCGCATCCTCAAGGTCATCCTGTACGGCAGCTATGCGCGCGGCGGCTGGGTCGATGAACCACACACCGCCAAGGGCTATCAGTCGGACTTCGATCTGCTGATCATCGTCAACAATCAGAAGCTCACGGACCGGGTCGATTTCTGGGTGAATGCCGAGGACCGGCTCAACCGCGAACTGGCGATCACCAGGACGCTGCGCACGCCGGTCAACTTCATCGTCCACAC
>PJTY01001140.1_pt1 | contig 10036 bp, 12 predicted proteins | sample 1512121 | NCBI WGS metagenome assembly PJTY01 (sample SAMN08177680, study PRJNA422409) | Soil metagenome, whole genome shotgun sequencing project. | isolation source: Soil enriched (2) on filter paper: alkali lignin treatment | place: USA: Madison | collected 2015-01-15 | reverse complement strand
GCGAAGGCGGTCGCGCGGCCCTGATGCTGGCGCTGGACCGGCGCTATCTGGCGACGGCCGGCGCGCCCGGAGCGGTGCGGGCGGCGGCCGCCCTCGGTGCGCCCGACAAGCCGGATGCGACCTTCACCGATCCTTCAGCCTACGAGGGGGCGAGAGACGGGACGCTGGTCTGGCGCGGGGCGGCGGACGATCGGACGAAGGCCGTCGCCTTCCTGCGCGGGGCGTTGAGCTAACCCTCGGCGGTCAACTGTCATGTCGGCGTGTTTCCCCCGTCTCGCCAAGGTCACGGTTTTCCGCTAGAGGAAGCCATGACAGACAAGATGACCCCCCAGGCGGCGCTGGACCGCCTCGAAACCCTCTACAATCAATCCGTCGCCAACCTGCGCCAGGCCGTAAAGACCTTCCTGGCGACCGGCGAACGCGCCGACCCCGAGGCGCGCGCGCAAGGCCTGTTCGCCTACCCCCGCCTGACGGTGACCTGGTACGGCGACCGCCCGCAGAACCTCGAGACCCGCGCCTATGGCCGCCTGTCCTGGCCCGGCGTCTATACGACCACCATCACCCGGCCCGACCTGTTCCGCACCTATCTGCTGGATCAGCTGACCCTGCTCGCGACGGAGTATGGGGCGACCTTCGCCGTCGAGCCGTCGGATCAGGAGATCCCCTTCCCCTATGTGCTGGACGGCTCGGACGTGGTGCTGGACCGCACCATGACGGCGGCCATCGCCCGCTGGTTCCCGACCACCGAACTGGCCCATATCGGCGACGAAGTCTCCGACGGCCTGTGGGAGCCGGGCGAAGAGCATCCGCTGGCCCAGTTCGACGCCCTGCGCACCGATTTCTCGCTGGCGCGGCTGCGGCACTACACCGGCACGCCGGTCGAGGACGTGCAGAGCTTCATCCTCTTCACCAACTACCACCGCTACGTCGACGAGTTCGTGCGCTGGGCGACGGCCCAGATCGCCGATCCCGACAGCCCCTATGAGAGCCTGTCCTGCGCCGGGGGCGTGGTCGTGACGCGCGCCACCGACGACCCGGAAGCGGCCATCATGGACGCCGCCTGGCGCAAGCATCAGATGCCCGCCTATCACCTGACGCGGCCGGACGGTCAGGGCATCACCCTGGTCAACATCGGCGTCGGCCCGTCCAACGCCAAGACCATCTGCGACCACCTGGCGGTGATGCGGCCGCACGCCTGGATGATGATCGGCCACTGCGGCGGCCTGCGCGGCAGCCAGACCATCGGCGACTACGTCCTGGCCCACGCCTATCTGCGCGACGACCATGTGCTGGACGCCGTCCTGCCCGCCGACATTCCGATCCCCAACATCGCCGAGGTGCAGCGCGCCCTCTATGACGCGACCAAGCAGGTCTCGGGCGCGCCGGGCGAAGAGGTGAAGAAGCGCCTGCGCACCGGCACCGTCGTCACCACCGACGACCGCAACTGGGAGCTGCGCTATTCCAAGTCGGCCCTGCGCTTCAACCAGAGCCGCGCCGTCGCCATCGACATGGAAAGCGCCACTATCGCGGCGCAGGGCTATCGCTTCCGCGTGCCCTACGGGACGCTGCTATGCGTCTCGGACAAGCCGCTGCACGGCGAGATCAAGCTGCCGGGCCAAGCCAACCGCTTCTACGAGGGCTCGATCTCCGAGCACCTGCAGATCGGCATCCAGGCCGTGGACCTGCTGCGCGCCGAGGGAACCCGCCTGCACTCGCGCAAGCTGCGCGCCTTCGACGAGCCGCCTTTCAGATAAGGGTGCTATCGCTCGCGACGCGGTCGCGCGCTGCTTGAGCGCGGTTTCTCCCTCCCCTTCATGGGGAGGGGCGTCGGCCCTTCAGGTCTTCCGGAAAAGGTAGAGGCCGAAGCCGAAGTAGGGGGCGCCGAAGTCGAACATCATCTTGATGCGGTTCGCCGTGGCGGCGACGGTCGGCGCATCGGCATGATCAGGATGGGCGTCCAGCCAGTCGGCGATCGCCGTCTCCATGCCCGTGCGATAGACCGCCCATTCCGCCTCATCGGAGATTTCGGCCGAAACGACCTCCAGCCCCGCAGCGCGCGCCGCCGCCTGCCATTCGTCGTGACGGACATAGTAGCCGGACGCTTCCACCAGTTGGCGAAGCGGCGCAGGCGGTTCGTCTTTCCAGAACAGGTCGCCCCACAACAGCGCGCCGCCCGAAGCCAGGCGTTCGGTCAGGGCGGAAAAGACGGCGACGGGTTCACGCAGCCCCTTGCCGGCCGGTTCCGTCGAGCCGATGGCCACGATCAGGTCCAGCGGCGCATGATCATCGAGAGCGGCGGCGGAGGTCTCGCGCCGCAGCGTGATCCGGTCCAGGAGGCCCGCCTGCGCGATACGCGCTGCGGCGCCGTCAGCCATGACCGGGTCCAGCTCCACCGCCGTCACGCGGGCGTCGAAGACGCGGGCCAGACGCATGGAGACTTCGCCATAGGCGCAGCCGATGTCCATGACCTTCGCGCCAGACCTCAGCCCGGCGCGCGCGACGGAGGCCTCCAGCCGCTCCATCGACAGGGCGTTGCAGATGGCCAGGGGTTCATAGGCGATGTGATGAAAGGCGACGCGCATGGCCAAGGTCTAGGCCGCCCGGCGCGTCCCGTCTCAGAAAAAGAACTTTACATTATAAAGTTCTTGGTTCACCTTCTGAGTAACAGGCAGGGAGAGACGCCATGACCCGCGACCAGGTTCAATCCGTTCACGACGACATCGCCTATATGAAGGCCCTCGCCCAGGAGGGACGGCGAGCGCCGCTTCTAGGCGGATCGGTGCTGGTCGCCGCCGCCGTAATCTTCGGGGCCGCCACGGTCGGCCAGTGGATGATGGTGCTGGGCCGTATCCCCAACGGCGGCTGGGAAAGCCTGTCGCTGTGGCTGGGCGCGGCCGCAGTATTCGTGATCGCCCTGATCGTGCTCATCCGCCGCATCGAAAGCGCCTGCGGCGGCGCCAGCGCCATGAACCGGTCGGTCGGCGCGGCCTGGTCGGCCATCGGCTACGGCATCTTCGTCACCTGGACGGCCCTGATGGTCTTCGGCTGGCGCACCGGCGACTGGGGCGTGATGGCCCTGATGCCGACGGTGGTCATGGGCGCCTACGGTTCGGCCTGGATGGTGGTGGCCGCCATCAGCCGCAAGGCCTGGCTCAACGTCGTGGGCCTGATCTCCTACGCCGGCGCCGTGGTGCTTGCCGGACTGGGCGATCCCCTGCTCATCTATCCGGTCTATCTGGTCCTGCTGATCGCCGTCGCCCTCGCGCCCGGACTGATCCTGGTGCGCGGCGCAACGAAGAAGGCGGGCTGAGATGAACGTCGAGGACGAGACCTCGAACTTCGACATCGGCCGCATCGACGAGGTGATCCACGGCCGGGTGCGCCTGGGGATCATGGCCTGTCTGGCCGGTGTGGAGAGCGCCGACTTCGGCGAGCTCAAGGCTCGACTGCAGACGACGGACGGCAATCTGTCCGTGCATTTGCGAAAGCTGGAGGAGGCGGGATTCGTCGCCGTGTCCAAGAGCTTCCAGGGCCGCAAACCCCTGACGCGGGCCAGCATGACCGAGACGGGCCGCGACGCCTTCCTCGCCTATCTGGACGCCATGTCGGTCCTGGTGGCGGGGCGCTAGCCCGGACTGGCGCCCCCCGTCGAACAGTCTAAGAAAGGCGGTCATGAGCGACCGCCTTTCGCCGTTCGAGGCCATCGACAATTTCCGCGACTACGGCGGCTACGCCGTGGACGACCGCCTGCTGGCGCGCGGGCGGCTGTATCGCGCGGCGCATCAGGCGCGGGCGACCGACGCCGACGTGGCGCGGCTGGCGGCGCTGAAGCTGGCCGCCGTGGTCGACCTGCGCCGTCCCAGCGAGCGACGCGCCCAGCCGTCTCGCCGCCCGCCCGGCTGGGCCGGGACGCTGATCGAAAGCGGTCATGACGACGGGGGCGAGGCGCCGCATCTGACCTTTCTGAAGACCGCCGACCTGACCGAGGCGTCCGGCCGAACCTTCATGACCGAGACCTATCGCCGCCTGCCGTTCGAGGCGGCCCATGTCGATCTGTTCGGCCGCTACTTCCGCCTGCTGGGCGAGGCCGAGGGGGCGGTGCTGATCCACTGCGCGGCGGGCAAGGACCGGACCGGCCTGCTGGCGGCCCTGACCCACAGCCTGCTGGGCGTGGCGCAGGACGACCTGATGGCGGATTATCTGGAGACCAACAGGGCCGTGAACCTGGAGGGCAGGGCCGAAGAGATGGCCCGTCGCCTGACGGCCATGACCGGCCGCACCGCGTCGCACGGGGCCGTGGTCGCCTTCCTGGGCGTCGAGGCGGCCTATCTGAACGAAGCCTATCGGGCCATCGCGGCGCACAGCGGTTCGGTCGGCGGCTACCTGCAGGATGTGCTGGGCGTGGATGCGCCCCTGGCCGACCGCATCCGGGCGCGGCTGGCGCCGTGAACGCCCTGCCCGCGCGCCTTGTCGAGACGCATCCCTGGCGCGAGCCCCTGGCGACGGCGGCGGGGCTGAGCCGGCGCGAGGGCGCCCTGGCCTTGCTGGCCGGCGCCGGAGATCCGGACGCGCACGGCGGGCGCTGGTCCTTCGTCGCCTGCGAGCCGGACCAGACCTTTGTCGGGCGAGTCGACGACGGGACCTTGTTTCAGCGCCTGCGCGATCCGGCCTATGCAGGCGGCGGCGTCGTCGGGCTGATGAGCTATGACGCCGGGGCGCGGCCCGCGACCGGCGAACGCGGGGGCGGCTGGCCCGACCTGATGCTGGCCCGCTATCCGGCCCTGCTGGCCTTCGACCATCGCGAGCGGCGGGTGCAGGCCGTCGGACGCGGGATCGACGCCGAGGCGGCGCGTCTTCAGGTCCGTCGGGCGGCTGGATGGCTGGAGACGGCGGCGTCGGTCGCGCCGCCCTCGCCGCCGTCCGATCGCGCGGTCGAGGAAGGCTCGGGCGCGGCCTATGAGGCGGCGGTCGCCGACGTGATCGCCCGTATCGGCGCGGGCGAGCTGTTCCAGGCCAATATCGCCCGCGCCTGGACCGGAACGCTGAAGTCGGGGCGCGATCCCTTCGACGTCTTCCTGCGGCTGTCGGCAGAGCGGGGCGCGGCCTACGGCGCCTTCTGGCGGCTGGGCCGACGGGCGCTGGCGTCCAACTCGCCCGAACTGTTCCTGACCTTTGACAGCGCCAGCGGCCGCATCGAGACCCGACCGATCAAGGGCACCCGCGCAAGAGATCCCGACCCGGTCCGGGACGCGGCCCTGGCCGCGGAACTGATCGCCAGCGCCAAGGACCGGGCCGAGAACCTGATGATCGTCGATCTGATGCGCAACGACGTGGCGCAGGCGGCCCGGCCCGGCTCGGTCCAGGTCGAGCGGCTGTTCGAACTGGAGAGCCATCCGACGGTGCACCATCTGGTCTCGACCGTCAGCGCTCAGGCGGCGGACGGCGTCGGTCCGGCCGAAGTGATGGAGGCCGCCTTCCCGCCCGGCTCCATCACCGGCGCGCCCAAGCATCAGGCCATGAAGGTGATCGCAGGCCATGAGCCGCCGCGCGGGCCGTGGTGCGGCTCCCTGTTCGGCTGGGGGCTGGGCGAAGAGGCGCGACTGACCGCCGCCGTCCTGATCCGCACGGCGGCCTTTGAGCAGACGTCGCTCGGCTGGGCCTGGCGCGCCCTGGCCGGGGCGGGGATCGTCGCCGACAGCGACTCGCGCGCCGAACGGCTGGAGACCGAGGCCAAGTTCCGCGCGCTCAAGGAGGCCCTCGTCGGCTAGGGCCGCCCAGTCAGACGGGGCAGTCGGCGCAGGCGATCCGGTCGGTGGTCCGCGGGCGCAGATAGTAGCTGCGCTTGAAGGCGATATCCTTGGGCAGAATCACATCCGGGATGAACAGCCGATAGCGGTAGTCCGTTTCGCCCAGGATCACCGTCTGGCCGTCCGTGATCAGACCGGGCGGCAGATCGGTGATGGGGTCGCCCGGCTTGCGGGCGGGCATGATGTCGCCGCCCTTTGGGTCTTTGGCGCTCTTGGCGCGGCTCCATTCGACCGTGGCGACGCCGCGTGCATCGACGGTGACGCTCGAGACGCGGATCGACAGGGCGGCGGACGAGAAGGGGCGCATGATCATGTCCCCGATCATGAAGGTGCTCTCAAGGTCCCGGATATTGGTGCCGCCGGACTGGGCCACCAGGTCCGCGACCATGGAGGCGGCGTGGCTGGCGCGCCGCTCGGCCATATAGCCCTGACTGAACTCGACCAGGCCGAAATAGATGATGATCATCACCGGCGCGATCAGGGCGAACTCGACCGCAGAGACGCCGCGCCGGTCCCGCAACAGGCGGCGCAGCAATCCGATGTTCGCGGCGCGTCTCATTTGTAGGGCTCGTTGCGGAAGGCCAGGGTGGTGGTCAGCATCACGCGACGATCGGCGGTGCGCGACACGGCCTGGGCGATGAAGGGGGTGACGATGGGATGTTCGTACCAGACGCGCACCAGCACCCGATCGCCAGGACCGCCGGGCTGATAGGTCAGAACGCCAGGGTCGAAGGTCCCCGTTTTAAACGGGTCTGCGTCCGGCGGCGTCGAGAAGCCGTCAACCACCCGGATGTCGATGAAGGCGCGGCCGGGGCAATCGCGCGAGAAGACGCCCATGTTGGCGCATAGGTGCGCCTTGATGTCTTCGGCTTCGAGCTCCTGTTCCTGGGCCAGGCCGGTGCGGATCTGCCGGCCGGCGTCGGAGACGGCGGTTTCGGCCAGGGCGTCGACCAGAAGCATCAGACCGATCTCCAATATGCCGAACAACAGGACAAAGAAGGGGAAGGCCACGAGGGCGAACTCCACGGCGGTGGAGCCCTCGCGGCGTCGCCGACCTCGCATCAAGCCCAGCCCCCGTCGCATGGGGTCAGGGCGCCGTGGACGGGCGCGCGGCGGGCGCGCAGCGGGTCCCGCAGGCGACCTCGACCGCCTCGCCCCCGCGCCAGACGCGCACGGAGCCGCTCTCGCCGGGACTGACCGAAACCTGACGCTGGAACAGCGGACGGCCCAGGGCGTCGACCGCGATGATCTCCGTCAGGCCGTAGCTCTTGCCCGTGATGAACAGGGTGCGCGCGTCGGTCACGGCGACGTCGGCGATGCGCGGATTGGCCACGATGACCGAACCGGCCGGTGCGCGAAGCTGCACCCGCGTGGCCTGGTCCAGCTTGACGTCGAGCGGCCGGTCCTGCGCCGAAGCCGGCATGGCGAGGGCGAGCGTCGCGGCCAGGCCGACGAAAAGAGCAGCAGGGCGCATGGCGAGACCTCCGAGAGCGTCAGAACGGGCGCGCGCGAGCGCCATACGCGAAGCTGACGCTCAAAGGTCAAGAAACCCTGAAATTCGAGATCGACGTCGAAATGAAACGCGAATTTCAGTAAACGGCGCAGTAACCATCAATTCTTCTGCCAATCGGCTAGATTTTACTCGCTCTTAAGAGGCGTCGACGCATTGTCGCCATGCAAACGGGGGTCAAGCGGGCAAAACCGAAGACCCTGATAGTGGGTCATCAGCTCGTTACTGAACAAAGGAAGACAAGACATGCGCAACTTCATCACGCGCTTCGCTAAAGACGAATCCGGCGCCACTGCCATTGAATACGGCCTGATCGCTGCTCTGATCGCTGTGGCGATCATCGGCACTTTGACACTTATTGGCCCCAAGCTCGATGGCGTTTTCAAGCAAGTAGAAGCGGCGCTGCCTGAAGGCGAAGGCGGCGAGTAACTTAAGTCTACCTTGATGAAGGTGGGCCGGGACGTTCACGTCCCGGCCTTTTTTCATGCGCCATATCAACTACAGAAACCGCGCCTTAAGAGATGAAGCCGTAGGATCTACGCATGCTCGCGATCTCCTTCACGCTATTGGCAGTCTTGCCCGTCCTGGCCGTCATCGCGGCCTTGCATGATTTGACGACAATGAAGATTCCGAACTGGATTTCAGGCCTTTTGATCGTCGGCTTCTTTCCGGCGGCCCTGGCGCTGGGTCTGCCCTGGGCGACGGTGGGCGTTTCAGCGGCTCTGGCGGCCGTCGCCCTCATCGTCGGCATGGGGATGTTCGCGGCGAACTGGATCGGGGGCGGAGACGCCAAGCTGCTGGCCGCCGCCATGTTGTGGATGGGCTTTTCAGGCGCCCTGCCCTTCATTCTCTTCACCGCGCTCGCCGGCGGCGGCTTCTGCCTGCTGCTGCTGACGGCGCGCAGCCATCTGCCCTTCTTCGCCCAGACAGGCCCCGGCTGGATCATGCGGTTGATGCAGCCCAAGGGCGACATCCCCTATGGCGTCGCCATCGCCATCGGCGCCTTGCTCGCCTATCCGTCCAGCCCCTTGATGACCGCCTTCATCGCGGGTTGATGACGCTGTTCGTTAAAGCGCCGAGCTTAGGGGCGCGTTAACCATGACAAGCCATTATCCCTGACAGGCAGGGGGCGGATCATCCGGGTTCGCGCGATCGGGTCTGCCGGAGAGACTGGATGAAACCCGCCAAGATCGCCGTCATCTGCGTTGCAGCCCTTGCAGCCATCGGCTTGGCCCTGGTCGTGCGCGCCATGGGATCGTCGGGACAGCCGACAGCGACCGCATCGGCCGCCGTCGAGACGCGGCCCATGGCTCGGGTGCTGGTCGCCGCGCGGGATCTGGAGCCGGGCCGACGCCTGACCGAGGCCGACCTGAGCTGGAAGGACTGGCCGGTCGACGAGCTCAACCCTCTTTTCATCACCGACGGCCCGCCCCCGGCGCCCAAGGCGGAAGGCGCAGCCGCCGAGAACGCCGCCGCTGACGGCAAGAGCGCCACGGTGGAGCGCGCCATGAAGGCCGTCGCCGAACTGAACACGCCGGGAGCCAAGGGCGACTACATCGGCGCCGTGGTGCGCGAAACCGTCCTGGCCGGAGAGCCCCTGGTGGCGCGCAAGATCGTGCGCGCCGGCGACAGCGGCTACATGGCCGCCTATCTGGAGCCGGGGATGCGGGCCATGGCGATCCGCGTCACGGTCGAGACCGCTGCGGGCGGCTTCATCCTGCCTGGCGACCGAGTGGACGTCCTGCTGACGCGCGAGGTCAAGGGCTCGGGCGACGACGGCGGAACGCGATACTCGGCCGCCACCGTGATGCGCAACGTCAAGGTCCTGGCCATCGACCAGAGCACCCGCGCCGCCGAGGACGAGAAAGCGGTGGTCGGCGCCACCGCCACCCTGGAGCTGACCGGCCGCGACGCCGAGGTCCTGGCCCTGGCCAAGTCCGAAGGCGACCTGTCGCTGGTGCTGCGCTCCTACGCCGATACGGCCGGGCCGTCGGGCCATGTGCCGGGCGCGGTTCGAGGCGCTCGCGCGGCGGGCGGCGGTTCGGTCGTGAAAATCTATCGCGAGGGCCAGGTCGAGACGGTGACGACGCCATGAGGACGAGGCTATCGGGCATGAATCGTTTCACCGTCGCCGCCTGCGCCGCCCTGATCGCCCTGGGCGGTTCGGCGGCGTCGGAAGGCGCCAGGGCCCAGACGCGCGCGGCGATCACCGCAGGCTCGGCCCCCCAGCTGGTCAATCTGCCGCGCGGGACCTCCTTCGCCGTCGACCTGCCGACCGATGCGCGCGACGTCATCATCTCCAATCCGACCGTGGCCGAGGCCATGCTGCATTCGCCCCGGCGGATCACCATGATCGGCCTGGCGGGCGGCGAGACGGACGCCGTCTTCCTGGATGCGGGCGGACGCACCATCCTGGCCCTGCGCGTTCGCGTCGATGCGGGGGTCAGCGCGCTTCAGGACACGCTGGCGCGCGTGGCGCCGGGCTCCAACCTGCGCGCCGAGGCGGTCAACGACAGCATCATCCTGACCGGCGTGGCCGCCAGCCCGGCCGAGGCCGACCGCGCCGCCCAGGTGGCGCGCGCCTTCGTCAGCGCCCCTGAAAAGGTCATGAACATGATCGCCGTCGCCGGCTCGGACCAGGTGACGCTGAAGGTGCGCGTGGTCGAGGTGCAGCGCAACGCCATCAAACAGCTCGGCTTCGACACCCAGGCGGTGATCG
>PJTY01001133.1_pt1 | contig 10081 bp, 4 predicted proteins | sample 1512121 | NCBI WGS metagenome assembly PJTY01 (sample SAMN08177680, study PRJNA422409) | Soil metagenome, whole genome shotgun sequencing project. | isolation source: Soil enriched (2) on filter paper: alkali lignin treatment | place: USA: Madison | collected 2015-01-15 | reverse complement strand
TCTGTTCCTGGGTGCTCAGCCACAGGCGGCCGCTGCCGTCGGACGCGCGGCGGGCCTGCAGCGCGCGTGCGACCTGCATCGCGCGCGCGTCGTCGCCCCCCTTGCCGCGTCCGCGTTCGTGCAGCAGCGCCAGCATGAGTGCGTCGTCGCGGATCACGCTGCCCTGGTCGCCGCTCCAGGCCGGGCGGCGGGAAGGGTCGAGCGCGAATCCGTCGGCCACCGCGGCCTCGCCACGGCGCGCATCGCCCTGCATGGACAGGGCCAGTCCCAGGCGCACCAGGGGCAGGCCGGTCAGGCTGCGTCCCTTCTCCTGGTCGTACATCGCCCGCAGGGTGCCCAGGGGGGCACGGTTGACCCGCGCCAGCACATAGCCGGCGTGGGCGCGGTAGCCGAAGCGCAGGTGCTCGCGATGGTCCTGTCCGTAGAACTGCGGGTCGCCGGAAAGCAGGTCTTCGGAGAGCCGGTCCAGTGCTTTCTGCAGTGCCGCGGCGGGCACCACGAAGCCGGCCTCGCGCGCGTCCAGCAGGAAGTCGGTGATATAGGGCGTCAGCCCCGGCTCGGTGTCGCCTTGCCCGCCCCACATCGAGAAGTGCCCGCTGGAGGACTGCATCGCCACCAGCCTTGCGATCGCCCCTTCCACCCGCGCCTGCCGCTGGCGGGGGTCCAGCGCGGGGCCCTGCAGCCTGGCCGCGGTCGCCGCATCCATCAGCAGCGCCGCATAGCCCTTGCTCGCGGTCTGCTCGGCACAACCGTAGGGATAGTCGAGCAGGCCCTGCAGGGCGCTGCTCCATGGAATCGGCGGCGTGGCGGCAATGCCCACGCGCAGGTCGACGGTGTCGGGGATCAGGCCCTCGGCCAGCGAGGCATCCAGCACCAGGCTGGCGCCGTCCTCCAGCATCCGCGTCTGGCTGCGCAGCACCGACGGCCACGCCGGGCGCACCGGCAGTTCGTGGCGGCGGTCCACGCGATAGCCGCCCCCCTCCACCCGCACGCGCACCTGGGCGACGGCGCTGCCGGGCAGCGCCACCAGGGGGAACTCCAGGGTCGTCCTGGCCCCGTCGTCCAGCCGCAGCCGGCGTTCGCCGCTTTCCACCCGCAGGGGCCCCTCGCCCTCCACGCGCACCCGGAAGTCGCCGGCGCGGCCACTGAAGTTCTGCACGTCGAGGCTGACGGTGCCGCGGTCGCCGGGCGCCATCACCCGCGGCATGCCGGCCTCGGCCACCACCGGGGCACGCACCACGACCTCGGCGTCGCGCTTGCCGTACTGGCTGTCCGCGTACACCAGGGCCGACACCCGCAGGGTGCCGTTGAAGTCCGGCACCGGCAGCGACAGGCGCGCGTTGCCCTGCGCGTCCAGCCGCACCGGCCCGGAGAACAGGTCGACTGTCTGCACCCGCGCCGTCGGCCGCCGCGCCTGCGGCAGCGCCTGCAGCGCCATGTCGCCACCGAAGCGCAGGCGGGCCATGCCGCCTTCGTAGCTGCCGATCACCCGCCCGTAGACATCGTAGGCATCGGTGCCCAGGCGGCGCTGGCCGAAGAAGTGCGCGGCGGCATCCGGCACCGGGAAGCGGGTGATGTTGATGATGCCCGCATCCACCGCCGAGACGGTGACGTGCGCCTGCCGTCCCGCCAGCTGGGGCACGCTTACGGTCACCGGCAGGGACTGCTGCGGGAGGACCTGCGCAGGCGCCTTCAGCCCGACCGCCACGCGCCGGTCGTCGCGGCGCATCGGCACGTGGGCCACGCCGACCGCGCGCGCGGGCGCCACCAGGCTGTCCGCCGCCGACGGCCGGAACACCAGCGCGGTGACGTAGACATCGTGCCGCTCCCAGTCGGCCGTGACCGGAATCTCGTACGTCGCCGCGGCACGGCCCGCCTGGCCGCGCACCTGGATCTCCTGGACGTGCAGCAGGCGGTCGCTCTCGACCAGCAGCACGCCGCGGCCGGCCTGGGGCGGCGTCACCGTCACCCGGAGGGTGTCGCCAGCCCGGTAGCCGGTGCGGTCCAGGGCCAGCTTCACCTTGTCCGGGCGGGCATCCGGGCCGCGGTTGTCGTCGCCCCAGCTCCAGCCGGCACGGAAGGGATAACGCAGGGTCAGGCCGGTGGCCGGGTCGAACACATCGAGGCGGTACTCGCCCCAGGCCACGGGAAACGCGAAGCGCGCCGGCGTGGCGCCGGCATCCACTGCCTGGGTCTGGACCTTCTCGAAACGGCGGGTGAAGTCGTGCGCCCAGCCGCCGTCGTCCTCATAGCGCCAGTGATAGTCGCGCAGCTCGCGCACCAGGGTCGCCTGCAACCCGCTGGCCGGCTGCGGCCGGCCGCTGGCATCCACCCGGACCAGTTCGAAGCCGGCGCTGCCCTCGGCTGGCGCGCCGTCGGCGGCGTCGAACAGCGGGCGCACGCCGACCAGCACCGGGGCCGGCCACACCACCTGCTGCAGGCTGCGGGCGACCGGGCGGCCCCCGGTTTCGTGGACCTCGCCCAGCACCGTGACCTGCACCGGCGTCCTGGCCCTGGCCGCTTCTTCCGGTACGGGCAGGTCCGCCTCCAGGCGCCCGTCCTTGCCAAAGCGGGTGTCCAGGACCTCCCGCGGGTCGCGCGGCAGCTCCGCGGTGGCGTCGCCGAACACATATCCGGGGAGGCCCGCTACCGGCTCGCGCGCCACCGCCAGCGCCATGCGGGCGGTGAAGCGGTTCTCCGCGGCCGGCGCGCCGTACAGATAGGCGGCCTCCGCGCGCAGCTTGAGCGGTTCCCCCGGCTGCAGCGCCGGGGCGGCGGCCGTCAGCTCGAGCTTGAGCCGCTCCGGCAGGAACTCCTCGATGCGCAGGCTCATGCCCTGCACCACCTGGCCCTTGCCCGGCTCGGTGCGGAATTCGACCTGCCAGCGCCCGGTGGGCGCATCTGCCGGCACCGGCTGCTCGAAGCTGTAGTAGCCCTGGGCGCCGGGCCCGAGCCGGGTCTCGCGGAACACGCGACCATCGGGCTGTTTCAGGCGGACGAACAGCGGCTGGCCCGGCCCCTTGTCCGGCACCGGCATGGACTTGCCGTCCGCGTCGCGCAGCAGCGCCGAGACGCGCAGGGTCTCCCCGGGCCGGTACAGGTCGCGCCCGGCCCAGGCGAACACATCGAAGGGAGCCTGCGCGCGCCCGCCGACCGCGAACTCGGACAGGTCCAGCGCCGGCTGGTTGAACGGCAGCAGCGACACGTCCTTGCCCCGGCGCGCCACCAGCACCTGGCCCGCGTCCAGCCGGTAGTCCAGCAGCGCGTTGCCGTTGCCGTCGGTGGCCGACTTCAGCAGGCCCTGGCCCTTGGCATCGAGGATCCTCAGCTCCACGCCCTTCAGCGGCGCACCGTCACGCAGCGATGCGGTGTGTACGTAGAGCTGCTCGCGGTACGCACGGGCATGCAGGCCGATGTCGCTGACGCTGAAGAAGGCGGTGTCGTACTGGTCCGAATAGCGCCCGACCCGGCGCATCACCGCGAAATACAGGCCCGGCTGCTGCAGCTCGGCGATGTCCTGGACCGGCAGGTGGTTGACGACCCGCTCGTTGCGCGCGCCATCGAGGACGAACCGGTTGAGGTACACCGGCTCGGCCAGCTGGCGCAGCGGGGTGCCATCGCCGTAGTCACGGTCCAGCTCCCAGCCACCGCGGCTGCCGCCGCGCCGGAACTGCGCGAAGAACCGTGGCAGCGCGTCCTCGCGCACGCGCAGGAACTCCACGTCCACCTCGTCCACGTTCACCGAGACCACCGGCAGGCCGCGGCTCTCGCGCGCCGGCAGCACGCTGCCCTGCGAGGCGAACCCCGCCGCCGGCTCCAGCTCGCCGGTGTGGATCGAGTGCACCACCGGCGGCTCCAGCCGGCTGCCGTCGGCGGCCACCAGCGCACCGGTGAGGGTCACGGTGTAGTCGCGCGCGGCCTCGACGAAGGGATAACGCAGGACCTTGCCGTCCTCGGACAGGGTCCAGCCGCTGCCCTCCTGGCCCGAGGGCTCGACCTTCAGCAACGCGTCGAAGTCCTGGGTCCCCACCAGGGGACCGGAGAACCCGAGCTCCAGGGCCAGGCGGCCATCGTGCTGGCCGGCCCCCGCCTGCAACAGCGCGAATCCGTCCGGGGCTTCTTGCGCCGCCTGCAGCTTCTCGCCGCCAGCGCGCGGCAACTGGCCGCCGGGATCGCGGCCGCAGCCTGCCAGGGCCAGCAAGATGGCCGCGACCGAAGCAATCGCCCCGGCCCGGTGGAAGCCGCGCCGTGTCCCCTTCCGCATGTGCATGTTCCTGGTCCCTGGCCAGGCGAGTATAGGCGGCCTGACTGCGGCTCAGTCGGCCTCGCGCCGTGCCAGCACGTCGGCCACCGCCGCGAACAGGCGGTGCATGTCCAGCGGCTGCGGCAACGTTTCCAGCACCGCGCCCGCCGGGACCAGGGAGCGGTCCACGGCGTCGCCGTCGCCCACCAGGATCGCCGGGCCGCGATAGCCGGACTCGTACATGGTCGACAGCAGCGCCGTGGCGGGAAACAGGGCGATACCCGCATCCACCACCACCACGTCCGGCTCGCCCATCTCCGCGAACGCGCGCAGCGCGGCGGCGCCGTCACCGGCCAGCTCCGGCGCGTAGCCCTGGCTGGCCAAAGCATTGCCGAGCAGCGACAGCCGGGCGCCCTCGCGGAACACGATCAGGATGCGCTCGCCCTGCCCCGGCATGGCAGCGGTGCCGAACGGATCTTCCTCCGGCACCTCCCCGGCCAGCGGCAGCAGCAGCTCGAAGCGGGTGCCCTGGCCGACGGTGCTGGTGACGTGGATCCGGCCGCCCATCGCCTCGACGATGCGCTGGCAGGACACCAGGCCCAGCCCGGTGCCGTCGCTCTTGGTGGTGAAGAACGGGGTGAAAAGCTGCTCGAGGGTGCGCGCATCCATGCCCGTGCCGGTATCGGCCACGACCAGCTCAACCCGGTCACCGGACATCCGCGCGACCAGCTCCAGCCGCCCGCCCGAAGGCATCGCCTGGACCGAATTCAGGCACAGGTTGAGCAGGCACTGCTGCAGCTCGGTGTAGTTGCCGTGCCGCTCCAGGTCCGGCTCTTCCAGCCGGGGCTGGAAGTCCACCGTGCGCGGCAGGCTGCCCTTGAGCAGCAGCTCCACCGCATGGAACAGGTCGGCGACCCGGAAACGCTCGCTGGCACGGCGCGAACCGCGCACGAAGGACAGCATCGATTCGGCCATCTCGTGCCCGCGCCGGCCGCACTCGGCCACCACGTTCGCCAGCTGCTTCAGGCGCGGATCGTCGCTGCGCTGGGCGATCAGGTCCGGCACGATCAGCAGCGGCTGCAGGATGTTGCGCAGGTCGTGGCTGAGGCCGGCGGCCAGCAGCGACAGGCTTTCCAGGCGCTGGGTGCGCATCAGCTCGCGCTCGGCGCGCTGGCGGTCCGCCTCGAGCCGCGCCTCGCGCAGCGCCCGCTCCACCGCCGCCGGAAGCCGCGCGCTGCTGTGCTTGAGGATGTAGTCGCTGGCGCCCTCGCGCAGGGCGGCCACAGCCACGTCCTCGCCGATGGTGCCGGACACGAAGATGAAGGGCACCTTGCGCGAGTGTTCGCGCACGATCCGCAGCGCCTGGTGCCCGGAAAAGCCGGGCATGCTCAGGTCCGACAGCACGATGTCAGGCTGGAAGCCGGCCAGCGCCTCGCGCAGGCTGTCCTCGTCCTCGACCCGCACGTACTCGGCATCGAGGTTGGCGTCCTCGAGCTGGAAGCGGATCAGGTCCGCGTCTTCCGGCGAGTCCTCGATGAAGAGGACCCGCACCTTCGCATCGCGGCTTATGGCACGCAGCGGCATCGGCTCACCCTTCCACCTGCGGCGTGGCGTTGATCACGGCCCAGAACTTGCCGAGCGTCTTGACCGCGCCGAAGTACTGCTCGATGTCCACCGGCTTGACCACGTAGGCATTGACGCCCAGGTCCCAGCTGCGCGCCACGTCGCTCTCCTCGCGCGAGGAGGACAGGATCACCACCGGCAGGCGGCGCAGCTTCTCGCTGGCGCGGATGCGCTGCAGGACCTCCAGGCCGTCCATGCGCGGCATCTTGATATCCAGCAGCAGGACCGCCGGTTCCTCGTCCGAACGGTCGGCGAAGCGGCCACGGCGTTCGAGGTACTCCAGCGCCTCCACCCCGTCCTCCACATGCACGATGGGGTTGGCGAGGTTGGCCTCGCGCAGCGCGTCGATCGCCATCTCGGCATCGGCGGCGCTGTCTTCGGCCAGCAGGATCGTACGGATGGCACTCATGCGGAAAAGCTCCCGGGGGTTGCTGCGGAGTCCTGCCGCGGCAGGACGAAGTGGAAAGTAGCACCATTGCCGGGCTCGGACTCTGCCCAGATCCGGCCGCCGTGGCGGCCGAGCACGCGGCGTACGCTGGCCAGGCCGATGCCGGTGCCGGGGTACTCGCTGGGCTTGTGCAGGCGCTGGAACACGCCGAACAGCTTGCCGGCGTATTCCATGTCGAAGCCAACGCCGTTGTCGCGCACGCTGAAGTGGTGGCCGCCGTCGGCCATCGGCTCGCAGCCGATCTCGATCACCGCCGGCTCGCTGCGCGCGGAATACTTGACCGCATTGCCGAGCAGGTTCAGCCAGACCTGCCGCATCATGTTCTCGTCGGCCACCAGCACCGGCAGCGGCGCGATGTGCCACTGGATCCGGTGCACCGGGCGGCCGCTCTCCTCGGCGTCGATCATCCGGCCGGTGTCCAGCACCGCGCGGGCCTCCTCGGCCAGCGACTGCATGTCCACCGCCTGCAGCTTGAGCGCGCTCCGCCCCAGGCGCGAGTAGACCAGCAGGTCGTCGATCAGCGAGGACATCCGGCGGGCCGAATTCCCGATCACGTCCAGGTAGTGGCGGCCACGGTCGTCCAGGCCCTCCCCCAGGTGCCTGCCAAGCTTGTCGGCGAAGCCGGCCACGTGTCGCAACGGCGCGCGCAGGTCGTGGGAGACGGAGTAGCTGAAGGCCTCCAGCTCGCGGTTGACCTCCGACACCTGCTCCACCTTGCCCTCCAGCTGGCGGTTGAGGTCGGCAATGTTCTGTTGCGCGGCCTTCTGGGCGGTGATGTCGCTGACGGTCATCAGCACCACGTCGTCGACGCGGTCCGGCAGCTGCATGCGGCGGGCGTTGATCAGCATGGTGCGGGTCTGGCCGTCGGCGGTGCGCTGGACGTGTTCGTAGTCCCACAGCTCGCGGCCGCGGTTGAGCACGTCGGACAGGCGCTGGAGGATCACCGGATCGTCCCACGCGCCACGACCGACCTCCTCGAGTCGTTGCTGGTCGCTGTCGTCATCGTCTTCCTCGTAAAGCTCGGAGAAGGCGGTGTTGTGCATCAGTACCCGCTGCTGCGCATCGAGCAGGACGATCGGCTCGCGCACGGTCTGGACCACGGCCAGCGCCCGCGCACTGGCCCGCGCCACCTCCAGCTCGGAGGCGTTGCGCCGCTCTTCCTGGCGGTAGAGCAGGAAGATCACGCCGCCGGTGAGCAGCAGCTGCCCGAGCAACGCGGCAAGGGCCAGGTTGCTGGCGCGCCGGCGCTGGGTCTCGGCATAGGCCGAGCGCTCGGTCAGCAGCGTGTACTCGTTCTGGATGAACTCCCCGAACAGGTCGCGCACCTGGTAGCGCCCGTACATCTCCTCGGTCGCCGCCACCTGCTCCTCGAAGCCCAGGGCGCCGGTGCTCATCCGGCGCACCATGGCGGTGCGGTTGGCCATCATCAGCTGCAGCCGCCCGATCAGCTGCTGCTGGCCAGGGTTGTCGCGGGTCAGTTCGGCCAGATGCGCCAGGGCCGGTTCGATCTCGGCCATGTCCAGTTCCAGGCGCCGCTGCAGCGCGGGCAGGTCCACCCCTGCCTTGGCGCCGCCGGCGATGGCGTAGCCCAGCGAATCCATCTCCCGCACCAGCGCGTGCAGGCGCTGGGCCGTGGCTTCGACCTGGAGGCTGTGCCGGACGCGCGCGTCGGCCTCGTGACTGTAGCGCGTCCACTGCCGGACCAGCAGGAACGGCACCAGCAGGATCAGCACCGCGGCCGCAACGAGCAGCGGCAGCCGCCAGCGCATGTAACGGGGGGGATTGGGTCCCGGCAAGTCTCATGTCTCCTTTGCCCTGCCGGCGACGTACGGCCGGTACAGGTCGCAGCAATGTTAAGCAATGCAACGTGAAGGATGTCCAGCGCGATCCGGCAGACGATCGGGGCCGGGGCACTCGGGCAGCGCCCGCGCCAGCCCAGGCCGATGTGCCGCGCAGCGCTGACCCGCCGCGCTGCCAATGGGCGCGCGGCGATGGATCGGGCGAACGGGGAAGTGGCTGACCTGGTCCTGCAGCCGGGTGTGTCCACCGGCCTGCAGGAGGTCTTGCTGGAGATGGTGGGCGGTGCAGGGATCGAACCTGCGACCCTTGCCGTGTGAAGGCAATGCTCTACCGCTGAGCTAACCGCCCGGTGCCCCGCACGGGTCGGTGCGGGCTGCGCATGTTAATGGCACGTGCCGGGCAGGTCAACGGGTCCGGCACAACTTCGTGCGCGAACGCAGTACATCCGTGCCCACACCCGCGCCGGGCCACATGCGGGCAGCGGGCGGACCGGCTCAGCACACCTTGCTCGCCCGCAACGCCGCCAGGCGCGCTGGGGGCGCGAAACTGGAAGGATCGGCGTCCGGCCAGAACTCGCGGAACACCGCGTGTTCGGGAACCCCATGCAGCAGCTCGCCCGGACGCAGGAAACGGTACAGCGCGGACAGCGAACGGATCTCCACCGGCGACACGCGGCGCAGGATGTGCTCCGGCCCCAGTTCGGAGGGGTGGTTGAGCCCCGCGGCCGACAACAGGTCGCGCAGCGCACGCACGGTATTGAGATGGAACTGGTAGACGCGGGTGGCCTTGTCCTGCGGATCAAGGTTCCTCCAGCGCTGCGGGTCCTGGGTGGCGATGCCGGTCGGGCAGCGGTCGTTGTGGCAGCTCAGCGACTGGATGCACCCCAGCGCGAACATGAAGCCGCGGCCGGCGTTGCACCAGTCCGCGCCCATGGCCAGGGTCCGCGCGATATCGAAGGCGCTGGTGATCCGGCCCGCACCGGCCAGGCGGATGCGGCCGCGCAGCTCCAGCCCCACCAGGGTGTTGTGGACCAGCATCAGCGCCTCGTGCATCGGCACGCCGATGTGGTCCATGAACTCCACCGGCGCGGCGCCGGTGCCGCCTTCGCTGCCGTCGACCACGATGAAATCCGGCAGCAGCCCGCTCTGGTGCATCGCCTTGGCGATGGCGAACCACTCCCACGGGTGGCCGATGGCCAGCTTGAAGCCCACCGGCTTGCCGCCGGACAGCTCGCGCAGCCGGGCCACGAACTGCAACAGGCCCAACGGCGTGTCGAACTCCGGATGGCTCGCCGGCGAGACGCAGTCCGCGCCCATGGGTACGCCACGGGTCGCGGCGATCTCGGCACTGACCTTGGCCGCCGGCAGCACGCCGCCGTGCCCAGGCTTGGCACCCTGCGACAGCTTGACCTCGATCATCTTCACCTGCGGCCGGGCCGCCTGTTCGGCGAAGCGTGCCGGGTCGAAGCGGCCGTTCGCGTCCCGGCACCCGAAATAGCCCGATCCCAGCTCCCAGACCAGGTCACCGCCGTGCTCGAGGTGGTAGGGCGAGATCGAACCCTCGCCGGTGTCGTGGTAGAACCCCCCGCGGCGCGCGCCCTCGTTGAGCGCGCGGATCGCGTTGGCCGACAACGAGCCGAAGCTCATGGCCGAAATGTTGAACACGCTGGCCTGGTAGGGCTGTGCGGTCTGCGGCCCGACGGTGATGCGGAAGTCGTGGTCGGCGATGCGCGACGGCGCCAGCGAGTGGTTGATCCACTCGTAATCGGTGGCGTAGGCATCCTGCAGGGTGCCGAACGGCAGCACGTCCATCACGTTCTTGGAGCGCCGATAGACCAGCGCGCGCTGTTGCCGGGAGAACGGCACGCGGTCGGTATCGGACTCCACGAAGTACTGGCGGATCTCCGGGCCGATCGATTCCAGGCCATAGCGGAAGTGGGCCAGCAGCGGATAGTTGCGGCGCAGCGT
>PJTY01001130.1_pt1 | contig 10091 bp, 6 predicted proteins | sample 1512121 | NCBI WGS metagenome assembly PJTY01 (sample SAMN08177680, study PRJNA422409) | Soil metagenome, whole genome shotgun sequencing project. | isolation source: Soil enriched (2) on filter paper: alkali lignin treatment | place: USA: Madison | collected 2015-01-15 | reverse complement strand
TCTCGCTTCGCAACGGGGTCGGCGTCAGCCGCCCAGGCTGGACTGCAACTGCTTGGCGCGTTCCAGGTGCGCTTCGATCTTGGGCAGGACCGTGCGGGCGTGCTCGGCCAGGGCCGGGACATCTGTCTTGTCCGAGAAGCCGCGATGCAGGGTGCCGGCCTCCTCGTGGGCGGCGACCAGGAAGGCGCCGTCAGGTAGCCAACCTCAGCGCGCACATAAGGAATGGCCGTGTAGGCGCCGCCGAACGTCAGCAGGCCGCCTTTCAATCCGGCGACGAACAGAGTGGCGAGCTGAGGCGACGGCTCGGCCGAAATCGCGACAGCAGGCGAGGCGACCTCCAGGCGGACGCCGAACAGGAAGGCGGTGACGGCGGCGGCGACGGCGATAGCGACGCCCGCCCATGGGCGTTGCTCCAGGGCGTAGATCAGGCCGCAGGCGACGAGAGGCGTCCAGAAGGGCGCATGCAGGAGAGAAGCGACAAAGGCCCCCAGAGCCAGCGCCCATAGCAGGCGGTCTTCCAGGACGTGGGAGCCGATCCGATGGACGGCGCGGATGATGATGGCGATCACGACGATCTGAACACCCAAAAGCAAACCGGCAAGGCCCGACTGTCCGGTGATGAAGCGTTCATAGAACCAGGCCGCCGCCAGCATCAGAACGAAGCCGGGCAGCATGAAGCCAAGTCCCGCGAGCAGACCGCCGATCCGTCCCCGCGCCGTCATGCCCATGTGGACGCATAACTCGTGCGCCTCGGGGCCGGGAAGCGCCTGCATGACAGCCAGTAGGCGGTTGAAGCGTGGGCTTGAAATCCACCGCTCCTCATCGACAAGGGCGCGTCGGATCATGGCGATCTGGGCCACTGGGCCGCCGAAGGCGAGGAGGCCGAAACGCAGGAATTTGAGAAAGAGCGCCGCCAACGACAGGCGGGGCGGTCCTAAGGCGTCGGAAGAAGCGGTCATGCCTTGCCTCACGGACATACTCATTGGCGACAAGGCGGCGTTGAACGCCACGACTGTCCGTACCGTCCATCATAAATCAGGGGCCGTGATTTGTCAGGCTGATGCTGGATTTGAGCGCTAATGCAGGTCGCGTTCCGCATGTGATCGTCATGGGCCGGTTTGCTTCAGACCAGGGCGGCTCATGGCGAACTACCAAAAGAGTGAACGGTCCTAACCGGGCGATCGCGTTCCGCCGGTTGGGCGTAAGGCGAGCTTAAGGGCGGCTTTATACGCGCCTTATGCCCGGCGCGGCTTTCCGCATGGCTCTCTTACGTCCTGAAGGCGTCTCTTCCGGCTCTCACTGAGCTGGAGACTTTCGGCATGACCGATGTGATCTTTCTGGCGATAGGCGGCGGGGCCTTTCTGGCTTTCGCCGCGTTCGCCATTGCGCTGAAGAGGTTGTGAGCATGTGGCTGAACGTCCTTTGGGGCGTCGGCGCCCTGATCATCGCCGGCTATATGGTCGCGGCCCTGCTGCGGCCCGAGCGGTTCTGAACGGAGCCGCCTTCCCATGAATTTTCAAGGATGGGCGGAGATCGCCCTGACCCTCGGCCTCGCCGCTCTGCTCGGCTGGCCGATCGGGGTCTATATGTCGCGCGTCTGGAACGGTGAGCGGACCTGGCTGGACCCGGTGCTGAAGCCGGTCGAGGGGCTGTTCTATCGGGCCGCAGGGGTTGATGCGGGACGCAGTCAGGGCTGGCTCGGCTATGCCGGGGCGCTGTTGGCGTTCAACCTGGCGGGCTTCCTGCTGCTGTATGGAATGTTGCGCCTGCAGGGCATGCTGCCGATGAACCCTCAGGGGTTCGGGGGGCTCAGCCCGCATCTGGCCTTCAACACCGCCGTCAGCTTCGTCACCAATACCAACTGGCAGAGCTATGGCGGGGAAACCACCGTCTCAACCTTCAGCCAGATGGTCGGGTTGACGGTGCAGAACTTCGTCTCGGCGGCGACCGGCGCGACCATTGCGGCGGCGCTGGCGCGCGCCTTCATCGCCAGCCGCGGCGAGGGCGTCGGCAACTTCTGGGCCGACCTGACGCGCACCAGCCTCTATGTCCTGCTGCCCATCGCCTTCATCGTGGCCGTGGTTCTGGCCGGTCTTGGCGTGGTGCAGTCGCTGGCGGCCTCGGCCCAGGCGACGACGCTGGAGGGCGGATCGCAGACGATCAGCCTGTTTCCGACCGCCAGCCAGCTGGCCATCAAGCAGTTGGGCATCAACGGCGGCGGCGTGTTCAACGTCAACTCGGCCCACCCGCTGGAGAACCCGACGCCGCTGACCAATCTGATCACGGCGATCAGCGTGAACGTCATGGGCTGGGCGGCCTTCTTCGCCTTCGGCCGCAGCGTCCTGGCCAGGAAGGAGGTCCGCGCCCTGGCGGTGGCCGCCGTCATCCTGCTGGGGGGCGCAGCCTCCGCCCTCTATGTCGTCGAGAGCCAGCCGGCGCCCGCCCTGGTCGCGGCCAGCGTGGATGCGTCCGCCGGGAACATGGAGGGCAAGGAGGTCCGCTTCGGCGTGCCGTCTTCCGTCGCCTGGGCGGCTCAGACGACAGGGGCCTCGAACGGGTCGGTCAACTCCATGCACGCCAGCTATATGCCGCTGGGCGGGGCGGTGACGATGTTCCTGATGCAGTTGGGCGAGATCCTGCCCGGCGGGATCGGTTCCGGCGTCGCCGTCATGGTGTTGATGGCCATGCTGGCGGTCTTTGTGGCGGGCCTGATGGTCGGCCGCACGCCCGAATACCTGGGCAAGAAGATCGAGGCGCGTGAGATCCAGTTCGCCATGCTGGTGGTGCTGGTCGTGCCGCTGTCGGTGCTGGGCTTCTCCGCCGTCGCGGCGGTCCTGCCCGAGGCGTTGGCCGGTCTGCTGAACAAGGGACCGCACGGCCTGTCCGAGATCCTCTACGCCTATACCTCGGCGACGGGGAACAACGGCTCGGCCTTTGCGGGCCTGACCGCCAACGCTCCGTGGTGGAACACCACCCTGGGTCTGGCCATGCTGCTGGGCCGGTTCGTGCCCGCCGTCGCGGTTCTGGCCGTGGCCGGGGCGCTGGTGGCCAAGCCGCGTCTGGCGCCGTCGGTCGGCACATTGCCCACGCATGGCCCGCTGTTCATCGGCCTGCTGATCGGGGTGATCCTGATCCTCGGCGGCCTGCAGTTCTTCCCAGCCCTCTCTCTGGGTCCGATCGTGGAGCATTTCGACATGCTCCAGATCATGGCCCGGTTCTGATCGGATATCCGTCATGACCCAAGTCACGCTCGATCCGTCGAGCTCCCGATCTGCTGCGCCCATCGCGGGCGGGCTGACCGGGGCCATGCTCGGCCGGGCGCTCGGCGACGCTGTCGTCAAGCTGAACCCGACCCGGCTTCTCAGAAACCCGGTGATCTTCGCCACCTGGATCGTCGCGGCGCTGGCCACCGTCTCTGCGGTCGCCGCCGTGGCGATGGGGCAGGCGGCGGGCTTCGCCATTCAACTGGCCCTATGGCTGTGGGCCACGGTGCTGTTCGCCAACGTCGCCGAAAGCATCGCCGAAGGGCGGGGCAAGGCGGCGGCCGACAGTCTGCGCGCCGCCCGCGTCACCACCAAGGCCAAGCTGATCGTCGATCCCAAGACCGGCACGCTTGTTCCGACCCCGGCGCATGAGCTGGAGATCGGCGCCATCGTCCTGGTCGAGGCCGGGGACGTCATCCCCTCGGACGGCGAGATCGTCGAGGGCGTCGCCTCGGTCAATGAGGCCGCCATCACCGGCGAGAGCGCCCCCGTCATCCGCGAAAGCGGCGGCGACCGCTCGGCCGTCACGGGCGGCACCACGGTCGTCTCCGACTGGATCAAGGTGCGCATCACCTCGGCGCCCGGCTCGACCTTCCTTGATCGCATGATCGCCATGGTCGAGGGCGCGGACCGTCGCAAGACGCCGAACGAACTGGCTCTGTCGGTGCTGCTGGCCGGTCTGACCCTGATCTTCCTGATCGCGGTCGCGGCCCTGCTGGGCCTGGGCGCCTATTCTGGGATCAAGCTGGACCCCATCGTCCTGGGCGCGCTGTTCATCACCCTGATCCCCACGACCATCGGGGGGCTGCTGTCCGCCGTCGGCATCGCCGGCATGGACCGGTTGCTGAAGGTGAACGTGTTGGCGACCTCGGGCCGCGCGGTGGAGGCGGCAGGCGACGTCGACACCCTGCTGCTCGACAAGACCGGCACCATCACCTTCGGCAACCGCATGGCGACCGAGGTCATCCCTGCGCCGGGCGTGCGTCCCGAGGCGGCGATGCGGGCGGCGGTCATGGCCTCGCTGGCCGATGAGACGCCGGAAGGCCGCTCCATCGTCGAACTGGGCCGCAACGCCGGGGTGACGGGCGATATGCCGGAAGGGGCGAAGACCATTCCCTTCACCGCCGTGACCCGCCAGTCGGGTCTGGAAGCGGGCGGCCGCTCGTGGCGCAAGGGGGCGGTGGACGCGGTGCTGAAGGCGCTGGGCGTGGCCGAAAGCGCCGCCCCGGCCGAGTTCCGCGCCGCCGTGGACCGCATCGCCCGTTCGGGCGGCACGCCTCTGGCCGTGGTCGAGAACGAGGCTCTGGTCGGCGTCATCCACCTGAAGGACGTGGTCAAGCCGGGGGTGAAGGCGCGCTTCGCCGACCTGCGCCGCATGGGCCTGCGCGCCGTCATGATCACCGGCGACAACCCGGTGACGGCGGCGGCCATCGCGTCCGAAGCCGGGGTCGACGACTTCCTGTCCGAGGCCACGCCCGAGGACAAGATGCGCCTGATCAGGGCGGAACAGGCCAAGGGCCGTCTGGTCGCCATGTGCGGCGACGGCGCCAACGACGCGCCCGCCCTGGCTCAGGCCGACGTCGGCGTGGCCATGCAGACCGGCGCTCAGGCCGCGCGTGAAGCGGGCAATATGGTCGATCTGGATAGCGACCCGACCAAGGTCATCGAGATCGTCGAGGTCGGCAAGCAACTGCTGATCACGCGCGGCGCCCTGACCACCTTCTCCATCGCCAACGACGTGGCCAAGTATTTCGCCATCATTCCGGCGATGTTCGTGGTCGGCTTGCCGTCGCTGGCGGCGCTGAACGTAATGCAGCTGTCCAGCCCGCAAAGCGCCATCCTGTCGGCGGTCATCTTCAACGCCCTGGTCATCGTCGCCCTGATCCCCCTGGCGCTGCGGGGCGTGAAGTACCGCGCCGTGGGGGCGGGCAAGCTGCTGGGCCGCAACCTGCTGATCTACGGCCTGGGCGGTCTGATCGCGCCCTTCGTCGGCATCAAGCTCATCGACATCGTCATCTCCGCCCTCGGCTTGGCCTGAGGGGAAGGAAACATCATGCGCAAACGCAATAAACTGGACGGATCGGACCTCAACAACGCCCTGCTGGGCGGGGCCTGTCTGGTCGCCGTCATCACCCTGGGCCTGTGCACGGCGCCGACCGAGGCCAAGGCTCAGGACGTGGTCTTCAACGCCGCCGTCGGCTCAGACTATGTCTTCCGTGGCGTCAGCCAGAACGAAGGCGATCCGGCGATCTCGGCCGGGGTCGATGTGAAGCAGGGGCTCTTCTACGCTGGGGCCTGGGCCGGGACCGTCTCCTTCGCTGGGGACGCCAACACCGACGCCGAGATCGACCTCTACGCCGGGGTCCGGCCCGCGTTCGGCGGCTTCGACTGGGACTTCGGCGTGGTCGGCTATGTCTACGCCGGTCAGCCGGACGGCGCCGACTATAACTACGTCGAGCTGAAGGCCGCCGCCTCGCGCGCGGTCGGCCCGGCCACGCTGGGGGCGGCGGTCTACTATTCGCCGGACTTCTTCGGCGCGCCCGAGGACGAGGCGACCTATGCCGGGTTGAACGCGGCGATCAGTCCCGTCGACAAATGGACGCTGTCGGCGGCCGTGGGGCGTCAGTGGGTGTCGTCTGACTTCGACTATACGACCTGGAACCTGGGCGCGGCCTATCAGCTGACGCAGCAACTGGGTCTGGACGTCCGCTATTTCGATACCGACGAGCACGACTTCGGCTCCGTCTATGGCAGCCGCGTCGTCGCCAGCCTGAAGGCGAGCTTCTGATGCTGAATCATATCCGCCCGGCGGTCGTCATGATCGTCCTGTTCACCGGCGTTCTGGGCGTCGGCTATCCTCTGGCCGTGACGGGGGTGGCTCAGGCCGCCTTCCCGGATCAGGCCAACGGCAGTCTGGTCCGCGACAGGGCGGGGCAGGTGGTCGGCTCGGCCCTGGTCGGCCAGTCGTTCGCCGCGTCCGGCTACCTGCACCCCCGACCGTCGGCGGCGGGCGAGGGCTATGACGCCGCCGCCTCGTCCGGCTCCAACCTCGGCCCGTTGAACCCCGATCTGATCGCGCGGGTGAAGACGGACGCCGATGCCCTGCGCACGGAGGCGGGCGCGAGGGCCATTCCCGCCGATGCGGTGACGACCTCCGCATCGGGCCTCGACCCGCATATCTCTCCGGCCTACGCTGAGCTTCAGACCGCCCGCATCGCCAGGGCGCGCGGGGTCGAGGAGGCGCAGGTGCGAGAGTTGATCCGCCAGCATATCGAGGGCCGCACGTTCGGCGTGCTGGGCCAACCGCGGGTCAATGTGCTGCTGGCCAATCAGGCGCTGGACGCCCGCTTCGGCGGCCTGAAGACCGAGGGCGGATGACGCCGTCCGACCATTCCACAGGCCAGACCCCGGCCGCCCCGCGCAAGCGTGGGCGGCTGAAGGTTTTTCTGGGCATGTCGCCCGGGGTCGGCAAGACCTATGAGATGCTGCGCGCCGCCCGCCGCCGAAAGGCCGAGGGCGAGGACGTGGTCGTCGGCGTGGTCGAGACGCACGGCCGCAAGGAGACGATGAGCCTGTTGCGAGGGCTGGAGGTCATGGCCCGCAACCCCATCGCCTATCGCGAACGGACCCTGCTGGAGTTCGACATCGACGGGGCCCTCGCCCGCCGCCCGGACCTGCTGCTGGTCGATGAATACGCCCATTCCAACGCGCCCGGCTCGCGCCATCCGAAGCGCTGGCAGGACGTGGAGGAGATCCTGGAAGCCGGGATCGATGTCTGGACCACGCTGAACGTCCAGCATCTGGAAAGCCTGTCGGACGTGGTGCTGCGCATCACTGGGGTGCGCCAGCGCGAGAGCGTGCCTGACAGCGCCCTGTCGCGCGCCGACGACATCGAATTGGTGGACATCACGCCCGAGGAACTGCGCAAGCGTCTGGCCGAGGGCAAGGTCTATGTGCCCGAGACGGCGCGGCTGGCCTCGGACAACTTCTTCAAGGTCGAGAACCTGACGGCGCTGCGCGAACTGGCGCTGCGCCGCGCGGCCCAGACGGTGGACGATCAACTGACCGCCCGCCTGCGCGAACAGGGGGCGGCCGGGCCGTGGGCGGCGGGCGAGCGCATTCTGGTGCTGGTGGCGGGCGACGCCATGGCCGCCCCACTGGTCCGCACGGGGCGGCGGCTGTCCGACATGATGATGGACGCGCCCTGGACCGTGGCCCACGTCGACCCGCCCTCCAGCGCGCGCCACGGCGTCGGCTCGGCGGGCAAGCTGTCCGATGCGCTGAAACTGGCCGAGCAACTGGGCGGGCGCACCGTGGTTCTGTCCGGCGACGACCTGGTGCGCGCGGTCATGGATCACGCCCACAACAACCATGTCACCCAGATCGTGCTGGCCAAGGGACGCGACAGCCGTCTGTCGGAATGGCTGGGCCGGTCGCTGGCCGCCGAACTGTTGCGTCAGGCGCGCGGCGTCGCCGTCCACGTCATCACCGACGGCGCCAATCTGGAAGAAAAGACGCTGCGCGAGCCGCGCCTGCGCCTGACCGGAGGCTGGCGCGGCTATGCCGTCGGGGCGGCCTTCGTGGTCGCCGCCACGGGTCTGGCCCTCCTGTTGGACCGGACGTTCGAGCGGGCCGATCTGGGCGTCATCTATCTGTCGGCGGTGCTGGCGGCGGGGGTGCTTTATGGGCTGCGTCCGGCGCTGGTGGCGGCCACGCTTGCCTTCCTGACCTACAACTTCCTGTTCCTGCAGCCGAAATACAGTTTCGCCATCGGCTCGCCCACCGACGTCCTGACCCTGATCGTCTTCTGGGCCGTGGCGCTGACGACGGGTTTTCTGGCGGGGCGGGTGCGCGAGCAGGCGAAGGCGGCGCAAGGGCGCGCCTCGGCCATCTCGGCCCTGCTGGCCGCCAGCCAGAGGCTGACCGGCGTGGGCGACCGTGCGGCCGCCGCGCGAATTCTGGCCGAGCAGACGGCGGCGGCGGCCGGGGCCGGGGCCGTGGTCCTGCTGCCGGTCGAAGGGGAGCTGAGCCTGACCGCCGGAGCGCCGGGCAAGCCGGAACTGGGCGCCGAGGCCATGGCCGCCGCGCGCTGGGCCTGGGAGAAGGGCGAACCCGCCGGCCACGGCACCGGCACACTGCCGCAGGCGCGCTGGACCTTCCGCCCCTTGCAGGGCGTCCGCGACCGGGCGGGCGTGGCGGGGATCGAGGCGGCGGCCCTGCCGCCTGGGTCTGACGAAGAGAAGCTGGCCCTGGCCCTGCTGGATCAGGGCGCCGTGGCCGTCGAACGCGCGGATCTGGCCGGTCAGGCGGTCGAGACCGAGACTCTGCGCCGCACCGACCGTTTTCGCGGCGCGCTGATGAACTCGGTCAGCCACGACCTGCGGACGCCCCTGTCCACCGTGCTGGGCGCCTCGACCACCCTGATCGACCTGGGCGACAGGCTGAAGCCCGACGTTCGCGCCGATCTTTTGTTGTCGATCCGCGAGGAGGCCGAGCGGCTCAGCCGCTATGTCGGCGACCTGTTGGACATGACCCGTCTGGAAGGCGGCGGCCTGAACATCCGCGCCGACTGGGTCGATGTGCGCGACGTGCTGAACGCCGCGGGCAAGCGGGTGGGGCGGCGTCTGGGCGGGCGCAAGATGACCCGCGACTTCCCGGCCCAACTCAGCCTGGTCATGGTCGATCAGGGGCTGCTGGAGCAGGCGCTGGTCAACATCCTTGAGAACGCCATCGCCTACAGCCCCGACGGCTCGACCGTCGAACTGGCGGCCTATGAGGACCGAGGCTCCGTGGTCATCTCCATCGAGGACGAGGGCAAGGGCATCCCGACCGCCGAGTTGGAGCGGGTGTTCGACAAGTTCCGCCGCATGGAGGAGCCGTCGGACCGCACAAAGGGCGCTGGCTTGGGGCTAGCCATCGCCAAGGGCTTCGTCGAGGCCATGAACGGGCGTATCGCCGCCGCCAGCCCGATCATGAATGGAAAGGGCACGCGCATCCTGATCAGCCTGCCCAAGGCCGTCGTCACCCACCCGAGCCTGCTTTAAGGTCTGCCGCATGGCCGCCGTCCGTCCCCCAATTCTCGTCATTGACGACGAGCCCCAAATCCACCGCTTCCTTTCCCCGGCGCTGGACGCCGCCGGCTATGAGCCCCGCCGCGCCGACAGCGGGCAGGAGGGGCTGCGCGGCATCGCTCTGTGGAGTCCCGACGCCGTAGTGCTGGACCTCGGCCTGCCCGACATGGACGGCAAGGACGTGCTGGTCCGCGCCCGAGAATTTTATGCAGGCCCGATCATCATTTTGTCGGCGCGCGACAAGGAGGCCGAGAAGATCGCAGCCTTGGACATGGGCGCGAACGACTATGTCGAAAAGCCCTTCGGCGTCGGCGAATTGTTGGCCCGACTTCGCGCCAACTTGCGACAGGCTGCGCCACGCCACCAGGCTGACGGGCCGCTGATGGCGGGCGAGGTGGTGATCGACCTAGAACGCCGTTGGATCACTCGTTCGGGCGAGGCCGTACGCGTCACGCCTAAGGAATACGACGTACTGGCATACCTGGCTCGCAACGCGGGCAAGGTCGTCGGCCACCGCGATCTCCTCACCGCCGTCTGGGGCCGGGCCCACGCCGACGATACCCAATATCTGCGGGTGGTCGTCGGCCAATTGCGCCAGAAGCTGGAGGTCGACCCCGCGCAGCCCCGGCTGATCGTCACCGAACCAGGGGTGGGCTATCGGCTCATGGATTGATTGAGCCTTCCAGGCACGAGTTAGATCACACCTCTGGCGGCCTCAAGTTCGGCTTTCAGGCGCATCACCTGTATCCGTTCTCGG
>PJTY01001125.1_pt1 | contig 10120 bp, 8 predicted proteins | sample 1512121 | NCBI WGS metagenome assembly PJTY01 (sample SAMN08177680, study PRJNA422409) | Soil metagenome, whole genome shotgun sequencing project. | isolation source: Soil enriched (2) on filter paper: alkali lignin treatment | place: USA: Madison | collected 2015-01-15 | reverse complement strand
TCCAGCATCAAGAGTTGGGGCGACGCCCAACGCCAACCTGCCGATCCGGGCAAGGTGGCACTCCGCAAGGAGGATGTGGCCGACCCGGCAATCGAACGGATCAAGCCACCAGCGTCGTCCCGGAATTGAGGACCGACGCGAAGTGCCGATCAAGATACCCGACGACTTGCCCGCCCGTTCCATCCTGGAGAACGAAGGCGTGGCCGTCATGCGCGAAAGCGATGCGGTGCGGCAGGATATCCGCCCGTTGCGGATCGGACTGCTCAACCTCATGCCCGACAAGGTCAGCACCGAGACGCAGCTCGCGCGCCTGCTCGGCGCGACGCCGCTCCAGATCGAGCTGACGCTTGTGCGGATCAGCGACCACGTTGCCCGCAACACCTCGGCAGAACATCTCGAAGCCTTCTACCGCCCCTGGCGCGATGTGGAGCACGAGCGGTTCGACGGCTTCATCATCACCGGCGCCCCGGTCGAGCGGCTGGCCTTCGACGAGGTGCGCTACTGGCCCGAACTGCGCCGCATCTTCGACTGGACGCGCAGCCACGTCCATAGCTGCCTGACGATCTGCTGGGCGGCGCAGGCTTTCCTCCACCACTTCCACGGCGTGCCCAAGCACGAACTGCCCGCCAAGGCCTTCGGGGTCTATCCCCACCGCAACCTCGCTCCGAACTCGCCGTTCCTGCGCGGGATATCGGACAGCTTTGCGGTGCCGGTCTCGCGCTGGACCCAGGTGCGCAAGGCGGATCTGCCGGAGAGCGGCAGCCTGCAGGTGCTGGCCGAAAGCGACGAAGCGGGTCTCTGCCTGCTCCATGACCGGGCGGACCGGGCGGTGCTGATGTTCAACCACCTCGAATACGATGTGGATACGCTTGGCAACGAGTATTGCCGCGACGGCGGTCCGGTGCCGGTGAACTATTATCCCGACGACGATCCCGCGCAGCCACCGGTCAATGCCTGGCGAAGCCACGGACACTTGTTCTTCGGCAACTGGATCAACGAGATCTACCAGACCACGCCCTTCGATGGGGCGTTGATCGGTGGCGGAATTCCGAAGGAACGGATGGCTGAACTCGATCCGGCCTGACGCCAAGTTCGAGCGCGATCGATTTTTTTCGGAATAATATGAACGTCTTGTAAGTTTCTGTTGATGGGATTGGTGGGGTGCGAGGTGCACTCCCGCCGATGGGCTGTCAGCCGTCCTATAATGGCACTGCCCCCCTTTGTCCCAAAACAGGACTTCCATGCAGTTCCCCTCCTCCGCTGGGTTCGTCCTGGCGCTGTTTCTGTCCGTCGCTGCCCCGGTCGCTGTCCCGATCACTGCCCATGCCGCCACCGACACGCCCGACTTCACCGTCTCGGGCGCGGCGACGATCATCAGCGACTATCGCTTCCGCGGCATTTCGCTGACCGGCAAGGACCCGGCCGTCCAGGCGACGATCAACGTGAGCCATTCCAGCGGGGTCTATGTCGGCACCTGGGCGTCCTCGCTCGACATGGGCGACCGCTACGGCCCGACAGAAGTGGATTTCTACGCCGGCTGGGCAGGCGCCGTGGCGCCCCGGACGACGCTCGACACGATGCTGGCCTATTACAGCTATCCCGGCGGGGAGGGCTCGGGGAAGATCGAGTATCTCGAAGCCACCACCAAGCTCACGCATGATTTCGGCCCGCTGAGCGCCACGGTAGGTTCTGGCTATAGCTGGAGCCAGGCCGCGCTCGGCGGCGATCACCTCTATCTCTTCGGCGATACCGCCGCGCCGATCCCCGGCACGCCGCTGACCCTGCGCGCCCATGGCGGCCGCAGCAAGGGGGCGATCAGCCCGAAGCCCGGCGGTTACTACGACTGGTCGCTGGGCGCCGATGCCGCGCTGGGACCGGTCACGCTGGGCCTGGCCTATATCGACACCAATCTGCGCCGCAATCCGGCCGCCACTGCCGCCGCGCTCTTCTCCGTCACCGCGGCCTTTTGATCTACCTTCCAGGAGCTGGAAAATGAGAGACTTGTTCAGTCGCATGCATATTGCAGGCAAGCTGATGACGGTTGCCGGTCTGGCGATCGCCGTTCTGCTGCTGCTCGGCTTCACCGCCGTCGTCTTCGAGACCGGTTCGGAGGTCGGCAAGCTGTCCGACCAGTCGGCGATCGCCCAGGCCGATGCCGAGGGCAATCAGGTCGAAACGGAAGTCGCCAATTTCGCAGGCACGGCACGCACGCTGGCATCGACGCTGGGCAACATGCACGAGCGCGGCACGCGCGATCGCGGGTTGGCCGTGAGCGTTCTCAAGACCGATCTTCTCAAGTCGAAAGTCGCGCAGGGCACCTGGACGATGATCCTGCCGGATCAGTGGGACGGCGGCGACGCGGGCAAGGCCGGTCAGCCCGGTTCGGGCAGCAACGGCAGCTTCAGCCCTTATTGGGTCAAGACCAACGGCGCGCTCGCCATGGTGCCGAACAACGAAAGCGACGCTTATCAGAAGCCCTATTTCCGCAAGTCGGTAGACAGCGGCGAAGGGGCTATCGTCGATCCCTATGCCTACGATGTGAACGGCACGACGATGCTGATGACATCGATCACTTATCCGGTCCGCTCCGGAAACCGCGTGATCGGCGTCGCGGGTGTGGACATGGATCTGGGCGGCGTTTCCGAGCGTCTCTCGAAGCTCAAGCCGTTCGGCACCGGCCGGATCATGCTGCTGTCTACCGCTGCGACATGGGTGGCCAATCCCGACCCGGCGAAGCTGGGCAAGCCCTATGAAGGCGCCGGGCTGGACGAAGTGAAGGCAGCTCTCGGCAGCGGCCAGACGCAAGTCGTTGCCGATCTCGATGTGGACGGCGTACCCACGCGCCGCGTGATCCAGCCGGTCGTCCTCGAAGGTCTGAACACGACCTGGGCGCTGGTGCTGGACGTTCCCGAAGCGACGATCTCCGCGCCGGCGCGCAGCATGGCGTGGCAGCTGGTGATCGGCGGTCTGGTCATCGTCGCCGCCGTGCTCGCCAGCCTGTTCTACGCGGCAGGCGGTATCATCGGTCGTCCGATGGCCAAGCTCAGCAGCGCCGTCGACCGGCTCGCCAAGGGCGAGAACTGCGCGATCCCCGAGCTGGGTCGTCAGGACGAAATCGGCACGATGGCCCGCGCCGCCGACGTGTTCCGTCAGGCCGCCGCCGACCGCGCCGAAGCCGATCACCGCGCCGCCGAAGAACAGAAGATCGTCACCACCGCTGTCGGTGATGGCCTCGACGCGCTGCGGCAGGGTGATCTCACCCGCGAGATCGCCGTGGCCTTCCCGGCGGGCTATGCCGCGCTCAAGGACAACTTCAACGCCGCGCTCGGCGAACTGCGCCGCATGATCGGCGCGGTCGCCAACAGCGCGGGCGGCATCCAGACCGGCTCGGCGGAAATCGCCCAGGCCTCCGAGGATCTCGCCCGCCGCACCGAAGCCAATGCCGCCAGCCTGGAGGAAACCTCCGCCGCGCTCGTTCAGATCGACCAGCGGCTCAAGGCTTCGGCCACCGCTTCCTCGCAGACGGTGCGCCGCGCCGACGAAGCGCTCTCGACCGTCTCGGGCGGGCGCGCGGTTGCCGGAGAGGCCGTCGCGGCGATGGACCGCGTCAGCCTCAGCGCCAAGGGCATCGACTCGGTGATCGAGGGGGTCGACAAGATCGCCTTCCAGACCCGCGTTCTCGCCATGAACGCCGCCGTCGAGGCGGGCCGGGCGGGTGATGCCGGACGCGGCTTCGCGGTCGTCGCCGACCTCGTCTCGGCGCTGGCGATGCGCTCGGAAGAAGAAGCCAAGCGTGCCCGCGAGCAGCTCACCGCGACCCAGGCCGACATCGGCACCGCGGTCGATGCGGTCCAGCGGGTCGATGGTGCGTTCGAGAACATTTCGGGCGACATGACCGAAGTGCACACGCTGCTCGGGCAGATGGCACAGGACAACCAGGCGCAGTCCACCGCGATCACCCAAATCAGCGTGGCGGTCTCGACGATGGACCACTCGACCCAGCAGAACGCGGCGATGGTGGAGGAAACCTCTGCCGCTGCCCGCAACCTGACGACCGAGGCGGCTTCGCTCAACGACCAGGCCGCGCGCTTCGATACCGGCGGCCAGAGGCAGGCCTTCCGGCTCTCCTCGGTAGCCTGACGGGAAGGCAGTTCCCCGACTGCCGTGCCGGAGCCTACAAGCGATTGCGCCCGCAGGTCGTTCGCGACCTGCGGGCGCAATCGCTTGTAGGCTCCGCGATGCGGTGGCAGAGGCTCTGGCAATCAAAAGCGCATGAAAGGGCAGGGCATGACGATCCATGGGGCGATAGAGGCAGGCGGAACCAAGTTCGTCTGCGCGGTCGGCAGCGCCGCGACGGGATCGCTACGCACCGCGACGATCCCCACCCGCGATCCGGATGCGACATTTGCCGAAGTCGCGACGTTCTTCCGCGAGGCGGCGGACTTCGGCTCGGTGGCCGGGATCGGCGTGGCCAGCTTCGGCCCGGTCGGGGTGGACCCCGCCTCGCCGGATTACGGCAAGATCCTCGCGACACCCAAGCCGGGCTGGGAAGGCACCGATCTGCTGACTCGCATTCGCGCCTTTCTGGACGTGCCCATGGCGATCGATACCGACGTCAATGCGGCGGCTCTGGCCGAAGTGCGCGCGGCAGGCCCGGACATGCGCCAGCTTGCCTATGTCACGGTGGGAACCGGGATCGGCGTCGGGTTGGTCAGCGAGGGCAGACCTGTCCATGGCATCGGCCACCCCGAAGCCGGGCACATTCTCGTCCGGCGCCATCCTGCGCACGAGGGCTTCGCGGGAACCTGCCCGTTCCACGGCGATTGCCTCGAAGGTCTTGCCGCGGGTCCCGCCGTGAGCAGCGCATGGGGGGCACCGGCTTCGGAACTGGCGGCAGACCATCCGTTCTGGGAGGTCGAGGCCGATTACCTCGCGCAGCTCTGCATGACGCTGTTCCTGACGATGGCGCCGCAGCGCATCGTGCTCGGCGGGGGCGTCATGAAGCAAGAGCGGCTGATCCCGCTCATCCGTGCGCGCACGGCGGACTTGCTGGGCGGTTACGTGCAGGCGGCGCGGGATGAGGCGGCGATGGAACGGCTCATCGTTCCGCCTGCCTGTACCGAGCCTTCGGGACTCGTCGGCGCCATTCTCTTGGCCGAACAGGCCGCAGGCTGAACCTTCAGGCGCTGCGCGACGTCAGCAGCGCGGCGCCGAAGCCCACGAAGATCGATCCGGTGACGCGGTTGAACAGGCGCTTCACCGAGGGGCGGCGCAAATGGTTCGAAAGCGAGCCGCCGGCGAGCGCGTAAGTGCAGTACCAGAGCATCTCGATCACGGCGAAAGTCCCGACGAGAATGGCGAACTGCGGAACCTTCGGCTCGGCGGGATTGATGAACTGGGGGAAGAAGGCGGCGGCGAAGAGCAGCAGCTTGGGATTGCTGATCGCGATCGTGAAACCGCCGCGGAACAGCGCCATAGGCGAACTGCGGCGATCGAGCCGCTCGTCCGCCGCGTCGTCGGAGACCGGTGCCCGCCACGACTTGATCCCGAGATAGACCAGGTAGGCCACGCCGAGATAGCGCAGCACTTCGAAAGCACCCGGGATCGCCTTGAGCAGGGCGGTCAGTCCTGCCGCCGAGGCCGCGAGCACCAGCGTGATCGCCAGCATGCAGCCCGCCATGGCGGCTACGCTGCGCCGGAAACCGAACTCGACGCTGCGCGCCATGACATGGAGCATGTTCGGGCCGGGCGTTCCCGAAAGCAGGAACACCGCGAAAGCATAGAGCCACCAGGTCTGAAGCGTCATCGATCGTCTCTTCGGAAAAAGCCGTTTTCCGCCTAGGCGGTGTTGGGCACGGCGGCAATGGCCTTGTCGAAGGCGCGCGACATCCATGTTGTGACGGACCGGTAATCAAACCTCGATCGCAAGGGTTGTCCGGAAAACCGGCAGCTCCCGACCCCGGTTCGCGGCGGGTGTTTCCGGTCATTGTCCTGTGCCCGTGCCCATCACGCGGACCAGTCCGGCGACCGACTGCCCGGTCGGCAGTCTGCCTTTGCTTGTCAGCGTTCCCCGCGATTGATGCCATAGATCGTCGGCTACAATCCACCCGTGAAATCAAATTTTATATTTCACAATATGTCGATTGGGAGTAATTGAGTCGCTGTCGGCGCATCGATCTGCGCGGAAAGGCGAAGCAGGGCCGCTCGATGAGCCAGGCCGCCGGACGACAAGACTTGTGAGGATGTGCTTCGTTCAGGAGCCAGGGAGAGGAAAGTCCAATGGGGACGATTGTTCAGGCATCGCGCCGCGCGCGTCTGCTTACGGGTATTTCGGCGGTTACGATGGCGTGCGGTGCGATCGCGCCGGCGAGCGCGCAGGAGGCCGATAGCGGCACTCCCCAGGTAAGCGAGGCGGAAGCCAACGACATCATCGTCACCGGCGTGCGCGCCAGTCTCAGCAGTGCCCAGTCGATCAAGCGCAATTCCGACGTCATCGTCGATTCCATCGTGGCCGAGGACATCGGCAAGCTCCCGGACCGCAACGTCGCCGAAGCGCTTCAGCGCATTACCGGTATCCAGATCCAGCGCAGCTTCGGCGAAGGCAGTTCGGTCTCGATCCGTGGTCTCAGCCAGGTTCGCACCGAAGTGAACGGGCGCGACGTGTTCACCGCCAACGGCGGGCGCACCCTGAGCCTGGAAGACGTGCCTTCCGAACTGCTGGCAGGCGTGGACGTCTACAAGAACCCCTCGGCCGACCAGATCGAGGGCGGCATCGGCGGTCTCATCAACTTGCGCACGCGCAAGCCGTTCGACTTCGATGGCTTCAAGGCTTCGGCCAGTGCCAGCAGCAACTATTACGATCTCTACGGAAAGTCGAAGCCCCAGGCCAACCTGCTGCTGTCTGACCGCTGGAATACCGGCATCGGCGAGATCGGCATCATGGTCGATTTCGCCTATCAGAAGACCGCCTTCCGGCAGGACCAGATCTCCAGCCAGCCCTTCTACGAGTTGAACCAGTCGCTGGATGCCAACGGCAATCCCAACAATGCCGCCGACTATGCGGTGGCGGCGGGGCTGGGGCGTCTCGGCAAGGCTACCTATCTGCCGCACGGCGTCGGCATCGGTCAGTACCTGGGCGATCGCCGCCGCTTCGGCGTGGACGCGGCGATACAGTGGAAGCCCACCGAAAATCTGCTGTTCACCGGCGAATACGTCCGCTCGGACTACAAGTTCCAGTACGGTGACTACAGCTTCTTCGCCTATACCGGCGACAACCCGATCATCCCGGACTACACCCAGCCGTTCACATTCGACGACGACGGCAATTTCCGCAGCGGCACGTTCGCCAATGTGCCGATCGATTCCAACACCAGTCTGGAACGCCGCAAGTCGGTCACCAACGACTTCTCGCTTAACATGAAGTGGAATCCGACCGACAACCTGACGGTAAACGGCGACTTCCAGTACACCCGCGGTACGACGGACGGTCAGCGCTCGATTGTCATTCTCCATCCCAATGCCGAGCGGCTCCATCAGGTCGTCGGCAGCGGCGTGCCGACGATGGATATCCTGCCGGACAACGATCCGACCAACGGCAACGGCTCTGTCACCGATATAGCCAACTATGCGCCGCTCGGTGGCGGCTATCTCGACCACATCGAGCACTCGGTGGGCAAGGAATATGCCGGACGCCTGGATGCCGAGTACAAGTTCGACGGTGGGTTCCTGCGCTCGATCTCGGCGGGGCTCCGCTACACCGACCGCTCGGCGGTCACCGATTCCAGCACTTACGCATACTACGGCACCACTGCGCTGGCCGATGACCTCTACGAGGTTCACCCGTTCCGGGGCGATCTCTATCGCGGCTATCAGGGCGTGCCGGACGGCGGGGTCTTCTTCAGCCGGGGGATCGTGCTGAACTATGACGCCACGCGGCAGGCGCTGGCGCCCTACGTCAGCGATTCCCAGCGCCAGTCCTTGCTCGACGGCGTGAGCTACGTCCCCAGCGACCGCAATACCCAGGGCGAAAAGACCTATACCGCCTACGGCCTCGCCAAGTTCGACTTCGAGGATGCCGGCTTCCCGCTCGACGGCAACATCGGCGTGCGCGTGGTCAAGACCAAAGTCTCGACCGACGGCTTCATCGTCCAGACCCCGCAAGTCATCGTCGGCGGCCAGCCGGGCAACGGGCCGATCTCCTACGTCGCGCTGGGCGTGAACTCCAGCTATACCAAGGCTTTGCCCAGCCTCAACTTGCGCTATCACTTCAACGACAAGCTGCAACTGCGCCTCGCCGCCTCGAAGGGGCTGACCCGGCCTGATTTCTCGCAGCTCAATCCCAACATCAATATCGTCGAGTTCAATTCGGGCAGCGGGTTGCGCACGGCCTCCAGCGGCAATCCGTTCCTGCGTCCGCTGGAAGCCAAGCAGTTCGACGCCTCGCTGGAATGGTACTTCTCGCAGACCGGCTCGCTCTACGGCGCGGCTTTCTACAAGAAGGTGGACGGCTTCATCGCCAATATCACCAGCACCGAGACTTACGATTTCGGCAACGGCCCGTTCAACGTCGACGTCACCCGCCCGCTAAACGGCGACAACGGCAAGATCAAGGGCTTCGAAATCGGCGGCAACACCTTCTTCGACTTCCTGCCGGGCGTTCTTTCCGGCTTCGGCGTCCAGGCGAACTTCACTTATGTCGACAGCAAGGCGCCCAGTCCCGATGCCGCCGACAACGAAGGCAACAAGCTGACGGTACCGCTCGAACTGCTGTCAAAGTACAGCTACAACCTGATCGGCTTCTACGACAAGGGACCGCTCTCGGCGCGCGTGGCCTATAACTGGCGCAGCAAGTACGTGGTTACGACGCGCGGAAATGGTAGCGGTAACCTGCCGATCTTCAACGATGCGCGCGGCCAGTTGGACGCATCGATCACCTACACCGTGACGCCCAATTTCGCGCTCACCGTGGACGGGGTGAACCTGACCAATACCGAGAACCGGACGTACTACGGCATTGCCAGCAGGCCGCAGTCCAACGTGCTCAACGATCGTCGTATCAGCCTGACGGCGCGCCTGACCTACTGATCCGTCTTGCGGGAGTGATGCCGCCTGCTACCGGTCGACCGGTAGCAAGCGGCGAAAAGGAGAGGCCATGCGACAGGTTCTGCTCATCGATCTTGCGGACGAAGCCGAGGCCATTGCGCGTTATGAGGCATGGCACGCGGCAGGCGCGGTTCCCGGCGCCGTGGTGAACGGCATACGTGCCGCGCGGGTTCGCGACATGGAAATCTATCGAACCGGGAACCGGCTGGTCATGATCATGGAGACCGACCCCGGCTTCGATCCTGCCGACAAGGCGGCGGCGGATGCAGCGGATGGGGACGTCCAGGCATGGGAAAGCCTGATGGGCAGCGTGCAACGACCGCTCGCCTGGGCCTCCGCCGAGAGCAAGTGGACCTTGGCCGCCCGCATCTTTTCCCTGCAAGACCAGCCCTGAGCGCATACCCCGCACGACGCGTTTCGCTACACTGCTGCCGGCCTGAGCCATGCTCTCGCTGAATGCCGCGGCGGCGAACGGAATGATCGTCAGGGTCGAGGAAGGCCATTTCGACAAGGACCAATGGGTCATGGATCGCGTTTGGAATGGCGACCAGACCGACTATGGCCTCAATCTCACGGCGCGGCCGGTATGGCTCAAGGTGACGATGGGGCGTTATTGCTAGGGCCTGTTCCCGAGCGGGTCAGGGCTGTCGGCCAAGCCCGGCCGCGGCCCAATAGATGCCGCCCAGCAGATGGGAAAGATAGGCCGGGTCACGATAGGCATTGCCGTCATGGCCGAGCGTGGTGACGAACACGCGGCCCTTTTCGTAACGATGCCACCAGGCGATCGGATGATCCTTGCCCATCGGCCTGGCGACTTGTCCGGGCCAGATGCGGGTGGGATCGTAGCTCGTCTCGTCGACATTGAGCACCGGCTCGATCTTCACGCCGTGCGGGTTCGCCGTCACGTAGAATTCATCGCTCCAGATCCAGCGCGAGGGGAGACCGAACGTCGCGGGGAACCCCGGATCGGCCGGCGTGACGACGCCGGTCTGGAACATCGGATGGATGACGAAGCTGC
>PJTY01001124.1_pt1 | contig 10121 bp, 7 predicted proteins | sample 1512121 | NCBI WGS metagenome assembly PJTY01 (sample SAMN08177680, study PRJNA422409) | Soil metagenome, whole genome shotgun sequencing project. | isolation source: Soil enriched (2) on filter paper: alkali lignin treatment | place: USA: Madison | collected 2015-01-15 | reverse complement strand
TTTGTTCCTGTTCGCGGGTGCTGAGCGTCGTGTGCGTGACCAAGGGTTCGGCGATGATGCGGCCCACGCGCCAGCGTGGGTTCAGGCTGGCGTAGGGGTCCTGGAAGATCATCTGGCGGCGCTTGCGCATGGCCTGTCGTTCAGCCTTGCCCATGGACTGGATGGATTGGCCGTCGAAGCGGATGTCCCCGCGCGTCAGCGAATACAGGCCGGTCAGCAGGCGCGCTACGGTGGATTTGCCGCAACCGGACTCGCCCACCAGGGCCAAGGTCTCGCCTTTGTTCAAGGTGAAGCTCACGCCGTCCACGGCGCGCAGATTGACCTTGGGTTTGCGGTAGACCAGGCGTTCCAGAAAGGGGGGGGACACATCGAACCAGCAGGCGGCGTTTTCTACCTGCACCAGGGGGGTGTTGGGGGCGGAGCTCATGCGGCCTCCTGTTCATGCAGCCAACAGGCCGCCAGCGTCTCGGGGGGAACGGGCATCAGTTCGGGGCGCTCGACCAGGCAGCGGTCCATGCGGCGGCTGCAGCGCGGGTTGAAAGCGCAGCCCGGCGGTATGGCATTCAAGCGCGGCATGCTGCCGGGTATCTGCTCCAGGCGCTCCAGCCCCGCGTGCAGGCTGGGGATGGAGCGCATCAGTCCTGCGGTATAGGGATGGCTGGGTTGCTGGATCACATCCTGGACTGGGCCGATTTCGATGATGCGCCCGGCATACATGACGGCCACGCGGTCTGCTGTTTCGGCGATCACGCCCATGTCGTGGGTGATCAGCATCACGGCCGTGCCTTGCGAACGGCACAGTGTTTTGAGCAGGTCGATGATCTGCGCCTGGATGGAGACATCCAGCGCGGTGGTGGGCTCGTCGGCCACGATCAGCTTGGGCTCGGCCGCCAGGGCCAGGGCGATCACCACGCGCTGGCGCATTCCGCCGGAGAACTGGTGCGGGTAGTGGTCGATGCGCTCGCGTGCGGCCGGAATGCCGGTGGCCTCCAGCAGTTCGATCGCCCGTTCACGCGCCTGTTTCCACGACAGCGGCAAGTGCGTGGTGATGGTTTCCGTAATTTGCTGGCCCACGGTGTAGAGCGGGTTGAGCGAAGTCAGCGGATCCTGGAAGATGGCGCCGATCTGGCGCCCGCGCACCCGGCGCATCTGGTCTTCGTTCAGATTGTCGATGCGCTGGCCGTCCAGCAGGATCTGGCCGCCGCTGATGCGTCCAGGCGCATCCAGCAGGCCGATGATGGACGAGCCGGTCAGGGATTTACCGGCGCCCGACTCCCCCACCACGCCCAGCACTTCGCCGGCGGAGATGGAGAACGACACATGATCGAGCGCATGCAGCACGCCATGCCGGGTCGGGAACTCGACGCACAGGTCTTGTACGGTCAATAAGGCAGTCATGGTTCAGTTCAGTTTGGGGTTCAGGGCGTCGCGCAGCCAGTCGCCCAGCAGGTTGACCGACAGCACCAGCAGCACCAGCATGGCGCCGGGGAAGATGGTGATCCACCATTCGCCGGAAAACAGGAAGTCATTGCCGATGCGTATCAGTGTGCCCAGGGACGGTGAGGTCGCCGGCACGCCCACGCCCAGGAAAGACAGGGTGGCTTCGGTGATGATGGCGGTGGCCAGATGCACCGTGGCCAGCACCAGCACCGGCCCCATCACATTGGGCAGGACGTGGCTGAACATGATGCGCGACGAGGACACGCCGATCACGCGGGCGGCCTGCACGTATTCGCGGTTTTTTTCCACCAGCGTGGAACCGCGTACGGTGCGCGCATACTGAGGCCAACCGGCCAGGGCGATGGCCCCGATCAGTACCGGAAAGGCGACGGTGTCGTGCATGTCCAGCGGAAAGACCGCGCGCGCCACGCCGTCGATCAGCAGGGCGATCAGGATGGCGGGAAAGGACAGCTGCACGTCGGCCACACGCATGATGAAGGCGTCTGTGCGTCCGCCCGCATAGCCGGCCACCAGGCCCAGCACAATGCCCACGACCATGGACAGAATGACGGAAGCCAGACCGATCAGCAGCGACGTACGGGTGCCGTACAGCAAGGCCGAATACAGATCGCGCCCCTGGCTGTCGGTTCCCAGCAGATAGCGGATATCGCCATCGGCGGACCAGGCGGGCGGCTTCAGAGCGTCCATCAGGTCGATGGACGCCAGATCAAAGGGGTCGAACGGAGCTACCCAGCGCGCGCCCAGGGCGCCGATGAACAGCAGCAGTGCAAGAACCGTAGCCACGATGGCCACGGGGGAATGGCGCCACGACCAAACCAGGTCGCTGTTCCAGGCGCGTTTCAAGCTGGCGCTCATGTCAGTGCCCCTTGGCGCCCGACAACTGGGAGCGCAGACGCGGATCGACCAGGAAGTACAGCAAGTCGACCAGCAGATTGATGATGACAAAGACCAGGGCGATCAGGCACAGATAGGCCGCCATGACAGGAATGTCGGCGAACTGCACGGCTTGAATGAAGAGCAGCCCCATGCCTGGCCACTGAAATACCGTTTCGGTCACGATGGCGAAGGCGATGATGCCGCCAAATTGCAGGCCGGTGATGGTGATGACCGGAACCATGGTGTTCTTGAGCGCATGGCCGAAGTGGATGGCGCGCCTGGACAGGCCACGGGCGCGGGCGAACTTGATGTAGTCGGCGCGCAGCACTTCCAGCATTTCCGAGCGTACCAGGCGCAGGATCAGGGTCAGCTGGAACAGGCACAGCGTGACGGCCGGCAGGATCAGGTGCTTGATGCCGTCCCAGCTCAGCAGCCCGGTGCTCCACCAGCCCAGACGCACGACTTCGCCGCGCCCATAGCTGGGCAGCCAGCCCAGTTGCACCGAGAAGATCAGGATCAGCAAGATGCCGATCAGGAAGGTCGGCAGCGAAATCCCGAGCAATGAAAAGGCCAGCACGCTCTGGGCCAGGAAGCCATGGCGCTTCAGAGCGGTGTAGACGCCCAGCGGCAGGCCGATCACCAAAGCCAGAATGGCCGCGACCACGGACAGCTCCACGGTGGCGGGCAGGCGTTCCTTGAGCAGCGTGGACACGGGCTGGGCCTGCCGCAGCGACAGGCCGAACTCGCCCTGCACCGCCTGGCTGACGAAACGGGTGAATTGTACGGGGGCGGGCTGGTCCAGACCGAGGCTGGCGCGCAGTTGCACGCGATCCTGCTCGGTGGCGTCCTGGCCCAGCATGATGGTGACCGGGTCGCCGATATAGCGGAACAGCACGAAGGCCAGCAGGCTGACCGTCAGCATGACGAGCACCGCCTGGATCAGGCGGCGAATGATAAATACCAGCATAGGCGTTCTCCTGGTGCATGGCGAGGATCACTCGCGCCCAGTGTCGTCCTTATTGTTTGGGTTTGTCCATGGCCTTCTTGGCGAGGCCAGGGTTTCCTGTAGTGAAAAACGGGCGCGCCGCCCCGGATCGGATTCGGGTCGGCGCGCCGGGCAGACTTACTTGACGGTCACCCACTGAGCGGCCATGCGGTTGTCGGCGCGGTGGATCACGTCCACATTCTTGGCCATGGCCCAGGGGATGATCTGGTCATGCAGGGGAATGTGTCCGAATTCCTTGGCGTGGATTTCCAGGACCTTGTGAATGGCGGCATCGCGCTTGGCGGTGTCGGTTTCGGTCTTGATCTGATCGATCAACGTGTCCACTTCGGCATTGTTGTAGTTGCCGAAGTTGAAGGAGCCGTCGGCGCCCGCACCCTTGCTGTGCATCAGGCTTTGCAGGGTGTACAGCGCGTCGAAGGTGGGCACGCCCCAGCCGAACATGTAGGCGCTGGTGTCGTAGTTCTGCACCTTGGGGAAGTAGGTGGCGCGCGGCATGGCGTTCAGGCTGGCCTTGACGCCGGCCTTGGCCCACATGCCCACCACGGCCTGGCAGATGGCTTCATCGTTGATGTAGCGGTTGTTCGGACAGTCCAGCGTGAAGGACAGGGAGTTGTCGTAGCCGGCATCTTTCAAGAGCTGCTTGGCCTTGTCCAGGTCGTAAGGCACGCGTTGGGCCAGCTCCTTGGTCCAGCCGTGAACCTGTGGCGCCACCATGGTGCCGGTGGGTGCCGAAGAACCGCGCATCACGGCCTTCTTGATGGCTTCGGTGTCGATAGCCAGGTACAGGGCTTCGCGCACGCGCTGGTCGGCAAAAGGGTTCTTGCCCTTGATGCTGCTGTATTTCAGTTCGGGGCTTTTCTGGTCCAGGCCCAGGAAGATGGTGCGGTATTCGTTACCTTCCACGATTTTGGCCTGCTGGCGCAGGCGCTGCAGATCCTGAGCGGGCGGGTCCAGTACCAGATCGACTTCGCCCGACAGCAGGGCGGCCGTGCGAGTGGCGTTCTGCTTGATGGGGGTGTAGATCACTTCGGTGACGTTGCCGACCTTCTTGTCTTTGTTCCACCACTGCTCGTTTTCCACGAACACGGTGCGTACGTCCACTTCACGCGACTTCAGCTTGTAAGGGCCGGTGCCGTTGGTGTTGCGCGAGGAATAGGTTTCTTCGTTCTTGTTGAAGTCTTGCGGCTGGGTGGCATTGTTTTTTTCCGACCAGTCCTTGTTCATGATGAACACATTGGTCAGTTGGCGCAGCAGTACGGGGTTGGGGGCGGTGGTGATGATATCCACCGTCTTTTCGTCCACTTTCACGGCTTTGTCGACGCCGTTGACGTAGGCCTTGAAGTTGGAGGTGGGGGCCAGTGCGCGCTGGATGGAGAACACCACGTCGTCGGCGGTGAAGGGCTCGCCGTTGTGGAACTTCACGCCGTCGCGCAGGGTAAAGCGCCAGACGGTAGGTTCGCGCTGCTCCCAGGCCGTGGCCAGCGAGGGCACGATCTGGAAGTCCTTGTCGTAGTCCACCAGCGGCTCGTACACATAGGAGCTGGCCGTGATGATGAGGTTTTCATTTTGAGCGTGCGGATCCATGGTCATGAAGTCGCCTTGGCTGGACCATTTCAGCGTTTTGGCGTGGCCTGCCAGAGGAAGGGCGACCAGGGCCGCCAGGGTAGCGGCCAATACTGTTTTTTTCATGAAAACCTCCTGATGGGATGTTTGGTTCGCTGATGAGTGGCTGCATAGTACATGAGCGCTTGGACCGGCCTCAATACGTATTTTCAGCGTGTCGTCAGCTTTCTATGATTTGGTGATTTATATCATTCCCCTGTTTATTAAGTGGCGCCGGCATTGACCTGCAGGCGCTTGTTCTTGACGCTACAATAGTGTCTATATATACAGTATGGGAGCCGGCGAAGGCCGTGGCGCAAGGGATGGAACGGCAGGGGCGACGCATCGCGCATGTGGATATGGACGCGTTCTACGCGTCCGTGGAGCTATTGCGCTATCCGCATCTGCGGGGCCTGCCTGTGGTCATCGGCGGGCGCAGCACGCAGGCGCCGCGCCAGTTGCCCGACGGCAGCTGGCAGCTGGCGCGGCTGGCCGATTATGTCGGGCGGGGGGTGGTCACCACGTCCACCTACGAAGCGCGCCAGCTGGGCGTGTTTTCCGCCATGGGCCTGATGAAAGCGGCGCTATTGGCGCCGCAGGCCATTTTGTTGCCGGCGGACTTTCACGCGTATCGCTACTATTCGCGTTTGTTCAAAGAGGCGGTGGCGACGGTGTCCGAGCACATCGAAGACCGCGGCATCGACGAGATTTACGTGGATCTCAGCGGCCGGGCCGAAGACAGTCTGGCCCTGGCCGAGATAATTCGCGGCGCCGTCCACCAGGCCACGGGCTTGACCTGCTCGGTCGGCATCACGCCTAACAAACTGTTGTCCAAGATCGCTTCGGAGCTGAACAAGCCCAATGGCGCCTGCGTGCTGACCATGGAGGACGTCCCCACGCGCATCTGGCCCATGTCAGTGGGCAAGATCAACGGCATAGGCCCCAAGTCCTTCAAGAAGCTGGCGGGGCTGGGCATACACCTGATCGGCGAGCTGGCCGCTGCGCCGGCCGAACGGCTGCAGGAGCATTTCGGGCTGCGCTACGCGCAGTGGCTGATGGCGGTGTCCCGCGGGCAGGACGAGCGGCCTCTGTCCACGGAGCGCATTCCCAAGTCCACCAGCCGGGAAACCACGTTTGAACGTGACCTGCATGTGCGCCAGGATCGCGCTCGCTTGACGGCGGTGCTGCAATCCCTGTGCGAGCAGCTGGAGCAGGACCTGCGCAAGTCCGGCATGTGCGCGCAGACCATAGGCGTCAAGCTCAAGTTCGACGACTTCAGGATCGTGACCCGCGACTTGTCCCTGCCTGCGCCGGTTCTGACCGCCGACGCCATTCTGGCTGCGGCGCGCCAGAACCTGAAGCGCGCGGTGCTGGATCGGCGCCTGCGCCTGCTGGGCGTCAAGGCCAGCGCCCTGCTGCCCCTCAGCGAACTGCCGCCCGAACAGCCGCGCCAATTGAATCTGGATGGTTTGTTCTGACGCGGCGACGATAGAGCGCATCAATGTTATATAATGAGACTCATTCTTATTTGAGTTTCAGGATAGCCGCCCGTGAACGAGCGCCCCGCTACGGAATTGCCGTCACTTGCCCACATGCAGCAGAGCCTGCATCTGCTGTATTGCCAGCATCGCGGCTGGCTGCATGACTGGCTGCGGCGGCGCCTGGGGTGTTCGCATCATGCCGCCGACCTGGTGCACGACGCTTATGTGCGCATCATGGCTTCGGGGCGGATTCCGCAGCCAGAGCAGGCGCGTGCCCATTTGATGCAGATTGCCAAGGGCCTGGTCATTGATCGCTATCGCCGCCAGCAGATTGAGCAGGCGTATCTGGACGCATTGGCTCAATTGCCTGAAGCCCATGCCATCTCGCCCGAGGATCACGCCTTGACGCTGGAGGTACTGCTGCGTATCTGCGCCGCTTTGGACGGATTGCCGGCTCGGGTCAGGCAGGTTTTTTTATTGTCTCGTTTCGAGGGGCTGACCTATTCGGCTATTGCCCGGCGCCAGGGTATTGCCCTGGGAACCGTGCGCAAATACATGCTGCAGGCGACGCAGACTTGCTTTGCGGTCATGACCGATCTTGATACGCATGGCGCGTCATGAGCGGTGACGGGAGCAGCTTGTCCGATGCGAGCATGTGCATCGAGGCCCAGGCCCTGGAATGGCAGGTCGTCTTGTGGTCGGGCGAAACGCAAGAGCATGAACTGCGCGCCTTCCAGAGCTGGCTGGCCCGGGGTCCGCAGCATGTCCAGGCCTGGGAGCGTGTCCAGCGTTTCGGTCGTCAATTGCAGGCTGCGCCCCAGGATGTGGCGACGCGGGTGCTGCAGGCAGGTCTGTCCGCTCAGGCGATACGGCGACGGCGCAGTGTGCTGCGCGGGCTGGCCTTGCTGGGGTGTGGTGGCCTGACGACTTACGGCGTCAGCAGGACGGCGCAATGGTCGGCCTGGAATGCCGATGTCCGTACCGCCTCGGGAGAGCGCCGGGAGCTGAGCCTGCCTGATGGCACGCAATTGGTCTTGAATACGGCCAGCGCAGTTAATGTCCAATACAGCGACAGGCAGCGCAGCATCCAATTGCTGGGTGGTGAAGTGCTTGTCACTACCGCAGCGGATCCGCATAGTCACCACCGGCCTTTTTTTGTGCAGACGCAGCAAGGGCGACTGCAGGCTCTGGGTACGCGGTTTCTGGTGCGTGACTGGCCTGCCTTGTCGCGGGTGTCAGTGCATGTCTATGACGGTAGGGTCGAGTTGCAGCCGGGCGGCGGCGGGCAGCGTCTGCGTCTGGAGGCTGGCCAGCAGGCTTTCTTCAGCAAGCAGCAGGTCTTTGCCCCCTCGCCTGCCGATGAGCAGGCAGCGGCCTGGCAGCGCGGACTGCTGGTCGTCGAGCGCTGGCGGCTGGCCGATTTTCTGCGGGAAGTGGCGCGCTATCGGACCGGTGTGTTGCGCTGCGATCCGGCCGTGGCTGATCTGATCGTTTCGGGCGTGTACCCGGTCCAGAATACCGACGCCATTCTGCAATCGCTGGCTCGGGCGTTGCCGGTACAGGTGCGTGCCGTGACGCCCTATTGGGTGACGGTGTCGGCGCGGCCGTAGCGCTTTTGCGTTCTCGTTCGGGATACAGGGAAAGGCTCGGATTTTCTGCCGGGCTGTTTGTCCACGAAGAGGAAAGCCATGTTTGTCAAAATGATGCGTCCGGCCGCTTGGTCAGGCCGCTTTGCCCCGGCCCGCCCCTTGTTGGGATCCTGGCTGCTGGCCACCAGCCTGTTGGGAGGCGCAGCCGTCGCATCGGCGCAAGATCTGAATGCGTCGCAGGCCCGCTACGATATACCGGCCGGGACGCTGGATCAGGTACTGAACCAGCTTGCTGCGCGGGGGGGATTCATGCTGGCGATCGACGGGGCGCTGACCACGGACAAGAGCAGCCCCGGCCTGAAAGGCAGCTATACCCCCGAACAAGGGCTGAAGCAGATTTTGCGCGGCAGCGGACTGGAGGCGGTGGCTCAGGACGGCGGCTTCAGGCTGCAGCCGGCACCAACGGTTCGAGGACATGAGGAACTGGACGTGGTGCGGGTTCAAGCGCAGCGTGAAACGGCCACGGGTCCGGCCAATGGCTTGCTGGCCACGCGCAGCGCGACCGCGTCCAAGACTGATGCCGCCATCATGGACACACCGGCCTCGGTAGCCGTGGTTACGCAACAGCAGATCGAATCCCTTGCCACGCGCACCGTGGGCGAAGCCTTGCGCTATGTGCCCGGTGTGGCGGTGGAGTTCGATGGCGTGGATTCGCGTTTCGATACCATGTCGTTTCGCGGCTTCAACGCCGATTCAGTCGCCTGGCTGGACGGGGTGAAGCTGGCCGGCGGCAGCGGCGCGGGAAATAATTGGACCTTGCCGCAGGTGGATCCCTTTTTGCTGGAGCGCATCGAGGTGCTGAAGGGCCCGGCCTCGGTCGTATATGGCCAGGTTGTGCCTGGCGGCATGGTCAATATGGTCAGCAAGCGGCCTACCCGCACCCGCCAGCGCAATGTCGAACTGACACTGGGCGCGCCCCGCCAACTGCGCGGCAGCGTGGATCTGGGCGGCGCACTGGGCGAGGACGGTGTCAGCGCGTGGCGTCTGCTGGCGCTCAGCTCGGATGCGGAAAGCCGCAGCGACCACGTCAAGCGCAAACGCAATCTGGTGGCGCCCTCGGTGACCCTGCCCTTGGGCGAAAATGGTGAAATCGTCCTGTTGGGCGCACTGCAGCGTGACCGCGGCGGCAGCGACTATATGTGGCTGCCCGCTTACGGTACTTTGTTCGACAACCCCAACGGAAAAATACCGATTTCTCGTTTCATCGGCGAACCGAATTTTGATCGCTACGACCGTGATCAGGATATGGCGGGCTGGGCGGCTGTTTATGACGTCAATGACAACTGGACGCTGCGTCAGAACCTGCGCGTGCAGCGCATCAAGTCGGTCATGGAGTCGGTGACCAGTGATATGTATTCTTTTGACGATCCGGCCGATGGCGGCTGGGATTGGCGCACGCTGGAACGCTATGCCAATCGGGGTACGGGCACATCGCGCTCCTTGGGCGTGGATACGCAGTCTGAATGGCGTTGGATGACGGGCGAGGCGGAACATACGGTACTGCTGGGGCTGGATTATTACAGGGGTACGTTCGATGCGCGTCGGCAGACCGCCTCCGTGGGCCCGGACGGCAGCGGCGGATTGCTGGATCTGTATGCGCCTGAGTACGGCGCCGCCATCGGCCCGTTCACGACCTTGAGCGAAGTCAGCAGCCGTCGCCAGCAGACCGGGGTTTATGTGCAGGATCAGTTGGCGTGGGGCAATTGGCGCCTGGTGGGCGGATTGCGGCACGACCGCTCCACGGTCAGCGGAGTCAGCCGGCGGCGTTCGGGCGAGGACGATCTGGGCCAGCGAGATAGTGCCACGACGGGGCGCCTGGGCGCGCTGTATCGTTTTGATTCGGGCTGGGCTCCGTATGTCAGCTATTCCACCTCGTTTGATCCGGTCGCCGGGGTCACTGCCGACGGCGCAGCTTTCAAGCCCATGAAAGGCCGGCAGACCGAGCTGGGCGTGAAGTATCAGCCGGACGGTGCGCAATGGATGGCCAGTGCGGCCCTGTTTGATCTGCGCCAGACCAATCGGCTGACCGACGATCCGGTGAATGGC
>PJTY01001123.1_pt1 | contig 10131 bp, 9 predicted proteins | sample 1512121 | NCBI WGS metagenome assembly PJTY01 (sample SAMN08177680, study PRJNA422409) | Soil metagenome, whole genome shotgun sequencing project. | isolation source: Soil enriched (2) on filter paper: alkali lignin treatment | place: USA: Madison | collected 2015-01-15 | reverse complement strand
GTGCGCCTCGATATAGGCCAGTACGGCGTCCGGCACCAGGAACCTCACCGATTTGCCGCTGGCCAGCAGCTGTCGGATCTGTGTAGCCGACACCGCAAGCGGCGTCTGCCAGACGAACGAAATATTTCCCGCCGGGCCGGACATGGCGGTGGGATCGCTCTCCGAGCGCGCAGCCAACAGGTTGCGCAACTCGTCAGGGGGTTCTACGTCGGCATCCGGACGTTGCAGTACCAGGATGTGACAGTGTTGCAGCAATTCTTCCCAGCGATGCCAGGCGGGCAGACCACAGAAGGCATCCCAACCCAGCACCAGGAACAGCTGGTCGTGGCCGGACAGCTCGGCGCGGATCGATTCCAGCGTATCGATGGTGTACGACGGCTTGTCACGTTCCAGCTCGCGGGCATCGACGCTCAGGCAAGCGACGCCCTGCACCGCTTCACGGACCATGGCCAGGCGATCCTGCGCGGCCACCTGTGGCGTGTCGCGGTGCGGCGGCCGGGCATTGGGCAACAGGCGTAGCTCATCCAGCCCCATGAACTCGGCCACTTCCAGCGCGCTGCGCAAGTGGCCGATATGCACGGGGTCGAAGGTACCACCTAGAATGCCGATACGCCGGACTGCCTGGGCCTTGCTCAACTCAGCAGGACCCCTGGCCGCGCAACTGGCCATCGCCGATCACCACGTACTTCTCGCAGGTCAGGCCTTCCAGGCCGACAGGGCCGCGGGCATGCAGCTTGTCGGTGGAAATACCGATTTCCGCACCCAGGCCGTACTCGAAGCCATCGGCAAAGCAGGTCGGGGTGTTGAGCATGACCGACGCCGAATCGACCTCAGCCATGAACTGACGGGCTTCACCCTGGTGTTCGCTGATGATCGAGTCGGTGTGGTGCGAGCCATAGTGGTTGATGTGGTCGATGGCCTGGTTCAGGCCGTCGACCACGCGAATCGACAGGATCGCATCGAGGTATTCCGTGTGCCAATCGGCTTCGGTGGCCGGTTTGGCGCTGATGATAGCCTGGGTACGCTCGCAACCGCGCAGCTCCACGCCCTTCTCCACGAAGCGGCGGGCCATTTCTGGCAGGAAGCGCTCAGCCACTTGCTGGTCGACCAGCAGCGTTTCCATGGCACCGCAGATGCCGTAGCGGTAGGTCTTGGCGTTGAAAGCCACATTCCAGGCCTTGTCCAGGTCGGCATGCTGGCTGACATAGATGTGGCAGATGCCGTCCAGGTGCTTGATCACCGGCACGCGGGCATCGCGGCTGATGCGCTCGATCAGGCCACGGCCTCCGCGCGGTACGATGACATCGACAAATTCCGGCATGCTGATCAGCGCGCCCACCGCTTCGCGGTCGGTGGTTTCGACCACCTGCACCACCGCCGCCGGCAGGCCGGCTTCGGCCAGGCCACGCTGAATGCAGGTGGCAATGGCGCGGTTGGAGTGGATGGCTTCGGAACCGCCCCGAAGGATGGTTGCATTGCCCGACTTGAGGCACAGGCTGGCGGCATCAATGGTCACGTTCGGGCGCGATTCATAGATGATCCCGATCACCCCCAGCGGGGTACGCATCTTGCCTACCTGAATGCCCGATGGGCGGTAGCTCATGTCGCGAATGGCACCGACCGGGTCCGGCAGGCTGGCCACCTGGCGCAAGCCGGTGATCATGCCGTCGATACGCGCCGGGGTCAGCGCCAGACGGTCGAGCAGTGCGGGCTCCAGGCCACTGGCGCGGCCAGCGGCAAGGTCCAGCTCGTTGGCAGCGGTGAGTTCGGCACGGGCAGCGTCCAGCGCGTCGGCGGCGGCTTGCAGGGCGCGGTTCTTCTGCGCGGTGCTGGCACGGCCAATCACCCGGGAAGCCTCACGGGCAGCGCGACCCAGGCGGGTCATATAGTCAAGAACGGACTCAGTCATGGGTTCGGTGTCTTGGCGAAGGGGAAATCGGCTGATTATAACTGCCGCGCAGGTGTACGCCCAGCGGCGGGTGGCGGATGGTCGAAAATGGATGGGGCAATGTGTAGGAAAGATGTAACCGGGGTTATCGAGATTTCCATCGCCTGTTGCGGCCCTTTCGCGGGCGCGCCCGCTCCCACAGGGATTTCACAAGGCCTGGACCTATGCACCACCAGTGGGAGCGGGCATGCCCGCGAAAGGGCCGGCACTGCCAACATCACCCTCCGATTCAGCCTCGATTAAGCCATTCATTGCTATCATCCCCGCCTCTCCAGCCACGAACTGCTCCGCATGCCAGCACTGCCCGACAGCTTTTTCGACCGCGACGCCCAGACCCTGGCCAAGGCCCTGCTGGGCAAAGTCATCCGTCACCGCCACGGCGACCTTTGGCTGGCCGCGCGGATCATCGAGACCGAGGCCTACTACCTTTCCGACAAAGGTAGCCACGCTTCGCTCGGCTATACCGAAAAACGCAAGGCGCTGTTCCTGGATGGGGGGCATATCTACATGTACTACGCCCGCGGCGGCGACTCGCTGAACTTCAGCGCCCACGGGCCGGGCAACGCGGTGCTGATCAAGTCTGCCTATCCTTGGCAGGACACCCTCTCGGGGCCCGACAGCCTGGCGCAGATGCAACTGAACAACCCCGATGCAAGCGGCAGTATCCGCCCGCAAGAGCGTCTGTGCGCCGGCCAGACCCTGCTATGCCGGGCCCTGGGCCTGAAAGTGCCGCATTGGGACGCCCAGCGTTTCGACGCCGAACGCCTGTACGTCGAGGACTGCGGCAACGCCGTGCCCCGGGTGATCCAGGCCGCTCGCCTGGGCATCCCGCACGGGCGCGACGAGCACCTGCCGTACCGCTTCGTCGATGCCGGGTACGCCCGTTTCTGCACACGGAACCCGTTACGCCGCGGCCAAGTCGAAGGCCGTGATTTCTTCATTCTCGAACAAGGAAGCTGAACATGGGCCAATGGCTCGACAGCCTGACCGGCTGGCTCAGCGCCAACCCACAGTGGCTTGGCCTGGCGATTTTCCTGGTGGCCTGCATCGAATGCCTGGCCATCGCCGGCATTATCGTGCCGGGCACCGTACTGCTGTTCGCCGTGGCGGTACTGGCCGGCAGCGGCACGTTCAGCCTGGGCGAAACGCTGCTCCTCGGCTTTCTCGGCGGCCTGCTGGGCGACGCCTTGTCTTACACAGTGGGCAAGTACTTCCACCAGAACATTCGCCGGCTGCCGCTGCTACGCCACCATCCGGAATGGATCGGCAGCGCCGAAAGCTACTTCCAGCGTTATGGCATCGCCAGCCTGCTGGTAGGCCGCTTCATCGGCCCGCTGCGGCCGATGCTGCCAATGGTCGCCGGCATGTTCGACATGCCCCTGCCGCGCTTCATCGCCGTCAGCCTGTTGGCGGGCGCCGGCTGGTCGGTCGCCTACCTGCTACCCGGCTGGGCCACCGGCGCCGCCATGCGCCTGCCCCTGCCGGAAGGCTTCTGGCTGGACGCCGGGATCATCGCCGGCGCCCTCGCGGTGCTGATCGGCCTGAGCCTGAATACCAGCCTGCGTGACCAGCGCCACGGCACCCGGCTGGTTGCCGCGCTCAGCTTCATCGCCCTGGCCGGTGTATTCCTCGGCTGGCCCTACTTCCATGAGTTCGACCAAGGCGTGATGACACTGGTCCAGGAGCATCGCAGCCAGGCCATCGACAGCACCGTGGTACTGGTGACACGGCTAGGCGATTTCCGCACCCAGTTGTTCCTCGGCGCTCTGCTGACCGGCCTGCTGCTGCTTGCCCGTCAGTGGCGACACGCATTTTTCGCGGCGGGCGCGTTGATGGGCACGGCGATCGCCAACGGCACACTGAAATGGCTATTTGCCCGGGCCAGGCCGGAAGTACTGACCGACCCACTGACCAGCTACAGCATGCCCAGCGGGCACAGCTCGGCATCGTTCGCGTTCTTCCTGGTCATGGCCGTGCTGGCAGGGCGTGGCCAGCCACCACGGATGCGCCTGACCTGGGTGATGCTGGGGTGCATTCCGGCGCTGGCGATTGCCCTGTCGCGGGTGTACCTGGGGGCGCACTGGCCAACCGATATCCTGGCTGGGGCCCTGCTGGCCTGTTGCGTATGCGCACTCAGCCTGACATTGGTACAACGCCAGCAGACCCTGCCAGCCCTGCCGCTGCGGGTGTGGTGGCTGGTGTTGCCGGCATGCGTGGCGCTGCTGGCGTTCTTCGCCATGCATGCGTTGCCGCAGGCGTTGGTCAGGTATCAATATTGATGTTGCCTGTGCCGGCCTATTCGCGGGTGAACCCGCTCCTACGCAGGGGATCGCGCTTGTCGTAGGAGCGGGTTTACCCGCGAATAGGCCGGCACCGGCAATACAGAACCATCAGGCGAACAACTCACCCTGAATCCGCTCCAGCAGCTTCTGGATTTCCCCCAGCCGCTGCTGCGGCGAATCGAGGGTCAGCAGGTCCAGCTTGTCTTCTTCCATGAACGGCAACAAGTACGCCAGCTGATTGGCCAGCGCCTGACGCCCGTCCACCGGGCGCGGCATGCCCAGCGCTTCGACCATGGGGTGCTCACCCAGGGCCACCAACAGCGCCAGCAGGTCGTCATCGGCCTCCAGCAACGGGCTGTCTGCCTGCTCCGGCAGCCATTGCACCTGGCCCACCAGCAACTGGTCCTTCTGCACCTCGGAGCTTTCCAGATTGAAGCGCCGCACGCCCTCGACGCGAATACCCAGCAAGCCATTATCCTGCTGCACGAAGTCGCGGATCACCGCTTCACAGCCGATCGAGGCGACCACCGGTGGCGCCTTGCCAACTTGTTCGCCCTCAAGGATGCACACCACACCAAACCCTTCGCCCTGCTTCATGCAGCGCCCGATCATGTCCAGGTAGCGCGCCTCGAAAATCTGCAAATCGAGGAAGCAGCCAGGAAACAGCACGGTATTGAGCGGAAACAGCGGTAGCGTCATCACAATTCCTCAAGCCACCAGGCTGACTGCCAGCGGCAGGAACACCGCTGTAGCCACCCCCATCAGGCTCATCGCCAGCGCGGCAAAGGCGCCGCATTCGTCACTTTCCTGCAGGGCCACCGAAGTGCCCACTGCGTGTGCGGTCACGCCCAGCGACATGCCGCGCGCCTCAGGGCTGTGCACGCCGAAGCGGCTCAGCAACGCCGGGCCGAAGATCGCCCCGATCACCCCGGTAATCAACACGAACACTGCCGCCAGGGCCGCCACGCCGCCAATCTGCTCAGCCACCAGCATGGCGATCGGCGAGGTGACGGACTTCGGCGCCATGGTCATCAGGATCATGTGCTCGGCACCGAACCACCAGCCCAGCACCAGGCAGCAGAGCGTGGCGAACAGGCCTCCGACTACCAGCGTAGTAAATGTCGGCCAGAACAGCTGGCGGATACGCCGCAGGTTGAGGTAGAGCGGCACAGCCAGGGCCACCGTAGCGGGCCCCAGCAGGATGTTCATGATTTCGGTGCTTTTGCGGTATTCGCTGTAATCGATACCGCACAGCAGCAACACACCGATCACCAGCAGCATCGACACCAGTACAGGTTGCAGGAAGATCCAGCGGGTTTTCTCGTAGGCTGCCAGCACTACCTGATAGGCCCCCAGCGTGATGCCAATACCGAACAATGGGTGGTGAATGACCGCATCGAGTGCGCCCTGCCAGTCGAGCATCATGGCTGCTCCTCACGCTTGCCCTGGCGCTGGATGAGCTTTTGCATCAGCACACCGACGAACACCAGGGTCACCAGACAGGAGATCAGCAAGGCCCCGACAATCGCCCAGAAGTCGGCGGCAATGTCCTTGGCATATACCATCACCCCGACTGCCGGCGGTACCAGCAGCAGCGGGAGATAGCGCAGCAAGCTGCTGGCGGCCTCGTTCAGCGGCTTGCCGACCTCACCGCGAGCCATGAGAAAGAGCAGCAGCAACAACAGGCCGATGATCGGCCCGGGCAAAAACGGCACAAACAGGTGATTGATCGCCGTCCCCAGCAGCTGGAACAGTACCAGCCAGGTCAAACCACGCAACAGCATAAGCATCTCCCTCGGGCATGGCCGCCATTATAAGCACGCTCAGCTATAGACCGATATTCGCCGAAAAGCGGGCAACTTGACTGAAACGGTTCGCCGTGCTGATCTTGTACTTTCGTACCAACTGACAACCCGGAGAGTCCGCGATGCCCCATGTACCGGTTACAGAGCTTTCGCAGTACGTTGGCAAGGAGCTGGGCCACTCGGAGTGGGTGAAGATCGACCAGCAGCGCATCAACCTGTTCGCCGAGGCGACCGGCGACTTCCAGTTCATCCATGTCGACCCCGAGAAGGCAGCAAAAACCCCGTTTGGCGGCACGATTGCCCATGGTTTCCTGACCTTGTCGCTGATCCCCAAGCTGATCGAGGACATCCTCGTTCTGCCGCAAGGGCTGAAGATGGTGGTGAACTACGGGCTGGACAGCGTGCGCTTCATTCAGCCGGTCAAGGTCGACAGCCGGGTTCGGCTGAAGGTAAAGCTGGGCGAGGTGACCGAGAAAAAACCGGGGCAGTGGCTACTCAAGGCGATTGCCACGCTGGAGATCGAGGGTGAAGAGAAGCCTGCTTATATAGCCGAGTCGCTGTCGCTCTGTTTTGTCTGATACATGCCCGGGGGCTGCAGTGCAGCCCCCGATCCACAAATCCCCCGCACTCGCGTAAACTGCCAGCCTTCGCGCAGCCTAGGGCTGCCCCTGTCGATTTATCAAAGGTGCCCGCCATGCCCTGGCTGCAAGTACGCCTGGCCATCAGCCCGGAACAAGCCGAAACCTATGAAGATGCGCTGCTTGAAGTAGGCGCCGTCTCGGTCACGTTCATGGATGCCGAAGATCAACCGATCTTCGAACCAGACCTCAACACCACCCCGCTGTGGTCGCACACTCACCTGCTGGCACTGTTCGAGGCCGATGCCGACCCTGAACAGGTGTTCGCCCACTTGCGCCTGCTGACCGGCGCCGAGCTGCCCGAACACCAGGCCGAGGTGATCGAGGACCAGGACTGGGAGCGCAGCTGGATGGACAACTTCCAGCCGATGCGCTTCGGCCGCCGCCTGTGGATCGTGCCCAGCTGGCACGATGCCCCGGAAAAGGACGCCGTGAACCTGCTGCTCGACCCGGGCCTGGCCTTTGGCACCGGCACCCACCCCACCACGGCCCTGTGCCTGGAATGGCTCGACGGCCAGCAGCTTGAAGGCACCCAGGTGCTGGACTTTGGCTGCGGTTCGGGCATCCTGGCCATCGCTGCGCTGCTGCTGGGCGCCCGCGAAGCGGTAGGTACCGACATCGACGTGCAGGCCATCGAGGCTTCGCGCGACAACGCCCAACGCAACGGCATTGCCGACGAGAAACTGGCGCTGTACCTGCCCGAACACATGCCGGCGATGCAGGCCGACGTGCTGGTTGCCAACATCCTCGCCGGCCCGCTGGTGTCGCTGGCGCCACAGTTGTCCGGCCTGGTTCGCCCAGGTGGCCTGCTGGCGCTGTCGGGCATCCTCGCCGAGCAAGGTGAAGACGTGGCCGCCGCTTATGCCGCCGACTTTGAACTGGACCCGATCGTCGTGCGCGACGGCTGGGTGCGCATCAGTGGTCGGCGTCGCTAAGCGGGCCTAGAATACTTTTCTGCACAGCTCCCGGATCGCCGCATGACCGACAGTTTCGTCACCCAGTGCCCGCATTGCCAGACCAGCTTTCGCGTCACCCACCACCAGTTGGGCGTGGCGCGTGGCGTGGTGCGCTGCGGTCACTGCCTGCAGGTATTCAATGCCGCCAAGCAGCTGCTGGAGCAAAACCGCGCCGCTACCACAAGCGCCCCCGTGGTGCCGGCACCGGTACCTGCAGTGCCTGCCGAGCCGCTGGCCGAGCTGGCGCCAGAGCCTGCCATCAGTGTACGCGGCACCCCTCCTGACCAGGACTGGGCGCTGACTGCCCAGGCGCTGGACGAGCTCGACCTCGACAAGGAACTGGAGCGCCTGGAGCGTCGCGGCCAACCGGCCCCGACCCACCCGGCCAGCCAGGATGACAAGCTGCAGGCACGGCGCGATGAACTTCACCCGGACGAGCACGCAGAAGACCTTTTCGGTACGGCTACCGATGAGCCCTACGCGCCGCAGGAACCGGCAGAGCCTACCCCGGTGCTACTGGAACCGGAACCTTTGGAGCTGGACCTGGAGCCTGCCCCCGGCGAGCGTACCGAGCCTACCCTGGGCAGCAACCTTGACCTGGACATCGATGGCGAGCCGCCTGTGCACCGTGCGGCCGAACGCGATGACCAGCCCGCATTCAGCGAACCGCTGCGTATCAGCGATGACGAAACCCCGGAAACGGGCCTGAGCGCCCGCGACGACGAGCCACTGGCGCTGCGCCTGTCGGCGCATGACGACGAGCCCGTCGAGCCGCTGCCCGGAGAGCGCTTGGAACCAGGCCTTGCCGGCAAACCCGAGCGCCCCTCGCGCAAGGAGCCGCTGGTCGATGTGGTCGATGACCCGCTGCAGCTAGGCTGGGAAAAACCCGCACCCAACTGGGGTAAGCGCCTGCTGTGGGGCTTTCTGACCCTGCTGGCTGCCGGCCTGCTGGCGTTCCAGTACGTGTGGTTCCACTTCGACGAAATGGCCCGCCAGGACCAGTATCGGCCGATTTTCCAGCAAATCTGCCCGATGCTCGGCTGCCAGGTCCCTACCCGCGTCGATATTGCACGCATCAAGAGCAGCAATCTGGTGGTGCGCAGCCATCCGGACTTCAAGGGCGCACTCATTGTCGACGCGATCATCTACAACCGCGCACCGTTCGCCCAGCCGTTCCCGTTGCTGGAGCTGCGCTTCGCCGATCTCAATGGCCAACTGATCGCCAGCCGTCGCTTCAAGCCCAGCGAGTACCTGTCGGGGGAACTGGCAGGGCGTGGCGAAATGCCCAGCCAGACGCCAATCCACATTGCCCTGGACATCCTCGACCCTGGGCCGAAGGCCGTGAATTACAGCCTGAGCTTCCGTTCGCCGGAGTAGGCGACAAGCGGCCAGCAGCAAGCGACAAGACAAGAAGCCCCAACCGCGACCGCTTTTTGTCCTGTCGCTTGCTGCTTGAAGCACAAAGGCATAAGCCGACAACTGTTCAGATTTTATCCAAATCCATCTTTATCCAGTCATCGAGAGCGGGTATCATGCCAACCCTTTTTCGAACTCCAAGATTCGGCCCCACAACAGGGATCACCTATGTCGGCGGTACGCATCGGCCAATACACACTACGTAACAACCTGATCCTCGCGCCCATGGCCGGGGTCACGGACCAGCCTTTCCGTACACTTTGCCAGCGCCTGGGCGCCGGCATGGTGGTGTCGGAAATGGTAAGCAGCGACATGAGCCTGTGGAACAGCCGCAAGTCGAGCCTGCGCCGCATCCATGAAGGTGATCCCGAGCCACGCTCGGTGCAGATCGCCGGCGGTGATGCGCAGATGATGGCAGCGGCGGCAAAGGCCAATGTCGAAGCGGGTGCCCAGATCATCGACATCAACATGGGCTGTCCGGCAAAAAAAGTCTGCAACAAAGCCGCAGGCTCTGCTTTATTGAGAGATGAAGCCTTGGTCAGCGAGATCCTCCACGCCGTAGTCAGCGCTGTGGACGTACCGGTGACCCTGAAAATCCGCACCGGCTGGGACCGGGCGAACAAGAACGGCCTGAACGTGGCGAAGATCGCCGAACAGGCTGGCATCCAGGCGCTGGCGGTGCATGGCCGCACACGTGCCGACCTGTACACCGGCGAAGCCGAATACGACACCATCGCGGCCATCAAGCAGGCGGTGTCAATCCCGGTTTTTGCCAACGGCGATATCACCTCGCCAGAAAAGGCCCGGGCGGTGCTGGAAACCACCGGGGTCGATGGCCTGTTGATTGGCCGGGCTGCCCAAGGGCGGCCATGGATCTTTCGCGAGATCGAGCATTACCTGCGCACTGGCGAACATCTGCCAGCGCCGCAACTGGACGAAGTGGAACGCATCCTGCTGGAGCATCTGGCCGCGCTGCATGCCTTCTATGGCGATGTGATGGGCGTACGTATCGCCCGCAAGCACGTTGGCTGGTACCTGGCAACACGACCCGGCGGCAAGGAGTTTCGCTCCCGGTTCAACGCTTTG
>PJTY01001122.1_pt1 | contig 10131 bp, 7 predicted proteins | sample 1512121 | NCBI WGS metagenome assembly PJTY01 (sample SAMN08177680, study PRJNA422409) | Soil metagenome, whole genome shotgun sequencing project. | isolation source: Soil enriched (2) on filter paper: alkali lignin treatment | place: USA: Madison | collected 2015-01-15 | reverse complement strand
CAGGACTTCCTCTGTTCTTCAAAATCCTTTCCAACTCTTCATCATCTCGATCCGCGAGCGCCAGCATCGCCCCGTACGCATCGCCCTCAAGCCCGAGCACTTGCGCGAAAGCAGGCTCCGTCTTCGCCCCCGCCCGCCGCGCCGTCATGACCGCCTCGCGCAGACCCGCACCGCCCAGCCGCAGCAGGCGCGCCTCTACCGCGAAGTGTCGCCAGCCGTGCTGCTCCTGCACCGGCAGGGCCTGCCCGAAGACCTCGAACGGGGTGCCCGCGACCGAAAACGCCGCAACCACCGGGCGATCCGCCTTCTGCCACTGCCACATCCCGAAATGTTCGAAGTCGCGGCAGGTCTCCCACAGGGCCTCGGCGAAAACCTGAGCATCGGGGGCGTGGCAGAGCACGTCGATATCGGTTCCGGGCACGGCGAGGCCGAGCGGGAAAGTTCCGGCAACATGGGGATCGAAGCGGGCGAGCCGCGTCAGGACGCCGCTCGCCGCCAGTGCCGCATGCCAATCGGTCAGCGGTGGGCCTCGAGGTAGGCGTCGAGACGGCCGAGGTGCTCCGCCACCGCGTCTGCGGGCAGGAAGGAGCCGGTGAAGCTATTGCGCGCGAGGGTGGCGAGGGCATCGCGGTCCAGCCCGCGCGCGGCGGCGATGGCGCGGTAGTTGTCGGCCACGTAGCCGCCGAAGTAGGCGGGGTCGTCGGAGTTGACGGTGGCTTTCAGGCCCTGCGCGAGCATCGCGTCGATCGGGTGGTCGGCAAGGTCGTCCACCACGCAGAGCTTGTGGTTGGAGAGCGGGCAGACGGTGAGGGTCATTTCCTCGCGCACCAGCCGCTCGATCAGGGCCGGGTCTTCGAGCGCGCGGTTGCCGTGGTCGATGCGGTGGACGCCGAGGAGGTCGAGCGCCTGGTGGACATATTCGGGCGGGCCTTCCTCGCCGGCGTGGGCGGTGATGCGCAGGCCCTTTTCGCGCGCGGCGGCGAAGACGCGGGCGAACTTCTCGGGCGGATGGCCCAGTTCGGAGGAGTCCAGTCCCACGGCCTCGATCCGGTCGAGCCAGGGTTCGGCTTCGGCCAGGGTGGCGAAGGCAGCGTCCTCGGACAGGTGGCGCAGGAAGGAGAGGATCAGGCTGCTCGACATGCCGTGCTCGGCGCGGGCGGCCTCCATGGCGGAGAGCAGGCCCTCGATCACTTCGGAGAACGGCACCCCGCGATCGGTGTGGGTCTGGGGATCGAACATCAGTTCGGCGTGGACGACCCCGTCCGCCGCGGCCCGCGCGAAGTAGGCTGCGGCGAGGTCGTGGAAGTCCTGCCGGGTCAGCAGCACGTTGGCGCCGGCGTAGTAGATGTCGAGGAAATCCTGGAGGTTCGAGAAATCATAGGCCGCGCGCACCTCTTCCACCGTGGCGAAGGGGATCGAGACGCCATTGCGCTCCGCCAGTGCGAACATCAGTTCGGGTTCGAGGCTGCCTTCGATGTGGAGGTGAAGCTCCGCCTTGGGCAGGCCGGCGATGAAGGTGTCGAGGTCGGTCATGTCGTGTTCCTGTTCCAGGCGCATTTGCCCAGCAGATATGTGCGCATCGCGGCGCGGTCGTCGCCCAGCACCTGCAACGCGAAGAGGCGCTGCGCAAGGTCGGCGTTGCGGGTGCGGCGTGCGAGGAGCGGCGTGGATGCCGTATCGAGCACCACGAAATCGGCCTCCTGCCCCGGTTCGAGGCGGCCCACCCGGTCGCCGATGTGGAGGAGGTCGGCGCTGCCCGCCGTCGCCAGCCAGAGCGCGCGGAAGGGATCGAGGGCCAGTTCCTTCAGCTGCGCAGCCTGATAGGCGAGGCCCTGGGTGTGCAGCAGCGAGAACGTCGTCCCCGCGCCGACGTCGGTGCCGAGGCCGAGACGCAGGCCGTGGCGCTGCGCCTGCGCGAAATCGAAGCAGCCGGAGCCGAGGAAGAAGTTCGAACTCGGGCAGACCGCGATCCCGGCGCCGCTTTCGCGCAGGCGGTGGCAGGAGCGGTCCGGCAGATGGATGCCGTGCGCGAACACCGATCGGGGGGTGACAAGGCCGAAGCGGTCGTAGACGTCGAGATAGTCCGCCGCTTCGGGGAAGCGCTCCGCCACGGCGGCGCATTCGCGGCGGTTTTCGGCAAGGTGGGTGTGCATCAGCACGTCGGGATGCCCGGCCAGCAGCGCACTGGCATCGGCCAGTTGCGCATCCGACGAGGCGAGTGCGAAACGCGGCGTCACCGCATAGCCGAGCCTGCCGCGGCCGCGCCAGCGGCGGATCAGCGCCTCGCTTTCGGCGCGGCCCGAGGCGGGGGTGTCGTTCAGCCCTTCCGGACCGAGGTCCATCAGCACTTTGCCGGAGATCACCCGCATGTCCCGCGCCAGCGCCGCTTCGAACAGGGCGTCCACCGACTGCGCGTGGACGGTCGGGAAGACGAGCGCGCTGGTGGTGCCGTTCCTCAGCAGTTCGTCGAGGAAGAAGGCGGCGACGGCATCGGCGTGGGCCTTGTCAGCGAAGGCCTTCTCGGCGGGGAAGATGTGCCGCTCCAGCCAGTCGAGCAATTGCTCGCCGTGGGCGGCGATGCGGTCGGTCTGGGGGTAGTGGACATGGGCATCGACGAAGCCGGGCACGACGAGGCCGGGCAGCGTTTCCACCGCGACCTGCGGGAAGCGTGCGGCGAGTTCGGCATAAGGTCCGCGCGCGACGATAATGCCGTCTTCCACGACCAGCAGCCCGTCCGGTTCGTGGCGGACCGCTTTGGGGTCATCCGTGGGATCGCGGGAAACCGAGAGGATTTCGGCGCGAAAGGCCTGGATCATCCGCCGGCGAGCCACACGAAGCGCGCGACGAAGATCAGCGCAAGCACCAGCAGAAACCAGTCCTTCCGCTCGATCGTGCCGCGCACCAGCTTGAGCAGGGCATGGGCGGTAATACCGAAAGCGAGACCGTTGGCGATCGAGAAGGTGAAGGGGATCATCGCCACGGTCAGGAAGGCCGGGATCGCCGCCAGCGGGTCTTCCCACTGCACTTCGGTCAGCGGCAGAAGCATCAGGCCGCCGACGACGATCAGCGCGGGGGCCGTCGCCGCCAGTGGAATGATCTGGGCATAGGGCGCGACGAACAGGGTCGCGAGGAACAGCAGGCCGGTCACCACCGCGGTCAGGCCGGTGCGGCCGCCCGCCTGCACGCCCGCCGCGCTCTCGACATAGCTGGTCACCGTGCTGGTGCCCGCCATCGAGCCGACGATGGTGGCGGCGGCGTCGGTCACGAGAATGCGGTTGAGGCGCGGAATCTTCCCGTCCCGGTCGATCAGCCCGGCCCGCTTGGTGACGGCGACGAGTGTGCCGATATTGTCAAACAGGTCGACGAACAGGAACACGAAGAGGATCTCGAACAGGCCGAGACCGTGGCTGCCGGACAGCCCGAACACGCCCGCGAGGTCCAGCTTGAAGGCGGTACCGGTCAGGGCCTCCAGCGAATAGGGCTCGGGATGCACCGAGACGAGACCGCAGAGCCAGCCCAGCGCGGTCGTGGCGAGGATCCCGATCAGCATCGCCCCGCGCACGTTCCACACGGAAAGCGCGCCGATCAGCACCAGCCCGAACAGCGCCAGCGCAGCGCCGGGAGCCTTGAGGTTGCCCAGCGCGACGAACGTGGCGGGATCGGCCACGACGATGCCCGCGCTCTTGAGACCGACGAAGCCGATGAACAGCCCGATTCCGCCCGCGACCGCCGCGAAGAGATATTGCGGGATCGAGGAGATGATCAGCTGCCGCACGCCGGTTACCGTCAGCGCCAGGAAGGCCACGCCCGAAAGGAACACGCAGCCCAGCGCGACCGGCCAGGGCACGCCCATCTGCTGAACGACGGTGAAGCTGAAATAGGCGTTGAGCCCCATGCCCGGCGCCAGTGCCAGCGGCGTATTGGCGACGAGACCCATGAGGATCGAGGCGAAGGCCGCCGCAAAGCAGGTCGCCGCCGCCACCGAGGCCACCGGCATTCCCGCCGCGCCGAGGATCGCCGGGTTCACCAGCACGATGTAGGCCATCGTCAGAAACGTCGTCGCGCCCGCGAGGACTTCGGTGCGGGCATCGGTACCGCGTGCGCTCAGGGCGAAGCGGCGTTCCAGCAGGCCCGTCGGTTCGGTCTCGGTCTGGCTCGGCATTGCGTCCTGTTCGTCCCGGAAGTGTCTGATGGCTGGGACATGTCCTATCGGCAATTGCCGGGGGCTGCGCAATATCTCCCTGATCTGCCCCCGGCTATGTACGCTCCGCGACCCACTCGCGGCGCAGAGCGGGACCGGCGAGGCTCATCAGCAAGGCCGCCAGCAGATAGAGGCCCAGCCCCAGCAGCATCGAATAGCGCAGCGATTCCGCGCCATAGACCGGCGCCAGCGCCTTCGACAGGGCGCCCAGCGCATAGATGCCGCCGCCCAGCCCGATCAGGTTGTTGATGAGCAGGAACAATGCGGAAGCCGTCGCGCGGGCGGGCGGCTCGACAAGGTGCTGGACCGCGCTCGTCACCGGTCCCAGCCAGACGTAGGCGAGCGCCTGCGGAACCAGGAACAGCAGGAAGGCGAGCGGCACGCTGGAGGTCCAGATCCCGCCCGCGAAGAGCGGCACGGCCACGACATAGGCCATGGCCGGGACCCGGCCGTACCAAGCGCGGTCGGCCTTGCCGAGACGGTCCGCCAGCAGCCCGCCCATCAGCACGCCCACGGTCCCGCCGATCAGCAGCACCGCACCGAGGAACCAGGATGTCTCGACGAGATCGAGCTTGAAGCTGCGCTGGAGCAGGCTCGGCAGCCAGAAGGCGAGACCGTAGCCCAGCATCGAACTGGACGCAGCGCCGAAGCTGAGCAACCAGAACGCGCGCTTGCGGGCGAGCAGCGCGGCGACTTCGCCGAAGCGGATCGTCGGGGCTGTCGTTACCGGGCCGCTCCCTCCCCCTTTGGGCTTGTCCTTGACCACCAGCTTGAACAGCGGCGCGATCAGCAGTCCGGCGAGGCCCACGACAACGAAAGCCGCGCGCCAGTCCACCCGCGCCGCGACATAGCCGCCCGCCAGTACGCCCGCCGCCGAGCCAAGCGGAATGCCCAGCGAATAGACCGAGAGCGCGAAAGCCCGCCGCTCGCTGGGGAAGTGGTCGCCGATCACCGCATAGGAAGGCGCGACGCCGCCCGCCTCCCCCACGCCGACGCCGAGCCGCGCGAGGAAGATGTGCCAGAACCCCGTCGCCGCGCCGCAGAGCGCGGTGAACAGGCTCCAGACCACCAGCGAGCCGGTGATGACCCAGGAGCGGCTGGTCCGGTCCGCCACCCAGGCCAGCGGCACGCCGAGCGTCGAATAGAGCATCGCGAAGGCCAGGCCGCCCAGCATGCCCATCTGCGCGTCGTCGAGGCCCAGTTCCTGCTGGATCGGCGCGGCCAGGATCGCGAGTATCTGGCGGTCCACGAAGTTAAAGATATAGACCAGCAGCAGCATCGCCAGCACCAGCCGGGGCGATCTCGATCCGGTCACCTTTGCATCACTCATCCTATTCGCCCCGTTGCGTCGTTCCGGATCAGGTCCGGGATAACGGCATATGCTCTCTCAGGAAGGCCGAAATCGCCGCCACGGCGGGCAATTCGTCGAGGATCGGCGCATGGCCCACGCGGGGAACCTCCACCGCCGAGAAAAACCCGGCATGGCGCGTGGCCATCTCCCGCACCGTCGCGGCGGAAAGGAGGTCGGACAGCGCCCCGCGCACGACCAGCACCGATGCCGCGTCCAGAAGGTCCCACAAGGGCCAGAGGTCGGCCGGAACCGTCTGCGGCGCATCACCGCCGATGCTTTGCGCAATGGCCGGATCATAGGCGAAGGAGACGGTCCCATCCGCATTCTCCCGGCAGGTGCGCCGCGCGAAGGCCAGCCAGTCCTCTTCGCCGAAGTCCGGAAAAGCCGCCGCGTTGACCGCCCGGCAGCGCGCCGCCGCCTCCCGCCACGAAGCCATGACCGCACCCGGCCCGACATAGCCCTGAATGCGCGCCAGACCGGCGGGATCGAGCACCGGGCCGATGTCGTTGAACACGAAACCGCTGGCGAGGTCCGGCCGGAGCGCATTCATCACCATGGCCATCAGCCCGCCCATCGAGGTGCCGATCAGGCAGGCCTGCGCAATGCCGAGGCCGTCCAGCAGCGCCAGCATGTCCTGCGCATAGACATCGGGCCGGTACTGCGCCGGGTCCGGGTCCCATTCGGACAGACCCCGCCCCCGCTGATCCGGCACGATGAGCCGGTAGCGCCCCGCGAGATGCGCCGCGAGCGGCTCGAAATCGGCGGAATTGCGGGTGAGCCCGTGCATCATCAGCAGGACCGGCACCCCGGCTTCCGCCGTTGGCCCAGCCTCTCCCACTGGATAGTCGCGCGCGACGAGATCGAGCCTCCCGCAGGCGCTGCGGTAGCGATGGAGGCGATATTCCATGGCGAGCATTGTCCTTTCGGCCCGCAAGAGACCGGATGACGGGTCTCACCTTCCCCGGGTGAGACCCGTCCGGCGTGATCAGAATTCCAGCGTCCCGGTAACGAAGACCTGGCGCGGATTGCCGTAAAACGCGGTCAGCGTGCCTTCGCGGCCGAGCGTCGGGATCAGCCCGCCGGCGGCATTGCGCAGGATCGTCCCGGTCACCGGGTCGGCGCCTATGAAGGTATAGCCCGAGGTCTTGTATTCCTTGTCGAGGATGTTCTTGCCGTGGACGCCCAGGCTCCAGCGGCCGCCGGGCGCGGTATAGACCAGGCTGGCGTCCAGCAGCGCATAGCCCTTCTGGTCGATATAGGGGTTGGGAACCTCGAACTGGTAGGTCTTGCCGCGATAGGAGACCGTGGTGTTGAACGATACGTCGCCCTCGCCAACCGGCGCGGTGTAGGCCAGGGTCGCGCTGCCGTTCCACTTCGGGGTGTTCTGGACCTTGCGGAATTCGGCCACGTCCACCGGGCCGACGCCGGGCACCTGGGTGATGTATTCCTTGTAGCGGGCATTGATGTAGCCGAGCGAGCCGGAGAGGTTCAGGCGGTCTCCCGAAGCTGCGAGGTTCTGGGCAAGGCGGGCATTGGCCTCGAACTCAACACCGTCGATCTTCACTTTGCCGGCATTGGTGATGACGCCGCAGAAGGTCGGCAAGCCGTTCACCGTGCAGCCCGCCGATCCGGGGATCTGCACATCCTTGTAGTCCATGTGGAACGCGGCCAGCGCCACGTAGAGGCCGCCGCCGAACAGGTTGCCCTTGTAGCCGACCTCGTAGCTGTCCACCGATTCCGGCTTGAAGCTCAGGTAGTCGCTGACTTCGGCATCGGTCGGCTGGCCCGGTGTCGCTGCCGGTGCGTTCACGCCGACGCCGCGCGGGTCGAAACCGCCGCCCTTGAAGCCCTGCGAGAAGCTGGCGTAGAGATTGTGGTCCGGCGTCGGCTTGAAGCTGAGCGAGGCGCGCGGGGTGAACTTCTTGAACACCGCCTTGCCCGAGAAGTCCGTGCTCGGCGCCCCGAACGGCACGCCGAGGCCGCCGAACACCGGCGAACCGCCGCCGAGATAGTTCTGGCGCAGGATTTCGGCCTTGCGCTCGTCCCAGGTATAGCGCCCGCCGACCGCGAGACTGAGCTGGTCGGTGAAATCGAAGGTGAAGTCGCCGAAGACCGCCCAGGTGCTGGTGTCGACATCGGCCTGGGTATAGGCGGTGAGACCGTTTACCGTGGTGAAGATACGCACGTCGAAGGCGGTGTCCGCCTTGGCGCCGAGGTAGTAGGCGCCGATCATGCCCTGGAGCCAGCTGCCGTTGTCGTAGAGCAGCTGGAATTCCTGGCTGACCTGCTCGTTGTTGTAGAAGGCGGGCACGTCGACATCGACGGCGGGCAGCGCGTCGAAGTCGATCGGCGAGGCGCTCTTGTCCTTGCGCCAGGCGCTGATCGAGCGGAACGTCAGCGCGTCGCTGAGTTCGGCGCTGGCATTGATCGCGAAGCCGTAGGCCTTCACGTCCTGCCGGGGATCGTCCAGCCCGCCCTGGCTGTCGAACACGTCATCCAGCACCGGCGTGCCCGAGACCATGCCGGGGATCAGGCGGTGGCCGCCGCGCGTTTTCGACTTGTCGCGGGTATAGTCGCCGGAGATGCGGATCAGCACCGGCTGGCCCTTGCCGCCGATCTCCACGGTGCCGCGCCCGGCCCAGATATCCTTGTTGTAGTTGTCCTCCCCGGTCGTCAGGTTCTTGCCGAAGCCCCCGCGCGACAGGCGCGCCACCGAGCCGCCGACGCGCACGAGGTCGCTGATCGGCGTCGAGACGGTCAGCACACCGTCCGCCTGGTCGTAAGTGCCGTAAGTACCGCGCAGCTTGAGCGAGAAATGGTCGGGCAATTCGCGGGTCACGTACTTCACCGCACCGCCGATGGTGTTGCGGCCATCGAGCGTGCCCTGCGGGCCGCGCAGCACTTCGATCCGCTCGACGTCGTAGATATCGAGCACGGCAGCCTGCGGGCGGTTGAGGTAGACGTCGTCGAGATAGATGCCCACACCCTGCTCGAAGCCCGAGACGGGGTCCTGCTGGCCGATGCCGCGAATGAACGCGGACAGCGTGGAGTTGGTCCCGCGCGAGACTTCCAGCGTCACGTTCGGGGTGGACTGGGCGATATCGGTAATGTCGAGCGCGCCGGACTTGGCGAGTTGCTCCCCGCTGAAGCTGGTGACGGCGATGGGAACGTCCACAAGGCGTTCCTCGCGGCGGCGAGCGGTGACGACGATCTCGCCGGTGCTCACGTCGCCCGTGGCGGCAGGCTGATCGGCCGTTCCGGCCTCCTGTGCCTGAGCCGGCGCAACAAGGCCGAGACTCATGGCCAGCGCAAGGCAGCTTGCCCCCTTGCCGCCGATCCTCACGCTGCGAAAACGCCCCTTCTGCATCGCTGAAACTCCCATCGCACTCTACTGGTGTTGCGCTCTCGATATCGAAACATGAACCACCTTTCAATATTGAAGGTTTGCCATGGCGACGATCCGGGTCTAGCTGTGCTTTTGTGACCACAGATGAAGCGCCTCAGGATCGGGAAGACTCGCGGGAGCCGGCGATTTCGGCCAAAGTTCCACGCACGGAGCGCGGGCGGCGGACCTTGCGCAAACTGCTGGATGCCGCCGCGATCGAGTTCGGCGAGAACGGCTTTCACGAAGCCTCGATAACCGGCATCACCAGGCGCGCGGGCACCGCACTCGGCAGCTTCTATACGTACTTCGATTCCAAGGACGAAATCTTCCGCGCGCTGGTGGACGACCTCAGCGGCAAAGTGAAACAGGCCGCGCGTGAGGCCCTGCGCGATCCGCTTCCCGCGCTCGAAACCGAACAGGCCGCCCTCGCCGCCTTCCTGCGCTTCGCCCGCGAGCACAAGGAAATCTACCGCATCATCGACGAGAGCGAGTTCGTCGATCCGGCCAGTTTTCGCATTCACTACGAATCGACCGCCCGCCGCATCCGCGAGCGCCTCGCCGAAGGTACGCGCAAGGGCGAGTTGCGCGAGGGACTGGGCGAGGCTCATGCCTGGGCGATCATGGGGATGAACGTGTTCCTCGGCCTGCGCTACGCGGTCTGGTCGAACGAGGGCACGCCGGAGAGTCTGGCCGAGCTGGCGAATTCGATCCTGCGCGAAGGCATTGCCGCGCGGAACGGAGGCGCACGAGACGGGGATGGAGACTGACCTCTCCGCCACCACGCCGTTAATCTTTGCCTCCCGCCAGTCCCCTTGCGGGACATCGCCCAGAGCGCGCTGGCATTGACGGCGGCCTTGCGCGATGTTGGGTCGGTGAAAGCCGCCGAACCGACAGGACACCTCTTCCCGTGAATCCCCGCCTCCTGCTCGCTTCCGGCGTACTGGCGATTGCCGTGATCGTCGGCGTCTTTGCGCTGTCCTCCTCGGAACCCGCCGCGCCGCCCTCGCCCCATGCCGTCGCCGCAGCTCCCGCCCGGCCCGCCCCCAAGCCCGCCCCTCAGCCTTCCGCGCTGCCCAAGGACGAACCTTTCGTCATCAAGCGCATCCTGCCGATCAAGGGCGCGATCAAGTACGGCGAATGGCACTGGGACGAGGCGAACGTCCCCGCCGGGCCGATCGTGATGACCGTCGATCT
>PJTY01001116.1_pt1 | contig 10173 bp, 8 predicted proteins | sample 1512121 | NCBI WGS metagenome assembly PJTY01 (sample SAMN08177680, study PRJNA422409) | Soil metagenome, whole genome shotgun sequencing project. | isolation source: Soil enriched (2) on filter paper: alkali lignin treatment | place: USA: Madison | collected 2015-01-15 | reverse complement strand
CGGTTTAAACGCGGGGATGCTGTGGTTCAACATCTTATCGCTCAAGACGGCTTACAACAGCCTGCAAAAGAGCGACGCACCGGAATACACCATGGGGTTCGCTTCATCTGTTTTCGGGGTGATTGGTGCAGCGGCGGCGACATTGGTCAGCGTGCGGGCAACGCATAAGGCCGTCATGCTGAGATTAAGTGCCACAGCGCCGGGCATGGCCTTTGGTAACGGTCTAATCAAGCTCCTAGGAAGCAATTTGTTCGCAAGGTTGTCCGGCTACCCGGCTATTTTCCTAGGATTCGCCTCTGACTATAAAAAATCCCAAAGGCAGAAGATGCACGGTAATACTGCCGCTTCTGATTTAACTTTCTATGGTGGGGGCGCGGTCGCAATAGGCTCCGTCTTGGTATTAGAAGGTGGATTAGCTATTGCAGGCGCCACAACACTTATCCCTTTTGCAGGGTGGACTGCAGCTGCAGTAGTCCTATTAGGTGCTGCGATCATAGCTGGAGGCATCTACCTCCATGCGAAAGCCACCGAACACCTTCACAACCCTATAGAGCTATGGGCCAGTCGAAGTATATTTGGGAACCGTCTCAATGACGGCGAAAGCCGACCAGACATAATTTTAGATTCCGACAAGAAACTTCCAAACTTCGTCAACATTAAAGACGAAATCAACGCTTGGCATCAGGTATTTTACTCACCCTCGCTGCTTTCAAAAAAAGAGACAAAACTGTTTGACCTAGGGCATCTAGACAGCAAATGGACTGACTTAAACACATGGACTACTCCGAACTGGACTGCTATCACACACAATCAAGTTTCTAGCATCCCCCCCACTGCTGAATTTACAGTCCTCCTACGAGGGTTTCTATTGGGCCAGAGCGAATGGCAAGCCAGCCTTAGTAGCCAACCCGAGAACAATGGCATATCTGTATTCCCAGCCACACCAGACTGCTATGAAATCAGGGGAGGACTGATACTCCACTTCAAGAATCAAATTCGAAACCACCGCCACATTAAACTGAACATCAAATATCTGCCAAATCTAGGCTTAGATGAACAAGCAGGCTCCTCCCAGACCTTCAAGCTTGGGGAACGATAATGGCCATTTCATGGATTTTCACACCCTCCGCACGCTCTCAGTTCACTCCACATATCTCAAGCCAACTATCAACCATAAACAAACATCACTTATCCCTCGTGAACCCATGGGTATCCGACTCCGTATTCATGGGAAAACTATATACCGCCATGACATTAGGGTTAGCAGCCTATATCTACCCGGAGATCATAGATGCAGATTTTAGAAAGTCAGCGCTAGCGGACCTTCACTCACTCGCACAATACATTATTGCACCACTAATATTTACACCATTCATCGCCTACAGGATATTCTTCATAAAAAATCTTTCAAACATCTACCTCAATCGCGCAACTGGAAAAATTCTATATCAACGTAACAAAAAGCTTATCTCATTCGATTGGACCAATATCAAGGGAGGGGTATTTAAGCGCACAGAGTTCGGTGGTTCATCCTTCAGCACTAGCTATGCACTTGCCTTTGCCCCGCCTAGGAAGGACGGTAGCCTCCACAAAAAAGACTGCCTCTGGGTCGACAGTAACGAACCCACCGAACCCGGCGTCAAACATGTCGCCGAAGTGTGGGAATACCTGCGCCACTTCATGGACCACGGCCCGGACAAACTCCCCCCGCCCGGTGAACCCAACTGGTGGCACAAGCCACTCCACGCCATCTGCCTGACCCCGGCAGAAGCCTGGCGCCACTATGCCCCCTGGCGAACCGGCGAGCCCGGTGAAATGCAGGGCAAAAAGAACTGGCAATTGCCGTTCTGGGCCGTGCTGTTTCCCTACAACCTCTCCGTCGCACTCTGCTGGTATGGCATCTGCCGCCTGTTCAACGTCCGAGCAGCGCCACCGCCACCAGCAGCCTTCGAAGAAGCCCCCGTTCAACCCGGCAAAAGGAAGCGCAAATGAAACCCATCGTATTGGTAGGCCATCGTCATAGCTGCCCGCTCCATGGCGAAGGCACTGTGGAAACCGGCGCAAATGCAACATTCGTGGATGGCAAGGCCGTCGCTCGTGTGGGCGATCGCATCAGTTGTGGCGCCGTTATCGAAACCGGCGCTGCCTGCACAATCATCGAGGGCCACCCCGCAGCAAGGGAGGGTGACACTACCAGTCATGGAGGGACGTTAATCGAGGGGGACCAGGGTTGGCTCATTGATTGAAAGCCACTATCGGTCACTGAGCCGGATACTGAAGCCTGTCAGTCATCCGGTTGGGGCCGTCCAGCGGGTGCCCCGTTCTCACACGCATGGCGCCATGCCCGCAGACTGCGCCATGCCTGCGTCAATCCAGCACTGGCCGAAGCAACGCCTGTGCCTCATACAGGGTCGGCAAATACCGCAACCGTATCTCATCAATACTCAACCGCGAAGCATGAGTCGTGATGGTCAGCGTCGCTTTCAACTGACCGGCCCGTCCCAGCAATGGCACCCCCAGCACCCGCATACCGATTTCATATTCCTGATCAACGATACAGAACCCCTGCCCCTTCACGCGCAACAGCTCAGCGTCCAGCTGCGCCCGGTCTGTCAGTGTGTAAGGCGTCAACGCCCGCAGCGGCTGACGGGCAAAGTATTCGTCCCGCTCCCCCTCTTCCAGCCAGGCCAGCCAGACCCGCCCGCCGGCCGTGCAATACATGGGTACCCGCGAGCCCGGCCTGATCGACAAAGACGCCACATGGCTATACCGGCTACGCACCAGATGGATGATCTCATCGCCATCGCGGGTACCCACCGATACGTGCTCCTGGGTCTGCCGCGCCACCTGTTCAACAATCGGCCGCAGCATGCGCGGCAGTTGCGCCGAGTCCACATAAGCCTGGCCGATACGCAAGGCCTTGGGGGTCAGCCAGTACTCCCGGCTGTCAGTTTCGGCAAAGCCCTCATGCACCAAGGTCAGCAGAAACCGCCGCACCGCACTGGGCGTAAGGCCAGATAACCTGGCCGCCTGCGGCACACTCAGGCGCGGCTGCTCGGCGCTGAACAGTTGCATCAGCGCCAGGCCTTTCTGCAAGCCCGCGATCAAGTCACGGGGATGGATGGCGGGTGTGTTCATGCATTCGACTCGCTACCAGAGGAACAAAAACAGCCGATTACTGCGATAACCGGATCATGACTGCGATTATCGCATTAAGTGGCCGCTTGACGCATTGTTGCACGCGTCCCTCTGCCTCACCCTTGCCTCCATAACAACGCCAATAAGGAGGTCAGCATGATTCGAGGTTCCACTGAACTGGTCGCCATCGTCGGTTCGCCCATCGCCCAGGTGAAGTCTCCGGAAAACTTCAACACCTGGTTCAACCACAACAACTGCAACCTCGCCATGCTGCCCTTCGACCTGCACGAGGCGGCGCTGGACAGCTTTGCGGATACCCTGCGTGGCTGGCAGAACCTGCGCGGTTGCGTGGTCACCGTGCCTTACAAGCAGGCGCTGGCCAACCGCGTGGACGGCCTGAGCGAGCGCGCAGCTGCCCTGGGTTCGGTCAATGTGATACGCCGCGAGCGCGACGGACGCCTGCTGGGCGACAACGTGGACGGCGCCGGCTTCCTCGGCGCTGCGCACAAGCATGGCTTCGAGCCGGCGGGCAAACGGGCACTGGTGATCGGTTGCGGCGGTGTTGGCAGTGCCATTGCCTATGCACTGGCTGAGGCAGGGATCGCCAGCATTACCCTCAGCGACCCCAGCACAGCACGCATGGGTGCTGTATGCGAACTGCTCGGCAACGGCTTCCCCGGGCTCACGGTCAGCACACAGTTCAATGGGCTGGAAGACTTCGACCTGGTGGCCAACGCGTCCCCAGTCGGCATGGGCACCCGCGCAGAGCTGCCGCTGTCCGCCGCCCTGCTGGCGACCCTGCAGCCAGACACCCTGGTCGCCGACGTGGTCACCTCACCCGAGATAACCCCGCTGCTGAACCGCGCGCGGCAAGTAGGTTGCAGGATCCAGACTGGCCCGGAAATGGCCTTCGCCCAACTGGGCCACCTTGGCGCCTTCATGGGCGTCACACCGTTGGAGATCTGAAGCCATGACGACTCTGGAGCACACACACAACAGCTTCGACCTGGTTGTGCTGGGCAGCGGTGCCGGTGGTTTTGCCGCTGCCGCCACCGCGGCCCGCCGCGGGCTGAAGGTGCTGGTGGTGGAAAAGGCCGAACGCTTTGGCGGCACCTCGGCGATTTCTGGCGGCGCGGTGTGGCTGTACGGCACCGACCAAGCCCGTGACGCCGGCGCCAAGGACTCCCCCGAGGCAATGCGCACCTACCTCAAGCAGGTCATCGGCGACGGCTACGATCCCGCCTTGGGCGATGCCTTCATCGAGCATGGCCACCAAGCGCTGCGCTGGCTGGAGCAGAACACCGAACTGCGTTATGCCCTGCGCCCACTCTCGCCCGACTATTACCCGGATGCACCCGGCGCCACTCAGTTCGGCCGGGCGCTGGAAATGGTCGAATACGACGGCAAGCACCTGGGCACACGCTTCAAGGACCTGCAGATGCCACCGCCCGGCATGCTGCTGTTCGGCGGCATGATGGTCAACCGGGTGGATATCCAGCATTTCCTCAGCATTCGCCGCTCACCCAAGTCGCTGTGGCATTGCCTGAAGCTGATGGCGCGTTACGCGCGCGACCGCCTGCAGCACCCACGCGGCACCCGGCTTACCACCGGCAACGCATTGATCGCCCGCCTGGCCACCAGCGCCTTCGCCCACGGCACGCAGTTGTGGTTGCGCAGCGAAGCCGTGGAGCTGATCGCCGAGCACGGCGTGATCACGGGCGTGGTCGTACAGCGCGAGGGCCGCCGTGAGCGGGTAATGGCCCGTGGTGGCGTGGTGTGCGCCATGGGCGGATTCGCAGCAGGCGCAATGGCCGCCGGCTACCGCCCTGCTCAAAAGGCGCCGCACCTGACCATGTCACCACCGGCCAACGACGGAGCCGCCCTGCGCCTTGCCCAGGCCGTGGCAGCAGCCGAGGGCGAGAGCCTGGCGGCCAACTTTTTCTGGGCACCGGTTTCCGAACTGCGTCATGCCGATGGTGAACGTGAGCGCTTCCCGCACCTGGTCACAGACCGCGCCAAGCCCGGCGTGATTGCGGTAGACCAAGCCGGGCGGCGCTTCGTCAACGAGTCCGACTCCTACCACCACTTCGTGCACACCATGTTCGCCAACGGCATTGCCAGCTGCTGGCTGGTCTGCGATGCCGAAGCAATGAACCGGTACGGGCTTGGCCTGGCGCGGCCCAAGCCCGTCAACAACCAGGCGTTGATCGACGCAGGCTACCTGTATCGGGCCACCACATCGCAGGCACTGGCCCTGGCCATCGGTGTCGATCCACAGGTGTTTGCGCAAACACTTGCACAGTTCAACAGCGATGCCGGCAATGGCATCGACCGCGCATTTGGCAAAGGCGGCAACAGTTACAACCGCTACATGGGCGACCCGCAACATACGCCCAACCCATGCTTGGCCCCCCTGACCAAGGGGCCGTTCTATGCCATCCGCATTCACACCGGCGACCTCGGTTCAGCCCGTGGCCTGGTGACCAACGCCGATGCCAACGTGCTGAACCGCAGCGGTTTGCCCATTCCCGGGCTGTATGCGGTCGGTAACGACATGAACTCACTGATGAAGGGCACCTACCCCGGCCCCGGCATCACCCTGGGCCCTGCCCTCACCTTCGGCTGGCTTGCTGCCAACCACATCACCGCGCGCCTGCAGGCGCCGGCTACCCCTACGGAGAAACCGGCATGTACTACGAACTGAGAACCTACACCCTCGACCCATTGAAAATGGCCGATTGGCTGGCCCTGTACCAAAGCCACGCACTCGAGGTGCAGAGCGAACACCTGGGCAACCTGGTGGGCTTTTTCACCAGCGAGTTCGGCGACGTCAACCAAGTGGTGCACATCTGGGGCTATGCCAGCCTCGACGACCGCATGGCGCGCCGCGCAGCCATGGCGGCAGACTCACGCTGGGCGGAATTCTCGCGACGCAACCGCGAGCTGGGCGCGGTACTGCGCCTGCAATCGCGGCTGCTGCGCCCGACCGGTTTCTCACCGCTGCAGTAAGCCACACGCCACCTCTTCCAACAGCCGAGCGGACCCCTTCCATGCCCCCCCTTGAATGTGACGTACTCATCATCGGCTCCGGCGCCTCTGGCCTGGCTGCCGCCGTAACCGCCGCGCATCATGGCCTGACAGTGGTCGTCGCGGAAAAAGCCAGCCAGCTGGGCGGCACCAGTGCCTGGTCGGGGGGCTGGTTGTGGATACCGCGCAACCCTCTGGCCATCGCCGAAGGCATCGTCGAAGCCGACGATGCCCCGGAGCGCTATTTGCGTGCGCAAACCCACACCCGCGAGTTGGACCCGCGTCAACGCGCCTTCCTGCGCCATGGTCCGGAAATGGTGGCGTTCTTCCAGCAACACACTGCCGTGCAGTTCCAGTGCGGCAGCCGTATGCCCGACATGCGTGAAGGCGATGGCAGTGCACGCGGTGGTCGCTCGCTGTGTGCATTACCTTACGACGGGCGACGGCTAGGGCCTTGGCTGCACACGTTACGCCCACCGCTGGACATCGTCAGCCTGGCCGGCATGGGCATTGCCGGAGGTGCCGACATGGCTGCCTTCTTCAACGCCACACGCTCGCCGAAGGCAGCGCTGCATGTTGGCAAGCGCCTGTTGCGCCATGGCCGAGACCTGCTGCTGCACCGTCGCGGCCTGCATCTGGTCAATGGCAACGCGCTGGTGGCGCGCCTGCTGCGCAGCGCCCTTGATCGTGGCGTGACATTGCTGACCGAGAAAGCGGCCAGCCGTCTGTTGTTGTGCGAAGAACGGGTCAACGGCGCGCTGTTTGCCGATGGCCAAACGATCTACGCACGGCGTGGTGTGGTGCTGGCCTGCGGTGGCTTCCCACATGATCGCCAGCGTATCTCGCAACTGATACCGCACGCGCCGGACGGTGACCAGCATTACTCCGCTGCGCCCAGGGAGAATAGCGGTGATGGTTTGCGCCTGGGCGAACAGGCGGGTGGGCGGGTGTCTGCGGCAGGCGCCCACGGGGGCGCCTGGGCGCCGGTATCGCAGGTACCGCGCCGCAATGGCCATTTCGGCCATTTCCCACACCTGATCGACCGTGCCAAGCCCGGTTTCATCGCCGTGCGCCGCGATGGTCGGCGCTTCGTCAACGAAGCCGATTGCTACCACGACTTCATGAACGCGCTGTTCGCCGCCACGCCGCAGGCTGAGCAGCCGGAGGCCTGGCTGATCTGCGACCATGCTGCGCAACGGCGCTATGGCATCGGTTGGGCCAAGCCCTTTCCCTTCCCTACCCGCTTCTATCAGCGCAGTGGCTATTTGCACAGCGGCGCTACCCTGGCGCAACTGGCGCAGCGCTGCGGGATCGACGCCGAGCAGTTGCAACGCACGGTGGAGGGCTTCAACCATCATGCGGCACAAGGTGAAGACCCTACCTTTCTACGTGGCGCGTCGGCCTACAACCGGGCCCAAGGCGACCCGCAGCAGGCACCCAACCCGTCGCTTCGGCCGTTGCTGAAGGGGCCGTTCCATGCGGTGAAACTGCTGCCAGGCAGCCTTGGCACCTTCGCCGGCCTGGACACAGACGCCTCAGCCCGCGTACTGGACCACGCAGGGCAGCCGATACCCGGGTTGTTTGCAGTGGGTAACGACATGCACAGCGTGATGGGTGGGTACTACCCGAGCGGCGGCATTACCCTTGGCCCTGGGATGACCTTCGGGTATCTGGCCGGTAGAGCGTTGAGCGGGGGCTGTGCACATCATTGATGTCGGTGTTGCGCCCATCAGGCAACCAGGGCCAAAGCCTTCTACCCTTCAGTGAGGTGAATACCTGCCGCGCCCGCAGGCCAACGCAACCGTTCGATAACCGAACAGTAGCCCGTCTCTTGAATTGACGCTGCCGTCTTCACTGCTCACCATGCACCGGCCTTGCGTGCCCCCCCTGCCTGGGAAACGGTCACGTACCCGTAGCACCGCAGCTGAATACAATTTCAAGAAACGAGCAGTCTATGAACCACTCCAAGATCCCCCCCGCCGCGCCCCGGATGTCCCAGGGCTCGATCGGCGACAAGCTCCGCGGCGCCTTCGGCGTCGGCAAGACCCGTTGGGGCATGCTCGCCCTGGTGTTCTTCGCCACCACCCTGAACTACATCGACCGCGCCGCCCTCGGCATCATGCAGCCCGTGCTGGCCAAGGAAATGAGCTGGACGGCGATGGACTACGCCAACATCAATTTCTGGTTCCAGGTCGGCTATGCCATCGGCTTTCTGCTGCAAGGCCGACTGATCGACAAGGTCGGGGTCAAACGGGCCTTCTTCTTCGCTGTACTGCTGTGGAGCCTGGCCACGGGGGCCCACGGCCTGGCCACCTCGGCGGCAGGTTTCATGGTTTGCCGCTTCATCCTCGGCCTGACCGAGGCCGCCAACTACCCGGCCTGCGTCAAGACCGTGCGCCTGTGGTTCCCGGCGGGTGAGCGGGCCATTGCAACGGGGCTGTTCAACGCCGGTACCAACGTTGGTGCCATGGTCACCCCCGCGCTGTTGCCGCTGATCCTGGCTGTGTGGGGCTGGCAGGCTGCGTTCATCGCCATGGGCAGCCTGGGCCTGGTGTGGGTCGTGTTTTGGGTGCTGAAGTACTACAACCCTGAAGACCACCCCCGCGTGCGTCAGAGCGAGGTGCAGTACATCCAGCAGGATGACGAGCCCGAGCCGACCCGCGTGCCGTTCAGCCGTATCCTGCGCCTGCGTGGCACCTGGGCTTTTGCAGTGGCCTATGCGATTACCGCGCCGGTGTTCTGGTTCTACCTGTACTGGCTGCCGCCGTTCCTGAACCAGCAATACAGCCTGGGCATCAACGTGACCCAGATGGGGATCCCGTTGATCATCATCTGGCTGACGGCAGACTTCGGCAGCATCGGGGGTGGCATTCTGTCGTCGTGGCTGATCGGCCGTGGCGTGCGTGCCACGACAGCGCGCTTGGTGTCCATGCTGATCTTTGCCTGCACCATGCTCAGCGTCATCTTTGCCGCCAACGCCAGTGGACTGTGGGTCGCGGTGGCGGCCATCTCGATCGCGGTAGGTGCGCATCAGGCATGGACGGCGAATATCTGGAGCCTGGTGATGGACTACACACCCAAGCATCTGGTGAGCACCGTATTCGGCTTCGGCAGCATGTGTGCGGCAATTGGCGGGATGTTCATGACGCAGATTGTCGGCAGCGTGCTGACCGCTACCAACAACAACTATGCCGTGCTGTTTACCATGATCCCCGCCATGTACTTCCTGGCGTTGGTGTGGATGTATTTCATGGCACCGCGCAAGGTCGAGAGCGCCTGAGAGCGCTAGCCACTTACCTCTACGGGGCCCTTGCGGGCCCTTTTTTTTGGCCTGGTATTTCTTGAGAAGCAAACAACGACAAGGCAATGTTCGGTGTGGGAGCGGGTTCACTCACGAACGTGACGCAGCCGGTGACAGGCGCCACGTTCGCTCGATCAGACGGTGGCCAACACCGCCTTGGCTTTCTCCAGCGCCATGCGCGCGCGCTGTTCGCCGCTGATGCCCTGCTCCAGCAATTGCCGCGTGGGGATTTCCAGGCTCAGCGGCACGCTCGGCGGCAAGGCGCGCAACAGGCCAACCAGGTCGGCGTCGCCATCACCCGGGAAGCGTCGCTCGTTACGCGCCTGGCGCAGGATCTCGTCCATGTCGGCCGGTACCGGACCAGCAACGTCACACAGTTGGGCATAGCGCATGCGCTGCGGCTTCAGCTGCGCCAGGTTGTCCAGCGAAGAGCCGGAGCGGTTGAAGTGGAAGGCATCCACCAGTACGCAGCCATTGGCGCGGTCGGCGTTGGCCACCACCCGCATGGCCTGGCGCAGGTCACGTACGTCGGTCCAGGGCATGAACTCCAGGTGAGGGTGAATGCCGTATTGCGCCGCCAGCTCGCACAATGCGGCAAAGCGTTCGGTCAGGCGCGCTTCGTCGGGGTCGTTGCCCGCTACCAGCAATTCAGTGCCACCCAACTCGGCGCCCACCGCCAGGATCGCTTCGAAATCGGCCACACAGGT
>PJTY01001114.1_pt1 | contig 10181 bp, 6 predicted proteins | sample 1512121 | NCBI WGS metagenome assembly PJTY01 (sample SAMN08177680, study PRJNA422409) | Soil metagenome, whole genome shotgun sequencing project. | isolation source: Soil enriched (2) on filter paper: alkali lignin treatment | place: USA: Madison | collected 2015-01-15 | reverse complement strand
CCGGCGCCAGGGCCGCCCGCTCGGCCACATAGGCCGGGTCCAGCAGCCCCGCCACCGGCACGGAGACGAAGGCGGGATCGCCGAAATAGCGATCGCGGTCGGCGTACATCAGCCGCTGAAGCTGGCCGAAGGCGGCCCAGGCCTCGGGGCTGTCCGGCCCCTTGTCGATGTCCGGCGTCCGCTCGGCCATGGCTAGCAGCTCCAGGATGGAGGCCCCGCTGGACGGCGGCGGCGGCACGCAGATGGTGTAGATCTTGTAAGGCCCGCAAACGGCCTCGCGCACCACGGGGCGATAGCCGGCAAGGTCGGCGGCGCTCAGGGCGCCGGGACGCGGCCCCTCATGCACCGCCTCGACGATGGCCTCGGCCAGAGGACCCTGCTGCAGGGCGGCCGCGCCCTCGCGCGCGATGCGGCGCACCGTCTCGGCGTAGGCCGGGTTCCGCAGGGTTTCGCCCACCTGATAGCGCGCGCCGTCCGGCTTAGTGAAATACTCCGTCGCCCAGCGGGTCTTCGCCTGAGGCGCGTCACCGTTGATCATGCCGGCCAGGCGCGGGCTGACGACGAAGCCGTCCTGCGCCAGCGTCTCGGCGTCGCCGAACAGCTCGGACCAGGCCAGGGCGCCGTGCTGCTTCTGGGCCAGGGCCAGCATGGGCATCACGCCCGGCGCCCCGGTCGAGCGCCCGCTCAGAACCGCATCGACAAAGGCCAGAGGCTTGCCGTTCTCATAGAAGAGCTCGGGCGTGGCGGCGGCCGGCGCCGTCTCGCGCCCGTCATAGACGGTGACGGCGCCGTTCTGGGCGTCATAGACCATCATGAAGGCGCCGCCGCCCAGGCCCGACGACTGCGGCTCGGTCAGGCCCAGCACCGCTTGGATCGCCACCGCCGCGTCCACGGCCGAACCGCCGCGCGCCAGCACCTTCATTCCCGCCTCGACCGCCAGGGGATTGGCCGCCGACACGAACGGCCCCCTGGCGACGGACGCCTGGGTTGCGGCCGGGCTCTCGACCGGAGCCGGCGCCGCCCCAGCCTGGACATGCTCGGCCGTCGTCGCGCACCCGGCCAGCATCAGGGCCGCCAAGGCCGTCCCCGCTGCGAGAGACGAAATCCTGCGCGCAGGACGCAGACGGGAGAAGGACAAGGCGCGCACTCAAGCACTCCGGCACGTTTGAGGGAGGCTTTATGCCTAGGCCCGCAGGCCCCCGAGGCCAACCCCGCATTTTCTCAAGATTTTCTGAGAAAACCTGCTTGCCAGCGCCAGAACGACCCGCTAGATACCCGGCCCTGCCCGCAAGGCGGTGCGCACCCGTAGCTCAGCTGGATAGAGCACCAGACTACGAATCTGGGGGTCAGGAGTTCGAATCTCTTCGGGTGCGCCACTTCGGTTTAAAACCGAGAACTCCGCCAGCGGCGGCGCAACTCCCACGATCGCTAGACGCCAAGGCCCGCAGAAGCTCGGTTCGCGAGCCGATGATGCGCGCCTCGGTCTTGCTTATGACCTCCACCCGCTGCGTCAGAGCGCGCAGATGGTCCCGACGATAGCCGCTGGTGCGATCCCGCAGTTTGCGTCGAGCGGCAGTGGCGAACCGCGCCAAGGCATCCGGCGTGATCGTAGGCGCCAACCGTTCCACTGATGCGCTGATCCGCTCAGCGTCCGCTCTGGCCTGATCGCGGACGCCGGAGAGTTCAGCGACCCGATCCTTCAGCGAGGCGTCGTCCGGCGCCAGCAACCCATTCTCGATGGCCTCATAGAGCCGATTGAGCTTGGCCTCGGCTTCGGTGGCGCGCTTGCGCATCTCCGCAATGTGGCCGCGCCTCTGATCAGCCCATTCCTCGCGGCGATCCAGAAGCTGCTCCATCAACGCGGCGAGACGCTCCGGATCGAGCAGTCGGGTTTCGAGGTGATCGATGATCGCATCATCCAGCTTGTGCATTGGGACCGCGAGACCGGTGCAGCCCGCCTCGCCCATCCGCGCTTTGGTCGAACAGGCATAGTAGCGGTACTGGCCGCCCGCCTGACCCTTCCCTGTCCTCAGGGTCATGGCTCCGCCGCAGAATCCACAGAAGCAGATGCCCGTCAGCAGGTTCGGGCCGGTAGAAACACGCGGCGGCGTCCACTTGGGGTTCCGCGACGCCAGGCGCACCCGGACCGCCTCGTAGTCCGCCTTCGACACGATAGGCGGCACCGACATCACGGCGTGCTCAGACTCTGGCTTCGGCGTCCTGGTCTTGTGGTCGCGGGTATTGAACCGGTGCTCGCCCATGTAGGTCGAGCGTGTCAGAATCTGATGCACGGCGCTGATGCCCCAGCGCCCGCCGTCCCGGGTGCGGATGTTCTGATCGTTGAGCCGCGTGGCGATGGTCTTCAGTCCCATCGGCCCCTGCGCGCCGTCGCCGGTGAGCGCCCAACGATAGATGGTGCGGACGGTCTCGGCCTGTAGCGGATCGATCTCCAGCGTCTTTTTGATTTTGGCCCCGCGCTGCTCGGCGGCGACGATGCGGTAGCCGATGGGCGGCCGGGCGCCGTTCCAGAAGCCCTGGCGGGCGTTCTCCTTCATGGCCCTGAGGGTGTGCTTGGCGTTCTCGCGGGACTGATATTCGTCGAAGAGCGTCATGATCTGTCGCATCATCACGCTCATGGGGTCGTCGCCCAGTTCCTGGGTAATGGAGACCAGCCGCACCCCGTTCTTCGCCAGCTTCCGGACGTAGAACTCGAACTGGAACTGGTCGCGAAAGAAGCGCGAGAAGCTGTGCACCACGATCACGTCAAAGGCGGGCGGCTTGATCAGCGCTGCTTCGATCATCGACTGGAAGGAGGGGCGCCGGTCGTCGGTGGCGGAGTTGCCCGGCTCGACATACTCGGCGGTTGCCTCCCATCCCTTGGTCTCGCAGTAGGCTTCAAGCTGGCGGCGCTGGTCAGGGATCGACAGGTCATTGACGGCCTGCCGTCCGGTCGAGACCCGCAGATAGAGGGCAGCCCGGGTCTGGACGCCTGCAGTCGTGGCCATAGGTTTCCGGCTCATGTCCTGCTCCTCTCAGAGGCGCGGACCCAGAATCTCGTCGAGCGCCTCGCCAAGCCACGCCTCCACCGCCAGAAGCTCGGCCGGGGTGATCGGGAGATCATCGGGCCAGGTGTCGGTGACGCGGACTGCCGACTGTACGCCAACTCGCCGGGCGGGCGGAGTCCGGCGCCGACGCGCCTCCGGCTCTGATGACGGCTGGACGTACATAGCCAGCAAGCTGTCCGCTCTATAACCGCGCGCATATTCGTAACCTCTCCCTCGCAAACCTGCGGCCGCCGCTTTCTCGCAAAGCGGATCGACGCATCGATCCATGCCAGGCCCCAGCGGCGGCGGCCGACCGGGTCAACGCCTGCGGCGCCAGCCGCAGCCCGCAGGGCGCGAAGCGGGGTTGAAGCTGGCGGACGGCGCTGCTCACCACCACGAAATGAGGGGCAATAAGGCTCAGCTTGTCAGACAATGCCGGCGCAAAGCCTATCCTGCCCTAGACCCTCATTGCCGTTCAGAAGGCTCGCAGCCGCCCGCCTCATCGACAGCGCGGCACAGCCGGACGAGCGCCTCCGCCAGACGCGCTTCGACCGCCTGCTGATCGATACCCAGATGCTCGGCGATCTGATCCAGGGACATTCCGGTGAAGCGATGGAGAACGAAGACGTCGCGACAGTCGCGTGGCAGTCGGCGGATCGCCCGGGCTAAAATCCGGCCCTGGCGTTCTTCGGCGGATCGACGAGGACGCCGTTGGAGCAGCGAGGGCCAGCGCCTCATGGGTTCGCCTCACATTCCACTCCGATGGCGGCTTCGACTGCGCTGAGGAGGTCGCAGATGGCTTGGTCGATAGCGTCGGGCGGTAGCGGCAGTTCCGGATTGCACATACCGGAGCGCAGGGCGCCGGAGGCGTAGAGCGGCCCGAGCACAGCAGCGAGTTCGGCGATGCCGTCTGGGATGTTTTGAAACCCCAGCATCCGGACGCACCGCAGCGCCTTGGTCAGATTGTGACGCAGGTGGGCGCGGTTCCAGTCGTCGGAGAGCCCGCGATGGAGCAGGTAGGCTTTGAGGCCGAGTTCGATGGCGATGGCTGAGTGGTAGGCCGACCGGGCGCCGACACGGTCATAATCGGTCCAGGCTATCGCGTGGAAGGCGCGCGCGTTATGGGCGAACGCCCGCGCAAGGTGGAGGTCAGAATCGTGCCGTCGGGACCTCATGACACCGCACTCGCTGAGCCCGGTGTCGCTTCCCCACGAGGAGGAAGCGCACGTCTCTGGGTATCTTGGTGGTCAGGCATGCGTGACCTCCCGCGCAGCCGCCCGGTCGCTCAGATCATGCTGAACGGTGGAGTTTCGGAGTATTTCGGTTAGAGTTCAGCGGAATTCGCCGACCGAGTCAACAGAATTCTACAACTAGTCGGAGATTTTCGCTAAAAATGATCAATCCCGCCCAAATCCGGATGGCTCGCGCAGGCCTTGGCATCAGCGTTCGAGTACTGGCTGAACGGTCCAACGTGGCTGAATCAACCATTCACCGCTTTGAGGCTGGGAGAGGCGGAATGCAGACCAGTACACTCGAGCGTCTTCAACAAGCTCTGGAGGCTGCTGGGGTGACCTTCCTGCCTGTCGATTCTTCGGGCGGACCGGGTGTCCGGCTGAAGGCGTGATCCCAGAATCTGTCCATCGCGAGCACGCTCGACGTGTAGCGTGCCATGCGAGAACATGGGGAACGTTGGTCAAGCGGCGATAGGATCGTATTCACAAACCTTGGCCTCGAGCGATTAGGCCACCTGTGCCGCTTCGGCTAAAAGGGCATCAAGCAGATTGTGCAGCTTCGATGCGTCATAGGTGCCGCTCGAAAGGCCGGCGGACTCCTGAGCCATGAAGTGCTTCACATAGGATTCCTTGAATTCCAACGCGCCGTGCCATGCGTCAATTTCCTTCTTGTAGTTGCTCCAGACGACTCTGGCGGCCGGATACTGGGGTAGGTTGAGATCGAGGTAGCATTCGATCGCCACAGCGCGTCCGTTGATATCGCATGTGTTCAAGCCCTCGGGGCCGAGCGCAGGGAAGTTGCGGAACTCATCCAGCGAGGGGAGAAGCATCGATCGCAGGTTTGGCGGCATCGCCAGGCGTTGCAACTTCCCGTGGGCGTCAACGCCTTCGGCGTCGTTGTCCAACAGAAACAGCACGCGGTTCTGGATATCGATGCGAAGAAGCCCTTCGGCGAACTTCACGAGATTGCCCGTCCCCCAGAAATGGTGGCGTTCGTCACCATCGATGAAGCGGAAGAAATCCGCGACGTCTGGCCGTAGCGCATCTAGCGCCCGGCGAAGGATGCGGGCGTCAGACGCGCCCTCCGTTGCAATGAGGATTGGCTGTCCTCTCCGCGCTCCCGGATGAAATGCCTCTTGATCGACCCAGCCCGCATGGACGATCGGTCCGAATTCCCACTCAACTTCAACATCTGCATTCTTGGCATTCAGGCCAAAGATGATGAGCATGGACTCCGGACGGAGGATGCAGACCATGCTCGAAAGATAGCTTTTCTCGGACCAGTAAGAGTCAGATCCTTCAGTCCATGGAACGCGCGAGAATTCTTCGGCGTAAGCGGAATAGCGGCCTTGGGCGACAACGCCCCGATCTCTGGTGTCGTATTCGATGTAGGCGTCCGCGAGCTCCGAAATGGCAAAGCGGTTTGCTAGGGAGCAGAACTCCTCGAAGCTCAGATGGAGCTTTGCGTCATCGCTCTCACGGCTGAAGGAAGACGCCTCCTCGACGAGTTCTTCGTACTCTGCCCGTGCGCCTTCGAGGGAATAACCTAGTAGCGCCAGCCGGGGTAGCACTCGCGAAAGCGGGCGAACGAACGTGAGCTCTGCAACCGCGAGCGCCTCCGCTTCTTCCGGGTGCTCGGCATAGTAGTCGTAGTCGATCGCGGTCGTTCGACGCCGGATGAGATCGCCCTCCTGAAAGAGGTGGCCCCAATCGATCCCCATATGGTTCTTCGAGTAGCAAAGGCTGATGCCGCCGACGGTCAGTTCGATGGACGTTCCCATGTCAGCCGGCGCTCTGCTTTTCCGGGAACAACACGGCCGCGAGTTTCGCCACTTCGCGTGCCCGCTCGTCCTTGCCGAGCTTGTCGTAGTTTAGTTGACGCCACTTCACGGCTGGCAGGTCGGCGACATGTGGCAGGCCGAGCAAATCCCATTCCGGCTCGCCACGCTTGAACCCGACGAGAAAGCGCCGGTGAGCTTCAGGCATATGGCCGACCGCTTCGGCAATGAGAGCCTGTCGGGTTTCAAGTAGGTCGTCGAGCTTCACAGGATCGACCGTCATACCGACGAAGCCGCGCTCAAATTCGAACTCTATGTCCTTTAATCTCGGGGCCAAGACCTCCGACATCGGGCGATTGTGGCTGAGCATGTAAGCAATGAATGCCGTCCGTAGCTCTTTGCTCAGGCCTTCAGTAGCGAGGAGCTGGCGGACATCGAACAGGTCGCGCGGGTGTTGACGATCAAGCGCGGCAACGATCTTGCCTGCGTACAGGTCTGCGAACGACACTACCTGCGTTTCAGCGAAGCCAAAATTGTCTTCGACCGGAGCTGAGACGCCCATCATCACCGGCTCATAGACGCAGCCGCGCGATACCGGCGTCACTTCGATTTTGATGCGCGCGCCATCCAGCTCCACGTCGATTTTGGAAGCGATGCCTTCAGGTTTCAGAATGCGTGGCTCAACGCGCGCACCCTTCAGGTTTGCAGAGATACCAGCGCCGATCCGCCGCATAGCGACATCGATGCCCTTCAGTGACGCTTCTCGCGGTTCGACAGGGACGTAGGTCAGGTCGATATCTACTGATAGGCGCGGCATGTCGCGGACGAACAGGTTTATCGCTGTGCCCCCTTTGAGGGCGAATACCGCTTCATCGGCGACAAAGGGCATGACCCGAACAAGGAGGCCGACCTGCTTTTCATACTGGTCACGGTAGGCCATCGAGATCCTCCGGGACGGTGATATTGTAGGCCTTGTTGAGCCGCCCGCCTTTGACCAACTCGCGCTTGCCACTTCCTAGGTCGAAGTTCCCGGGGACGAGTTGATTGCGCCAGCGATGGCTGTGACGATCGGCGAAGAAGAAGAACAGCCTGACGACCTTCACGCTCTTGCAATCGTCCAGCAGCTTATGCAGGCGGCGGGGGCTCAGTCCGGTCAGACCAGAAAAGAGAGCGTCCACCTGGTGAAAGCTCTCATGGTTTGGAAGCTCGTCGAGCAATTCGAGTGTTGCCCTCTCCGGTGTCGAGACCGTCATCGGCCAAACCGAATGCCCCCACGGTATCTGCTTGTAGCTATCAACAAGGTTGCTGGGTTTGATGTCAGGATGAGGTTCGAGCCGATGCTCCGCACTCGTAAGGCCGAAGGTGATCGGATCGTTACGGAATAGCCGCTCGCTATTGTGGGTCACAAACTCGGGACCGACCTGAAGCTGCTTCAGCCAGCTGGGTGGTTTGCCGCGACCATAAAGGTGGACCTCTCGCGTTTCGTGCGAGAGGTAGTGGGCGAAGCCTTGCAGCTCGAGCGCTGTGCGACCTCCAACGATGAATGGAACTCCGAGCAGGTTTTGAAGAGACAGGACGACCTGTTCCCATCTGAGATTGTCACCAGGCCGTCGGTATAACTTGCTGGCCGGCCGCTCAAGCCATCCCGCATTGACGTACTGATTACGGAGGGAGCGGGAATAGCCACGCCCTTCCAGCCATGATGAATCTACGAATAGCCCTTCTGGTATCTCGTGCAGAAGTCGGTTTAGCTTTGTGCCGGTTTGGACAGCCATGCTGTACAACTTAGCATATTTTCAAACCAAAATCCAGTTTGAATTATCTCCGGAATGTCCATCTCAACTGGACATTTTGACCTAACAACAAACCGCCATAAGAGGGCTGCTGAAGGGTTTCGGTGGAGCAGTTCATAACCAACGATCCAAGGAATAAGGCCCAGATCACGTCGCGCTTGGGTTGCGCAAAATCCGGTGGAAAAGCTAGGTTACCCAGAACGAATAAGGGGGAAATATGAGCAGTAAGTATCCGAGGGGTTCTGAGTGGAGAGAGTGGGATCTTCACATCCACACCCCGGCATCATTCTTCTGGATGGGCCAGAAGTTTACTGAGGATATGAACTCAGCTGCGAACACGGCCCTGGTCGATGAGATGATCGACGCAATGAACAAGGCCAAGCCGGCCGTGTTCGCAATCATGGACTACTGGGGCTTTGAGGGATGGTTCGCACTCAAGAACCGCCTCGCGCAACCGGGCGCGCCCAAGCTTACAAAAACAGTTTTCCCCGGAATTGAGCTGCGTGTTTGCTCGCCTAAAGGGCGCCTGAACGCCCACATGATATTTTCGGACAAAGCTCCCGACCAAGACCTTCGGGACTTCGTAGCCGCGATGCGGATCGAGTTGATCAACAAGCCACTATCGCCGGCTGCTCTCATGGAGTGCGCGCGCGATGCAAATCCCGACAAGCTCCAAAGGCACGGCTACAAAAAGGAGGATGTGGATCGCGACGATGCGATTGCATTGAAAGCTGGGTACCACATCGCCGAGCTAAAGCTCGAACCGTACAGGGAGGCGCTTGATCGCCTTCCGGACGAATTAGCTGTTGGCTTTATGGCTTTTGGGACAAATGACGGGCTGGGTGGCATCAACCCTATTGAACATTACGCTTACGCACAGAGCCTGTTTCGAGCCTCTACCATCTTCGAGGTCAGAGACGATCCGACATGGAAGGCCTTCGTCGGGACGCGGACGCCTGAAAATGAAAAGTTCTTCGACGCCTTTCAGGCCGCACTCGGTGGAGTGCCAAGACTGCCTGTATCAGGCAGCGACGCTCACTGCTTTGTAGGCGTCGAGGGAGACAATAATCGGCGGGGATACGGCGATTTTCCGTCCGGACGAAAAACTTGGATCAAAGCCGATCCGACATGGGAAGGACTGCTGCAAGCTATCAAAGAGCCGGAGAAAAGGTGCTTCATAGGTGACTCTCCTCCAAAGAGGGAGAAGGTCAAATCGGATCGCACCTTCTACATCGACAAGGTGGCGCTCAAGAAAGTGGACGGGAGTCCTTTGACGGATGTCTGGTTCGACGGCGTTGAGCTGCCATTGAACCCTGACCTGGTGGCCGTCATCGGGAACAAGGGTAGCGGGAAGAGTGCGCTCGCAGATGTCATCGCATTGCTAGGCAACTCAAAAGATTCGCACCATTTTTCCTTCCTTCGCATCGACCGTTTCAGAGGAAAATCAGGTGAGCCGGCCCGCCAGTTTAACGGCGCGCTGCACTGGCTTGCGGGAGCACCTAACGAAGGAAACTTGGCGGACAATCCGTCGAGCGAACGGGTCGAGCTGGTCAAATACATCCCGCAGGGACGCTTCGAAGCCCTGTGCAACGACCATGTGAGTGGAAAGTCCGATGGCTTCGAGCTGGAACTTCGGTCGGTCATCTTCGACCATCTCGGCGAGGCGAGACTGGGAGCTCTCAGCTTTGATCAGCTGACCGAAACTCAGGAGAAGGGCTTCAGGGCGAAACTGGCTGAGCACCGGAAAAATCTGGCTGAGCTGAACCGAACGATCACGTCAATCGAACGGAACCTGCACCCGAACATCAAGAACAATCTCGATGAACAGATAAGGCTCAAAAATCTTCAACGCGAAGAACTAGATGCCTCAAAACCTCAGGAGGTCGCAGAACCTACGGGGGAACTGAACGAAGAGCAGACGACGGCCGCCGCCCGCCTGGCGGAAATTTCCGTTGAACTAAACACAACCGCAGCGCTTGAGAAAGCCGCCAACGAACAGCAGGCGCTCGCGCGGACCAAGCTGCAAGCAGCCAAAAGCGTCCTCGATAGGATCGCCATTCTCGAGGGACAAATCGCACTCTTCGAGGCCGACGTCGCGGAGGATCTTGCTACGATCCGGATGCAACTCGCTGCCGTGTTGCAGGCCAAGATCGACAGAGCTCCTCTGGAAGCCGCTGTCACCGCGTTCGAGGGTGAAGTCAAAGATGGCTTGGGTAAGTCCGAGAAGGCCAAAGCTGAAAGGCAACGACTGGAGGTCGAGGCCGCTGCCCTACGTGAGAAACTCAACGAGCCTCAACGTTTGCGACAAGCTTACGTGGAGGCTCTGAAAACTTG
>PJTY01001110.1_pt1 | contig 10207 bp, 7 predicted proteins | sample 1512121 | NCBI WGS metagenome assembly PJTY01 (sample SAMN08177680, study PRJNA422409) | Soil metagenome, whole genome shotgun sequencing project. | isolation source: Soil enriched (2) on filter paper: alkali lignin treatment | place: USA: Madison | collected 2015-01-15 | reverse complement strand
CGGTCGCCGGACGGCGAACTCTACAATCCCGACTTCCAGCTTCTGGCCAGGTCGTTCGGCATCAAGTCGGCGCTGATCGAGGAGCCGGCCGATCTGGAGGCGGGCGTACGCGCCGCCATGGCCGAGCGCGGCCCCTTCCTGCTGGAAGTGCGCACGCGCGGGGACGTGCCGATGCCGCGCACGGGCTATTGGGACATCGCCGACTTCCTGGCGACCGGCAATGACTGACGCGCCGCCGCTCAAACCGGGTCTGCGTCAGCGGGACTATCAGCCGGACGCCGTCGGACCGCTCGACGGGGTGCGGGTGCTGGACCTGTCCAGACTGTTCGCCGGCAACGTCCTGACCCAGATCCTGGGCGACTTCGGCGCTGAGGTGATCAAGGTCGAGCCGCCCGCAGGGGACACCCTGCGCGGCTGGAAGACCGAAGGCGTCTCCACCCACTGGAAGATCTATGCCCGCAACAAGAAGAGCCTGGGCCTGGATCTGCGCAATCCGCGCGCCGGCGAGATCTTTCGCAAGCTGGTCCCCACCGCGCACATCCTGGTCGAGAGTTTCCGGCCGGGCGTGCTCGAGAAGATGGGCCTGAGCCCCGAGGTTCTGCACGCGCTCAATCCTCGCTTGGTGATCGTTCGCGTGTCCGGCTGGGGGCAAGGCGGACCCTACCGCAAGCGGCCGGGCTTCGGCACGGTGATCGAGGGCATGTCCGGGTTCGCCGCCATCAACGGCTTCGAGGACCGCGAGCCGGTCCTGCCGCCCATGTATCTGGCGGACGGCGTGGCGGGGACCTATGGCGCCTCGGCCGCCTTGCTGGCCCTGCGCGAGGCGGAACGTCCCGACGGCAAGGGGCAGGTGATCGACCTGCCGCTCTATGATCCCCTGTTCGCCCTTCTGGGGCCGCAGGCGGCCAATTATCGCCTCAGCGGCAAGACGCGTCGCCGCGAAGGCAGCCGGTCCAGCAACTCGGCGCCGCGCAACGTCTATCGCTGTCGCGACGGCAAATACGTGAGCCTGTCGGGGTCGACCCAGACCATGGCCATGCGGATTCTCCAGGCGATCGGTCGCGCGGATCTGGCGGCTGATCCCCGGTTCGCCGCCAACGCCGATCGGCTGAAGCACGTGGAAGAACTGGACGCCGCGATCGGCGACTTCATCGGTCGACACGACCAGGCGGCCCTGGTCGCCCTGATGGAGGAGGCCGAGGTCACCGTCGGTCCGATCTACGACGTCTCGCAGATCATGGAAGATCCGCACGTCGTGGAGCGTGAAATCCTGGCCGATTATCCGGATGCGGAGATCGAGCATCTGCCGATGCATCACGTGGTGCCGCGCCTGTCGGGCACGCCTGGCTCGATCCGCCTGCCGGCGCCGGTCCTGGGCCAGCATTCGCGCGATATCCTGCAGCAACTCGGCTTCGACGAGGCGGAGGCCGCCCGTCTGATCTCCGAAGGCGTGGTCATCGATGCGGCCCTGCCTCTGACGGAGGATGCGGCATGACGCCCGTCTGGCGGTCCCTCCTCTATGTGCCGGCGCATCAGGAGAAGCATGTCGGCTCCGCGCGGGTGCGTGAGGCGGACGCCGTCATCCTGGACCTTGAAGACGCCGTGCCGCCGGAATTGAAAGCGACGGCTCGGGCGGCCCTGGGCGCAGCGATCAAGGCCGTCGGCCGTTGGGGCGCGGACGTTCTGGTGCGCGTCAACGCCGAGGCGGGGCTGATCGAGGAGGATGTCCGCGCGGCCGTGCGGCCCGGCGTCTGCGCCCTGGTGCTGCCGAAGGTGGAGAGCGGGGACGAAATCCGCCGCATCGACCGCCTGGTCCAGGCTGCGGAAACCGAAGCTGGCGTGGCGCACGGCGCGACCCGTCTGCTGGTGCTGGTTGAAACGGCGAAGGGGCTTCTGGCCTTGCCGTCCATTCTCGAGGCCAGCGCGCGGATCATCGCGGTCAACCTGGGCAATGAGGATTTTGCGCGCGACCTGGGCGTGGAGCCGAGCGAGGAGACCTTGCGCCTGCCTCGTCAGCAGATGGTGATCGCGGCGGCGGCCAACGGGGTCGCGCCCCTGGGTCTGGTCGGCCAGGCGACGCGCTTCGACGACCTGGACGGCTATCGCGAGGTGGCGGTCCGCTCGCGCCGGCTGGGCCATGTGGGGGCGGCCTGCATCCACCCGTCGCAGATCGCGGTGCTGAACGCGGTCTTCGCACCGAGCGAGGCGGAGGTCAGCGAGGCGCTGGCCATCGTCGACGCGGCGCGGATGGCCGGCGTCGGCGCCTTCGCGCTCAACGGACGCATGATTGACAAACCGATCCTGAGCCGGGCGCAGGCCCTGCTCGAAAGGAGGCGAATGATCGAACGCAAGATCGAAGATCGAGGGAACAACTAAGGGAAAGCAAAGGCCTGCGCAGAAAGAACAGCAGGCTTGCGGGGAGGATGACAGTGTCGATTGAAGGAATGAGCCAGGCTCCTGTAAGGAGCCGGGGACGGCGCGTGCGCGCCATTTTGATGGGAACGACGGCGGCCGGCGTCGTGCTGACGGGCCATGCGGCCTGGGCTCAGCAGGCTGCCGCGCCGGCGCCCGAGGCGGTCGAGGTCGAGGCGATCGTCGTCACCGGCACGGCCATTCGCGGGGTCGCTCCCGTGGGGTCGGCCACGGTCGGCATGACGCGTGAGGATCTGGTCCAGGCGCCGGCCAAGGACGCCAGCGCCCTGGTGGCCAGCCTGCCCCAGGCCTCCAGTCAGGGCACGACCCTGGCGTCGTCGGGCGGCCGGGCGGCGGGCGTCAACCTGCGCGGTCTGGGCAACAACGCCACCCTGGTGCTGTTCGACAGCCGCCGGGTGGTGCCGCAAGGCGGCAACGCCCAGGTCTCGGACCCGAACCTCATTCCCTTCTCCGCCATCGAGCGGGTCGAGGTCGTCACGGACGGCGCGTCGGCCATCTACGGCTCGGATGCGGTGGCGGGCGTGGTCAACTACATCACGCGCCGCAACTACGACGGCGCTGAGATCACCGGCCGCTGGGTCAACTCCCTGTACGATCAGTACGTCATCGACGGCGTGATCGGTCGCACCTGGGAAGGCGGCGGGGTCATGTTCGCCGGGTCTTGGGACAAGAACGACAGCGTTCCGCGCAGCACGCGCGATTACATGAGGCAGGATCTGCGTCCCTTCGGCGGCAATGACAATCGTCTGGTCGGCACGACCGTCTATCCGGGGGCGCCTGGGGCGCTGATCATCGGCAACACGGTCTACGGCCTGCCGCAGACCAACGGCGCCATCCCCAACGCCGCCGACGTGCTGGCGCTGCAGGGAACGCCCGAGCTCTATGACTCCTCGTATCTCTACGACTTCTACACGGCGCGCGAACGCCATGCGGCCATGTTCAAGCTGCGCCAGGAAGTCGCTCCGGGCTTCGAGTTGGGCTATACCGGCATCTATAACCTGCGTGAGAACTCGTCCCGAGCGGGCGACGGTTTCGAGCGCGTCTCGATCCGGCTGACGCCCGACAGCCCCTACTATATTCCGGGCATGCCGAACCCGACGGCGAACCAGACGCTGGTCTACAACTTCTCGCTCAATAACCCGGACGTCTCGCGCAGCCAGGACAACCGCGAGGAGACGATCAACCACTCGATCGACATGACCCTGGACCTGCCCAGGGACTATCGGTTCTCGGGGCTGCTGACCTACGGGAAGACGGATTCGTGCAACGTCTGCCAGCCGCAGGTGAACACGACGGTCGGCAACGTCATCGCCAGCAACGCCTCCTGGGGCTTCAATCCCTATCTCCTGGGATCACAGCCGGGCGCCGACGCCCTCGTCGGGGGCTTCATCCAGCAGTACGACACGGTTCTGTTCGACGCCGTGGCCAAGATCGACGGCCCGCTGTTCAGCTTGCCCGCCGGCGAGGTCCGTCTGGCGGCGGGCACCGAGTTCTCCCGCCACAAGCTGTATCTGAAGGCGCAGAACACGCTCAATCTGGCCGGCGACTATCAGACTTCGCGCTTCACCAAGAGCATGCGCGAGGTGAAATCCGCCTTCGCCGAGGTCTTCGTGCCGATCGTGTCGGAGGCGCAGGGCGTGCCGCTGATGCAGTCGCTCGATCTGAGCGCGGCCATTCGTTACGACAGCTATTCGGATGCGGGCGACACCACCAATCCGAAGATCGGTTTGACCTGGCGTCCGAACGAGGAGTTCCTGGTTCGCGCCAGCTGGGGCACCTCCTTCCGCGCTCCGACGCTGATCGAGGCCAACCCGGCGACGGTCGGCCAGACCAACCGCGTCTATGTCAGCAACGGCCTGAACGATCCGAACATCCCGGTGACCAATCCGGCCTCGGGCCAGAGCGCGGTCCTGTCGCGTACCGGCAACACCGCCGGCCTGCGGCCGGAGTCGGCGACCATCTGGTCTCTGGGCGGCGAATATCGCCCGAACTACCTGCCGGACCTGAAGCTCAGCCTGACCTATTACAACGTCAACTATGAGGATCGGATCGAGAACCTTCCGAACCAGACCCTGATCCTGTCGAGCCCGGAAAACCTGGCGCTCTACAAGGATTTCTTCATCGCTGCGCCTCAACCGACCAGCTGCGTCAACGGCGACTATTCGACCTACAACCCCGCCTATCGGCCGTGGTTGACGGACCCGAACGCCGTCTACTCGCCGTCGACCATCAACGACTGCTCCATGGTCGGCATCATCACCGGCGGCCGGCTGAACCTGGGCCAGGTCAAGCAGAGCGGCCTGGATTTCGGGGTCAACTATCTGCACGAGACTTCGATCGGCGACTTCGCCTTCAACGCCAGCGTCTCCAAGGTGCTGAACCTGGAGAAGAGCGTGGTGGCGGGCGGTCCGCTGTTCGACGCCCTCGACACCTATGGCTTCCAGGTGTCCGAGCGGGGGCGCTTCAACGTCAACTACCGGCGCGACGGCCTCACCGCCAATGTGACGGCCAACTATGTCGGCTCCTATCTGAACAACGCCACCATCACCGTCGGCGGGGTCAAGCTGCCGGACACGAAGATTCCGGCCTGGACGACCTGGGACGCCGGCCTGGCCTATGACTTCGACGACGGCGGGGTTCTGGACGGCGTCCGCGTGGCGGTGAATGTGCAGAACTTCACCGACGAGCAGCCGCCCATCGTGCTCAGCGGCACGACGGCGGTGGATCTGGGCAATCACAACCCGTTCGGACGGGTCTGGTCGGTGGAGCTGACCAAACGGTTCTGACACCGGTCGGAAGCGGCGGGGTTTCGACCCTCGCCGCTTCCGATGCTTTCGCAGGGAGGAGCGGATGAGCAAGTTGAAGACGTGGCTGGCGGTGCTGGCGGGGGCGATCAGCCTGATGCTGGGGGCCGGGACCGTCTGCGCCCAGGCGCCGGCGCCGGGACAGGCCATGCCGGACCCCTATGCGGGCAAGAAGAAGCTGCTGGTCATCGCCGACGTGCAGACGGGCTTCCATCACGACTCGATCAATCACGCCATGGCCGTGATCGAACGGCTCGGACGCGAGAGCGGCGACTATGTGGCCTTCCTGCGCACCGATTCCCAGTTGATCACCCGCACGCCGATCCTCGGCACGGGCAGCCGCTACGAAGGGCGGCCGATCAATGCGCGCAACCTCGACTATTTCGACGCCGTCTTCATGCTCAGCAGCGGCGCCGGAACGCTGTCGGACCAGCAGAAGGCCGACCTGCTCGCCTTCGTGAAGGAGGACGGCAAGGGCTTCATCGGCGGCCACGCGGCCACCATCGCCTTCTACGACTGGCCTGAATACGGCGAGATGATCGGCGGCTTCATGGCCGGCGAGTATCGAGTGGAGCCGACGGGGGTGATCGTCGCCGATCCGGACTTCCCAGGCGCAGCCGCCTTGCCGGACACCATCACCGATCAGTTTCCCTATCTCGGCGCCCCCTATGTGAAGGGCGGCGTCCACACCATCCTGAGGCTGGATCCCTCGCGCCTGACGCCGGAACAGCTGGCGCGTCGTCCGGACGGCGACTTCCCGGTCGCCTGGGCCAAGACCTATGGCCGGGGCCGCGTCTTCGTCAGCTCCCTCGGCCACGTTGAGGCGATCTGGGACGATCCTGTCCTCAGCAACTTCCAGCTCGAAGGCATCAAATGGGCGCTCGGCCTGACCGACGCCGACGTCACGCTCGATCCCGCACAATGAACAAGCAAGAGGAACGCCCCATGACCAAGAGCGCTCTCAAAGGCGTCGGCGCCAGCCTGGCGCTGATCCTCATGGCCGCATCTCCGGCCCTGGCCCAATCCGGAGCCCAATCCGGAGGACAAACGCCCGACGACGGAACGACCTGGCGCAGCTACGGCCAGAATCCCGGCGCGACCAACTTCTCGCCCCTGACGCAGATCACGCCGGAGAATGTCGGCGGCCTTCAGCGAGCCTGGACGTTCCGCTACGGCGGCGGAACCGACGACGAGGGCGATCGTGGTCTGGATTACCGCTGGGAGGTGACGCCCCTGGTGATCGACGGGGTCATGTATGTCTCGACGCCGACCAATCCGAACATTCCCGAGCTGAAGTCCACCATCACCGCCCTGGAGCCGGAGACCGGCAAGGTGCTGTGGAAGTGGGAGTCGGAGCGCAACATCCACGGTCGCGGCATCGCCTGGTGGCCGGGCGACGCGACCCACGGCCCACGCATCATCTTCGCGACGGACAAGGGTTATCTGGCGGCGCTGGACGTGCGTACGCGCCAGTTGGCGGCGGATTTCGGCCAGGGCGGACAGGTCGACGCCTATGTCGGCGTGGTGTCGGACGTGGTGGGCGAAAGCCGTCGCGACACCTTCACCATTCCCAACCCGGTCGCCCTCTACGACAACCTGATCATCACCGGCTCGCGTCCCGGCGAAATGGGCCCTCCCGGTCCGCGTGGCGACGTGCGCGCCTGGGACGTGCGGACGGGCGAACTGGTCTGGGCCTTCCACACCGTGCCCCAGCCTGGCGAGGCCAACCATGAAGGCTATGTCGGCGACGAGTGGAAGGACCGCAGCGGCGCCAACGTCTGGTCCACCATCACCATCGACGAGGAGAACGGCATCGTCTTCGCGCCGGTGGGCGACCTGAACGGCCGCGCCACGGGATCCGAACTGTACGCCAACAGCCTGCTGGCGCTGGACGCCCGCACCGGCGCGCTGAAATGGCACCATCAGGTCACGCACAAGGACCTGTGGGACTGGGACATGCCCACCCCGCCGATCCTGGTGAATTTCCGCGAGGGCGACCACACCGTTCCGGCCGTGGCCCTGACCGGCAAGCAGAGCCTTCTGTTCGTCTACGACCGCCTGACCGGGCGGCCCCTGCACGAGATCGAGGAGCGGCCCACGCCGCGCAGCGACGACCCCAAGGACGAGGCCTGGCCCACGCAACCCTTCCCGGTTCGCCCCGGTCCGCTGGCGCGGGTCACGATGACGCGGGATGAAATCCCCAACATCACGCCGGAACAGCACGCCTACTGCACCGCCTTCTGGGATGAGAACAACATCCAGGTGACCGGCCTCTACGGGCGGCCGCTGATGACGCGCGGCACGCTCAGCTTCCCCTCGACCCTGGGCGGACCGAACTGGGGCGGGCCGTCCTACAATCCGAACTCGGACGTTTTCATCGTCAATGTTCAGAACATGGCGCAATTCCGCCCGGCTGGGCCGGTGACCCCGATCTTCGGCGGTCCGCGCCCTTCGCGTCGCCGCGTCGCCGCCGAGCCGGGCGCGCCGATCACCCAGTCCGGCTTCGCCTACCGCATCGACGCCGACACCATGCTGCCCTGCACCCCCACGCCGTGGGGCGAACTGGTGGCGGTCGACATCAGCAAGGGCGAGATCCTGTGGCGCGCGCCCTTGGGAACCATTCCCGGCCTGAAGACCGATGTGGCCACCGGAGCGCGCAACCTGGGCGGCAACATCCAGACGGCGGGCGGCCTGGTCTTCATCGGGGCTGCCAACGACCGCACCTTCCGCGCCTATGACGCCCGTACCGGCGAAGAGAAGTGGTCGGTCGAACTGGACGCCAGCGCCCACACCACGCCGATCACCTTCATGGGCAAGGACGGCAAGCAGTATGTGGTCGTCACCGGCGCCGGCGGCACCGCCGTGGCCGCGCGACGGATGTCCGACACCCTGAACGCCTTCGTCCTCCCCTAGCGCCTGACGCCCCGCGAGGAAGACCTCGCGGGGCGTGTTTTTCGCCCGGCGTCGTCGGGCCGTCTCTAGTCAGTGGATTCAGCCAATGGACGCAGCCCTGTCCGTCCCGCCGAAAAAGAGGACCCGCGCGCGCTATGTCGTGCTGGCCCTGATCGCCGTCGGGACGATGATCAACTATCTGGACCGTTCGCTCCTGGCGGTCGCGGCGCCCAGCATGTCGCAGGATCTGGCGCTCGGCGCGGCGACCATGGGCGTGCTGTTCTCGGCCTTCTCCTGGAGCTACGCTTTGGCGCAGATTCCGGGCGGGATGTTCCTGGATCGCTTCGGCGTCCGGCTGACCTACGCCCTGTCGGTCGGGGTCTGGTCGGTGTTCACCGCGCTGCAGGGCGCGGCGACGGGACTGATCTCGCTCATCGTCTATCGCCTGGGCCTTGGCGCGGCCGAGGCGCCGTGTTTCCCCGCCAACAGTCGCATCCTGGTGTCCTGGTTCCCGCAGCAGGAGCGGGCCCGCGCCAACAGCGTCTATTCCGTGGGCATGTATTTCGGCATCGCCTTTCTCAGCCCGGTCCTGTTCTGGGTGACGGGGGCCTTCGGCTGGCGCGCCCTGTTCATCATCGCCGGCGTCATCGGCGTGCTGTTCGCGCTGCTGTGGTGGCAGGTCTATCGTGATCCCGAGCACAGCCGCATGGTCAACCAGGCCGAGCTGGATCACATCGCGGCGGGCGGCGGCGGCCTGGCGTCGACGGCGGGCAAGACGTCTTTCTCGTGGAAGCAGATCGGCTGGCTGCTCGGCAAGCGTCAGATCCTGGGCGCCTCCATCGGCCAGTTCGCCACCAACGCCACCCTCGTTTTCTTCCTGACCTGGTTCCCCACCTATCTGGTGGCTGAACGCAACATGCCCTGGCTCAAGGTCGGCTGGATGGCGGTGCTGCCCTTCATCGCCGCCTCGGTCGGCGTGCTGATCGGCGGCCAGCTTTCGGACGCCCTGGTCAAGCGCAGCGGCTCGGCCACCTTCGGACGCAAACTGCCGATCGTCGGGGGGCTGCTGCTGTCTTCGACGATCATCTCGGCGGCTTTCCTCAAGTCCGACGTTCTGGTGATCGCCGTCATGTCCGTGGCCTTCTTCGGCCAGGGCATGTCGAACCTGGGCTGGACCCTGATTTCGGACGTGGCGCCCAAGAGCCTGATCGGCCTGACCGCCGGGGTCTTCAACTTCTGCACCAATCTGGCGGGCATCGTCACGCCGATGATGATCGGCTTCATCGTCGCCGCGACCGGGTCGTTCTTCGGCGGTCTGGCCTTCATCGGCGTGCTCGCCCTGATCGGGGCCCTTTCCTACACCTTCCTGGTCGGCCGAGTGGAACGCATCGCCGAGCCCGCCGCAGAGGAGTTCAAGTGATGCGGTCGATGTTCCCGATTTCGCCTACCGTCTGCGTCTCGGCCGGCGCTCTGGTTGCGGCCCTGGGTCTGGCGGCGTGCCAACCCTCTCACCCGGCCCGGCCGGAAGCGGCGTCGGAACCGTCGCCCGCCCCGATCGCTGAGGAGCCCGCAGCAGAGCAACTCGAAGTCGCGCCCGCGCCGACCGAGGTCGGGCCGGAGGCTCCGGCGCAAGCCGCGCCGCCTGTCGCTGCGCACAGGACGCCGTCGGAGGAGGCGGCTGCGCGCCCGTCCGTGGCCCCCTCCGCGCCCGCCCCCGCCGTGAAGGTGAATGTTCCGGCGCAACAGACGCCGCCTCCTCCGCCCGCCGCGAAGCCGGCGGTCCAACCAGGCGTCCTGCCCGCCGGGGCGGGGCGCAATGTGGCCCAGCGCCTGTGCGGAACCTGCCACTCCCTCGTCCTGGTGACCGCCACAGGCCACACCGAAGCGGAGTGGGATTCCATCGTCGCCCGTATGGAGGCCAATGGAATGCAGGCCTCGGCGGACGACATCGACACGGTGATCGGCTATCTCGGCAAGGCCTTGCCGCCCAGGTAGCCGTGCAGGTCGTGAGTTGAGGGGGATTTCAGGTGATTGAGTCTCAGCCGGTTGTCGTTGACGAGGTTGTGGTGACGGCGGCG
>PJTY01001105.1_pt1 | contig 10241 bp, 8 predicted proteins | sample 1512121 | NCBI WGS metagenome assembly PJTY01 (sample SAMN08177680, study PRJNA422409) | Soil metagenome, whole genome shotgun sequencing project. | isolation source: Soil enriched (2) on filter paper: alkali lignin treatment | place: USA: Madison | collected 2015-01-15 | reverse complement strand
GCGGCCGACCCGCATCCGGAAATCCTGTTCGACACGGCAGTCGACGATCGCTGGACCGCGACCTGGCGGGCCGAAGGGATCGATCCGGCGCTGCTGTCGAGCCAGACCGGCAGCGCCTGAAGGGGGCAAGGTTCAGGTAGAGGGCGGCGTATCGGCTGCGCGCAGGGCGGCAAGGTCCTGCGGGCGATCGATGTCGAGATGGATCGCCGGATCTTCGGTCTCGACGAAGACCACATCCCCGCGTCCGCGCAGCAGAGGTCCTGCGCCCTCGTCGCCGGAGAGTCGGGCTATCTCGGGATAGAGGCGCGAGGAGAGCAGCACCGGGTGTCCCAGCCTGCCGTCTCGGCGGGGCAGGGCGGCGCTGTTGTCCCCGATCTTGGCGGCGAGGCGTGCGGCCATGTCATGGGGCACGCGGGGCATGTCGCCGAGGAACACGAAGACGCCGTTCGTATCGAGCAGGGCCGCGATTCCGGTCTTGAGCGATTCCGACAGGGCGTCGCTGGTAATGCGCAGTACCTCCACCGGCGGGGTTTCCGGCCATAGTCCGCAGTCGAGCCCTGGCCGCGCCACCACGAGCACGCGCGACACCGGCGCGGCGCGGGCGGCACGGACGGCGTGGAACAGCAGCGGCTCGCCGGCCAGCGGGGCCGAGAGCTTGTCGTCGCCGAACCGCCGCGAGGCTCCCGCCGCGAGCACGAGGGCGGCGAAAGTCACGTCCGTTCGCACGCCGGGTTCAGCGCCTGCATGATCTCGGCGATGATGCCCGTGGCCACTTCCCACGGCGACTTGCCCAGCCCCGCCACGCCCGGCGAGAGATGGAGCCGGGCCAGTTCCTCCGGCGTCGCTCCGGCATTTTCGAGCGCACTGCGCCGCGCTGCCGCGCGCGATTTCGCGCCGATCATGCCGACATAGCCGGCCCCTCCGCGTAGCGCGGCGAGGCAGCCGCCGAGATCGTGGTGGTCCTCGTGCGTGGCACCGAGATAGGCCGTCCAGCGGTCCACCCCCAGCTCTGCCAGCGCCGTCGCCGGATCGCTGCGCAAGTAGCGGGAGACGGGGAAGGGGGGCGGTTCCGCCGGGCCGCCGGGGCGCAGCAGGATCGTCTCGAACTGCGAGAGGGCGGCAAGCCGGGCTGCTGCCAAGGCCCCCGGATCGCCGCCGGAAACGATCAGGCGGCGGGGCGGGTCGTAGCGGCGGGCGAGCGAGAACGGCGCTTCGGAGAAGTCGAGCAGGGACCCTTCTTCGGCGGTTACGTGCCGTGCGGCGCCGTCGCTGTGCCAGCGGCAGGCGCGGCGGGCCGCGCCGTGGCGCAACAGCTCGGCCGCCGCCGCATCGTCCGCGGGGATGCGCTCGACGAGCACATGCAGGGCGCCGCCGCAGCGCAGGCGGATGTCGATCCACGGACTGCCGTTGCCGTAGTGGAGGCGGCGTGGGCGACCGTCGGCGAGAACCTGCATCGCATGGCCGGCCACATCGCCTTCGATGCAGTCTCCGGAGAAATAGCCGCTGGCACCGATATCGGCGCTGTCTTCGGGCGCGACGAACAGCATTTGCGCGCCGGGGCCGCGCGGCGCGCTGCCTTCGACCCGGTAGAGCGTAGCGAGCGCGGCGGGAAGTCCGGCGTCTCGCGCCCGTGTCAGGGGTTGTCGAATGTCGTCGATCCAGCCGAACAGCGGCCAGTCGGCGTTTTCCAGTCCGCTCATTCGCGATGGCGAGCCGGATCGCGGACTTCCGCGCCGTCGCCCACCAGCGGGGCGATGACCAGGCGATGGAGGATGCGCGCGGTGTCCTGGGCGCTCTGGTCATGTCCGTTGGCCAGCCACCAGCCGAGAATGTCGATCGTGGCGCCGGTGCCGTGCACCACGCCGAGATCCCGGGGCAGCCACTCGGCCGGATCGGCAAGGCTCTCGATCAGGCCGCGCGCCTGCCGGATGAACTCTTCCCGCACGATCGCCGTGGCACCGCCTGCCAGCAGGGCCGACCAGAGCGTCCGGTGCCCGCCGACATAAGTGCACAGCGCCAGTGTGGATTCGTAGCTGTCGGCAGCATGGAGGATGGGAATGGTCAGGGCCAGCAGCCCGGCAATCTCTTCCGAGGCGACGTCGCCCAGCAGCGCTTCCTTCGTCGGGTAATGGCGGAAGAACGTGGCATAGCCGGTGCCCGCCCGCGCCGAGATCTCGCGAATGGTGATCTGGTCGAAGGTCTTTTCCTCAAGCAGGGACAGCATGGCGGCGTTCAGCGCCATGCGGGAACGTACCTGCCGTGCGTCGGTAGGCGCATCCTTCCTGAATCCGGCGAGATTTCCGTGCATGGCCGATCCGTAACACCCCGGCGAAAGGGTGTCTAACGCGGCACTACCACCGATCGTTGCATGTAGTGATGAACGGGATTCAGTATTCCCCGATGCGGTCGGCGAACAGCAGGCGCCCGCCCGAGAGGTGCCAGAGCGCTTCGTTGAAGTCGGTATTGCTCATCGCGAAGCAGCCTTCGCTGCGGCCGAGCTTGCCCCACTTCTGGATCATCGCCGCATCGACGTACCAGGCCGGATGCATCACGATGGCCCGTTCGAGCGCCATCGAATTGTCGTTGTCCAGCCCCTTGAGGCGGATCGAGGTGCCGTACTTGCCCGAGTACCACTCGCAAGTGAGGAAGGCCCCGCGCGAGGTGGCTTCCGATCCCGGCAGGTTGGAAAAGCTCTGCAGCCAACCGCTGTGCGCCGGGTCCGAGCCGCGCCCGTGGGCGAGCAGGAACGAGCGCACCGTGCCCGCCTCGATATTGGCGAAGTGCAGGCGCGGTTTCCACGAAGGCTGCGCGAAATCGGCGATCCCGACGAGGTCGGTGCGCCAGATCTGCGTGCCGACACGGTGTACCTGCTTCGCGGCAACGTCGAGGATGCGGCGCTGATAAGGGGTGAGGGCGCTTGGCACGGCATCGAGCGTGCCCATGTTTGCACCGAGAGAGGGCAGCCCGGCAGGACCGATCTGTCCCGTCGTTGTTCCTGCCATGTTTTCTGCTGCCAGCACACGCGACGGCAATGCCAGGCTTGCGCCTGCCGCCAGTCCGCCCATGAGGACAGCACGTCGACCCAACGTCTGTTCCATACCGGTAAGTTAACCTAAACGCGGAAGACTTTCCAGTCTCATCGACGTCCGGTTCCCGTTCGGAAGGCAGGCTGCCGCAAGGGTTAACCGGTTTGCCGATCCGTGCGGCGCGGCGCCGATTCGCGGGTTTGGCCCGGCGGAGGCAAAGCGCTTCCGCCGGGGAAGTGAAATCGTCAGGCCGCGACTTCCTGCGGCTTGCGGGCATGCTGGCGGATCCAGTCCTCCAGCACCGGAGCGATGCGGGTGCGCCACTTGCTGCCGTTGAAGATGCCGTAATGGCCGACGTTTTCGGCGAGCAGGTACTTCTTGCTGCTGTCCGGCAGATGGGTCGCCAGCTTGAGCGCGGCCTTGGTCTGGCCGATGCCGGAAATGTCGTCGCGCTCCCCTTCGACGGCGAGCAGTGCGGTGTCGAGGATCGCGGACGGATCGATGCGCTCGCCCCGGTGGACGAATTCGCCCTTCGGCAGCGAGTGCTTCTGGAAGACGTGCTCGATGGTCTGGAGGTAGTAGTCGGCGGTCATGTCGCAGACCGCGCGGTACTCGTCATAGAAGGCCTTGGTGGCCGCCGCGCCTTCGCCGTCGCCGGTGACGAGGTGCTTGAACATGCCGTAATGGCTCATCATGTGGTTGCCGAGGTTCATCGCCATGAAGCCCGCAAGCTGGAGGAAGCCCGGATAGACCTCGCGTCCGGCGCCCGGATAGGTGAGCGGAACGGTGGCGATGACGTTGTTCTCGAACCACGAGAGCGGCTGCTGCATGGCGACGTCGTTGACGCTGGTGGGGGCCTCGCGGGTGTCGACCGGGCCGCCCATCATGGTCAGCGTTGCCGGGCGGCAGGGATGCTGCTTCTTGCCCATGATCGCCGCGGCGGCGAAGGCCGGGACCGAGGGCTGGCAGACGGCGAGCATGTGCGCGCCGGGACCGATGTGTTCGAGGAAGCTGATCAGGTAGTCGATATAGTCGTCGAGATCGAAGCGACCGGCGTCCAGCGGCACCAACTTCGCGTCCGCCCAGTCGGTGATGTAGACTTCGCAGCTTTCCAGCATGCGGGCGACGGTGCCGCGCAGCAGGGTGGCGAAGTGGCCGCTCATCGGAGCCACGACCAGCAGTTTCGGCGCGTCCTTGGCAAGGCCCGGATGGCTGAAGCGGATCAGGTCGCCGAAGGGGCGGCGCAGCACGATCGACTCGGTGATGTCGTAGGTCTTGCCGCCGGTGGTGACGGTTTCGATGTCGAAGGCGGGCTTGCCGCGGGGCGCGGCGGCATGGGCGAAGACGTCGAGCGCCGAGGCCATGACCGGGCCGAAGCCGAAATAGCCCATGGGAAGGGCGGGATTGCTGAGAAGTTCGGAACTCACCGAAGCCCAGGCGGCGGCGCCGCTCAGCATGGTGCGCTGCAATTCATAGGCGTTGTAAAGCAAGATGCGTCTCCCGAACGGCAATGCGACCGCGCCGTCCTGCAAGGTATAAAGGCCATTTGGGACCGAATCGTTGCCGGCGCAATGCGGTAAACCCGATTGCATCAATCGGTCAGCACGGTCTTTTGCCGAAGACCTTGATCGTAAAGGGGCTTTTCATATGTCTTTTCCTTGGAGCAGGGACAGGATAAGGCCGCGCCCATGGATGCCAATGCGGGGCAGGACGGGCTGCCTGAGAACGAGAACGCCACTAGCTTCCACAGTGGCACCGAAGCCCAGGATCCTCGTCGCAGGAACCTGGGTGCGCTGGCCATGGTCTGGCGCGAACTGTTCAAGTATCCCGGCCGCATGGCCATCGCCGGTCTGGCCCTGCTGACCACGGCGACTTCGACTCTCGCGATTCCCTACGGTTTCCGCCAGATCGTCGACCAGGGCTTTGCCCAGGGCGCCGATCCCTCGGCGATCCGCTGGTGGTTCGCGATGCTGCTTGGCGTCGTCACCGTGCTTTCGGTGGCGACGGCGATCCGCTTCTACAGCGTGTCGTGGCTGGGCGAGCGCGTCGTGGCCGACGTGCGCCTGCGCGTGCAGCGCCACCTGCTGACGCTTTCGCCCAGTTTCTTCGAGGAAAACAGCCCCAAGGAAATCGCCTCGCGCATGACGGCGGACACCGCCATCATCGAGACGGTGGTGGGCACCACGGTTTCCGTCGCGCTGCGCAATGCGATCATGGCAGTGGGCGGGGTGGCCTATCTCTTCGTCCTGGCGCCGACGCTGACTTTGGGGCTTGTCGTCGCGATTCCGGTGGTGATCCTGCCGATCGCCGCCTTCGGCCGCCGCTTGCGCGCCGTCGCCCGCCAGAGCCAGGACCGCGTGGCCGATATCGGCGCCACGACCAGCGAGGTCTTCGGCGCCTTGCGCGTGGTCCAGGCCTTCAATCAGGAAGGGCGCGAACTGGAGCGCTTCTCCGGCGCGGTGGAGCGTACCTTCGAGACCGGCCGGCATCGCATCGCCCTGCGCGCGGTGATGACGGCGGTGATCATGTTCCTGATCTTCGCCTCGATCACCGTGATCATGTGGCGCGGTGCGATCGGGGTGGCCGAAGGGTCGATCACCGGGGGCACGATCGCGGCTTTCGTGGTGACGGCGGGTATCGTCGCGGGCGCCTTCGGCTCGCTCACCGAAGTCTATGGCGACCTTGTGCGCGGTGCAGGGGCGGCCAGCCGCCTCGCCGAACTGCTGAGCGAGCACCCGACGATCACCGCTCCGGCGCGCCCGCTCACCCTGCCTTCGCCGGGGCGCGGCAAGCTCGCCTTCGAGCGCGTGACCTTCCGCTATCCCTCTCGCCCCGAACTGGCGGCGCTCCACGATTTCAGCCTCTCGATCGAGCCGGGCGAGACGGTGGCGATCGTCGGGCCTTCGGGTGCGGGCAAGTCCACGCTGTTCCAGTTGGCCGAGCGATTCTACGATCCCCAGAGCGGCGCCATCAAGATCGACGGCGTGCCGCTGACCTCGGCCGATCCCTCCGAGATCCGCCGCCGCATCGCGCTCGTGCCGCAGGAAGGCGTGCTCTTCGCCGCTTCCGCGCGCGACAACTTGCGCTACGGCAACCAGGAGGCGGACGACGCGGCGATCTGGCAGGCGGCCCGCGCCGCCAATGCCGAACGTTTCCTGCGCGAACTGCCGCAAGGTCTCGATACTTTCCTGGGCGAGGACGGCGCGCGACTGTCCGGCGGCCAGCGCCAGCGCCTCGCCATCGCCCGCGCCCTGCTGCGGGACGCGCCGATCCTGCTGCTCGACGAGGCGACCAGCGCGCTCGATGCCGAGAGCGAGCGGCTGGTGCAGGACGCACTGGAACACCTGATGGAAAATCGCACGACCCTGGTGATCGCGCACCGCCTCGCCACCGTGCGCAAGGCGGACCGGATCGTGGTGATGGACGGCGGGCGCATCGTCGAGCAGGGCACGCATGAAAACCTGAGCCAGGCGGGCGGGCTTTACGCAAGGCTGGCTTCGCTCCAGTTCGATGCCGACGCTGTCGCCGCCTTCGCTCGTTCGACGAACGCCTGATCCGCGACGACGAACGACATTTCAGGGCTGGCGTTGCCGAATATGGCAATTATGTTGCGCTGCTATCGACGGGCCGTTCCGGTTCGTCGCCGGACCGTTCGTGTCATGCAATTCAGAAAGGTGGGACCATGACCCGCATTCTCGGCCGGGTGCTCGCTTCGACGGCGCTCGCTACCGCTCTCAGCTTTTCCGCCGTACCGGCTTTGGCCGATGCTCCTGCCGCTTCGGATCCGATGCAGATCGATCCGGCGAAGATGGACTGGGGCAAGTCCGGCATCCAGACCCAGTGGCAGGACACGGCCGCCAAGCCCGGCGTGGACTTCGACAAGTTCGTGAACGGCAAGTGGGAAGCCGCCGTCGTGCTTCCGGCAGACCGCACCAACTGGGGCTCGTTCACCGCGCTGCGCGACCTTTCGGAACAGCGCGTCCATGCCATCATGAATGACCTGATCGCCTCGAAGCCCGCCGCCGGCACCGATGCCGCCCGCGTCGAGGCGGCCTATGCGGCCTTCATGGACGTCGATGCCATCAACAAGGCCGGTCTCGCCCCCGCGCAGCCCTATCTCGAGCGCATCTTCGCGGCCAAGACCCCCGACGACCTGATGAAGATCTTCGCATCGCCGGGCTTCGCCTCGCCGATCGGCGCCTATGTCGGTCCCGACGAGAAGCAGAGCGACATCAACGCCTTCCAGGTGGGAGTCGGCGGTCTCGGCCTGCCCGACCGCGACTACTACCTGAAGAACGACCAGCGTTCGCAGGACCTGCGCGCCAAGTACACCGACTATCTGACCTTCCTGCTGGGCAAGGCCGGTTATGCCGATCCGGCGACCGCCGCCAAGTCGGTCGTGGCGCTGGAAACCCGCATTGCCCAGGCCGACTGGGACCGTGCCGCCAGCCGCGACCCGGACCTCACCTACAACAAGCTGACCCTGGCCGAATTCGAAGGCCTCGGCACCCCCGGCCTGCTGCGCACCTTCATGGACACGATGGGCGCGGGCAAGGCGGGCTACGTGCTCGTCACCGAGATGCCGCCGACGCCGGAAGAGCTGAAGACCGCCCGCATCGATCCCGCCAAGGCACAGACCTTGTTCGGCGGCGGCGTTCCCGCCGTGGCCAAGCTGGTCTCGGACGTGCCGGTCGCCACCTGGCAGGCCTGGCTCGCGGCGCACTTCCTGCGCGGCAATGCCGCCGTGCTGCCCAGCGACATCGACGACGCCAATTTCGCCTTCTACGGCAAGGTCATGAGCGGCCAGCCCGAGCAGCGCGCCCGCTGGAAGCGCGGCGTCGCCGCGGTCGAGGGCATGGCCGGTGAACTGGTCGGCAAGATCTATGCCGAGAAGTACTATCCGCCCGAAGCCAAGGCAGCGATGACCGACCTGGTCGCCAACTTGCGCAAGGCCATGGCGGTCAACCTCAAGGACCTGGCCTGGATGGGCCCGGCGACCCGCAAGGAAGCCCAGGCCAAGCTCGATGCCTTCAACCCCAAGATCGGCGCTCCGGCGAAGTACAAGGAATACGAAGGCCTGACGTTCTCGGCCACCGATCCGCTCGGCAACGCGATTGCCGCCGGTTCGTGGGAGAACGACGACCAGATGAAGCGCATCGGCCAGCCGGTCGACAAGACCGAATGGTTCATGCTGCCCGAAACGGTCAACGCCTACTACAACCCGCCGTTCAACGAGATCGTGTTCCCGGCCGCCATTCTCCAGCCGCCGTTCTTCAACGTCTCGGCTGACCCGGCGGTCAATTACGGCGGCATCGGCGCGGTGATCGGCCATGAGATGGGCCACGGCTTCGACGACCAGGGCGCCAAGTCCGACGGCACCGGCAACTTGCGCGACTGGTGGAGCGCGGCGGACAAGGCCAACTTCCAGAAGCTCCAGGACCGTCTGGAAGCCCAGTACAACAGCTTCTGCCCGTTCGACGACGGCAAGACCTGCGTCAACGGCAAGCTGACCATGGGCGAGAACATCGGCGACCTCGGCGGCCTCAGCCTCGCCTACCGCGCCTACAAGCTCTCGCTGAACGGCAAGGAAGCCCCGGTGATCGACGGCCTGACCGGCGACCAGCGCTTCTTCATGGCCTGGGCGCAGGTATGGCGCAGCAAGTACCGCGAGGAATCGGTGCGCCAGCAGCTCATCACCGACCCGCACTCGCCCGCGCACTACCGCATCAACGGCATCGTCCGTAACTTCGACGAATGGTACAAGGCCTTCGACGTGAAGCCCGGCGACGCGCTCTACCTGCCGCCCGCCCAGCGCGTGCGCATCTGGTAAGAAAACGGTAAGAAAACAGGGGCTCGGTCTGATGAAGACCGGGCCCCGACTGCAAAATACGCCCAGCCGTATTTTCTGAACGACTATAGGGACTGGAGAGCCTCCGGGCGGGTTGACTTGGCCGGTGCGTCCGGCATGACCTGCGCCCCATGAGCTTGACCCTTACCGCGATCCTCCTCGGCATTGTCGAGGGCCTCACCGAATTCCTGCCCGTCTCCTCGACCGGCCACCTGATTCTGGCCACGCGGCTGTTCGGGTACGATTCGAGCCAGTGGGCCACTTTCAACATCGTCATTCAGCTGGGCGCGATCCTGGCGGTGATCGTGCAGTTCTGGCGCACGTTCTGGGCGGTGGGCATGGGGCTGCTCAAGCTCAATCCCACCTCGATCCGTTTCGTGCGCAACGTGCTGCTGGCGTTCATTCCCTCGGCCGTGCTGGGCCTGCTGTTCAACAATTATATCGAGGGCCTGCTGGGCGAACCCGCCGTGGTCGCCTGGGCGCTGATCATCGGCGGCATCGCCATCCTCGGGATCGAGAAAGTGGCCAAGCCCGGTCCGCTGACCGGCGTTTCCGAGCTGCCCGCCGTCAAGTGCATCGGCGTCGGCCTAGCGCAGTGCCTGGCGATGGTTCCCGGCGTCAGCCGTTCGGGCGCGACGATCATGGGCGCGCTGTCGATGGGTGTCGAGCGCCGGACGGCGGCCGAATTCAGCTTCTTCCTGGCGGTGCCGACGATGATCGGCGCAACGACGCTGGAACTGCTCAAGCATCACAAGGAACTGATGGCCGGTGCCGGTCCGGTGGGCTGGGGCGAGATCGGGATCGGTTTTGCCGTCTCCTTCGTGGTGGCACTGGTCGTCATCAAGGCCTTCATGGCCTTCGTCAGCCGCTCGGGCTTTGCACCGTTCGCCTGGTATCGTATCGTTGCCGGCGCACTTGCACTCTTCCTGCTTTCGCAGGTCTGATCAGGGATTTACGCCATGGCCGAGAAAGAACCCAAGAAGCTCGGCCAAAACAAACTGGGGCGTAAGGAATACGAAAAGCTGCTGGAGCCGATGCAGGAGGAGCTGGTGGGCATGGCCCGCTGGGCTTCCTCCACCGGCGCCCGCATCGTCGTCCTGTTCGAAGGACGGGACACCGCAGGCAAGGGTGGGGCGATCAAGGCCGTCGGCGGCCAGCTCAATCCCCGCCAGTGCCGCACCGTCGCGCTCACCGCGCCCAGCGAGCGCGAGCAAGGCCAATGGTACTTCCAGCGCTATGCAGAGCACCTGCCGACTCGCGGAGAGATCGTGCTGTTCGACCGCAGTTGGTACAACCGCGCCGGGGTCGAGAAAGTCATGGGCTTCGCGACCGGCTGGGAAGTGAAGCGCTTCCTCCAGCAGGCTCCG
>PJTY01001104.1_pt1 | contig 10260 bp, 7 predicted proteins | sample 1512121 | NCBI WGS metagenome assembly PJTY01 (sample SAMN08177680, study PRJNA422409) | Soil metagenome, whole genome shotgun sequencing project. | isolation source: Soil enriched (2) on filter paper: alkali lignin treatment | place: USA: Madison | collected 2015-01-15 | reverse complement strand
GTGTCATGGAACTGGGACCAACCCAGTTTACCACCTGCATACCAGGTGTTATCTTTCGGAGCGGCCTGCGCTACGGTAGCGAAGCCAGCCAGTGCCACTGCAATCGCGATAGCTGTCTTTTTCATTTTTTGCGCCTCATTATCATCCAAAATTCGCCATGAAGGTACATAAGACCTCACGGTTAAATCCTTCACCGGGGGCGTGACTCGTTGTTAACTATGCTGATACATGCAGCGTAAGCCGATCACCCCTGGCGATGTAAAGTCTACAACTTAGTTAGAAACTTACAAGTGTGAACTCGGTCAGGCATATGAAAAAAAAGGGTTGTATACACAATATTTAACAAATATGGTTAATTTGTGAACGCGGTGAAAAGTCGCAAAACCGCACCACACCGGGATCTCTGTGAAATTAACCACTTTACGAGAATGGTTTTTGACGAGGCAAAAAAAATTCCAGGATTAATCCTAATTTCACTCAATGATATAAATTTGAGTGAATTTTTAGCCCACTTAATTGTCTCCCAGGCTGGCTTGTATTTCTCACCGGGCGCATGATAAAGCCCATCGCATGACCTTCTTCTGCGGCGAGCGCCAGACGTTCATGTTCTTGTTCAGTAAGTTCATCCGTCAGCCAGCCAATAACCACGCTATAATTCCCGGTACGTAAAGCGCGAATCATCGATTCCAGAGTATTGCAGGGCGACATCTGGTTAATCTGCATCACTTTTGAAAGCGGAAGGCCGGACGACTGTACCCATTCTTTACTCAGCTTTTGCTGCGGGGTGAGCCACAGTTGCCAGCGCGACTGCTGGCCAAGCTGCTGTAATAAAGGTAGCAGCAAAAGCTGCGTCATCATGGGTTGATCTTCGCGATAGACGATTTCACTAATCAGCCCAGTGGCTGAATGTTCGACGACGCTGTGCGAAGGGCGACGTACTGAAGCCGAAGTCAGTGGTGAACGATTTGCGTGAGCTGAAGTAAACATAGTCTATCTCGCCTGTGGGTTACTGTATGCATATACAGTATATCTGCCAGGGGGCGTCGTCAACCTCATTTTCCCATTTTTGCATATATTTTATGCACTCTACCCGGCTATGAATTATCGCTGCGGCGACTTATTTATATGAATTCACTGTCTCTATGCTGAACCCGCAGGCGACATTTTCCTCCGTTAATCTTTACTTCACGGCTGCCGGGCGTGTCGTCAATGGGGCCGATATGCTGTTCATCAATTAACATTGCTTAAGTATTCAGCGAGTCTCTGTAACACAATTTGCAGAATAACTTTTTCCTGAAAGCGCCTCGCAAAACAGCGAGCTGATTGAGATGAAGCCAAAATTCATCTTGCTGCACAAAACGAACTCACTTATTTTCTTCAATAACGGATCCGTTAATAAAATTACTTTTATGTGCATGATTACCAAAGGAATGATCATGAAGAAAATTTCAAAATTACGGTTCCTCCAGTTTCAGGAGTGCCTTTCCCCCTTAGGTAAAATCAGTAGCCGGCCTTTATTCGGCGGGTATAGTCTGGCGATTGAAAATACCGTATTCGCCATGGTGGCTGAGGGCGAAATCTATCTTAGGGTTTGCGAACAAAGCGCCTCTTATCGGGTTGAACATCACAGCCCGATGCTGATGATGCGCAAGAATGGCCGGCCAGTGGCCTTAAAGTATTACCGGATAGATGAAGCACTATGGCAGGACAGTAAAATGCTGTTTCACCTATCGCAGCTGTCATTGCATTCGGCGCGAAGCGAAAAGCAGCATCAGCGTGATTCCGGCAGACTAAAGAATTTGCCTAATATCAGCTTCCATATGGAGTTGATGTTGATCCATGCCGGAATAACCGATGTGAAAATGCTGCGTACACTCGGGGCGGAAAAGAGCTGGTTAAAATTGAGAGAGCATAATAAAGGAATATCAATCAATGTCCTTGAGTCCCTGGCGGGCGCGATTGCCGGCATTCATTCCGCCGCGCTCCCGGCGCAGCGGCGCCAGGAGCTACGGGAGTGGGCTAATACACAAGGATACAGCGTGGAGGATTATTCCGGTTGACCAGCAATCCGGCGCTGCAGACGACATATTTCCGGCAGCAGTGCGAGCAGTAGCCCAATCTGCTGCAGGACCAATGGTTCTTTACTGTCGGCTCGCGGCTCCAGATGTTGAATTCGCGATTGCAGGTTGCTGAGCGCCTGCTGAACACGCTGTTCGTCTGCGGGAGAATGATGCAGCGCATCATCGACGTAGCAGACGGCATCATCGAGTAACGCCAGTATTTCCGGAGTCGTCAGTTTTTCCCTGTGCGCCCCCAACGCGGAAATATAGCTGGTAAAGGTATGGTTAAGACACAACAGGCGGAATGCCGTTTCACGCATCGTGTTGTCGGCTTTAGGCTCTGTGGATAAATTTGATACCACTGATGCCAGTTCGCTATCCCGGTTATGTGCGTTACGCCGGGCAACGCGATACTCAAGACGGTTATCGCGCCCCTGATGATACTGCTCGAGAATAGCGTCAAGATAACGGCAGTTAGCGTTGATGGCCTGATCCAGTACGCGAGGTAAGTTACGGAAGTTCCAGTCAGGCCAGATAAAGGTCACTGCCGCCCAGGCGATGGCGCAGCCGATCAGCGTATCAAGGATACGCGGTAAAGCGACTTCGAATCCTTCACCTAACAGGTTAAAGCACAGCAGTACCAGCAGCGTGATAAACATAGTGGCGTGCGCATACTGCACGTTGCGAAAAGCGAAAAACAGCACGCCGGTTAGTACAATGAGCAGCAGCTGGCCTTCAACCGAGGGAACCAGCAGCAGCACCGGTAGGCCGATCGCGACGCCAATCAATGTACCGATGATCCTTAACGCCAGACGATGCCGGGTCGCGTTATAGTTCGGCTGACAAACAAACAGGCTGGTAAGCAGAATCCAGTAACCGTGGTTGAGGCCGGTAAACTGAATGAACGCATAGCCCGCGCACAGCACCAGTGACATTCGCACCGCGTGGCGGAAAAGCGCCGATTCCGGCGTCATATTGCTGCGCAGTCGTAACCAGATATCGCTAAACCCGCTAGGGCGATCGTCGGCAAGCAGATTTTCGGGATGGTTGCTGGCCAGCACGCTGGTCTGCACCGATTCGATAGTTGCCAATTGCGCATCAATAGCGCGTAGGTTATTGAGCAGAAAACCCAGCGCTTTGACCTGATCTTGCGGCGCGCCGCTGGCGCGGACGCGATCCAGCGCCGCGTCCAGATGCATAAAGGCGCGTTCAAAGTGCGCATCATGCTGATACGGGATGCGTAAGAGAATGGCGCGGGAAAGTTTTTGACAGGCCTGCGCCTGCATTGACAACATCCGTTGGAAACGGAACATCACATCGCTGTAGCGGAAATGGTCGCGAAGCGTCTGATACTGAATATGTGATGAGCTGGCACGCTCATGAATGTCCTGGGCGACAAAATAATACTGAAGGGTGCGACGAGTGCCGCGTTGCCCGCGGTCGCCGCGCAGGCGTGTCAGTAAAGACGCTTTCGTCTGGTTAAGCATCGCAACCAGCTTGCCGTTAGCGAGCGCCAGATCGTACAACGGGGCCTGACTTTCATCTTCGATATCCGGATCGAACAGTCGGGATTTAAGTTCAAGGTATTGGGCCAGCTGTTCATAGCTGCGCGCAAGGTTATCCTGCAGTGGGCGGATGGGAAAAATAAGATGCCCTGCGAGCGTCAATACGTTGTACCAGATGGCGCCAGCCAGCAAAAAGAGCGGCTGCAGGTACCAACTGTTATACAGAGTGACCCCTAACATGGTGTAGATAGCGATCAGTAAGGCGCCGAAAGCAATGGTGGCATAGCGTTGACCCAGCCCGCCGAGCAGGATAAAACCCGTCGTGGACAGGGTTAACCCAATAGCAAACAGCCACGGCCATGGAAACAGTAACTCCACCGACGCGGAGGCAATAAAGAAGCAGACCAGCGTAATAGCGAGATTACGTAACCGCCCGGTAAGGCGATCGTCGAGGTCGGTCAACGCCGCGGCAACCACCCCAAGCGTTAACGGGATGGTGAGTTTGACTTCGCCAATCCACCACGGCGCAACCGTGGTGCCACAAAGCGCAATAAATATCCTGGCGTTATATAGCCAGGCGCTATTCCATGTATAACGGCGGAGCAGGGGGCTTAACATAACAGTGTTCCGTACAATTACTGAAAGCGACGGCGGGCGTTGGCTTCGCGCGCGGCGCGAGCCGTTTCAACGGAGACCACGCGGCGTCCTACCGGCCAAAGTGCAATGGCGGCAATTTTAAAATTGGCGATCCCCACGGGGATACCAATGATGGTCAGGCACTGCGCAATACCGCTGAAAATATGCATCAGGCACAGCCACCAACCGAAGAACATGAACCACAAAATATTCAAAATAGTGCCGCCCGCGTTCAGTAAACTGTTTTTTGCTTCAGGATCCAGTTCATCAACATGAATTGCTTCATTACCGTAGGGGAACAGCGATAGTCTGGTGATTTCCCAACATGAACGCGTCAGCGGTAACGTGAAGATCAAAATAATACTGACCAGCGTCGCCAGTAGCCAACCGAGCGTGGTGGCGAAACCGCCAAGAACAAAGTTCAAAATATTCAGAATGGTACGCATAAACCCTCTGGTTAACCCTGTGGATAATAAGACCCGGCAATTGTAACGTTTTTTTGCGCTGGAGCACCTGCTCGCGGGCGGTTAAACTTAAAAACATTCAAACTGATTGAAATTTGGCGATATATGGAACTTAAAGCAACAACATTGGGCAAACGCATGGCACAGCATCCTTATGATCGGGTGCAGTTGCTTAATGCCGGGGTCAAAGTCTCAGGCGATCGTCATGAGTATCTTATACCTTTCAATCAGTTATTGTCAGTTCAATGTAAGCGTGGCCTGGTGTGGGGCGAGCTGGAGTTCGTGCTGCCGGAAAGCAAAGTTGTGCGTTTGCATGGTACCGAATGGACTGAGACGCAGCATTTCTTTCATCATCTCAATAATCTCTGGCAGCAGTGGAGCGCGGAGATGAGCGAAATCGCCGCGGACTTGCTGCGCCAGCAGTTAAGTGAAATTGAACGAGCCAGCGCCGAAGGTAAGTGGTTGACGCGCCAGCAGGTCGCGGACGTGCAGGATAAAATCCGCCGGGCTTTAACCGGGTTGCCTTTCCCTGAGAGCCGTCTGGATGAATTCGATAATTGCCGCGAACTGTGGCGCCAGTGTCAATGTTGGCTTAGCGATATCGACGAGGCTCGCCTGGCGCATAATCAAGCCTATACCGAAGCTATGCTGGAACAGTATCGCGGTTTCTTCGATAAGATTGAGTCTTCGCCGCTCAACCCGGCGCAGGCGCGGGCGGTGGTTAACGGCGAGCATTCGCTGCTGGTTCTTGCTGGCGCCGGTAGCGGCAAAACGTCGGTACTGGTCGCTCGTGCCGGGTGGTTATTAAATCGCGGCGAAGCAGCGGCGGATCAGATCCTCCTACTGGCCTTTGGCCGTCAGGCGGCTCAGGAAATGGATGAACGTATTCAGGAGCGGTTGGGAACTGACGAGATTGCCGCGCGAACTTTCCATTCACTGGCGTTACATATTATTCAGCAGGGCAGCAAGAAAGTGCCGGCGATCAGTAAGCTGGAAAACGATACAGCCGCCCGGCAAAAGCTATTGTTGAAGGCCTGGCAGCAGCAGTGTCAGGAGAAAAAAGCGCAGGCCAAAGGCTGGCGTCAGTGGCTGGTGGATGAGATGGAGTGGCAGATTGACGAAGGCGATTTCTGGCAGGATCGCGCGCTGCTGCGCCGCCTGGCTGGCCGCCTTGACCGCTGGGTTAGTTTAATGCGCATGCACGGCGGCTCGCAGGCGGAGATGATCGCCAGCGCCCCTGAAGAAGTCCGCGATCTTTTTAATAAGCGTGTGAAACTGATGGCCCCGCTGCTGAAAGCCTGGAAAGCAGCGTTGAAAGAGGAAAATGCCGTTGATTTCTCCGGGCTTATACACCAGGCGGTCAACATACTGGATAAAGGCCGTTTTGTGAGCCCCTGGAAACATATTCTGGTTGATGAGTTTCAGGATATCTCTCCACAGCGTGCTGAATTGCTGGCGGCGCTGCGCCGGCAAAATAAACAGACCTCGTTATTTGCGGTGGGTGACGACTGGCAGGCGATTTATCGCTTCAGCGGCGCGCAGCTCTCTTTAACCACGGCGTTTAACTACTACTTTGGCGAAGGAGATTGCTGCGCGCTGGATACCACCTATCGATTTAACGGTCGTATCGGCGAGATTGCTAATGGTTTTATTCAGCAAAACCCGCATCAGTTGGCTAAACCACTGAATAGCCTCACGGCTGGCGATAAGAAAGCGGTGACCCTGCTGCCTGACGATAAACTCGACGATCTGCTCGACAAGTTGAGCGGCTACGTTAAACCCGAACAGCGAATTTTGCTGCTGGCACGCTATCACCATCTGAAACCCGCCGCGCTGGAAAAAGCCGCGACCCGCTGGCCGCATCTGCAGCTAGATTTTATGACAATTCATGCCAGCAAAGGCCAGCAGGCTGACTTTGTTATTGTGTTGGGCATGCAGGAGGGGGATGACGCCTTCCCGGCGCTGGCAAGAGAGTCGGTAATGGAACAAGCGTTGTTGCCACAGCCGGAAGATTTCCCGGATGCTGAAGAGCGTCGGCTACTGTATGTGGCGATAACCCGCGCTCGCCTGCGGGTCTGGCTGCTGTTCAATAAAGAACGGCCTTCGTCATTTGTTGAGATACTGCAGGAACTGGGCGTGCCGGTGGCGCGAAAGCCCTGATCGTCGGCGGCCATCAGGCCGCCGTGGGGATTACTTCAGGCGCTCGGCAAGGTAGCGTTGGTAGTCAGGGATTAAAATTTCAATCGGTTGATTAAAGTCCGGCGACTGGATAATAAAGTCAGCGGTGGCGGCATTCGTGGCTACCGGGATATTCCACACCGTCGCCAGACGCAGGAGCGCTTTGACGTCAGGATCGTGAGGTACCGCATTGAGCGGATCCCAGAAGAAGATCAGTACATCAATTTTCCCTTCCGAAATCAGCGCGCCCACCTGCTGGTCGCCGCCCATCGGTCCGCTCAGCATCGCTTTCACTTCCAGCCCGGTGGCGCGTGAGACCAGGTTGCCGGTGGTCCCGGTTGCATAGAGTTGGTGCTGAGCCAGTAGCGCCTGGTGACGTTCGACCCATTTCATCAGCAGATCTTTGCAGTGATCGTGTGCTACCAGCGCGATATGTTTGCGTGCGGGTAAGGTACGTGTTGTCAGTTCCATAATTGGGTTCCACTTATATTAACCTGCAGACAGAGTACTGGAAGTGACTGATGCTGCAAGCGTCGGAAAGAAAAATTTTGCCGTATCTGTGAGTTAGGCTTGATGGCTGGTTTACATGGATTAGCTTACACTAGGGCTAAAGCGCAGGAGGATTATGATGAAAGAGAACGATATTGCTAGCATTCTGACCACCACCCGGACGATTGCGCTGGTAGGCGCCAGCGACAAACCCGATCGCCCGAGCTATCGGGTAATGAAATATCTGCTGGAACAGGGCTACCACGTCATTCCGGTTTCACCAAAGGTCGCAGGTAAAACCCTACTTGGTCAACAAGGCTACGCCACCCTGGCGGAAGTTCCGGAAAAAGTCGATATGGTTGATGTGTTCCGCAACTCGGAAGCGGCGTGGGGTGTGGCGCAAGAAGCGGTGGCCATCGGGGCGAAGACGTTGTGGATGCAGCTCGGCGTGATTAACGAGCAGGCGGCGGTGATGGCGCGTGAAGCGGGATTAAATGTGGTGATGGACCGTTGTCCGGCTATTGAAATTCCCCGACTAGGGTTAGCGAAGTAAAATAAAACCCCGCATTTGCGGGGTTTTTTATGGACTTAATTTGCAGATAAGAGCGTTATTACTTATTTAGATGAGCGAAACGTTTCGTCAATAAAGTTGTAATCTAATAAATGTTAATTACCCACAATATAACTGATGTTTATTTATTTTTGGTGGGCAGTAATAGAATGAAAAAATATTAAAAAACACTCCGAAAATCGTTTTTTTAATTGGCGCGGAAAAACTATGGTTTTTATTTTGCGTTGTTTATAAATTTTAATAATTAAAAATAATTTATCTTTTTATGATTAAAATATATGAGATCCGTCACAGATTTTTTGATATGACGCTAAATCGATACAAGAAGAAATGAGAAAGCCAGGAAGTATAATTTTTATTACCATAGCTTTCGGTTATGAGTTACAAAGCTGGCATGAAAAATAATGTCATGTCAAAATGTGTTTTTTTAGTTATTTTTTAATTTAATCATTGGGTTGTGGTTGTTTCAGTGTGTTTCATTTTTATTTTGTAACATCCTTGCGAGGCCGTAGGTTCTGGTATATCTAATAAGATGCATAATTAAGAATTATCCCAAACCTCTGACTGCGTCTTCATCTCAAGGGTGCTTCCTGATGAAAAATATAAATGTGACAGCAAAAGATACAGGTGTTAAATACACCGTTGATGGCAATCAAGTTAACTTAAACACGCAGTCGGTGGTGGTATTACATATTAAGCGAGAGGATATTAGTTCCTACGCCAGGCAAGGTAATGATCTTGTTCTGAAAATAAATGACGGTAGCACCCTTACGCTAAAAAACTTTTTTGTTAATGATGCTAATGGGCATCATAGTGATTTAGTGCTACAGGATGATGACACTGGCGCATTGTGGTGGCTTGACGGGGCTGGAACCAGCGATGCGCATTATTCTCTCATCAGTGATATTTCAGGACTTCTAGCCGCAGGAAGCTCTGGCGGCAGTATCGCGCCATGGGTAATGGCGGGTGCGGCTTTGCTTGGTGTAGGGGCGATGATTGCGGGATCTTCCGATAAAGATCACTCCTCGCATTCTTCGAACGATGATACTGACTCTGATGCCGACAGTGACTCGGACTCGGACTCTGACAGTGACTCCGATCTTGGCGGCCACGAAAGTGATGCTGATGCGGACTCCGACAGCGATTCCGATTCTGACAGCGATTCCGACTCTGACAGCGACTCCGATTCCGACAGTGATTCGGACTCTGACAGCGATTCGGACTCTGACAGCGATTCGGATTCTGACAGCGACTCGGACTCTGACAGTGATTCCGATTCCGACAGCGATTCGGACTCGGACAGCGATTCGGACTCTGACAGCGACTCGGACTCTGACAGCGACTCGGACTCCGACAGTGATTCGGACTCGGACAGCGACTCGGACTCTGACAGTGACTCGGACTCTGACAGTGACTCGGACTCTGACAGTGATTCCGATTCCGACAGCGACTCGGACTCTGACAGCGACTCCGATTCCGACAGTGATTCGGACTCGGACAGCGACTCCGATTCCGACAGCGATTCGGACTCTGACAGCGACTCGGACTCTGACAGCGACTCGGACTCTGACAGCGACTCGGATTCTGACAGTGATTCCGATTCGGACAGCGATTCCGATTCGGACAGCGATTCCGACTCTGACAGCGATTCGGACTCTGACAGCGATTCGGACTCCGACAGTGACTCTGACTCTGACAGCGATTCGGACTCTGACAGTGACTCTGACTCTGACAGTGACTCTGACTCTGACAGCGATTCGGACTCTGACAGCGATTCGGACTCCGACAGCGATTCGGACTCCGACAGCGACTCGGATTCCGACAGCGATTCCGACTCCGACAGCGACTCGGATTCTGACAGCGACTCGGACTCCGACAGCGACTCCGATTCTGACAGCGATTCCGACTCCGACAGTGACTCCGATTCGGACTCTGACAGTGACTCCGATTCGGACTCTGACAGTGACTCCGATTCGGACAGCGACTCGGATTCTGACAGTGATTCGGACTCCGACAGTGACTCCGACTCTGACAGCGACTCGGACTCCGACAGTGATTCCGATTCAGACAGCGACTCCGACAGCGATTCGGATTCTGACAGTGATTCGGATTCTGACAGTGACTCGGATTCCGACAGCGATTCCGATTCTGACAGCGATTCCGATTCTGACAGCGATTCCGATTCTGACAGCGATTCCGATTCTGACAGTGATTCCGACTCCGACAGTGATTCCGACTCCGACAGTGATTCCGATTCGGACAGCGACTCGGATTCCGACAGCGACTCGGATTCCGACAGCGATTCGGATTCGGACAGCGATTCGGACTCCGACAGCGACTCGGATTCTGACAGCGAT
>PJTY01001102.1_pt1 | contig 10266 bp, 8 predicted proteins | sample 1512121 | NCBI WGS metagenome assembly PJTY01 (sample SAMN08177680, study PRJNA422409) | Soil metagenome, whole genome shotgun sequencing project. | isolation source: Soil enriched (2) on filter paper: alkali lignin treatment | place: USA: Madison | collected 2015-01-15 | reverse complement strand
GAGGCCAGCGTCTGGTTCTCGTTCTGGATGCGCACGCCTTCCTTGGCCTCGACCGCCTGGTGCAGGCCCTCGGACCAGCGGCGGCCCGTCATCAGGCGACCGGTGAATTCATCGACGATCACGACTTCGTTGTTCTGCACCACGTAGTGCTGATCCTTGTGATACAGCGTGTGGGCGCGCAGCGCGGCGTACAGGTGATGGATCAGCGAGATGTTGGCGGCGTCGTACAGCGAGGCGCCTTCGGCCAGCAGGCCCATGCGGGTCAGGATTTCCTCGGCCTTTTCATGGCCGGCCTCGGTCAGCAGCACTTGGTGCGACTTCTCGTCCTTGGTGTAGTCGCCGGGCACTTCGATCTTGCCCTTGCCGTCCGGCGTTTCCTCGCCGATCTGCAGCGTCAGCAGCGGCGGCACCGCGTTGATCTTGTGATAGAGCTCGGTATTGTTTTCGGCCTGACCGGAGATGATCAGCGGTGTGCGTGCCTCGTCGATCAGGATCGAGTCCACCTCGTCGACGATCGCGAAATTCAGGCTGCGCTGCACGCGATCGGCAAGGTCATAGACCATGTTGTCGCGCAGGTAGTCGAAGCCGAACTCGTTGTTGGTGCCGTAGGTGATGTCGGCATTGTAGGCAGCCTGCTTGGCCTCGTGCGGCATCTGCGACAGGTTCACGCCAGTGGTCAAACCGAGCCAGCCGTACAGCACGCCCATCGATTCGGCATCGCGCTGCGCGAGGTAATCGTTGACGGTCACCACGTGCACGCCCTTGCTGGCCAGGCCGTTCAGGTAGGCCGGCAGCGTCGCCATCAACGTCTTGCCTTCGCCGGTGCCCATCTCGGCGATCTTGCCGTAATGCAGGGTCATGCCGCCGATCAGCTGGACATCGAAGTGACGCATGCGCAGCACGCGCTTGCTGGCCTCGCGGCAGACCGCAAAGGCTTCCGGTAGCAGGTCGTCGAGGGCTTCTCCCTTGGCGATGCGTTCCTTGAATTCGGGCGTCTTGGCTTTCAGCTCGTCGTCCGTGAGTTTTTCCAGGGCGGGCTCGAGCGCATTGATTTGGCGAACGGTTTTCTGGTACTGCTTGATGAGTCGCTGGTTGCGGCTGCCAAAGATCTGGGTCAGTAATGACATGCTTGGATTCTTGCGTGGATTCTAATGAAGGCGCCTGGAACAATCTTCACGGACATGCGGAAAACCGCATGCCATCGCACTGGGCGTGGGCTAAAGGGCTGATTCTATCATGTGGTTTCCGGCATATTGGGCTTGCCCGTCCGGAAACAATGGCATGACACAAAAGAAATGATTCCGGTGGTGCTCCACCGGCCATTCAGGGTGTGGCCATCGCCAGCTTGCGCGCGTGGCTGGCACCAGCCAGCAGGAATTTGTGCGGATCCTGCGCCACGCCCTTGATGCGGACCTCGAAGTGCAGATGGGGACCGGTCGAGCGCCCGGTGGTGCCGATGTCGGCAATGTGCTGGCCACGCCGCACGATGTCGCCGACGTTGCGCACCAGGCGCGAGGCATGCGCGTAGCGCGTGATCATGTCGTTGCCGTGGTCAACCTCGATCATGTTGCCGTATTGCGGATGGAATTCGGCGGTGGTCACCACGCCGCCGGCTGCTGCAAGAATGGGCGTGCCGGACGGCGCGGCGAAATCGATGCCTTCGTGCATGGAGATACGACCACTGAACGGATCGACGCGGCGGCCGAAGGTGGAGGCGTTGTAGGCGACATTGACGGGCTGGATGGTCGGCAGCAGGCGCGACTGGATCTTGTCGCTCATGAGCGCCGATTCGACCACGTTCAGATAATCGGCGCGCCGTTCGAGGTCATGTCCCATGCCATCCAATAACGCCTGGAATTCGGAAAGGGTGATGTCACGGCTGCTGGTGCCATCCATGCTCGACGGTTCCATGCCGCCCTGGCCCGGCTTTTCGCGGAAATTGAATTCGGTCGGCTTGACGCCGGCCAGACCCTGCACGCGCTCACCGAGCGCGTCCAGGCGCATCAATTGCGCCTGCATCTCGCCCAGGCGGCGCGCCATCAGCGCCAGGTTTTCCTTCAGGTACTTGTCCTGCTCGGCAGCGTCGGCCACCGTCGACTGCCCCAGCATGTCGCGTACCGGTGCCGGCATGCTGGCTGCCCGGCTCACCGCCACGTAGGACAGCAGCGCGGCGCCGCCGACAATGGACAGCACGAAAGCGAGCAGCAGGATAATGAGGTGCCGGCGCGTCAGTGTGACTGACCGGGCATGCGTCAAGCGAGGGTGCAACAAAATAATCTGCATCGCGACTCCCTGGTTGCCCGCCTGCGTCGGACGAGCTGTGATAAGGTTTCATGACGATGTGGCCACCCTCATTTACCCCTTTCAAGCACCGCTCACCTTCGCAAAAATCGGCAAAGGGCGCCGCGGAATTCCTGCGTTCGCACGACAGGCTTGCAGCACTGCTGCCTTCGGTCACCCGAATGGCTGCGCTGCAGAAGGATTGTGCGGCGGCGCTGCCCGCGATGTTCGCGCAGTGCGCCATCCTGCAGTTCGAGGCCGGCCAGCTTGTGCTCGGAGTGCCTAACACCGCGCTGGCCGCGAGGTTGAAACAGCAATTGCCAAAACTGCAAGGTCAATTGCTGCACCGGGGCTGGCAGGTTAATGCAATACGTCTCAAAGTGCAAGTTGCCCAGCCCCTCGACAAATCAAGGGTTTCGGTCAAAAAACCGCTGTCCGAAAAGGCCCTGTCCGCCTTCGACTCACTGCATCATGGGCTGGAAGATACGCCGCGTAATCAGACGCTCAAGGATGCACTGGAACGCCTGCTGCGTCATCAGCGCAATGTAAAAGAAGGTTAAACAGCGCGAAGGCGCACGCAGCAAAGAGACTGCCGCGGCATGCAGCGGGCGCACCGCTCAGGTGAGCGCCCACTCCAGCTCGGCCTGGCGCGCATAATCGGTAGGCGCCGAATCGACGCGATCGAAGGAGACGATCTCGTAGGCATCGGGCTGTTCGAGCAGAGCGCGCACCAGCAGGTTGTTGAGCATGTGGCCCGACTTGTGGGCATGGTAGCTGGCGATCAGCGGATGGCCGACCAGGTACAGGTCGCCGATCGCGTCGAGAATCTTGTGCCGCACGAACTCGTTGTCGTAGCGCAGGCCGTCGGCATTCAGAATCCGGTATTCGTCCATCACGATCGCGTTTTCGAGCGAACCGCCGCGGATCAGGCCCAAGCCGCGCAGGGTTTCCATGTCCTGCATGAAACCGAAGGTGCGCGCGCGCGCCACATCCTTCACATAGGATTCAAGGCTGAAGTCGATGGTCGCGGTCTGCCCGGTGCCATCCACCGCCGGATGCTTGAACTCGATGAAGAAATGCAGCTTGAAGCCGTCGTAGGGTTCGAGCCGCGCCCAGATCTCGCGCTCGCCGCTGCCCTGCCGCACTTCCACCGCTTTCTTGATGCGGATAAATTTCTTGGGTGCTTCCTGCTCCTGCAGGCCTGCCTGCTGCAACAGGAATACAAACGAAGAAGCCGATCCGTCCATGATCGGCACTTCCTCGGCAGTCAGATCGACATAGAGATTGTCGATGCCAAGACCGGCACAGGCCGACATCAGGTGTTCGACGGTAGAAACCTTGGCACCATCCTTGGCCAGCGTCGAAGCCATGCGCGTATCGCCGACGATGGTCGCCTGCGCCGGCAGTTCGACCACCGGATCGAGGTCGATGCGACGGAACACGATGCCGACATCCGCCGGCGCCGGGCGCAGCGTCAGCTCGACCTTGGTGCCGGAATGCAGACCGACGCCAACCGTCCTGACCTGTTGTTTGATGGTGCGTTGTTTGAGCATGGGAAGATTATAGCAACCGGCGCCGTGGCGCGCGGCGGATGGAAACACTTTGCAACAGCTTACCGGCAAGGGCCGCTGCGCGCCATTTGGCTTTCGCTATGGCGCCCATCGGCCGTTTCTTGCGTTCAAAAAAGAACAAGCCGCGCATCGCGGCGCGGCTTGTTGCGGAGTACGCTGCCAAAGCAGCGACGCACTTAGATTTGCGACAGCAGTTTTTCCGCAGTCGAGGTTTCCAGGTGGCCGCTGTCTTCGACGTTGAGGACCTTGCCCACGCCGTCTTCGACCAGCATCGAGTAGCGCTGCGAACGTACGCCCAGACCGCCCTTGGTCAGGTCGAATTCCAGGCCAAGCGCCTTGGTAAAGGTGCCGCTGCCGTCGGCGATGAAACGGACCTTGCCGTCAGCCTTCTGTTCACGCGCCCAGGCGCCCATCACGAACGGATCGTTGACGGCGACGCACCAGATTTCATCGACACCCTTGGCCTTGAACTGATCGGCGGCCTTGATGTAGCCAGGCGCGTGCTGTTCGGAGCAGGTCGGGGTGAAGGCGCCGGGAACAGCGAAGATTGCAATCTTCTTGCCCTTGGTGGCTTCGTGCACCATGACTTTGCTGGGGCCGATGGCGCAGCCTTCGGTGGCCACGTTGACGTATTCTGCGAGCCGCGCTTCAGGCAGCTGATCACCTACGTTGATAGTCATCTTGATTCCTTTGATTGATTGGATTGGTAAGAACGGGCGTAGCCGGTGAAAAAACGCCGCGCACTGACGGCGCGGCGTGGAACGTCAAGTATGCCCTGTTCTGATTATTTTTGCAGACAGTTTGACAACGAGGTCAAACTGTCCGCGCCGTCAGACAGGGCGGCAGACCGATCAGTCGGCCTGTTTGCGCAGGAAAGCCGGGATGTCGTAGGTTTCCATGCCGTTCTTTTCCAGCGCGCGGACCGTGTCCGAGGCCGATTCGCGACGCCATACCGCCGGTGCCTTCAAACCTTCGAACGAGGACGATGCGCTGCCCTGCATCATGCCGGTGTTGGCCATCATCGGCTCGTTGTGCGTACCGGTGCGCAACATCGGCGTCTGCACCAGTTGCACGCCCTTGCGCGCGCGGCCCAGGCCGGTGGCGACCACGGTCACGCGGATGTCGTCGCCCATGGTGTCGTCGTAGGCGATGCCTTGCGCGATCGAGGCATCGGGTGCCGCGAACGCACGCACGGTTGCCATGACTTCCTTGATTTCCTTGCCCTTGAGGCTGCGGCTGGCGGTGACGTTGACCAGCACGCCGCGCGCGCCCGACAGGTCGATGCCGTCCAACAGCGGCGAGGCGACGGCCTGTTCGGCAGCAATGCGTGCGCGATCGACGCCGTGCGCGGTCGCCGTACCCATCATGGCCTTGCCCTGCTCGCCCATGATGGTCTTGACGTCGTTGAAATCGACGTTGATGTGGCCCGGCACGTTGATGATCTCGGCGATGCCGGCGACGGCGTTGTTGAGCACGTCGTCGGCGTGCTGCAGCCATTCGATCATGCTGTCGTCCTCATAGATGTCTTCGAGCTTTTCGTTGAGGATGATGATCAGCGAATCGACGTGTTCGCTCAGCGCTTCCAGGCCTTCCTCGGCGATATCCATGCATTTCTGGCCTTCGTACGAGAATGGCTTGGACACCACGGCCACCGTCAGCGCGCCCTGCTCCTTCGCCACCTGCGCGACGATCGGTGCGGCGCCGGTACCGGTGCCGCCGCCCATGCCGGCCGCGATGAAGACCATGTGCGCACCGCGCAGTGCATCCTCGATGCGTGCACGCGATTCCTCGGCCAGCTGGCGGCCGACCGCCGGCTTCATGCCCGCGCCCAGGCCGGTCTCGCCGATCTGGATCACATTGTGCGCCTTCGACTGTTCCAGCGCCTGGGCGTCGGTATTGGCGGCGATGAATTCGACGCCGGACACGCCCTTGTTGATCATGTGCTGCACCGCGTTACCGCCGGCGCCGCCAACGCCGACGACCTTGATCACGGTCCCTTGCGAAGCATTTTCGAGCATATCGATTTCCATGACAGTTCCTTTTATATAGTGCAGTTTCCAGTTGATAGACATCACGCGGTGTGACGGCTAGCAACTGCTAACTGCGGGGTTAAGACAAAATCAAAAAACAAAAAATCAGAAATTACCGAGAAACCATTCCTTCATGCGACGCCACAATGCCGTCGCCGATCCATCCTGTCGCGTGACCAGATTGCCACGCAGGTACTGCTTCTTCGCCTCCAGCAACAAACCCAGCACGGTGGCGTACCGGGGACTGCGCACCACATCTGCCAACTGCCCGTTGTACTCCGGCACGCCGAGACGCGCCGGTTTGAGGAAGATGTCTTCCGCGAGTTCCGCCATGCCCGGCATCAGCGCGGTGCCGCCCGTCAGCACGATGCCCGACGACAGCACTTCCTCGTAACCCGACTCGCGCACCACCTGGTGCACGAGAGAAAACAGCTCTTCGATGCGCGGCTCGATCACTGCTGCCAACGCCTGGCGCGACAGCGCGCGCGAACCGCGGTCGCCGAGCCCCGGCACTTCGATCGTCTCGCCCGGATCTGCCAGCACCTGCTTGGCCATGCCGAAGCGCAGCTTGATCTCTTCGGCTTCCGCGGTCGGCGTGCGCACCGCCATCGCGATGTCGTTGGTAATCTGGTCGCCCGCGATCGGGATCACGGCGGTGTGGCGGATCGCGCCTTCGGTGAAGATCGCCACGTCGGTGGTGCCGCCGCCGATGTCGATCAGCACCACGCCGAGTTCCTTCTCGTCCGGCGTCAACACCGCTTCGGCCGATGCCATCGGCTGCAGGATCAGGTCCGACACTTCGAGTCCGCAGCGGCGGATGCACTTGACGATGTTCTGCACCGCGGACACCGCGCCGGTGACGATGTGCACCTTGACCTCGAGTCGGATGCCGCTCATGCCGATTGGTTCACGCACATCTTCCTGGTTGTCGACGATGAATTCCTGCGGCACCGTGTGCAGCAATTGCTGGTCGGTCGGAATGTTGACTGCTTTGGCGGTTTCGATCACGCGCGCGACATCGGTCGCCGTGACTTCCTTCTCCTTGATCGCCACCATGCCGCTCGAATTGAAGCTGCGGATATGGTTGCCGGCGATGCCCGTATAGACGTGACGGATCTTGCAGTCGGCCATCAGCTCGGCTTCCTCGAGCGCGCGCTGGATGGACTCGACCGTGGCCTCGATGTTGACCACCACGCCCTTCTTCAGGCCGCGCGACTCGTGCTGGCCGAGCCCGATCACTTCATGGCGCCCGTTGGGCAGCACTTCCGCCACCACGGCCACCACCTTGGAGGTGCCGATGTCCAGCCCGACAATCAGGTTTTTCGCGTCTTTTGTCATGTCTTTCCGTTTGCCTTTTTGTTGCCGTTGGTTCCGATGTTCAGTCCCTGCGCACGCAGGGCCAGGCCATTGGGATAACGCATGTCGATGTTTTCAATCCGGTCATGCAGAAGCGCCACCAGTTGCGGATAAGCCGCCACCAATCTGTCGGCGCGCTCCTTGAGCGTGGTCGCCGTTTTTTCCCTGCCCAGTTCGATCGTCACGCCATTGTTCATTCGCACCGTCCATGCATAGCGATCCGACAGGTTCAGTTCCTCGGCCCTCAGCCTGAGCGGCGCAAACCACCGATTCAGGTCCTGCAGCCGCGCCACCACTTCCTTCTCGCTGCCATCCGGTCCGTTGAATGCCAGCAGTTGCGCATCTTCCTCGGCCTCGGCCAGGTTGGCGACGAACACATCGCCCTTCACCGACAGCAGCCGGCCGTCGTCGCCCCACGTTCCCAGTGGCACGTGCTCCTCGATGGTCACGATCAACTGGTTCGGCCACGAGCGGCGCACGGTTGCCTTGTGCACCCACGGCACCGATTCGAAGGTCTTGCGCACCTCGTCCAGGTTGGCCGTGAAGAAGTTGCCCTTGATGCGCGCCAGCACCGCGCTGCGCACCGTCAGCGGATTGATGTGGCGCAGCGCGGCATGGCCTTCGCCTTCGACACGGATCGCTTCCAGCGTGAAATACGGACGCTGCGCGACCCACCACAGGCAGGACGCCACGAGCGCCAGCACCACCAGCCCGAACAGGCTGTTGGCGGTCGCATTGAGCATCCGGACGTCATGCCACATGGTTCGTCACTTTCCTTTCACCGGCACGGCCGGCTTCAATCCCAACGTCGCCAGACGCAGGATTTCCACGCACAACTCTTCGTAGGCGGTACCCGCCACGCGCGCCGACATCGGCACCAGCGAATGGCTGGTCATGCCGGGCGAGGTATTGATCTCGAGCAGGAACGGTTCATCGTCCGACTCGCGCAGCATGAAATCCACGCGCGCCCAGCCGGTGCAGCCGATCGCGTTGAAGGCATCGACTGCCAGTGCCTGGATGCGTTTCGTCAGGGCATCGTCGAGCGGCGCCGGGCACAGATATTCGGTGTCGTCGCTGAAATACTTGTGCTCGTAGTCGTAATTGCCCTGCGGCGCACGGATCTCGACGATCGGCAGCGCGCGCGCGGCGCGGCCGGCGCCGATCACCGGTACCGTCAACTCACGTCCCTTGACGAACTGCTCGGCCAGGATCACGGCGTCGTATTGCGCGCACAATTCGAATCCGTCGCTCAGACCATCGGCCGATTCCACGCGCGCGATGCCGATAGTTGACCCTTCGTGCGGCGCCTTCAGCATCAGCGGGAAGCCGAAAGTCTCTGCCACTTCGTGCAGGCGCTCCGGCGTGGTCGTCGCCACGTCCAGCGAGGCGAAGGCCGGCGTCGGCACGCCATGGCTCAGGCAGATGCGCTTGGTCATGATCTTGTCCATCGCGATCGCCGACGCCATCACGCCGGGGCCGGTATAGGGAATGCCCAGCTGTTCGAGCGCGCCCTGCAGCGTGCCGTCCTCGCCATAGCTGCCATGCAGCGCGATGAAGACGCGGTCGAACTGCTCGGCCGCCAGTTCCGCCAGGCTGCGCTCGGCCGGGTCGAAGGCATGCGCATCGATGCCCCTGGCCTGCAGCGCGGCCAGCACGCCCTTGCCCGACATCAGCGAGACTTCGCGCTCGGCCGAGCGCCCGCCGAACAGGACGCCGACCTTGCCGAATTCGTTTTTCAGTTCCGTTGCGCTCATGGTTGTTCCTGCATGATTTTTCCCGGCACGCCGCTGATCGAGCCGGCTCCCATCGTGATCAGCACGTCGCCGTCCCGGATCACGTTGCGGATCGTCGCCGGCATCTCGGCGATGTCCTCGACAAATACCGGCTCCACCTTGCCCGCCACCCGCAGCGCATGCGCGAGCGTGCGGCCATCGGCGGCGACGATCGGCTGTTCGCCGGCCGCATAGACTTCGGCCAGCAGCAGCAGATCGGTGCCCGACAATACCTTGACGAAATCCTCGAACAAGTCGCGCGTACGCGTGTAGCGATGCGGCTGGAACGCCAGCACCAGCCGGCGGCCCGGATAGGCGCCGCGTGCCGCTGCCAACGTCGCCGCCGTTTCGACCGGGTGATGACCGTAGTCATCGACCAGAGCAAACGAGCCAGCCGGCTTTCCGTTGACATCCTTGATCGCTATTTCTCCATAGCGCGTGAAGCGGCGACCGACGCCGTTGAATTCGCTCAGGGCCTTCTGCGTGGCGCTGTCGGCAATGCCGAGCTCGCGCGCGATCGCGATCGCCGCGCACGCGTTCTGCACGTTGTGCATGCCGGGCTGATTGAGGCTGACCGGCATGTCTGCATAGCCATCCTGGATCACCGTGAATTGCATGTGGCCGTTGACGGCGCGCGCATCGACGGCGCGCACGTCGGCCTCCTCATGGAATCCGTAAGTGACGACCAGCTTGGAGATGCGCGGAATGATCTCGCGCACAGTCGGATCGTCGATGCACAGCATGGCGACACCGTAGAACGGCAGGCGCTGCGTGAAATCGACGAAGGCCTGCTTGAGCTTGTCGAAGCTGTGATCGTAGGTTTCCATGTGGTCGGCATCGATGTTGGTGATGACCTCGATCATGGGCGACAGGTTCAGGAAGGACGCATCCGATTCATCGGCCTCGACCACGATGTAGTCGCCCTCGCCGAGCTTGGCGTTGGCGCCGGCGCGATTGAGCAGGCCACCGATCACGAAAGTCGGATCGAGCCCGCCTTCGGCCAGCACGCTCGCCACCAGGCTGGTGGTGGTGGTCTTGCCGTGCGTGCCGGCAATCGCGATGCCGCGCTTCAGACGCATCAGCTCGGCCAGCATCAGTGCACGCGGCACGATCGGAATATGTTTCTCGCGGCCGGCTACCACTTCCGGATTGTCGGCCTTGACGGCGGTCGATGTCACGATCGCATCGGCGCCGGCGATGTTGTCGGCGGCGTGGCCCAGCATCACCTTCGCGCCGAGCTCGGCCAAGCGGCGCGTG
>PJTY01001101.1_pt1 | contig 10269 bp, 11 predicted proteins | sample 1512121 | NCBI WGS metagenome assembly PJTY01 (sample SAMN08177680, study PRJNA422409) | Soil metagenome, whole genome shotgun sequencing project. | isolation source: Soil enriched (2) on filter paper: alkali lignin treatment | place: USA: Madison | collected 2015-01-15 | reverse complement strand
TCGCCGCTTCGGCTCCCAGGCCCAGACCATCGTCACGGTGGATGAGGCCATCGCCATGCTGACCGACGAGGCCCTGGCGCCGGACCTGAAGCGCCTCCGCGACGGCGCGGCCTGATATGACGGCCGGGAGAAGGCCTCGCGCCTTCTCCCCTCGCCCGTCTCGGGCCATAAGCCTGTCATGCCCACCACCCTCTACATCGACGCCGACGCCTGCCCCGTGAAGGAGGAGGTCTACCGGGTGGCCCGCCGCTGCGGCCTGAAGGTCGTCGTGGTGTCCAACGCCTGGATCAACACCCCGCGCGAACCGCTGATCGAACAAGTGGTCGTCGACGCCGGGCCGGACGCAGCCGACGACTGGATCGCCGAGCGCGCCCAGCGCGGCGACATCGTCATCACCGCCGACATTCCGCTGGCCGACCGAGTGCTGAAATCGGGCGCCCAGGCGCTGAAGTCGAACGGCCAGCCGTTCACGGCGGACTCCATCGGGTCAGCTTTGGCCGGGCGGATGATCGGCGAGCACCTGCGCTCCATGGGCGTGCCGACCAGCGGGCCGCCGCCCTTTTCCGCCGCCGGCCGCTCGCGCTTCCTGCAGGCGCTGGACGCGGCCGTGGTGCGGGCGCGCAGAGAGGCGTCAAGCGAGGCGTCATGAGCCGCATTCCCGAAGACGAGCTGGAGTTCCGCTTCTTCCGTGCGGGCGGACCGGGCGGGCAGAACGTCAACAAGGTCTCGACCGCCGTGCAGATGCGGTTCGACGTGAAGAACTCGCCCAGCCTGACCGAGCCGGTGAAGGCGCGGCTGATGAAGCTGGCGGGCAGCCGCCTGACGCTGGACGGGGTGATCGTCATCAGCGCCGTGCGCTTCCGCACGCAGGAGCGCAACAAGGCGGACGCCGTCGAACGGCTGGAGGCCATGGTGGCCGAAGCCTCGATCAAGCCGGTCTATCGCGTGCCCACCCGGCCGACGCGGGCGTCCAAGGAGCGTCGGCTGCAGGCCAAGTCCAGCCGATCCTCGATCAAGAGCGGACGCGGCAAGCCGTCGCTGGATTAGCCTTCCACGCCCTCCGTCATCCTCGGGTTTGACCCGAGGATGACGGCGACGGGACGGGGGAGGACGGCTGTGCGCAGAGCGCCCTCAGTCCTGGGCCGGGCGGAACAGCAGGGCGGCGATCTGGTCCTGGTCGTCGAAGGCGATGACCCAGTCGGTGGCCTGCTTCTCGAACACCACGCGGAACATGTCGGCGCCGCTCTGCTGGCCGCGATGCTCGATCGTCTTCAGCGCGCCGAACTGCTGGATCAGGGGCGCCACCGCGCCGGACTGGGCGCGGATCTGCTCGGCCATGTCCGTGCTGAACACCGAATAGTCGATCTGATCAGCCTGGAAGGCGGCGATGACCCGGCGCAGGGCTTCTTCCGAGCGGGCGATGTCCGGCGCCTGGGCGGCGGGACCGGCGACCGGCGGCGAGGCGGGCGCGGTCGAAGCGGCGGGCGCATCCCCCTCGAAGGCGTCGGGCAGGGTCGCCGCAGCCGCGCCCTGGTTCGGCGCCCGGCTCGGAGCCGTGGTCTGGGCCAGCGCCGGGGCGGCCAGCAGAAGAACGCCGGACAGGACGGCGGCGAAGGAAGTGGTCTTCATGAAACGCAGGCTCCGAAGAAACGTCAGGCGACGATCATCGGCCAAAGCGTCAGCACCAAGGCGGCCGCCGACGCGCAGACTGCGACGGTGACGGCGGCGACCACCCAGGGCCGCGTTCCGGCCTTCTCGATCACCAACGTCTGAGACGGCGGCGGGTTCTGCACCAAGCGCGACAGAGCCTTGAGAGCGGCCATCGCCTCCTCCACCGTCTCCTTGATCTGGGCCTGCGGTCCCAGCTCGCGCTTGATCCAGCGCTCGACCACCGGCTTGGCGGCCTCCCACAGATCGTGATCGGGGTTCAGGCGGCGCGCCACCCCCTCGACCGAGACCATGGTCTTCTGCAACAGCACCAGTTCGGGGCGCATATGCATGTCGAACAGGGCGGTGATCTCGAACAGCTGGCCCAACAGGCGGCCCATCGACACCTGACTGGCCTGGCGGCCGATCACCGGCTCGCCGACCGCGCGCAGGGCCTGGGCGAAGGTGTCGACCGAATGGTGCGGCGGCACGTATCCGGCCTCGAAATGGACCCGGCTGATGCGGTCGTAGTCGCGGCTGATGAAGCCCCACAGGATTTCGGCCAGGTAGCGGCGCTCGGCCGGTCCCAGCCGCCCGACGATGCCGAAGTCGATGGCCGTCAGCTGCGCAGGCGCGTCGGCGAACAGATTGCCCTCGTGCAGGTCGGCGTGGAAGACGCCGTGATCCAGCGCCTGCACCAGGAAGGCGCGCACCACCTTGTCGGCCAGGGCGTCCTTGTCGAGGCCGGGCAGATCGACCAGGGCCGGGTCGGTCATCGGCAGGCCCGGCGCCCACTCCAGCGTCAGCACCCGCTTGCCCACCCCGTCCCAGACGACGGCGGGGGCGGACATATAGCCGTCCTTGGCCATGACCTCGGCCAGTTCGGAGGCGGCCGCCGCCTCCAGCCGCATGTCCAGCTCAAGCTGCAGCGACTGGGCGATGATCTCGACGAAGGCGCGCGGCTCCAGCCGACGGGCGGGTTCGACGAAACGGTCGACCAGCTTGGCCCCCAGACGCATGGCGTCCAGCCCCTGGGCCACGCGGCGCTCGACGCCGGGGCGCAGCACCTTGACCGCCACCTTGCGCCCGTCGGCCAGCCAGGCGGGGTGCGCCTGAGCCAGCGATGCGGCGCCCATCGGTTCGGTCAGATCGATGAACAGGCTCTCGGCCGGACGGCCCAGCGAGCGTTCAATCTCGCGCTTGGCCTCTTCCAGCGGGAAGGGCGGCAGCTTGTCCTTCAGACGCCCCAGATCCTGGGCGAACTGCAGGCCGAAGATGTCGGCGCGGGTGGCCAGCACCTGGCCCAGCTTGATGGCGACCGGGCCGAGATGCTCGAAGGCCTCGCCGACCCGCTGGCCGGGCCGCCCGGCGCGGTGTCTGCGGCTGGCGAACAACTGGATCAGGCGAGCGAAGGGGCGGCCCCAGGCGGGCAGCAGGGGGTTGGCCTCGCGCGGGATCAGGGCGTCGTGGCGCGCCAGCACCCAGCCCCAGCGCACCATGCGAAAGGCCGCGCCCACCGGATGGCGCACCGGCTGGGCCTCAGGCGTCGGCGGCGGGGCGTTGAAGGTCAGCCGGCTCAGATCGCCCACCCGTGGTGGATGGCGGCGATGCCGCCCGACAGATTGGTGACGCTGACGCGGCTGAAGCCCGCCTCCTCAATCATCCGCTTGAAGGTCTGCTGATCGGGGAAGCGGCGGATGCTTTCGACCAGATACTGGTAGCTGTCGCGATCCTTGGCGACCAGCTGACCGATGCGCGGAATGGCGTGGAAGGACCAGGCGTCATAGGCCTTTCTCAGCGCGCCGGTCGTGGGGCGCGAGAACTCCAGGCAGATGAAGCGGCCGCCCGGCTTCAGCGCGCGGCGCGCCTCGCGCAGGGCGCCCGCCACGTCCGATACGTTGCGGATGCCGAAGCTGATCGAATAGGCGTCCAGGCAGGCGTCCGGCAGCGGCAGGTTCATGGCGTCGCCGACGCCCCAGGCCATCTCGGGCTCGCCGCCCTTGGCCACGCCGTTCAGGATCATCTCGGCGTTGTAGTCCATGACGATGACGGTGGCGTCCTCGCCGCCGCGCCGACCCTGCGCCGCGCGGGCCATCCTGGAATAGCGGCGGGCCATGTCGCCGGTGCCCCCGGCCATGTCCAGCACCACCTCGCCCGGCCGGACATTCAGCTTGGCCGCCGTCGCGTCCTTCCAGATCCGGTGCACGCCCGCGCTCATCAGGTCGTTCATCAGGTCGTAGTTGGAGGCGACGGAGTTGAACACGCCGCGCACCATCTGCACCTTTTCCTTGGCGTCCACGTCGCGGAAGCCGAAGGAGGAGGTCTTGCCGGAAGCGTCGGAGGAGGGATCGGCCTGGGTCATGGATGGGGGTGTAACGCCTCCCGTCGCCGCCGTCATCCGGGGAAGCGTCGCATCTGACGCAGGCTGGCGGCTTGTCGCGCCTCGGGGGCCGCGATACGCCTGACGAAAGCATAAGGAGACGCCCATGACCGCCGCCCTCGACGTGACCGAAGTTCTGGCGGGCCTGCCCGACTGGCGCCGCGCCGACGATCCGCGCCCGGCCATCGCGCGCACCCTGCGCTTCGCCGATTTCAACGCCGCCTTCGGCTTCATGACCCGCGTCGCCCTGCTGGCCGACAAGGTCGATCATCATCCGGAGTGGTCGAACGTCTACAACCGCGTCGAGGTGCTGCTGACCACCCATGACGCCGACGGGGTGACCGAGCGCGACGTGGCGATGGCCCGCTTCATCGACGCGGCGGTCAAGGGTCTGGTCGAGTGACGGGCGGGCGCGTCGCGGGCAAGGCGGCCCTGATCACCGGCGCCGCCGGGGGGCTGGGCCAGGCCATGGCCCGGATGCTGGTCCGCGAGGGCGCCAGGGTCGCGCTCAGCGATCTGGACCTGAACGGCGTCCGCGCCCTGGCCGAGGCGATCAACGCCGACCACCCCGGCACGGCCTTCGCCTATGAGCACGACGTCACGCGCGAGGACGACTGGGTCCGCGTCGTCGGCGCGGCGGTCGAGGACATGGGCGGCCTCAGCATCCTGGTGAACAACGCCGGGATCGGCGGCCAGCTGTTGTGGGCCGAGCAGGACACGCTGGAGAACTGGCGCAAGGTCCAGGCGATCAATCTGGAATCCGTCATGCTGGGCTGCAAGCACGCCATGGCGCCGCTGCGGGCCTCGGGCGCGGGGTCGATCGTCAACATCTCCTCGATCGCGGGACTGGCAGCCGCGCCGGGCATGGGCGCCTATAACGCCACCAAGGCGGCGGTCTGGCTCTACACCAAGACGGTGGCGCTGGAGGCGGCCAGGGCGGGCTGGAACGTGCGCGCCAACTCGGTGCACCCGGTCTTCATCAAGACGCCGATCCTCGATCCTTTCGTCGCCATGGCGGGCGGGGACGAGGCCAGCGCGCACGAAAAGCTGGCGCGCGGCATTCCGCTGAAGCGCATCGGCGAGCCGGACGACGTGGCCTATTGCGTGCTGTATCTGGCCTCGGACGAGTCCAAGTTCGTGACCGGGGCCGAGTTCAAGATCGACGGCGGGCTGACGGCGCAGTAGGGAGCGCGGGCTATATATCCCCCTCATCCCGGCGGACGCCGGGACCCAGTTCTTTGGCTTCAAGCTGGACATTGGAAACCGCTGTGCGCGGAGTTCTCACTGGGTCCCGGCGTCCGCCGGGATGAGCGGAAATCAGCTGTCGAAGCCAGTTAGCGCCGATTAGCCGGCGGACATCAGGAATACGAAAAAAGGGCGCTGCGGTCTCCCGCAGCGCCCTTCCGTCTTCAGGCCGTGAAGCCTCAGTTGCCGTAGGCAGGTGGCATCGCCCCCTCGCCGCCGGTGCGATAGCGGTCGCGCAGCAGCAGGTTGCGGGCCTGCAGCGGCTGCTCCACCCCGTCGATCAGCACGGCGGAGGGCTGGCTCAGCGGCTCCAGCGGATCGCCGGACCAGACCACGACGTCGCCCGCCGCTCCGGCCTTCAGTTCGCCGAACTGGCCGTCGAAGCCGAAGATGCGGGCCGGGTTGACCGTGATCGCCTGAATGGCCGCCGCGAAGGGCAGGCCGTGCGAGACGGCGTTGCCCGCATTGTAGCGGATGTCGCGGGCGCGGTGGGCCGAACCCTCGTTACCCTTGATGGCGATGACGACGCCGGCCGCGTTCAGCGCCGCCGCGTTCTGCATCCGCGCCGCCCGCATCTCGAAGTTCGAGGGCAGGTTGGTGATCGGGTGCAGCAGGACGGGCACGTTCGCCGCCGCGATCTCATCGGCCACCAGCCAGCCTTCGGCGGCGCCGTCGAGGATGATCTTGACCCCTTCCTCGCGCGCCAGGCGCAGCACCTGCTGGATATCCGCCGCCCGGTTGACGGTGACGATCAGCGGCATGCGCCCCTCGGCCACCGGGATCAGGGCTTCCAGATCGGCGCGCGACAGGGACAGGGCGCGCATGTCGGCGCGGTCATAGGCCGCCTTGTTGCGGGCATAGGCGCGGACTTCGGCCAAGGTCTCCTTGAACAGGACGAACTCGGCCCCGCGCGCGCCGCCGGCGACGGTGGCGCCCGCCTCGCCGAAGGGCGCGGTCATGGCCACCTTGGACTTCACCAGGATGTCGGCGCCGCCCAGCTTGATCACCGCCGCCTGGCCCGCGAACAGGCCCGGCGTCTGATAGCCGCCGTCGCCGGCGCCGGCGAAGTCGGAATCGTCATGGCTGTGGCCGCCGCCCCCGCGCGAGCCGACGTGGCGCGGCGTCACCACCGCGCGGGTCACGCCGCCGAGACGCGCCACGGGCAGGGTGAAGGACCAGGGATCCAGGCCGTAGGACAGGTCGAAGGCCGCCGTCAGGGTGTTGGCGCTGTTGGCCAGGTCGTTGGAGCCGCGCACCGAGCCGACCTCGGTCCCAGCCAGGCCGGAATCCACGGCGACGAAGCCCGGCGTGACGATCTTGCCGCGCGCGTCGATGACGCGCAGACCGGCCGGCGCCGCGCCGGTTCCGACCGAGACGACCTTGCCGTTACGGATGACGACGGTGCCGTTCTCGATCACCGAGGTTCCGGTCAGCACCTGGCCGCCGGTGATGGCGACGTCCTGCGCCAGGGCGGGGCCGGTCAGGGCGAGGGCCGCGACAGCGCCCGCGAGGAGAGTTTTGATACGCATGGTTCAGCGAGCTCCCTGGGCGACGCCGGCGGCGGCCTGGCCGAAGCCGGGCTGACCCAGTTCGAAATCGGACACGGGCTGGAAGGCGGGGTTCTGGCGATCGAAGGCCAGGCCGCCGTCGATGAAGACCTGATCGGCGCGGGCGTAGATCGAGAAGGGATCGGCGCTCCAGATCACCACGTCGGCGCGCTTGCCGCTCTCCAGCGAGCCGGTTTCCTTGTCGATGCCGATGGACTTGGCCGCATTCAGCGTGATCCAGCTGATGGCGTGCTCTTCGGAGATGTTCATCCCCGCGCGGCGGCCGGCCGACAGGGCGGCGGCGGCTTCCTGGTTCAACCGCTGGATCAGTTCGGCGTCGTCCGAGTGGATGACGGCGCACGAGCCCTCGGGCGCGTCGGTCAGGGCGGCGTTCTCCTCGATGCCGTCCAGGGCCTCCATCTTGAAGCCCCACCAGCCGGTCCACATGGCGGCGCAAACGCCTTCACGCGCCAGAAGCGGCGCGATCTTGTAGGCCTCGACCGCGTGGTGGAAGGTGGTGACCTTATAGCCGAACTCCTTGGCCACATCGAGCATCACCGCCATTTCGTCGGCGCGATAGCAGTGGTTCTGGATCAGGATCGAACCGTCCAGCACGCCCGCCAGGGTCTCAAGCTGCAGATTGCGGGTCGGGGGCGTACCCTCGCCCGTCTCGCGCCACTTGTCCCACTTGGCCTTGTAGTCGCGCGCGGCGATGAAGCCGGCGCGATAGCCGGCGACGTTGCCCATGCCGGTGGCCGGCGACTGGTTGCGCGAGCCGTAGACGCGCGACGGGTTCTCGCCGCAGGCCATCTTCAGGCCGTAGGGGGCGTTCGGGAACTTCATCCCCTGCATGGTGACCGACGGCACATTGCGCAGGGTCACGCCGCGGCCGCCGAACAGGTTGGCCGAACCGGGCAGGATCTGCATCGTCGTCACCCCGCCCGCGCGGGCGGTGTTGAAGCCGGGGTCCTGGGGCCAGATCGAGTGCTCGGACCAGACCTGGGCGGTGTTGGGGTTGGTGGCTTCGTTACCGTCGCTCATCCCCTGCACGCCGGGCGAGGGATAGACGCCCAGGTGGCTGTGAATGTCGATGATGCCGGGCGTGACGAAGCGGCCGCGCGCGTCCACAACCTGGTGACCCGCCGGGACCGGGGTGTCCGCGCCGCCGACGGCGGCGATGCGGCCGTCAGTGACGACGACGACGCCGCCCTCGATCTTCTGGCCCGCGCCGGTCAGCACCGTGGCGCCGACGATGGCCATGTTCTGGCGCGGCAGGCCGCGATAGGTGGAGGGATAGGGGTCCTGATTGGCCCAGCCGTCCAGGCCCGGCTCCATCGTCCGATCCCTGGACGAAGAGGCGGAGGCCGTCTCGGTCTTGGGCGCGGCGTCGCCGGTCGTGGCGCAGGCCGACAGGCTGAGCGCGCCGAGCGCGCAGGTGAGAACAGCGAGGCTTGGCCCCCGCAGGCGACTGAACAACATGGGCGAGCCCCCTCGCGCCCGCGAACTGCGGGCAGACAACGGCGCGTATACAATCCCGTGTTTCCGTCAGGGTAAAGCTCTAAAAGGCGCGCTAGCGGCAAAGTCAGTCGCGCGCTCCGTCGGCGGGCAGGCGCGCGCGGACCTCCGCGTCGGTCAGGCCGTCGACCTCGATCATCTTCAGACGAGACTGGCCGCCGCGCGCCAGGGTCACGTCGCGCTTGGGCACGCCCAGCGCCTTGGCCAGGAAGGCGGTCAGGGCGGCGTTGGCCTCGCCCTCCACCGGCTGGGCGCGAACGCGGACCTTCAGCACCGGGCGGCCGTCCGGGTCGACGTCCCAGCCGTCGATGCGGTCGGCGGCGGCGCGCGGGGTCAGCTTGACGGGAATGCGGGCGGTCATGGGACGTGTTTGGCCCAAGGAGAGGAAAGGTCCAAATTTTCGTCATTCTCCGGCAAGCCGCGCAGCGGCGCAGACCGGGGAACCCAGCGGCGCCCAGAGGGCGAAAGATACGGACGCTGCGCTTGCGGCGAAGATCGCCTTCGGCGCCGCTGGGTCCCCCGGTCTCCCCCCGCTTTCGCGAGGGTCGCCGGAGGATGACGAAAGATAAGGCGCGCCAAAAAGAAAACGCGCCGGACGGTTTCCCATCCGGCGCGCTTCAATGCTCAGCGTGACGCCCGCCCTTAGCCCAGAGCGGCCATCAGCTCCGGCACGGCGGTCTTGTAGTCGGCGACCAGGCCGTAGTCGGCGACCTGGAAGATCGGGGCGTCGGGGTCCTTGTTGATCGCGACGATCACCTTGGAGTCCTTCATCCCGGCCAGGTGCTGGATGGCGCCCGAGATGCCGATGGCGATGTAGAGGGCCGGGGCCACGACCTTGCCGGTCTGGCCGACCTGATAGTCGTTGGGGGCGTAGCCCGCGTCGACCGCCGCGCGCGAGGCGCCGACGGCGGCGCCCAGCTTGTCGGCCAGGGGGTCCATGACGGCGTGGAACTCTTCGGCCGAACCCAGAGCGCGGCCGCCCGAGACGACGATCTTGGCGGCGCCCAGTTCGGGGCGGTCCGACTTGACCATTTCCTCGGAGACGAAGGCGGTCTTGGGCGCCTCGCCGGCGGCGACGCTCTCGACCGGGGCCGAACCGCCTTCGGCGGCGGCGGCGAAGGCCGTCGGGCGCACGGTGATGACCTTCTTGGCGTCGGCCGACTGCACCGTCTCCAGCGCGTTGCCGGCATAGATCGGGCGCACGAAGGTATCGGCCGAGACGACCTCGACGATGTCCGAGATCGGCGCCGTGTCCAGCTTGGCGGCGATGCGCGGGGCGAAGTTCTTGCCGTCGGTGTTGGCCGGGGTCAGGATAGCGTCGTAGTTCGCGGCCAGCGGCAGGACGGTGGCCTCGACGGCCTCGGCCAGACCATGAGCGACGGCGTCGCCTTCGGCCAGCAGCACCTTGCGCACGCCCGAAATCTTGGCGGCGGCGTCAGCCACGGCCTTGGCGTCCTTGCCCAGGACCAGAACGTCCACGTCGGACGACAGCGCCAGGGCGGCCGTCACGGTCTTGTTGGTGGTGTCGCGAACGGCCGAGCCGTCGTGGTCGGCGATGACGAGAACGGCCATTACAGCACCCCCGCGGACTTGAGCTTGGAAACCAGTTCGGCCGCATCGGCGACCTTGACGCCCGCCGAACGCTTCGGCGGCTCCGTCACCTTCAGCACCTTGAGGCGGTCGGCCGTATCGACGCCGTAGTCGGCGACCGCCTTGACGGCGATCTCCTTCTTCTTGGCCTTCATGATGTTCGGCAGCGACGCATAGCGCGGCGTGTTCAGGCGCAGGTCGACCGACACCACGGCGGGCAGTTCGGCCGAGACGGTCTGCAGACCGCCGTCGACTTCACGGGTGACGACCGCCTTGCCGCCGTCGATGACCAGCTTGCCGGCGAAGGTGGCCTGCGGCCAGTCCGCCAACGCGGCCAGCATCTGG
>PJTY01001096.1_pt1 | contig 10283 bp, 11 predicted proteins | sample 1512121 | NCBI WGS metagenome assembly PJTY01 (sample SAMN08177680, study PRJNA422409) | Soil metagenome, whole genome shotgun sequencing project. | isolation source: Soil enriched (2) on filter paper: alkali lignin treatment | place: USA: Madison | collected 2015-01-15 | reverse complement strand
CTCGTCGTGAATTCCCACTTCCGCCCGCTGTTCGCATCGCCCTCCCGATCCTGGCTCGTCGCCTGGCTGGTGGCCCTGCTGTGCGCGCAATGGAGCGGATTGCACCATCGCATCGAGCACGGCGGCCTGCTACCGGCAGCCGCGCAGCACCAGACCGCAGCCGACCTCGACCACTCACCTGCGGACCGCGACGATGCCCATCATTCCTGCGTACTGTTCGACGGCCTGACCCTGGCCGATGCCGGTACGCTGTTGCCGCCGCAACTGCCGCTGCTGCCGGGCACGCGCGTGCTTGCGCTGTGGACCGCCTACGCTTCATGGGATGCGCCGCCGCTCTGCCATTTCTCGCCGCGCGCCCCACCCTCGAACTGACGGACATCCCTGTTTCATCCGCATGCGGCCTGCCGGCCTTGCATGCGCCGTCATCCGTTTTTCGAGGAACCATCCATGATTGCCCAACGTACCCTGTTGGCGAGCGCTGTCCTGTCCGCGCTGGCCACCATGTCGGCACCCGCGTTCTCGCAGGCCGCATCACAGACTCAGCAAACCCTGCCCTCCGTCACCGTCACGGCAACGCCCTTCAACGACACGCCGGACAACCAAATCCTGGCTCCGGCCAAGGTGCTGTCCGGCGACGAACTGCGCAACAAGCTCGGCAGCTCGCTGGGCGACACGCTCTCGCTCGAACCGGGCGTATCGGCTTCGGCCTTCGGCGCCGGCGCCTCGCGTCCCATCATCCGCGGCATGGAAGGCCCGCGCGTGAAGATCCTGCAGAACGGCATGTCGGTGCTCGATGCCTCGACCTTCTCCAATGACCATGCGGTCGCCGGCGAAGCGGCCAGCGCGCGCCAGATCGAAATCCTGCGCGGCCCGGCCTCGCTGCTCTACGGTTCGGGCGCGATCGGCGGCGTGGTCAACATCGTCAACGACCGCATCCCGACCGTGCTGGTCGACAAGCCCAGCGGCGAAGCCGAAGTCCGCTACGGCAGCGCCGACCGCGGCAAGCAGGTTTCGACCTCGGTCGACGCAGCCAGCGGCAACATCGGCCTGCATCTCGACGGCAACTTCCGCGATGCCGACGACTACAGGATTCCGGGCCGCGCCGATCTCAACGATACGGATTCCGCTTCGGGCCGCCTGCCCAACTCGTTCGCACGCGCGGCCAGCCTCGGCTTCGGCGCCGCCTACATCCAGGACTGGGGCCACATCGGCGCGTCGGTCGGCGGCAACGACGACAAGTACGGCATTCCGACCGAGGAGCGCTCGTTCATCACGCTCAAGCAGACGCGCTTCGACCTCGACGGCCTGCTGCGCGAGCCGTTCGCCAACTTCGAGTCGCTGCGCTTCAAGCTCGGCCATACCGATTACGAACACACCGAACACCATGAAGACGGCGATCCGGCCGTGACCTTCAAGAACCGCGCGCTCGAGTCGCGCCTCGAACTGACGCACAAGGAACTGGCCGGCTGGCGCGGCACCTTCGGCCTGCAGACCGAGAACTCCGAATTCTCGGCGCTGCCTGCCGAGGAACACGGCCACGGACACAGCCACGCCACGGTGCCGGTCACCAAGACCGAATCGATCGCCGCCTTCCTCGTCGAGGAGCGCGACTTCGGTCCGGTGCGCGCCAGCGCAGGCGGCCGCATCGAATCGATCAAGCGCAAGCCGGAGGCCGATGCCGGCCTGCCGCAGCGCGACTTCACGCTGGGATCGTATTCGGTAGGCGGACTGTGGCGCTTCACGCCCGGCTATGCGCTGGGCCTGACCGGCTCGATCGCACAGCGTGCGCCGTCGGTCGAGGAACTGTATTCGGATGGCGCACACGAAGCGACCGCGACCTTCGATGTCGGCGATGCCTCATTGCGCAAGGAAACCTCGCGCAACCTCGAAATCAGCCTGCAGAAGACCGAAGGACTGGTGCGCTGGAAAGCCAACCTGTTCCAGAATCGCGTCAAGAACTATATCTATGGCGTCATGGGCGAATCGGTCGACGACCATGGACATGCCGAGCCGGATGGCGAATTCACCGAACGGTTCTGGTCGCAGAACGATGCGCGCATCCGCGGTGCCGAAGCCGAGATCAGCTACAACCTCTACGGTGACGGCCTGTCGCTGCGCGGCTTTGCCGACACCTCGCGCGGCAAGCTGACCAACGGCGGCGGCAACCTGCCATTGCAACCGACCACCCGCGTCGGCGGCGAACTCGGCTACAAGCAGGGAGACTGGCGTTCGGGCTTCAGCGTGCTGCATGCGAAGAAGCAGACACGCCTGGCCGGCTTCGAGGATTTCGCGGTTCCATCCTATACGCGCGTGGATGCCAATCTGTCCTATACGCAGCGTATCGGCGCCTATCCGGTGACATGGTTCGCGATCGTCAAGAATCTGCTCGACGACGATATCCGGCTGTCGACCTCGGTGCTCAGTGAAGTCGCACCGCTCACGGGACGCAATCTGATCGTCGGCGTACGTACGCGTTTTTAAGACAAGTCCACCAGAAAATTGTGACAATTCCTGGCAACCGCGCAAGTTTGCGGTTGCTTTGTGTTACCTTTTAGCAGTTCCGGAGCCGGCCTGCCAATCGCTGCAGGCGGCCTGCAACCCGGCATGCGCCACGCAGCACGGCGCGCCGCCGCATAACAGGAAACACGTGGGAATATTCTCTCTATTCGGAAAGAAGGAGAAGGCGCCGGTCGGCCGCAAGCCGGGCGGCGCCTCTTCGCGCAGCAAGGAACGCCAGGCGACGGCCCGCGACGACAGCGAGCGCGTCCCGCCGCGCAAACCCTCGCGCGTCACTGCCGACAAGATCGATGCCATCGAATCGGAAATGTCGTCCGAGTTCGTGCAACCGCTTCCGTTCAGCGGCAACACGCTGCCGTTTCCGGCCGATGATCCGTTCCCGCTGACAACGCCGGCAAACAGCCTGCAACCGCTTACCGTACCCGCACCGACCGCATCGCTGACGCAGCAGACGCTGCCGCACGCGGGCTCGACCACTTCCCTGCTGCTGAATGCGGAAACCAGGCCCGGCCCGATCGCCCTGTCGGAGGCGGCGCCCGTCATCGAGGAAGCAGCCATCCTGTTCGCCAACGGCCAGACCGATACCATCGAACCGATTCTGCGCCATGCGATCGACAACGATACGGCCGGCAGCATGCCGCTGTCGGTCTGGGGCATGCTGTTCGACCTGTACCAGATCACGGATCAGCGCGAGCAGTTCGAAAACCTGGCGGTCGATTACGCCAGCCGCTTCGAACGCTCGCCGCCGGCCTGGCGCGATCCGGGACACGACGATCGAGCCAAACCTGCCGCATCCAGAAGCGGCGCCACGCCAGGCGTCGCCTTCAGCGGCATGCTCGACAGCGGCATCGTCAAGCAACTCGAACGCCTGCGCAATCTGTCCGACATGAGCGAGACGCTGCGTCTCGACTTCACGCGCGTCTCCGCCGTCGATCCGGTCGGCTGCGGGCTGCTGCTCAACATCCTCAAGCGCCTGCAACGATCCGGCCACCATCTGATGCTGGTCGGCGCCGCCGAACTGACGGCGAGAATCCGTGCCATTCTCGCCGTCGGGCGACGCGACGAAACCGAGGCGCCATGGCTGCTGCTGCTCGAACTGCTGCGCCTGCTCAATCGCGAGGCGGAATTCGAGGAAGCCAGCATCGATTACTGCATCACGTTCGAAGTATCGCCACCGGCCTTTGTCGCACCGCACGATACGGTGGTAGCCGGTGCCGAAGAACCTGGCGACGCGCCCGACGACGAAGCGCTTGCCCGCTTTGCCATGCCGGCCATCGTCAATGCCGGCAACGACGCCCTGTTGACGCAGGTGGTCGCCTTCGCCGAAGCACATCAACCTGCGGCACTCGACTGCACCCATCTGGTGCGCATGGACTTCTCGGCTGCCAGCCAGCTCTTCAGCGGCCTGATGCCGCTCATCAACAGCGGCCGCACCATCGAGCTGTACAATGCCAACCACTTCATCGCGGCGCTCTGCCACGTGATGGGCTATCAGGATCTGGTGCGCATTCTGCCACGCAATACCTGAACCTGATCCGCGGGCCTGCCGCCCGCCGTCTTTTTGTCTTGCAATCGGCGAGGCCGACCCCACTTCTCCCGAAAACCCGCGCGGCCGCGACTGCGACGACGCAAGCCGCATCCAATCATTGATCAAAGAGACACGCATGGAACAATTTCACGGCACCACCATCCTCTCGGTCCGGCGCGGCAACAGCGTCGCGCTGGGCGGCGACGGCCAGGTCACGCTCGGCAACATCGTCATGAAGGGCACCGCGCGCAAGGTACGCAAGGTCTATCACAACAAGGTGCTGGTCGGCTTTGCCGGCGGCACCGCCGACGCCTTCACGCTGCTCGAGCGCTTCGAAGCCAAGCTCGAGAAACACCAGGGCCACTTGATGCGCGCCTCGGTCGAACTGGCCAAGGACTGGCGCACCGACCGCATGCTGCGCCGCCTGGAAGCGATGCTGCTGGTGGCCGACCGCGACAGCACGCTGGTCATCACCGGCAACGGCGACGTGCTGGAACCCAACGACGGCATCGGCGCCATCGGTTCCGGCGGCAGCTATGCGCAGTCGGCGGCCAAGGCGCTGTTCGAGAACACCGACCTGGCGCCGGCCGAGATCGTGAAGAAATCGCTGACGATCGCCGGCGAACTCTGCATCTACACCAACCTCTCGCACATCATCGAAACGCTGGACTGACAGAACATCACACCATGAACATGACTCCCCAGGAAATCGTCTCCGAACTCGACAAGCACGTGGTCGGCCAGGGCAACGCCAAGCGCGCGGTCGCCATCGCGCTGCGCAACCGCTGGCGCCGCCAGCAGGTGGCCGAGCCGCTGCGCCACGAGATCACGCCCAAGAATATCCTGATGATCGGCCCGACCGGCGTCGGCAAGACCGAGATCGCGCGCCGCCTCGCCAAACTGGCCGACGCGCCCTTCATCAAGATCGAGGCGACCAAGTTCACCGAGGTCGGCTATGTTGGCCGCGACGTCGATACCATCATCCGCGACCTCGCCGAGATCGGGATCAAGCAGACGCGCGAATCCGAGATGCGCAAGGTGCGCGCACGCGCCGAGGACGCCGCCGAGGACCGCATCATCGATATCCTGGTGCCGCCGGCACGCGACTTCGGCTTCGGCAATGGACAGCCGAGCGCGACCGACAACGACAAGAACGCCGGCAACAGTACGCGCCAGACTTTCCGCAAGCGCCTGCGCGAAGGCACGCTCGACGACACCGAGATCGAGATCGAACTGGCCGAAGCCGCACCGACCATGGAAATCATGGCGCCGCCCGGCATGGAAGAGATGACCGAGCAGATCAAGGGCATGTTTTCCGGCATCGGCGGCAATCGCAAGAAGGCGCGCAAGGTCAAGATCCGCGAGGCCATGAAGCTACTGATCGACGAGGAAGCCGCCAAGCTCGTCAACGAGGACGAACTCAAGCAGAAGGCGATCGCCAACGTCGAGCAGAACGGCATCGTGTTTCTCGACGAGATCGACAAGATCGCCACCCGCTCGGAAGTCGGTGGCGGCGACGTCTCGCGCGCCGGCGTGCAGCGCGACCTGCTGCCGCTGGTCGAGGGCACCACCGTCAACACCAAGTACGGCATGATCAAGACCGATCACATCCTGTTCATCGCGTCCGGCGCCTTCCACCTGTCCAAGCCGTCGGACCTGATCCCGGAACTGCAGGGACGCTTCCCGATCCGCGTCGAACTGGAATCGCTGTCGATCGCCGACTTCGAGCGCATCCTGACCGGCACCGATGCCTGCCTGACGCGCCAGTACGAGGCCCTGCTCGATACCGAAGGCGTGCGTCTCGTGTTCGCACCGGAAGGCATACGGCGCATGGCCGAGATCGCCTATTCGGTCAACGAAAAGACCGAGAACATCGGCGCGCGCCGTCTCTACACGGTGATGGAAAAACTGCTCGAGGAAATCTCGTTCGCGGCCGGCGACAGCGGCGCGCGCGAACTGCAGATCGATGCCGCCTATGTCGACGAACGGCTGGGCGCGCTGTCGGTCGATGAAGACCTGTCGCGCTACGTGCTGTAACCGAAAACGTGCCTCCCCGGAGGCACGTTTCATTGCCATGGCCAACAAGGCGCTCGCCAGACGACAGAAGCTCGTCATCCGTCTCGAACCCTCGCAACGCGCGCCGCGCAATCCCTATGCGGTGGCGGCAAAGCAGCGTGCTGCCGGCCCGCACAAGGCATCGAACTCGGCGCAGCGCCAGGCCCAGCAGCGCCTGCTCAAGGCAAAGCTCAAGGAACCCGAAGACGAATAGGCTGTCCAGAAAAGCAATACCACGTCATTTGACGACGGGCCGCACGGCGGGTGTATGCTAGGCGGCAGACCCATCCAATTTCGTCGAGGAGAACAAGATGGCGCTACCGCATGCCTCATCCGGCCAGTTGATCGACATCAATCCGCTCGGCCCCCGCCTCGACGAGGCGCATTCCAACGCACTCTTCAAGACTTCGCAGCTCGAACTGATGCGGCTGGTCCTGCCGCGCGGCAAGGGCCTGCCCGAGCACACGGTGCCGGGTGCCGTCACGATCCAGTGCATAGAAGGCGAGATCGAACTGCAGGCGCACGGCAGGACGCAGAACATGCGTCCCGGCCAGCTCGTCTATCTGGCTGGCGGCGAACCGCATGCGCTGCACGCGATGGAAGATTCCTCGGTATTGCTGACGCTGCTGTTCCCGCACACGGAGCACGCGGGCAACTGATTTCAGCCGTTTTCTCAGCCGTTCTCGACGCGCGGGTCGCGCGCCAGCAGATTAGCGACCATCTCGCGCGGCGGCGTGCCGTCGAACAGCACGGCGGCCACCGCATCGGCGATCGGCATTTCCACCTTCAGCTTTGCGGCCAGCGCACGCACCGCCTGCGCGCAGCGCACGCCTTCGGCGACGTGACCGAGTTCGGCCACGATCTGTTCGAGCGGCTTGCCCTGCGCGAGTCCCAGGCCGACGCGGCGGTTGCGCGACAGGTCGCCGGTACAGGTCAGGATCAGGTCGCCCATGCCGGCCAGGCCGGTGAAGGTTTCGGCACGCCCGCCGAGCGCGACGCCGAGCCGCGTGATCTCGGCCAGGCCGCGCGTGATCAGCGCCGCGCGCGCATTCAGTCCGAGTCCCAGGCCGTCGGTGGCGCCGGTGGCGATCGCCAGGATGTTCTTTACCGCGCCGCCGACCTCGACGCCGGTCAGGTCGTCGGTCGAATAGACGCGCAGGTTGCGGCCGTGCACCGCCTCCACCACGCGCTGGCGCAAGGCGGCGTCGGCCGAGGCGATTACCAGCGCGCCCGGCAGTCCCTGCGCCACTTCCTGCGCGAACGAGGGGCCGGACAGCGCGCCGGCCGGCACGCCGTCGCCAAGAATCTCGCGCACGATCTGGTGCGGCAGCAGATGGGTTTCTTCCTCGAAGCCCTTGCACAGCCAGACCACGTGCGGAATGTCGTGACCTTTCAGGCGCGTGGCGATCGGCCGCAGGCCCGACAGCGAGGTCGCCACCAGCAGCAGTCCGTCATGGCCGGCATGCGCGACGGCGGCGTCGAAGTCGGCCGTCAGCACCAGCCCGTCCGGCAGGGTAAAGCCCGGCAGGTAGGCGCGGTTCTCGCGGCGTTTCTGCGCCTCGCGCATGCCTTCGGGTTCGCGTCCCCACAGCACGACCGCGTGCGAGGCGGCGAGGGAAATCGCGAGTGCCGTGCCCCAGGCGCCGGCGCCAAGTATGGTGATGTTCATGAAAAGATCGCGCCTACGGAAGAAAACGCGGCCGATGGGCCGCATGCATCATGAGGAAAGGATACGTCAATCGCCCCAGACATCGCCTGCCTTCAGGTAGCCGCCGCTGCCGTCGGCATGCCGCACCTTGACCCAGCCGGCATTGGCCGGCGCCGCCAGCTCGAACAGCACGCCCTTCTCCGCCGTTCCGGCTACCGGCGCGGTATCGGCCGGCGCCATGCGCATCACGGCGTGGTCGACGGTGACGACCACGGTGCGTCTGGCGACCAGCAGCCGGCTCTCGACCCACGACAGATCGGTGCTGGCATCGCGGATCTTGCTCCAGCCATCCTGCTCGAGGATGACTTCGACCGGCATGCCCTGCGGCGCGATGAAGACCTTGCGCGCACGCTCGGTCGGCGCATTGTAGAGAATGGCCGGTTCGGCACCCACCGAACGATAGCCGGCCGCATGCGCCGCGCCACCCGCTGTGGCCACGCACAGCGCGAGCGCGGCACAGGCGCGGCGCATGCCGACCTTCCGTCCGACATGCCGCGCCATCCGCACCGTCTGCCTCAGTGCTTGGTCGAGGCGGACGAACCGTCCGGCATGACCAGGCCCGTGCCTTCTTCCTTCTGCTGCTGTTCGGCCAGGGCCTGCAGGCGCTGCTGGTAGAACAGTTCGAAGTTGATTTCGCTCAGGTGCACGGGCGGGAAGCCGGCGCGCGTGATCATGTCGGCAATGTTGGCGCGCAGGTACGGATAGATGACGTTGGGGCAGCCGATGCCGAGCAGCGGATCGGCCTGTTCGTCGGGGATATTGCGGATTTCGAAGATGCCGGCCTGCTTGCCTTCCACCAGGAACGCGGTCTTGTCCTTGACCTTGGCGGTCACCGTGATGGTCACGGTCGATTCGTAGATGCCTTCGGCCAGCGCACGGGCGCCGACGTCGACGGCTACCTCGATCGCCGGGGCTTCCTGCTCCAGAAAGATCTCGGGCGAGTTGGGTTGTTCGAGCGAGAGGTCTTTCAGATAGACGCGCTGGATCTGGAATACGGGTTGCAGGTTTTCGTCAGCCATGAAGGTCTTTCGTTTCAGTCAGAGGTGGATCGATTATGAAGGAAGGCGGGCAACAGCCCGCCTCATTTGTTACCGCAATGCAAATCGTGTCAGGCGCCCTGCAGCAGGGAATCGAGCTTGCCGGCGCGCTCGAGCGCGTTCAGATCGTCGAAGCCGCCGACGTGCGTGTCGCCGATGTAGATCTGCGGCACGGTGCGGCGGCCGGTCTTTTCCATCATCAGCGCGCGCTGCTGCGGATCGAGATCGACGCGAATCTTCTGGATGTCGTCTATGCCCTTGGCCTTCAGCAGGCGCTCGGCCATCACGCAATACGGGCAGACGCCCGTGCTGTACATCGTTACCGCGGCAGTCATGATCACTCCTTTTTCTTGCTGACCGGCAGGCCCTGCGCCTGCCAGGCTTCGAGGCCGCCGAGCAGGCTGGAGGCCTGTTCGAAACCCTGTTTTTTCAGAAGTGAGGCTGCCTTGTTGGATTGCAAGCCCCGCGCGCAGACTGTGATCACGGGCCGGGTCTTGAACTTCTCGAGTTCGCCACTGCGCTCCTTGAGTGCCTTGAGCGGAATATTTTTTGCATCCTTGACATGGCCGGCCGCGAACTCTTCCTCGCTGCGCACGTCAAGTATCAGGGCCTTGCCCTGATTGAGCAGTTGCGTTGCCTGCAAGGGTGTTACCTTTGCACCCGCGCGTTGCAGGGTATGAGCCACGAGGGCGGCGCCGGACAGCAGCACGATTGCCAGCAGGACCAGATTGTTGATGTCAGCAAAGAAATTCACGGTGTTCCAGTGGGTAGAAAGAATGTTCGCATTATAAAATAGAAGGCCGGACCGATCCGGATTCGGCATTTTGCATCAAAAATCCATCATCACCTATCAGACTCATGTACAAAATCGTATTGATGCGCCACGGCGAATCGACCTGGAATCTGGAGAATCGCTTCACCGGCTGGGCCGACGTCGATCTGACGGAGAAGGGTTGCGCGGAGGCAAAACATGCTGGCGCCCTGTTGCGCGAGGCCGGCTTCACCTTCGACCTCGCCTACTCGTCCATGCTCAAGCGCGCCATCCGCACCCTGTGGATCACGCTCGACGAGATGGACCTGATGTGGATTCCGGTGGTCTGCCACTGGCGTCTCAACGAGCGGCACTACGGCGCCCTGCAGGGCATGAACAAGGCCGAGACCGCGACCAGGTACGGCGCCGACAAGGTGATGCAATGGCGCCGCAGCTTCGACATTCCGCCGAGCCCGCTGGCCGCCGACGATGAACGCACCTCCTACGGCGACCCGCGCTACGCCAACCTCAAGCGCGAGGAAATCCCGCTCGGCGAATGCCTGAAGGACACCGTGGTGCGCGTGGTGCCGTACTGGGAAGAGGTCATCGCACCGCAGATCCGCGCCGGCAAGAACGTCATCATCTCGGCGCACGGCAACAGCCTGCGCGCCCTGATCAAGGAGCTCG
>PJTY01001091.1_pt1 | contig 10334 bp, 7 predicted proteins | sample 1512121 | NCBI WGS metagenome assembly PJTY01 (sample SAMN08177680, study PRJNA422409) | Soil metagenome, whole genome shotgun sequencing project. | isolation source: Soil enriched (2) on filter paper: alkali lignin treatment | place: USA: Madison | collected 2015-01-15 | reverse complement strand
GGCGGACGGGGACGGTATGGATGGTGGCACCGGACCGGCGCATCGCGCTGCACCGGCGGCGACGAATTGAGATCGAAGGGCACGACGAGAGATATGAGCGAGACCGACAACAAACCGACCCTGGGCCGCAAGCCATTGGGGCTTAAGCGTTCCGTGGAAGCCGGTGAGGTCAAGCAGACCTTCAGCCACGGCCGCACCAACAAGGTGGTGGTCGAGGTGAAGCGCCGCAAGGTGCTCGGCAAGTCCGGTTCCGAGGGCGCCGTCGAGGCCGCTCCGGCTCCGCAGGCGCCCGCGCCGCAGGCTGCCGCACCGCAGCCTGCCCCGCAGCGCCCCGCGCCGCCGCCGGCTCCGCCGCGCCGCCCGATTCCCTCGAACGAGACTCCGCAGGAGCGAGTCGCTCGTCTTCAGCGCGAGGCCGAGGAAGCCCGTCTCGCCGCGCTTGAGGAAGCGAATCGTCGCGAGCACGAAGAGAAGGTGCGCGCCATCGAGGAAGAGAAGCGCCGCGCCGAAGAAAATCGCGCCCAGGAAAGCAAGCGCGTGGAAGAAGAGGCTGCCCGCGCGGCCGAAGCTCAGGCTGCCCAGGAAGCGCCTGCCGCTGCCCCGGAGGCCCCGGCCGAAGCGCCCGCCGAGGCCGCTGCTCCGGAAGCTCCGGCACCCGTTGCCGAAACGCCCGCGCCTGCTGCCGAAGCTGCCACTGAGGCTCCCGCAAAGGCTCCCGTCACCGAGGCGCCTGCCGCCAAGGCTCCGGCTCCGGCCGCACCTGTGGCCGCTCCGGCGCCCGCGCCGCGCCGCTTCACCCCGGTCGCGCGTCCTCAGCCGGTGCGCAAGCCCGAGGCTCCCGCTGCCGCTCCGGCCTCGGCTCCGGCTGCTGCAAGCCCCGCCGCGCCGGCCGCCAATACCGGCGGTTCCACCGCGCCCAAGGCACCGGCCGGCGTCAAGAAGACCAGCGCTCCGCCGCCGCGCAGCACCCCTGAGCGTGACCGCAAGGGCGGCGACCGCCGTCAGTCGGGCAAGCTCACGGTCAACCGTGCGCTGAACGACGACGAGGGTGCACGTGCCCGTTCGCTCGCCGCGCTCAAGCGCGCCCGCGAGAAGGAACGCCGTGCGCACTTCGGCGGCCAGTCGCAGCAGCGCGAGAAGCAGGTCCGCGACGTGATCGTCCCCGAGGCGATCACCGTGCAGGAACTGGCGAACCGCATGGCCGAAAAGGGCGCCGACCTGGTGAAGGCGATGTTCAAGATGGGCATGATGGTCACCGTCAACCAGACGATCGACCAGGATACCGCCGAACTGCTCGTCACCGAATTCGGCCACAACATCCAGCGCGTTTCGGACAGCGATGTCGACATCGATACCTCGGTGGACGTCGATGCACCCGAAACCCTGAAGTCGCGTCCGCCCGTCGTCGCCATCATGGGCCACGTCGACCACGGCAAGACCTCGCTGCTCGATGCCCTGCGCGGCACCGACGTGGTGAAGGGCGAAGCCGGCGGCATCACGCAGCACATGGGCGCCTACCAGATCAAGACCAAGGGCGGCGATCTCGTCACCTTCCTTGATACGCCGGGCCACGCCGCCTTCACGCAGATGCGTATGCGCGGTGCCAACGTGACCGACATCGTGATCCTGGTGGTCGCCGCCGACGACGGCATCATGCCGCAGACGATCGAGGCCATCAATCACACCAAGGCCGCCGGCGTGCCGATGATCGTGGCGATCAACAAGATCGACAAGCACGAAGCCAACGCCCAGCGCGTCCGCGAGCGTCTGCTTGAGCACGAGGTCGTCGTCGAGGCGATGTCGGGCGACGTGCAGGACGTCGAGATCTCGGCCAAGACCGGCAAGGGTCTGGACGAACTGATCGAGAAGATCCTGCTCCAGGCCGAACTCATGGAGCTGAAGGCCAACCCCGACCGCGAGGCCGAGGCGACCGTGATCGAAGCCAAGCTCGACAAGGGCAAGGGCCCGCTGGCGACCGTGCTGGTCAACCGCGGCACCCTGAAGGTCGGCGACATCCTCGTCGTCGGCACCGAAAGCGGCCGCGTGCGCGCGATGCTCGACGACAAGGGCCGTCAGGTGAAGGCGGCTCCGCCGTCGATGCCGGTCGAAGTCCTCGGTATCGGCGGCGTGCCGATGGCCGGCGACCTGCTGACCGTGGTCGAAAGCGAGCAGCGTGCCCGCGAGGTCTCGTCCTACCGTCAGGAACAGGCGACCGCCAAGCGCACCGCCACGGCGCCCGCCAGCCTCGACACGATGTTCTCGGCACTGGCTGCCAAGCAGAACGTCATCGAGTACCCGGTGGTGGTCAAGGCGGATGTGCAGGGCTCGGTCGAAGCGATCAACTCGGCGCTTCACGCCCTGTCGAACGACGAGATCAAGGTCCGCATCCTGCACTCGGGCGTCGGTGCCATCACCGAAACCGACGTGGCCCTGGCTTCGGCCTCGGGTGCACCGATCGTGGGCTTCAACGTCCGCCCGAACGCCAAGGCGCGCGAGCAGATCGAGAAGACCAAGACGCCGATGATGTACTACGACGTCATCTACGAGCTGACCGCCGAGGTCGCGAAGCAGATGGCCGGCATCTGGGGTCCCGAGCGGATCGAAACCGTCGTCGGCCGCGCCGAAGTCAAGCAGGTCTTCCCGGCCGGCAAGCGCGACAAGGCGGCAGGTCTGCTGGTGGTCGAAGGCTACATCCGCAAGGGTCTCAGCGCGCGTCTTACCCGCAACGACGTCATCGTTTCGGCGACGACGATCTCCTCGCTGCGCCGCTTCAAGGACGACGTGGACGAAGTGCGCGCCGGTCTGGAATGCGGTGTCGTGCTGGCCGACACGAACGACATCAAGGCGGGCGACCACCTCGAAGTCTTCGAAGTCAGCCACCGCGAGCGTACCGTCGGCTGATAATCGGTGCCCGTATCAAGCGGGCGCCGGCCGAAAGCTCAAGGACGGCCATCGTCGGGCGACAAGCCCGGCGGTGGCCGCCTTCGTTTCGGGCGCCGCTCGAAGAAAGGGCGTTCCTGCACAGGCGAAGCGTTCGCCGGCGCTCTTGTCGATGAAATGGTGACGCGGGCCGGATGCGGTTGTCTGGGAGCGCTCACCTGTGTGACGATACTAACGCCAATAGGACTGATGATACTGCGATGACCCGCTACTGCGCCTTTTTCGAATCCCTGACCGTTCGCGGCGATCGTCTGTCGATGGCGGACTTGCGCTATGCCTTCGAGCGTGAGGAACTGGAGAATGCCGAGACGGTGATCTCCAGCGGCAATGTCCTGTTCGATTACGAGGATCGGCCGAGCGAGGGTCTGGAAGACCTGCTGGCCTATCTGATGCGCGACCGGTTCGACATGCAGGCCTTCGTCGCGGTGCGCACGCGCGAGGAGATTCGCCTGTCGGTGGAGGCGAACCCGTTTGCGGGGGAGAGCGGCGACAGTTTCGTGCACACCGTGCTGCTGTCCGACCAGCCGAATCAGGATCGGTTCGACCGGCTCGTGGCCGATCACGGCTCGCTGGGCGGCGAGCGTCTGGCGCTGGGCACGCGTTGCCTGTTCGTCGATTATGCCCGTCCGCCTGCGGAGAGCCTGCTGACGATGGACTTTATCGAGAAGCGCCTCGGCTGTCGCGGTACGGCGCGAAACGTGCGCTCGCTGGCGCGGATCGTCGCCAAAATGTGAAAAAACGGTGTATCAAACCGGACCGCAGCGGTCTGGAGCCGTAATCACTTGTTGCAAAATGCGGTGATCCGCCCACATGGGACAAAGCCATGGTACGCCAGCAAGTCACGCCCGAGCAGCACTCCGTCCGCCTTCTGAAGGTGGGTGAACAGGTGCGTCACGTCCTTTCCGAAATCCTCATGCGCCAGCAGGTCCACGATGCCACGCTGAGCGCGCATTCGGTGTCCGTCACCGAAGTGCGCATGACACCCGATCTGCGCATTGCGACGGTCTATGTGAAGCCCCTGCTGGGCGAGGACGAGGAAGTGGTGCTCAAGGCGCTGCGTACGCATACGGCCTTCTTCCAGCGCGAAGTCGCGCAGCGGCTGAAGCTCAAGTTCGCCGCCAAGATCCGCTTCCTTCCGGACGAGACCTTCGACGAGGCCAGCCGTATCGATGCGCTGCTCAACGATCCGCGCGTGAAGCGGGATCTCGAGGAGAATTGAGGCCTCGCCGGCGTCAGGCGGTCTCGAACCTCAGGCTGGCGCGGTCCCAGCGGTGTCTTTCCAGATCGGCGGGCTTTATCCGGAACTGGTAGAGCCCGGTTTCGGACCAGTTCCATTCCATCATGTCGTCATGGGCGAGTTGCAGGAGCAGCACGTCGCCATGCCGGTCCTCCTGTGCGGCGCGGCCGCCGGGGCAGAACAGGCCGTGCTGGTGACGGCCCGCAAGCCGGTATCCGGCATTGATGCGCGCCAGTTCCGCATCGCTGATGTGCGCCAGCGCCTCCGGAGGACCGGAGATCATGGCGCGTAACGTAAGCGTCGCCAGTTCCGGCAGGTCTTTCGGCGCATAGGCCCGCACCAGGTCGGCGCAGTCGCGCTCGACATGGGCCAGAACGTCGCGAAGCACGGCGAATTCCTCGCTCGTCAGCGGCAACCAGGGATCGCGGTCTTCCGTGAAGCGGTCCATCGCGTCCGAGACTTCGGCCAGCGCTTCCTGTTGTGTCCTGTGCTCCTTTAGGCGGGCGCCCTCGCGGTCGAATGCGCGCTGTGCGGTTTCGAGCAGCAAGGCCGTCGCCGCGGGATCGGCGCCAAGCAGTTCCAGATCCTCGCGTGCATCGCTCGTGCGGGCCATGCGCCTGTCGGCCAGTCGCGAGGCTGCGTGGAGCGCGAGGCGATAGCAGTCCGCAAGCTGGATCGCGCCGTGCCACCAGATCCGTTCGACCGGCTCGGCCGCCGCCAAGGGGCCTTCGCGCAGCGGATAGCGCCGGGCCAGCCAGGCGGAGATCGCTTGCGCCACGGCCTCCTCGTTTCCTGCCGGCCCGGCCGCGCGCCCGTCGTCCGGAAGGTCGACGGCAGACGGGTCGACCGGCCAGAACGGGAAGAAGCCATGCGCGAAGTCTTCCGGCGGGCTGGTGAAATCGTAATTCCCGGCAGGCACCGGCACCACCGCGCCGGTGCCGAGGAAGAATGCCAGCGAACCGGCGGGGGGCAGCGGCGCCTCGGGGCAGGCTCCGGCGATTTCCGCCAGATCGATCTGGGCGGCGAACGGAAGCGCCGTCCCGTCGCGGTCGCGCGGCCAGCGGGCGTTTCCCAGTCTGGGCAGACCGCCCAGCCAACTGGGATCGCCGAACCAATCGCGGGAGCGCAGGCGCGGCTTGCGGACCAGCACGATCGGGCGGGAAAGCGCTACTTGCGCATCGGCGGCCAGAGGACGGCCGATACGGTGCTCCTCGCCAAGGGAGGCGGCCAGCGGTTCAGGCCTCCAGACCGGCGCGGGCAGGGGCACGGGGCCTCGGTGGCCCAGCCCCGAACGAAGCGGCAGGGCCAGTACCGGCAGGCAGAGCAGGGCGCCCAGCACCAGCGGTCCGGCGACGGCGCCCTTGTAGCCGAGGATCGCCACGAGACCTGCCGCGCCGCCATCGAGGAAAGTCGCCGTCTCCCGCCACCCGCCTGCGGCCGAGGAGGCGAGCGGGGCATCGATGACGTAGCCGGAAACCAGTCCGGCCAGCGTGACGATCACGGCGACGGCGATCCACCTTATCATGCCCAACTCCCCGTCAAGCTCGCTTCCGGACCTTGATCCGCCCGAACCTATGGCCGGAACCCGTGGCCGCAACTTCGGGCCTGCGGGATTAGATAACGCCGGGCATTTTCATTCAAGCGGGGACAATCGCCGCAAGTGCGGTGCGGGGCGGCAAGGGGCATGTTATCCCCAACAACGATGGCTAAACTCTATTTCTACTATGCCAGCATGAATGCCGGGAAGTCGGCGACTTTGCTTCAGGCGAACTTCAACTATCACGAGCGGGGCATGCGCACGATGCTGTGGACCGCCGGGATCGACGACCGCAGCGGCGAACGCGGCGAGGATTTCGCGATCGAGAGCCGCATCGGCCTTCATGCCCAGGCGCATCGCTTCCAGCCGGATACCGATCTGGTCGCCCAGGTTCGCGCGGCTCACGCGGTGGAGCCGCTGTCCTGCATCCTCGTGGACGAGGCGCAGTTCCTCACTCCGGAGCAGGCGTGGCAATGCGCCCATGTCGCCGATCGCGAGAACATTCCCGTGCTCTGCTATGGCCTGCGCACCGATTTCCGGGGCGAGCTGTTCCCCGGATCGGCGGTGCTGCTGGGTATCGCCGATGCCCTGATCGAGTTGAAGGCCGTGTGCCACTGCGGCCGCAAGGCGACGATGAACTTGCGCGTCGATGGTGCAGGCGCCGCGGTGCGCGAGGGCGCGCAGACCGAGATCGGCGGCAACGACCGCTACGTCGCGCTCTGCCGCAAGCATTTCGGCGAGGCCATGGGGCGATGAAGGAGGGCGTCGAACGCATTGCGCGCGGCCCTCTGCGCACCTAGATCACGAGCATGAACCAGACCCTGCTGGACGCTGCCGCGCTCATCGTTCCCCTGATCCTCGCCATCGTCTTCCATGAAGTCTCGCATGGCTGGACCGCGCTGGCGCTGGGGGATCCCACCGCGCAGGAGCAGCGGCGCCTCTCGCTCAATCCCCTGCGGCATGTCGATCCGTTCGGGACGGTGATCCTGCCGGGCTCTCTCGCACTGGCGGGGGCGCCGATCTTCGGATGGGCCAAGCCCGTGCCGGTCAATCGCTGGCGCCTGCGCGATCCGCGCCGGGGCATGATGGTCGTGGCGGCGGCGGGGCCGGGGTCCAATTTCGTGCTGGCGGCGGTCGGCGCGGTGCTGCTGGGGCTGGTGGTGCGGTTCGCGGGATCGGCGGACAGCGCGGTGCTGGAGTTCATCGCCAAGAACTTCAGCAACTTCATCATGATCAACGTGTTCCTCGCCCTGTTCAACCTGCTGCCGATCCCGCCGTTCGACGGGTCGCACATCGTCGAGGGGCTGCTGCCGCGCGGGTTGGCCGAGGGCTATGCGCGGCTGCGTCCTTACGGGTTCCCGCTGCTGATCGTGCTGCTGCTGGTGGTGCCCTACTTCTTTCCGCAGTGGGGTATCGTCGGCAGGCTGGTCGTGCCGCCGGTCATGTGGGTGACGGGACACTACTTCGCGCTGGCCCAGCTCGTGGCGGGGGTTTGACGCCCGGCGCGATCGCAGGCGTTGACAAAACCGGCCCGCACGACTTGGGGAGGGGCATGACTTCCGCTCCCGCAACCCGCCCGGCCCCTCATGGCTGGATCATCCTCGACAAGCCGCTTGGCCTCGGTTCCACGCAGGCGGTCGCCGCCGTGAAGCGCAACTTGCGCGAGGCGGGCTATGGCAAGAAGGTGAAGGTCGGCCACGGGGGCACGCTCGATCCGCTGGCCACCGGCATCCTGCCCGTTGCGCTGGGCGAGGCGACCAAGCTGACCGGGCGCATGCTCGATGCCAGCAAGATCTACGAGTTCACAGTGCGCTTCGGCGAGGAGACCGACACGCTGGACCTTGAGGGCAAGGTCATCGCCACCAGCGATGTGCGGCCCGCTCAGGCCGAAGTGGAGGCGGTGCTGCCGCGCTTCACCGGCCCGATCGCGCAGGTGCCGCCGATCTACTCGGCGCTGAAGGTCGACGGCGAGCGCGCTTACGACCTCGCGCGCGCCGGGCAGGAAGTGGAACTGAAGTCGCGCAATGTGACGGTCTACGAACTCGGCCTTGAACGATTCGACGACGAGGAGGGGGCTACCCTCTGCGCGCATGTCTCCAAAGGCACGTACATCCGTTCCCTTGCACGCGACATCGCACAGGCCTTGGGAAGCTGCGGAACCGTGTCCATGCTGCGCCGCGTAAAGGCCGGTCCGTTCGACCTGTCTCACGCGATTTCGCTGGACAAATTGAACGAAATCGGCAAGGGCGCTGCGCTTGAACAGATACTCTTGCCACTTGAGGTGGGGCTGGACGACATCCCGGCCATCGACCTCGGTTCGGAGCAGGCAAGAGCGGTCCGCCAGGGCCGTGTTCTGACCGAACTGCCCCATGAAGACGGGCTCTACTGGGCGCGAGAAGGGATCACTCCCGTCGCGCTGATGGAGCTTTCGGGCGGAGAAGCCCGCGTCGTCAGAGGGTTCAACCTATCGGATGTCGCGGAGTAAAGTACTATGTCGGTTACCGCTGAAAAGAAGCAGGACATCATTTCGGACAACGCACGCGTCGCTGGCGACACGGGCAGCCCGGAAGTTCAGGTCGCGATCCTCACCGAGCGCATCCGCAACCTGACCGAGCACTTCAAGGCTCACCACAAGGACAACCACTCGCGTCGCGGTCTGCTGGCCATGGTCAACAAGCGCCGCTCGCTGCTCGACTACCTGAAGAAGAAGGACGTCGCGCGGTACAACTCGCTGATCCAGAAGCTGGGTCTGCGTAAGTAAGACTTAACGGGAAGCGGCCCCTAGCGGGCCGCTTCTTGCATTAGGAGCGTTTTCTAATCGGGTGGGATCACCTGATGACTCGGAAAACGCGGCAAGACAAAAACCAAGGGTACGTCCGCAATCCGGCGGAGGACCCAGGAAGCCCAAAGCGGCTCCACACCGGACCGGGACGGCATACCCGGCAGTAAACCCCGCCGCGCAATAGGGCCGGTGGGCTGAGGAAAACCTCTTATGTTCGACGTCAAAACCGTAAGCATGGAGTGGGGCGGCAAGACCCTCACTCTCGAAACCGGCCGCGTGGCCCGTCAGGCCGACGGCGCGGTCCTCGCCACCTACGGCGAAACGGTCGTGCTCTGCGCGGTTACCGCCGCCAAGTCGGTGAAGGAAGGCCAGGACTTCTTCCCGCTGACCGTGCACTACCAGGAAAAGTTTTCGGCCGCCGGCCGCATTCCGGGTGGCTTCTTCAAGCGTGAACGTGGCGCCACCGAAAAGGAAACGCTGACCAGCCGCCTGATCGACCGTCCGGTCCGCCCGCTGTTCCCCGAAGGTTTCTACAACGAAATCAACGTCATCGCCCAGGTCCTGAGCTTTGACGGCGAAACCGAGGCCGACATCGTTGCGATGATCGCCGCTTCGGCCGCACTGACCATCTCGGGCGTGCCCTTCATGGGCCCGATCGGCGCCGCACGCGTCGGCTTCGTCGACGGCGAATACACGCTGAACCCGAAGCAGACCGCCGCCCTCACCGACGGCCGTCTGGACCTCGTCGTCGCCGCCACCGGCGATGCCGTGATGATGGTCGAATCGGAAGCCAAGGAGCTGACCGAGGAAGAGATGCTTGGTGCCGTCGTGTTCGCGCATGACGAGATCAAGAAGGTCGTCGACCTCATCATCGACCTGGCCGAAGTTGCCGCCAAGGAACCTTGGGACGTCGACCTGTCGGACAACACCGCCGACATCAAGGCGAAGCTCAAGAAGGCCGTCGGCAAGGACGTCACCGCTGCCTACAAGCTGACCGACAAGTCGAAGCGCTCCAACGCCCTGAACGCCGCGCGCGCCAAGGCCAAGGAAGCTTTCGCGGACGAAACGCCGCAGACGCAGATGGTCGCCATCAAGACCATGAAGAAGCTGGAAGCGGAAATCGTTCGCGGCGCCATCCTCAAGGACGGCAAGCGCATCGACGGCCGCACGCTGGAGCAGGTCCGCCCGATCGAATCGATGGTCGGCTTCCTGCCGCGCACCCACGGTTCGGCGCTGTTCACCCGCGGTGAAACGCAGGCGATCTGCACCACCACCCTGGGCACCAAGGACGCCGAACAGATGATCGACGGCCTCGAAGGCCTGTCGTACTCGTCGTTCATGCTGCACTACAACTTCCCGCCCTACTCGGTCGGCGAAGTGGGTCGCTTCGGCGCTCCGGGCCGCCGCGAAGTCGGCCACGGCAAGCTGGCATGGCGTGCGCTGCACCCCGTACTGCCTTCGAAGGAAGACTTCCCCTACACGATCCGCGTTCTCTCGGACATCACCGAGTCGAACGGTTCGTCCTCGATGGCCACCGTCTGCGGCGGTTCGCTGTCGATGATGGACGCCGGCGTGCCGCTGGTCCGTCCGGTCTCGGGCATCGCCATGGGCCTGATCCTGGAAGGCAAGGACTTCGCCGTCCTGTCGGACATCCTGGGTGACGAAGATCACCTCGGCGACATGGACTTCAAGGTCGCGGGCACCGAAGCCGGCATCACCACGATGCAGATGGACATCAAGATCGCGGGCATCACGCGCGAGATCATGGCCAAGGCGCTGGAACAGGCCAAGGCCGGCCGCGCGCACATCCTGGGTGAGATGACCAAGGCCCTGGGTTC
>PJTY01001086.1_pt1 | contig 10365 bp, 12 predicted proteins | sample 1512121 | NCBI WGS metagenome assembly PJTY01 (sample SAMN08177680, study PRJNA422409) | Soil metagenome, whole genome shotgun sequencing project. | isolation source: Soil enriched (2) on filter paper: alkali lignin treatment | place: USA: Madison | collected 2015-01-15 | reverse complement strand
GCTCGGTATCGTGCCGACCGTGCGCCATGCGGATTACATTGGCGCATGGCTCGAGGTCCTGCGCGAGGATGCCCGCGCGATCTTCCGTGCCGCCTCGATGGCCCGCAAGGCGGCGGACTGGCTGCTGGCGCGCCATGCCGCAGCCGATGCCGAAGTGGCGGAGGATATCGCGGCAGGTCTCGGGCTTGGCGCGGGCACCGAACCGCGAACGGACGCCGATGGGCTGGCGCAGCCGGATTCGCGAACGGACGAGGGGAGGGCGGTGTCATGAAGCTGCTGTCTCCCGGTATTCGCTCGCTGCTCAGCGCCAACTTCAAGCATTGCGTCCGCAGCCCGCGTTTCGATCCGTTTCCGCTGGTCCGCCTGTTCAATCCCGCGGGCCGCGCGGTCTGGCTGGTCAGCGAACTCTATGCCGATGACGACACCCTTTATGGGCTGGCCGACCTCGGCTTCGGCTGTCCGGAACTCGGCATCTTCTCGCTGCGCGAGATCGAGGCCATCGACCTGCCGCTTGGGCTGAAGATCGCGCGCGATCTCGCCTTCGCGACCCGGCACCGCCTGTCGGTCTGGGCCGAGGCATCGCGGCTTGCCGGGTCGATCCCCGATGCCGCCGATCTCTTGAACCGCCTGACCCGCGAGGACCCGGGCGCCATCAGGCTTCTGCCCCGCTGAGGGGCCGATGACGCGGGCTGGCGTTTTCCTGCCCATCTGAAAGCCGGTCCACCATATCCCATCACGAACGGGTGGACCGGCACTCTCTTGAGGAGTGCTATCCATGGAACTCGAATTCATCGCCCTTGGCAACCTTGCCGTCAGCAAGTCCAATATGCGTTACGCCCGCAAGGCTCCGGACGTTTCCGACATCCTGCCGACCGTACGGGCGCGCGGCGTCCTCCAACCGATCCTCGTGCGCCCCAGCGGCGCGCCCGGCGAAGACGGGCAGCACTATGAAATCGTCGCCGGATGCCGCCGCTTCCACGCCGCCCTGATCGTCGCCGCCGAGCGGGAGGAAGCCCGCATCGGGGCAGGCGAGCCGGATGGGCCTGACGGGCCGGAGTCTGGCGCAGGCATGCTGCCCTGCGCCGTGCTCGACGAGGCGGATGATGCCAGCGCCGTCGAGGCCTCGCTGTTCGAGAACATCGCCCGGCTCGATCCGGACGAAGTCTCGCGCTGGGCCTGCTTCACCCGGCTGGTGAAGGAAGGGCGCAGCATTGCCGAGATCGGTGCGACCTTCGGCCTGCCCGATCTGGCGGTGCGCCGCGCGCTGGCGCTCGGCAACCTCCTGCCGCGCATCCGCGAGATGTACCGGCGCGAGGAAATCGATGCCGTGACCATCCGGCATCTGACGCTGGCCTCGAAGAACCGGCAGAAGGCCTGGCTCGCGCTCGTCGATGATCCCGATGCCTATGCGCCGCGCGGGCATCAGCTCAAGTCGTGGCTGTTGGGTGGGTCGTCGATTTCCACGCGGCATGCCCTCTTCGATGTCGCGGCCAGCGGGCTTGCGACCGTATCCGACCTGTTCGGGGAGGATGCCTATTTCGCGGAAAGCGAAGCCTTCTGGACCTTGCAGAATGCCGCCATCGCGGAGCGCCGGGCGGCCTTGATCGACGCAGGCTGGTCCGATGCCGTGATCGTCCCTGCGGACGAGCACTTCCATTCGTGGGAATACGAGAAGACCGCCAAGCGCAAGGGCGGGCGAGTCTATCTCGATGTGCGCGGGAACGGCGAAGTCGTTGTCCACGAGGGCTATCTCTCGCGCAAGGAAGCGGCGTGTCTCGCCAAGGGCGGGAACGCGGGACCGGAGGGCGAAGGCGACAAGCCGGTGCGCGCCGAACTGACCTCGCTCACCCAGACTTACGTGGATCTCCACCGCCATGCCGCCGTGCGGACGGAACTGCTCGGCAGTCCGCGTCTCGCCCTGCGGCTGATGGTGGCGCATGGGATCGCGGGTTCGTCGCTGTGGCGCGTCCAGCCCGAGCCGCAAGCGGTGAAGAGCGATGCCGTGCGGCAGAGCCTCGACGAGTGCCGCGCGGAAAGCGTGTTCGACGCGCGGCGGCGCGAGGTTCTTGCCGCACTGGGCCTCGACGGTGACGATGCCACCGTAACATCCAGCGGCTACGGTTACGGCGCACCGGGCCGGAATGTCCGCAGCCTGCTCGCCCGCCTCGTGCCGCTGCCCGATGCCGAGGTGCTCGATGTTCTTGCCTTCGTCATGGGCGAGACGCTTGCCGCTGGAACCCCGGAAATCGAAGTGCTCGGTCCCATGCTGGGTCTCTCGATGGCCGACTGGTGGGAGGCGGACGACGCTTTCCTCGATGGCCTGCGCGACCGCGAAGTTCTGCTGGCGATGGTCGCGGAAGTGGCGGGCGAGCAGATCGCTGCCGCCAATACCAAGGAAAAGGGCAAGACCCTGAAAGCGATCATCCGCGCGCATCTTGCAGGCGAGGGCGGCCGGACGAAGAAGGAAGGCTGGGTGCCGCGCTGGATGGCTTTCCCGCCGTCGGCCTACACGCCGCGCGGCGGCGTCGGCACGGTGGCGGCCCATGCCCGGGCTTTTGCGGAACCGGATGGGGAATCGCCGGACGGGGAGCCGGAAGAGGACGAAGAGGGACCGGCCAGCGAGGCTGATGAGGCTGACGGCAGCGGTACGCCGGATGCGGAGATGCCGGATGGCGATTCGCCCGAATCCGGGGTGACGGACCCCGAATTCGATCCCGGTACCGGCGGGGGCGGCGAGCGTCTCGCGGCCTGAAGAAAGATCGCCCGGGGGCGGAGTTTCCCGCCTCCGGGCAATCCCATTGTTTTATGGGGGGAGCAGCTGAAAAATTCGCGGCGGGGCCGCGCCCCTTACGGCGCGGCCCCGCCGCTAACATAAAATGTTCATTGCCCTGTCCCCTCCGGAGCGCCACCGTTGCGGCTCGGGGGACCATGAGGGGACATACCGATGGGCGAAGTTCACGTGATCGAAAAGCTCGTCACCCGGCTCTCGCCGGAGCCAGTCTGCGACGAATGCATCAGCCAGACCCTGGGGCTTTCGCCGCCGGGGGCCGGGGAACCGAATGCCGGGCACATCGTGCGCGAACTGGCAGGATCGAACGGGTTCGAACGCCGCAAGGACACCTGCAGCCTGTGCGGCGAAACCCGCCTGGTGACGCGGCAGAAGTGATCGCCTCGCCGCCGGGTGGGGCCGCCTGCGCTCTAGCGCGCACCTGATTTGTAATCAGGCGAGGCCGGGTCCGCTTTGCGGTTCGTCGCGGCGCCAGCGCGTCTTGCTCATGCGCCGAATGCCGGTGCCGCAATGCGCACATTGACCGACGTAGCACAGGCCGTCCCAGAAGACCGTGCCGTGCTCCGGACGGTGCCGGTCGAACCGGCAGCGCAGCGTCTGAAGCCGGAAGGGCGGCAGGCGTAGGCTTGGAAGAACGATCGATTTCAAGAGGCGTATCCTTCGGGTCCGGGCCGCATCCCGCGCCCGCCATCAGGATGATTGCCCCTTAACCGATGCTGTCGAACGGCGTCAGGATCGCCTGCCGATACACTATGGCATGCTGCGATAGTGTCGCAGGCCCGCTCGTTCCTGGGCGCTCCGTCGCCGCCCGCTTCCCCATTGCCGCGGTCGCCTCGGCCCCCGCGAACAGGGTGGTGATCCCGCCGATCAATGCTGCGGCGTCTTCATGCCGTCGGCCGCCGCTTTCACCGAGACCGCCCAGGCCCTGAGGTAATGCGCGCGCGGCTTGTACTGCTCGCCTGCCTTCAGATGGACCATTGCCGCGTGGCCCAGCGACTGCGAAATTTCGGTCGCGGTGCAGACCCGTTTTTCCTCGAGCAGTCCCGCGATCGCGGCCAGCGCGCTTCCAAAAGCAAACACGGCGTCTTCGTCCATCGCATGTCTCCCGGCATCGATCGGTGCCGGGGACAATCTGCCTGACGGGTCCGCGAAGCGCCATCGTCCATGCGGTCCAAGGCGGGCCGATACCCTATCGGTGGGCGATCGGACCCACCGGCAGGATTTGAGCGCAGGTGCAGGCCGCATGCCGATCGGCGCAGGCGGGCGCGTGCCACAGCCGCTCCGCCGAAAGCCGGTTTCGATAATCGAGCGCCGCCGCTAGCGCGCGGCATGCGGCCCGGGCTCAGCCCCCTTTGTCCGGGTCGCAGCCAGGGCATGTTCGACCGCCTCATGCGCCGTCAGGCGCTATTTCGTCACCACTTCACATATTTGAAAGCGGCCGTCAGGCGAGCTGGAAGCGCGCCGAATGACTCTGCTCACCGCTCCCTGAAACGCCGCGCTGGACGGCGCAGAGACGGCGGGCGCCTTGCCACAGTTCGGCTGCACGTCCGGATCTCAGTTCGGCGGCTTTGCGGTGCGCGGTGACCAAGGCATCGGCCGCATCCTCGGCGCCGAAATCGAGGCGCAGGGCGCCGGCATTCCCCTCGTCGGGGAACTTCAGGGTGTAGATGTCCATTCCAGGCTCCTCCAGCCGCTTCGGTCGTGTTTCCCGACCTGGTCGCGCCCGCGCTAGATAGCATTGTTCTGTGTCAACTTCGCGATACCCAATTCGGGTGAGACTGGCGGATCTTGCTTCGCGCGCTGCGCTTCCCCTGCCTGCTGCCGTCTCCGCCGTCGTCCCTGCCGTCGCTTGCCGCAGTCCACGCCGCGCCGTCATGGCGTCGCAAGCCACCGGCGCCCGCTTCTCCTTTGCCGAAGCGAGCGGCGGCGCGTTCCGGATGGATGCACGGCCGAAAGCAGGTGCCGGAAGGGGCCTCTCGTCGGCCGGATCCCGATCGGGCTGCGCGGCAGGCCCCGCCGTCTCCGGCCGGCTCGAGCGCCTTGGGGATAGGCTTCGCGCGGGGAGGGCAAATCGCTGTGGCCACGAGGCTGAGCGTCACGTCGCTGCGGCCCGGCGTTATCGCTGCGCATGCAGTATCCCGGCGCCAAGTCGCCCGCCGCCCGAAGGAATGCGGTAGGTCCGTGCACCGTCAGGCCGTGCGAGCGGGGAGTGATCGATCGCCGCGAAATCGCCGGCCGCAAGCCGGCCGAAGCCGGCTGGCCGCGCGCATGGGACCTATCCGATTGCCGGCATCTTCCGTGCTCCCGAGCCCGGGTGCCCGCACCCATTCCCGGATCCGAAAGGCAATGACCTGGAAGCGGTCGCGGTCCCGCCGAAACCATCGCGCGGCAACTTATTTCCCCGACCGCGTGGCGGTCTCCTCGCGGCCGCTTCGCTCGCAAATAAGCCGCCTGCTCCGGTCCTTCGCATGCGCTTCGGCCCAAGGGTTCGCGGGCCCTGGCGAGCCGTTCCTGCCGGTCTGCCATCGTCCGGGAAATCGGTCCGGGACGACCCAGTCAGGAGACGAACAATGCCTGCAATCGGATATGTCACGCGCGATGGCCACAGCTTCAAGGGCCAGCTTCGCACCCTCTCGATCCGCGCCGAGATCGAGATCACCCCTAACGCGCGCAAGACCAGCGATGCGCAGCCCGACTACCGGGTTTCCTCGGGCGGGGTCGAGGTCGGCGCCGGGTGGCTGCGCCGCAGCGAAAGCTCGGGCAACGACTACGTGTCGCTCAGCCTCGCGGCCCCGGAATTCGGTCCCCGCCGGCTCTACGCCAATCTCGGGCGGGCGGCAGGCCGGGACGACGAGGACAGCTTCGCGATCATCTGGAACCCAGCCGACTGAAGCCCCTTCCGCCCGCCGCTTTCGGCCCCGCATCCGCCCCGGATGCGGGGCCGATCGATCTGCGGTCGTCGGAGAATAATGCGGCCGGAGGCATGGTCAAAAAGCCGCTTGAAGGTGGTCTCGGTGATCGCGTTCCGGCTCCCATTCCCGGCACGATCGGCGTCAATTTCCAGGCGGAAAAGGCGAGAGTGGAGAGGGGGTCGAAAATCGACATCTCGATTATCGACCCTGCCGCCGCCCGTATTTGCCCGTCATGCACGGTGCCGCGCAGGTACGCGTTGCCTGCCTCGCAGGGAGCGAAAAATCATGACCGACGACGCTGAAATCCGCGCGCAGGCGGCGCGCGAAGTGTGCCCTTTTCTGAGCGCCAAGCAGACCGCTTTTCACCTTGGTATCTCGCCCAATACGCTGCGCGGGATGCGCCTTGCCGGAAAGGGGCCGAAGGCCCGCCGCCATGGTCACAACTGGCGCTATCACATCGACGATATCGAGACCTGGTCGCTTGCCCGCGGCGGGGGAGAAGGCGATGTCTGACTCCCGCAACCTGCCGCTTTTCGCCTGGGGCGAAGCGCTTCGTGCCGCGCGCGCAGACCGCGCCCGGCTGCGCCGCCGCGCTGCTTGCGCCGTCCTCGGGATCGGTTTGCTCGGCGCAACGCTGGCCCTTCCTCCCGTGCCGCGCCTGGTCTGGAACCACAGTGCCAGCGCGCCGATCGGGCTCTACCGCGTCGTGCCCGGCGCGAATCTCATGCCCGGCGACATGGTGGTCGCATGGCCGCCCGAACATGCCCGCGCGCTTGCCGCGCGCCGGCATTATCTTCCCGCCGGAGTGCCGCTGGTGAAGCGGGTCGCCGGCGCCGCGGGCGACAGGATCTGCGCGCGCGGAGCCGCGGTTACGCTGAACGGCGCACCCGCGGCGCGCCGTCTTTTCGCCGATCCCTCGGGCCGCAGGCTGCCGTCATGGGAGGGCTGCCTCTGCCTTCGCCAGGGCAGCTATCTGCTGCTCATGAACCGGCGTCCCGACAGCTTCGACGGCCGCTATTTCGGGCCGACGCAGGAGCGCGATATTCTCGGGAAGGCGGTGCCGCTATGGCTTCCCGGAGAAGGGCGGTGATGCGCCGCCGACCGGGCTGGAGGGAGCAGGCCGCCGCGCCCGGCCGGGTGCTTCCGCTGCCGCTACTGGCATTACCGGGAATGGCTCGGACAGGCATTCGGGCCGTCTCGTTGATATCTGCGCTGATATCCGCGGTGCTGGGTGCGTTCGCCTTCGGTTTGTTCGCCGGCGATCCCGCGCTCGCGGGCGAGCCGGTCGGCACCGGTCGCTGGCGGGCCGAGATAGCCGAGGCTTCGGCGCGTTTCGGTGTCCCGGCCGTTTGGATCGAGCAGGTCATGCGCACCGAAAGCCGGGGCCGCACGATCAAGGACGGGCGGCCGATAACCTCCTCGGCGGGAGCGATGGGGCTCATGCAACTGATGCCCGCGACATGGGGCGAGCTTCGCGCCCGGCTTGGTCTGGGCCGCGATCCCCATGCCCCGCGCGACAACATCCTGGCCGGCACGGCGTACCTCCGGGAGATGTACGATCGCTTCGGCTATCCCGGCCTGTTCGCGGCCTACAATGCCGGGCCTGCGCGCTATTCCGCCTCGCTCGCGAGCGGCCGTCCGCTCCCGGCAGAAACGCGCGCCTATCTTGCCGAAGTGGTGGCCGGAGTGGGCGCGGCAGCGCCGGGTAAGTGGTCGGCAACGGCGAGGGTGACGGCCTCGACGGCAACAGAGGCAAGGCCGGACTGGGCAGCTCGAAGCGGTGCGCTGGATCACCCGGGAACCGGACAGCAGACAATCTTTGTCGCACTGCGGCGGGCGGCTGCGGAAAGCGAACTCTCGCAGGCCCGGGAAGGAGGCGAGACATCGCCTCCGGCTCGCTTGCAGGCGGACGCTCCGGCCGGAAATTCTGGAGGTGAGATGCTACGGCCGGGCGCTCGATCCGACCCGTTGTTTGCCGTCCGGGCGGTGCCGTGATCGCGAGCGGGGCGGGTGGCCGCAGGTGTTTTCAGGTTGGAGCCCAGGCCCAGAACGCATGCTAGGACGAGAGGTCAGCCGCCCTCCTCGAATTCCCAGCATGACGGCCTCTGCGGCGGCTGTAAAGGCCGGCGGCCCCTCCAATTTTGCCCCAGCAAATGAGCGCGCTGCGCGCGCGAGTTTGTTTGTTTTCCTGGAACAAAATCGGTTCCTCCGCCGCCGCTTCGCGGCGCACCGGCTGAAGCCGGCGCGGCCCTGACAGCCACCGCGCCGACCGTCCGACGACAGGGGTCCTCGATGGACGGGGACGCTCTTGCGTAGGAGGTTGCTATGACGGACTGGACGGACATTGGCGTGGCTGCGGATCGGGTGCTCGCGGGGCTTGTGGCGGGGCTCGAGCTGGAGTTCGGGCGCGGCGCGGGCGAGGCGCTCGCAGCACGGTTTCTGGAGGCGGAGGAGAGCGATTTCGTCTGGGAGGCGCGGATGTGCGAGCGGTGGCTGGGCGCGTGGGAGCCGCAAGGCGATGAGGCGCTCGAGCTCGATCGGGTCGCGGTGCTCGGATGGCTGGACGGAGCGTGGTTCGCGGGCGTGAGCATCGTGGACGGCGAGGGGCGCGCGCACGGATTGGTGGCGCGGCGGGAATGCCCGAGCGAGCGGGAGGCGCGCGAAGCCTATGCAGCCTTGCGATGAGGCGAGGCGGGCGCGTGGCCGGGGCGCACGGGTCCTTCGGGACCTTCGCGTCCCGGCCCCTTTTCTGGTCGTTCGGCGGAAGCGGGACGGGTGAGGAGGGCGCCGAGGCGGGCGGCGGGACGTGGGGGCATGGAGCGGCGAGGGTTTCGAAGGGGCCAGCGTGAAGGCCGGGGCGCGTAAGGCAAGATGAAAGTTATGGCACCATTCGCCCATAACCTGTTGTCTGCACATCGGTTTTATGAGGATTTTCTGGCACTGGTCCGTTCCGGACAGTGTCGGCTTGGCCGATGGTCCAGCATTCCTGCGGGTCAGGATGGCACCGGTTTCCAGATTGGGGCGCAGCAGGCAGGCTGGGGCGGATTATCGCATCGAAAGGTCCGGCGATGGAGGATGACGACCACTTCACACCCAGGCTCGGCCGCCAGAAAGCGCGCGGAGGCAAGGGGCAGCGGCACTATCTCGGCAAGGTCCTGGCGGCGGCAAATCTCGCCCGGGGAAGGTCCGTAGGCGGGCTTGGCAAGAGTGGTTTTTCGGGGAGCCGGATCGGGCGCGGCGCGGGCGTCGGCCGGGTCCTTTCCAGCAGGGGGGCGGGCGGGCCGTGCAGGCGGCGCGCCGTGGTGAAGACGAGTATCGTCAAGCTTGCCGGCAAAGGCGCAAAGGCGGCAGCGGCGCACCTGCGGTATCTCCAGCGCGATGGGACCACCCGCGAGGGCGAACGCGGCAAGCTTTATGGGGCGGAACGCGATGCCGTCGACGGCAAGGAATTCCTGGCGCGGGGCGAGGGCGATCGGCACCAGTTTCGCTTCATCGTCTCGCCCGAGGACGGCCATCAATACGAGGACCTGAAACCTCTGGCCCGCAGGCTCATGGCGCAGATAGAAGAGGACCTTGGAACGAAGCTCGACTGGGCGGCGGTCGATCACTTCAATACCGCCCATCCGCACACCCACATTGTCATTCGCGGCAAGGCGGCGGACGGCAAGGATCTCGTCATTGCCCGGGACTACCTGACCCGGGGAATTCGCGAGCGCGTTTGCGATCTGGTTGAACTCGACCTTGGACCGCGAACCGACCGGGAGATTGCCGACAGCCGACGTGCCGAAATCGGCCAGGAGCGGCTCACCGCGATCGATCGCGCGCTGCTGCGCGATGCAGGCGCAGAGCGGGAGGTCGCCGCCTGCGCGGCCGATCCTTTCGAGCAATCGCTTCGCGCCGGGCGGCTGGCGAAGCTTCAGCGCATGGGGCTTGCCGAACCGCTGGAGGGCGATCGTTACCGTCTCGCTGCGGGGATGGAAGAGACGCTGCGAACCATGGGGGAACGGGGGGACATAATCCGGACCATGCAGCGCGATTTCTCCCGCCTGGAAATGGAACGGTTCGGTGCCGATCAGGTGATCTACGATCCGGCCGCGGATGGTGCGCGGCCGCTGCTCGGAAGGGTTGTCTCTCGCGGGCTCTCCGACGAGCAGGAGGACCGGCAGTACCTGATCGTCGATGCGGTCGATGGTCGCAGCCACTATGTTGCAGTCGGTAAGGCGGTGCTCGCCGGTCTCGATGAGGGTGATGGCATTGGTCGCGGCGCCGTGGTGCGGATCGAGCCGCTGCGCGCGTCGGTGCGCGAGGTCGACAGGACAATCGCTTCGATCGCGGCCGCCAATGGCAGTCACTATGACGCCGCGCTGCATTTGCGGCACGATCCGACCGCCACGCAGAGCTTTGCCGAGACCCATGTTCGGCGGCTTGAAGCCATGCGGCGCGAGAGCGGGCTGGCGGAGCGTGAACCGTCCGGGAGGTGGGTGATTTCTGGCGATCACCTGGAGCGGGTTGTGACATGGCAATCGCAGCGGCTGAATGATCGTAAGCGCGCATTTCGTAGCACGTTGCTTCCGGAGGCAGTGCGGCCATCATAGTTGACGCTGGACGAGACAGGCCACCGCGACGACGTCGGCGGGTCAGGCGTGTCTTTCGAAGTTGAATGGC
>PJTY01001085.1_pt1 | contig 10374 bp, 7 predicted proteins | sample 1512121 | NCBI WGS metagenome assembly PJTY01 (sample SAMN08177680, study PRJNA422409) | Soil metagenome, whole genome shotgun sequencing project. | isolation source: Soil enriched (2) on filter paper: alkali lignin treatment | place: USA: Madison | collected 2015-01-15 | reverse complement strand
GGCTGCCAGCCTTCAGCGCCCGCGTCACCCGGATGGTACCGAGCAACCGCAACCATCCGTGCATTATCATCTGGTCGCTGGGCAACGAGTCGGGCGGCGGCGGTAACCACGAAGCGCTGTACCACTGGCTGAAACGCAACGACCCGAGCCGTCCGGTGCAGTACGAGGGCGGCGGCGCGGATACGACCGCCACCGATATTATCTGTCCGATGTACGCCCGCGTCGAACGCGACCAGCCGCTCCCGGCGGTACCCAAATGGGGGATCAAACAATGGATCAGCCTGCACGGCGAGCAGCGGCCGCTGATCCTTTGCGAATATGCGCACTCGATGGGCAACAGTCTCGGCGATCTTCAGGGCTACTGGGATACCATGCGGAGTTATCCCAAGCTCCAGGGCGGCTTCATCTGGGACTGGGTGGACCAGACGATGGAGCTGAAGGACAAGGACGGGCGTACCTACTGGGGGCAGGGTCTCGACTACGACCCCGATCCGAAGGCGCCGGGCGTCCATGGCGACGACAGCCCGGTGGGCGACGGCGTGATCCAGTCCGACCGCACGCCCGATCCGGAATATTACGAGCTGGCCAAAGTCCAGTCGCCGATCGCTTTCACGCAGGAGGCAGGCGGCTACCGCGTGCTCAACCGTCACGACCATATCGACCTCTCGCGCTTCACGCTCGACTGGACGGTGATGGAGAACGGCAGGGATGTGGCGCATGGTGCCCTTACGGTGCCGGCCGTGGCGGCGGGCGCTTCCGCGCCGCTGACCGTGCCGGTTCCGGCGGCCAAGGACCTGGCGGCCGAGCGCATTCTCGTGCTGCGCGCTCGCGCCAAGGCCGGTGCGGTGCCGACGCAGCCTGCCGGGCATGTCGTCGGCTGGGAGCAGTTCGAACTCTCCGCGCCTGCCGTGGTGCCGGTAGCGGCGGGTGCTGTCGCGCCGAGCGAGACGGGCGCGATCCTGCGCCTCGCCTCGGGCGATGCCGTGCTGGAGATCGACAAGGCGAGCGGCCTCGTCACGCGCTACGAGCGGGGCGGCAAGCTGCTGCTGACCGGCGGCGCGCCGAACTTCTGGCGTTCGCCCACCGATAACGACCTCGGCGCGGGCGTGCCGAAGAGCCATGCCATGTGGCAGTATTTCTCCGAGCACCGCCGGGTCGAGGCGATCGAGCGTGACGGCAATGCCATCGTCGTCCATCACGACATGGGTGTCGGTTCGGTGAAGACCGAGACGCGCTGGACGATGGCGGCGGACGGCAGCGTGGGCGTGACCGTCCACTTCGAACCGCTGCGCGATACGCTTCCCGATCCCTTGCGCGTCGGACTGGCCTTCGAAACGCCGGGTATGCTCGATCAGGTCCGCTGGTTCGGGCGCGGACCGCAGGAGACTTATGCCGACCGCAAGACCGGCGGACTGATCGCCCAGTGGCAGGGTGCGCTGGCGGATCAGTTCCATGACTATGCCCGCCCGCAGGAGACCGGCAACAAGACGGACGTGCGCTGGATAGAACTGACCGGAGGCAAGACGGGGCCCAAAACGGGATTGCGTGTGACCGGCGCCCAGCCGCTCTCGGTGAATGCGCTGGCGTTCCCCTATGCCGATCTGGCGACCAAGCCGCCGTCGCAGGCGCATAGCTCGGACATCCGTCAGCATGGCAACGGCACGCTGCTGATCGATGCGGCGCAGGCGGGCGTCGGCGGTGATACCGGCTGGAACCTCGATGGCCGGGCGCACATGCCCTATCGCATCGCGCTCAAGCCGCTGACGTATTCGTTCACGATAAGCGCGGCGGCTGCCCGCTGAGGTTTTGATAGGCCGGTTGGCAACGCATACCTTTCGTTCACCTCTCCCGTCATCCTGAACTCGTTTCAGGATGACGTCGTGTGTTCAGGATGAAGTGATGAGCGTTCGGGGCGTTTGGCGGAGCGGGGAGCGGTGCCCCTTCAAGGCAAACCCGATCCCTCTGCCAACAACCGCAATTCGTCCTCGTTGAAGACGCGGCCGCGCGTCAGGAACCTTTGCTCGCGGCCGTTGTCGAGGCTGAACATGCCGCCCCGACCGGGTACGACGTCGAGGATCAACTGGGTATGCGCCCAGGCCTCGCTTTGCGCGCGGCCGATATAGACAGGCGCGCCGCCCACTCGGCCCAGCAGGATGTCGCTTTCGCCGATGCGGAACTCGCCCTGCGGATAGCACATCGGCGAGGAGCCGTCGCAGCACCCGCCGGACTGGTGGAACAGCACCGGCCCGTATTCGGCGGTCAATTCCGCGATCAGGGCAAGTGCCGCCGGGGTGGCGGCGACCCGTTCTACCTCATTCGTCACCCCGGCGAACCTCCTTGCTTAGCTAGTCATGTCAAGGACGATACGCCCTTCGATCTGGCCCTTGTGCATGCGTTCGAAGATCGAATTGATGTCCTCGATCTTCGCGGTCTCGACGGTCGCCTTGACCTTGCCCTGCGCGGCGAAATCGATCGATTCCTGCAAGTCGAGCCGGGTGCCGACGATCGAGCCGCGCACGGTGATGCCGTTCAGCACCATGCCGAAGATGTTGAGCGGGAAATCGCCCGGCGGCAAGCCGTTGAGTGCCACGGTGCCGCCGCGCGCGACCACGCCGACCGCCTGTGCGAAGGCCTTTTCGCTCACCGCCGTCACCAGCGCGCCGTTGACCCCGCCGCCGGTCTCGCGCTTGATGATCGTGGCCGGATCTTCGTTGCGGGCGTTGACGGTGATCGTCGCGCCAAGCCTGCGGGCAAGGTCCAGCTTGGCATCGTCGATATCGATGGCCGCGACGTTCAGGCCCATGGCGACGGCATATTGCACCGCCATGTGGCCAAGCCCGCCGATACCGCTGATCGCCACATAGTCGCCGGGCTTGGTGTCGGTCATCTTCAGGCCCTTGTAGACCGTGACGCCCGCGCAGAGCACCGGCGCGATCTCGGTGAAGCTGATATTGCCGGGCAAGTGGCCCACGTAATTGGGATCGGCGATCACGTAGTCGGCAAACCCGCCGTTGACCGAGTATCCGGTGTTCTCCTGCGTCTCGCAGAGCGTTTCCCATCCGCCGAGGCAGTGCACGCAGTGGCCGCAGGCGCTGTAGAGCCAGGGCACGCCCACGCGGTCGCCTTCCTTGAGATGGGTGACGCCCGCGCCGACCTGGCTGACATAGCCCACGCCCTCGTGGCCCGGAATGAACGGCGGATTGGGCTTGACCGGCCAGTCGCCCTCGGCGGCGTGGAGGTCGGTGTGGCAGACGCCGGAGGCCTGGATCGCCACCTGGATCTGGCCGGGGCCGACTTCGGGAACCGGCACTTCGTCGATGGTCAGCGGCTTGCCGAATTCACGCACGACGGCAGCCTTCATGGTCTTGGCCATTTGCAACATTCCTCTCAGGGATGGTCAGGTGGTCGGGATGAGGAGGGCGCGCCCCGCTTACGGGAGAGAGCGGAGCGGGGCGCGCCGGGGACGAAGCTCAGAAGAATCCGAGCTTCTTGGGACTGTAGCTGACCAGCATGTTCTTCGTCTGTTGGTAGTGGTCCAGCATCATCTTGTGCGTCTCGCGCCCGATGCCGGACTGCTTGTAGCCGCCGAAGGCCGCATGGGCCGGATAGGCGTGATAGCAGTTGGTCCAGACGCGCCCGGCCTTGATCTCGCGGCCGAAGCGGTAGCAGGTATTGGCATCGCGGCTCCACACGCCGGCGCCGAGGCCGTAAAGCGTGTCGTTGGCGATCGCGAGTGCCTCGTCGGCGTCCTTGAAGGTGGTGACGGAGACGACCGGGCCGAAGATCTCCTCCTGGAAGATCCGCATCTTGTTGTGGCCCTTGAACACGGTCGGCTTGACGTAATAGCCGCCGGAGAGTTCGCCCTCCAGTTCGGCCGCCTCGCCGCCGATCAGGATTTCGGCGCCTTCCTGGCGGCCGATGTCGAAGTAGGAGAGGATCTTCTCGCGCTGCTCGGAGGAGGCCTGCGCACCGATCATCGTCGCGGGATCGAGCGGGTTGCCCTGGACGATGGCGGCGACGCGCTGGAGCGCGCGCTCCATGAAGCGCTCGTAGATGCTCTCCTGGATCAGCGCGCGGCTGGGGCAGGTGCAGACTTCGCCCTGGTTGAGCGCGAACATCACGAAGCCCTCGATAGCCTTGTCGAAGAACTCGTCGTCCTTGTCGGCCACATCCGCGAAGAAGATATTGGGCGACTTGCCGCCGAGTTCCAGCGTGACCGGGATCAGGTTCTCGCTGGCATATTGCATGATGAGGCGGCCGGTCGTCGTCTCGCCGGTGAAGGCGATCTTGGCGATGCGGCTCGACGAGGCGAGCGGCTTGCCCGCTTCGAGGCCGAACCCGTTGACGATGTTGAGCGTGCCCGGCGGCAGCAGGTCGCCGACGATCTCGGCCCAGACCATGATCGAGGCGGGGGTCTGCTCGGCGGGCTTGAGCACCACGCAATTGCCTGCCGCCAGCGCCGGGGCGAGCTTCCAGGCAGCCATCAGCAGCGGGAAGTTCCACGGGATGATCTGGCCGACGACGCCCAGCGGCTCATGGAAATGATAGGCTACCGTGTCCTGGTCGATCTCGCTGATCGAGCCTTCCTGTCCGCGGATCACGCCCGCGTAATAGCGGAAATGGTCGATGGCGAGCGGGACGTCGGCGGCCAGGGTCTCGCGGATCGGTTTGCCATTGTCCCAGGTTTCGGCCGTGGCAAGGCGTTCGAGGTTCTCCTCCATGCGGTCGGCGATGAGATTGAGCACGCGCGAGCGTTCGGCCACCGAGGCCTTGCCCCAGGCGTCCTTGGCGGCATGGGCGGCATCGAGCGCGGCCTCGATGTCGGAAGCGTCCGAACGGGCGATCTGGCCGACGACCTTGCCGGTGATGGGAGACGTGTTGTCGAAATAGCGCCCGGCCTTCGGTGCGACCCAGGCGCCGCCGATGAAGTTGTCGTAGCGGGCGGCGAAGGGGCTCTGGAGTACGGTCCGGTCCTGAACAGGTGCGTCCACGGAAGTCTATCCTCTCTTGCGGCGCCTGATCTGGCGTCTCGTCGAGGAGGAGTGTTGCGCACTGGAATGGATTGCGGAAGCCCGGGACAAGGGCTGGTTGCCCCCGGTTGTCTCACCCGCGAGACAGTTTTCTTCGCATTCGGTGGGATTAGCGGGAGAGGCCCGCCTTGGCCATGCGGCGATAGAGCGTCGCCCGGCCGACGCCGAGGATACGCGCGGCCTCACTCGCATTACCACCCGCCTGCGCGAGGGCCTGCCGGAGCACGCTGCGGTCGCTGTCCTCGAAGGACGGGCCTGGGGAATCGGCACCCAGCACCTGATCGAGCGGACGAGGCCGGGCAAGCAGGGCATCGGTCAGGCGCAGCCGCGTGCGGGCGCCTCGGCTGGCGCCGATGACGAGATCGTCGCGGTCGGTCGCGAGCAGGGCGGTGCCGTGGACCGGATCGTCGGCCAGGAACACGATGCGAGATCCGGCGAAGTGCTGGCAGAAATAGTCGCGCTCGATCCGCCGTGCCGCGTCGCGCACGAGGGCGGAGACCAGTTCGGCCATGGCGGGTCCATGGTCCTGCCGGTAACTCGACACATCGAGCGCACCCGCAAGCCGCCCGAAGGGATCGTGGAGCGGAGCGTCCATGCAGCTTATGCCGACATTGCGGCTGGCGAAGTGCTGGTCGCGGTGGATGACGACCGGCTGATCCTCGAACAGGCAGGTGCCGATGCCGTTGGTGCCTTCCTCGGCCTCGCTCCAGCGCCCGCCCTCGACCAGGCCGACCGCGTCGAATTCGGGGGCATCGCCGTCGCTGACGCGGCGGTCGAGGACGATCCCGGTCGGATCGCTGAGGATCACGCCGCAGCCGGACCGTCCGACCGAGCGGAACATCTGGTCGAGTACGGGGGCGGCGACGGCGAGGAGGGTTTCGTGCTCGGCACGGTGATGACCGAGCGTGGAAAAATCGACGCGTGCGCGCTTGGCGCCGGTGCCGGGATCGAGGCCATGGTGCAGCAGCGAGCGGCACCACGAAGCCGTGACCGAAGAGAACCCGGCGCTGCTCGGCGAGCGCACCGCGTCCATGACCACATCGATGTGGCGCAAACCTGCGCTGTTGCCGTTCCGACTCATCACATCTCCTGCGGTGGAAGATCACCCTGAAAGATGGGTGAAGTCAAACACGCGCTTCCTGTACCCGTCCCGTCGTGGGATAGGCGCCCGGCAACCGCACTGAAATTCGCCGCGCTTTTCGGGCGTTGCGCTCGATTGCGCATCTGGTAGGGGTGAAGCACGGCGGGCGTTCGGGGCGGTGAACGGGCTTTACGCCGCTATCGAAACCGCAAGAGTGCGTCAGGGGCGTTAGCAGATGGTCGTTGGTCGCCGATGACGGCGGAAGAGGACATCGTCGGGATCGAGGAAACGCGCCGTTACCGCGCGTTCCTGAGCTATAGCCATGTCGACGAGCGTTTCGCCGGCAAGCTGCATCGCTGGCTGGAATCCTATCGCATCCCTGCGCGCCTGGTGGGCACCGTTACCCGCTCTGGCGTCGTACCGCGGCGGTTGACGCCGATCTTCCGCGACCGGGCCGAGCTACCGGCAGCCTCCAGCCTCGACCAGGAAGTACGGCAGGCGCTGTCACAGTCCGATGTCCTGCTCGTGCTCTGCTCCCCCGCCGCGAGGAATTCGCGCTGGGTCGATGCCGAGATCGAGCTGTTTCGCAGCCTCCATCCAGACCGGCCGGTGATCGCCGCATTGCTGGAAGGCGAGCCGGAGGAGAGCTTCCCCGCCTCGCTGGTCGGCCCCGATGCCAAAGGCGTTACCCACGAACCGATCGCGGCGGATTTCCGCGCCGATCACGACGGTCCGAAACTCGCCCGCCTGAAGATCGTCGCCGGGCTGACCGGAATCGCGCTCGACCAGATCATCCAGCGCGATGCGCAGCGACAATTGCGCCGCGTGATCGCGATCACGCTGCTTACCGTCCTGCTTACTCTATCGATGGCCCTGATGCTGATCTTTGCGTTGCGTGCGCAGATGGAAGCCGAGCACCAGAGACGGCAGGCCGAAGGGTTGATCGAGTTCATGTTGACGGACCTCAGACAGAGGCTGGAAGGCGTCGGCCGTCTGGATGTGCTGCGATCCGTGAACGAGCGGGCGCTCGACTACTACGCCGACCAGTCCGACCTGAACGCGTTGCCGGTCGAATCGCTGGAGCGCCGTGCCCGCATTCTCCATGCCATGGGCGAGGACGATCACAAGCGCGGCGACTATGCCGGCGCCGTGGCCAAGTTCGCAGAGGCACATCGCGTCACCGGCACCCTACTGGCGGCCGCTCCCGGCGATGCCCCGCGCATCTTCGCCCATGCCCAGAGCGAATTCTGGCTTGGCTACGTGGATTTCATTGCCGGACGCCATGAAAAGGCGCTGCCGCGCTTCATCGCCTATCGTGCGCTGGCCGAACACCTGGTCCGTCTGGTGCCCGACAATCAGGCCTACTGGCGGGAACTCGCCTATGCCGAGGGCAACATTTGCACCATTGCTGTGACCCGCAAGGGGCCGCCGGACCAGCTTGCCGAATGCGGTAATGCACTCCACACGATGGAGCGGGTCGCCCGGCTGGCGCCGAAGGACCGCAGCGTCGATGCCGACATCGCCAACCGTCATGCCTGGATGGCCGATGCCTTGCGCGCGCAGGGCCGCGATGCCGAAGCCCTGCAGGAACGCGCGCAGCAGGCCGCGATCATCCAGCGGCTCATCAAGGAAGATCCGAAGAACGTGACTTACCAGCAGGACTGGATGCTGGCGCGCTATTCGAACTCGCAATTGCTCTATAGTCTCGGCGACAAGGCGCAGGCCCGTCGCATGAGAGAGGAAGCCCGGCGCGACGTCGCCCGGCTCATCGAATCCGATCCGGAAAACAACGATTGGCGGATGTGGCAGAGCAAACTGGCACGGCCGTTCGAAGATTGAGGTGAATGATGTCTACGCTTAATTATACCCAATACGGCTTGTCGCCGTCCATCGAACTGGGACTTTCGGACGATGCCGAAGTGATCCCGTTCAAGGTGACGCTGGAAGTCGATTGCGATGGCAAGATATCTTTGACCTACGGCGTCGTTGGCGAGGACGTGGACTACATCCCGATCACCTGCAACACCAAGGTCGAGGTCGAACTGGTCGGCGAGCAGCTCTACTTCTCGAAGGAGTGGGACGCGATCACCACCAAGGAAGCGCTGTCTTCCTATTATGGCGCTCTCGAATACAGCAATTACGATGAGGATCTGGATCGCTACAAGACGGTTACCTTCCAGGCGCGCTACAATCAGGGCGGCAAGCTGGGCACGAAGCATCGTTTCAACATCAACGTGGACCTGTTGCAGGGCACTCGCTGCGATCCCAAGTGGATCGGCCTGACGATCGATCCCGACATCAAGAACCCGCCGCCGAACAAGTTCTGAAGCCCGAATTCGCGTCTGGAGGTGCGAACGTGACTCTTCCTGCCCTTGCCAGAATCCGGCAGATCGCGCGCGCGGGGGATATTCGGCGGGCTTGGCGGATGTTCGAGGATGCCGGTCTTTCGGCATCCTCGGTTCCGGAGGCGCTGAGCCTCAAGGGCAGGCTTCTGAAGGACCGGGGCCTGCAGGCGCACGGCAGCCAGCGGGCGCAGCTGCTGGGAGAAGCGCAAAAGGCTTATCTCCAGGCGGCGGGCGATCGTTCGGCGACTTATCCGCTCATCAATGCGGCAACGATCGCGTTCCTGAACGATCGGTCCGAAGAAGCGCAAGGCATCGCGCGTCGAATTCTCGGCATTCTTTCCAGTGGTGCGCACGAAGCGGAAACCCGCTACTGGCTCGCTGCCACCGAGGCCGAGGCGCGGTTGCTGCTCGATGACCGGCCAGGAAGCCGTGCGGCTCTGGAACGCGCGATGCAGGCGGCGCCGCAGGCCTGGGAGGATCACGCCGTTACGCTGCGACAGTTCCGCCGGATACTGGAACGGCTAGGCCATGCGGCGGATTATTTCGACCACCTGCAACCGCCGCCGAGCCTCTATTTTTCGGGGATCATCGGACTTCCGCATGACGAGACGGAAGTGCGGAAGCGGCTCGAAAAGGCGTTGGATGAAATCCGGCCGGGTGCGGTCTTCGGGGCTTTGGCCGCCGGGACCGATATTCTCGTGGCGGAACTGGCGCAGGCGCGCGGTGCGCATCTCCATGTCGTCCTGCCGACCTCGGTTGCCCGTTTTCGTGACGTTTCGGTGGCGGACTACGGTGCTTCCTGGGGCGAACGCTTCGATCGGTTGATCGATGAGGCGGACGTGGTGGAAGCGCTCGCTACCAATGCCGGTCTTTCCGAAGCGGCTATCCTGAACGGCTCACGGGTGGCCATGGGGCTTGCCCTGCGGCATGCCCGCAATCTGGCGACCCGCGCGGTCGCTCTTCACGTCTCGCGTTCGACGGATGCGGCGGGATATTCGGAATCCGAATGGCGGGCGCGTGGCTTACCGGTTCGGGAGGTGGTTCTGGCGGACTCGCTGCCTGCACGCAGCGGCTGTCTCGATCCGGCTCTGAACCGCGCGATCATCGCATCGACGGAAGCGCTCCCGGTTCTTTCCGACAGCGGATCCGTTGCTGAAATCGCGGCGGAGGGGGTAAGCCTCCTTGCCTTCGATGACCTCGCCGCCGCAATGGAACATGCGGTTACGCTGTCGCGTGCGATACCGGACATCCGGCTGGGCCTCGATCATCGCGCCGTGACGCCGGGCGAGGATCTGGAAATTTCGGGCGAACTGGCAATACTGCTGGCCCGAGCAGCTCCGCCGGGGAGCATCTGCGCATCCTGGCCGCAGATTGCGGCGCTGGACCTGATCGCACCGGAATGTCGTTTCGAGTCGGCCGGAGAGATCGTCACGACGCTGGGCGACGTTCCGATCGGGCTCTATTGTCCCCCATCTTCCGCATCGCCTTCCTGACTGCCCGTTTTCAGCAGATCATTTCGGCCAGCATGCGCGGGGCGTGAATGGTCAATTGTTCCTCGTCCCGGCTGATGATCCCGCGGCGGATGAGGGCGGCGATGGCGCGGGATGCGGTTTCGCGAGTCGTATTGGCGCCCAGCGCCAACGTCGTGACACGTGGCGGCGGGGCGATATGCTCGCGCCCATCGGCAAGGGCTACGAGTTCGGCATAGACCCGGCCGGCCGCGCTATAGGTCATCCGTGTGACCATGCGGTCGAGCGCACGGTCGAGCTGCCGGGCCAGCAGGCGCGCCATGCCTGCGGCGATCTGCACGTTTTCCGCCACCAGTTCGGCAATCTTGCCCGCCTCGGCGCAGAGCAGCTGGCAATCGAGCAAGGCGTTGATCTCGGCGCGGTGGACGGTCGGGGCCGGGTAGGCGCCG
>PJTY01001082.1_pt1 | contig 10386 bp, 10 predicted proteins | sample 1512121 | NCBI WGS metagenome assembly PJTY01 (sample SAMN08177680, study PRJNA422409) | Soil metagenome, whole genome shotgun sequencing project. | isolation source: Soil enriched (2) on filter paper: alkali lignin treatment | place: USA: Madison | collected 2015-01-15 | reverse complement strand
GGGCGGCTACTGGTCGTGGGACCCGAAGGAAACCTGGGCGCTGATTGTCTGGCTCAATTACGCGGCATGGTTGCACATGCGCCTGATCAAGGGCCTGCGCGGACAGGTCGCGGCATGGTGGGCAGTGGTCGGCCTGCTGGTGACGACCTTCGCTTTCCTTGGCGTCAACATGTTCCTGTCCGGTCTGCATTCCTACGGCGAGCTGTAAGCCGAACTGTAACCTGGACTGTAACTTTTCCGCGGGCCGGCACGAATTAACTGGCAACCGTGTTTCTTCGCATCATGCGATGAAACATCCGGCGCGGCAGGGAGTCTGATCACAACGAGGACCATTGCCGCGCACCTCGCTATGGAGTTGCCATGCTGATCAAACGCCCGCCCAACGGACGCGACCTGCCGTTCACCTCGGAAATCACGCCGCGTGCCGTGTTCGAATCGCGCCGCAGCTTCATCCGCCAACTGGCGCTCGGTTCGATCGCGGGCAGCGTGCTGTTCGAGATGGCAACGCGCGAAGCCTTTGCCGCACCGGCGCAGCAACTGGCGGCCAAGGCCAATCCGGCCTATGCCCTGGCCGACAAGCAGACGGCGTACAAGGACGCGACCACCTACAACAACTTCTACGAGTTCGGCACCGACAAGGGCAGCCCGGCGCGCTACGCATCGGCCATGAAGACGCGGCCGTGGACGGTGGCGATCGAAGGCGAGGTCGGCAAGCCGATGACGCTGGACATCGACGCGCTGCTGAAGCTGGCGCCGCTCGAGGAGCGCGTCTATCGCTTGCGCTGTGTCGAGGGCTGGTCGATGGTGATTCCGTGGATCGGCTATTCGTTGTCGGCCCTGATGAAGAAGGTTGAACCGACTTCGAATGCGAAGTACGTGCAGTTCGTGACAGCAGCCGACCGACAGGCCATGAACGGTCTGCGTTATCCGGTATTGAACTGGCCCTATACCGAAGGCTTGCGCATCGACGAAGCGGCGCACCCGCTGACGCTGCTGACGCTCGGCATGTACGGCGAAGCCCTGCCGAACCAGAACGGCGCGCCGGTACGCATCGTGGTGCCGTGGAAATACGGCTTCAAGTCGGCCAAGTCCATCGTCGCCATCCGCTTCGTCAAGGACCAGCCGCGCACTGCGTGGAATCGTGCGGCACCCGGCGAGTACGGTTTCTACTCCAACGTCAATCCGCAGGTCGACCACCCGCGCTGGTCGCAGGCCAGCGAACGTCGCATCGGCGAGGACGGCTTTTTCACCAAGAAGCGACCGACCCTGATGTTCAACGGCTATGACGATGTGGCATCGCTTTACAGCGGCATGGACCTGAAGAAATTCTACTGAGATGGCGACCGGCTTCAATCCGGCGCCGCGGCAACTGCTTGCCATCAAGGCCTGCCTGTTCGTGCTCGCCCTGTTGCCGTTCGCACGCCTGGTGGCTGGCGCGTTCAGCGACGGACTCGGGGCGAACCCGCTCGAATTCATCACCTGGAATACCGGCGAGTGGACGCTGTATTTTCTGACCATGACCTTGGCGGTGACGCCGCTGCGGCGCTGGAGCGGCTGGAACTGGCTGATCCGGCTGCGGCGCATGATCGGGCTGTTCGCCTTCTTCTATGCATTCCTGCATTTCACGGCTTTTTTCTGGTTCGATCATTTCTTCGATGTGCAGGACATGCTGCGCGACGTCGCGCGGCGGCCGTTCATCCTGGTCGGCTTTGCCGCCTTCGTGCTGCTGATTCCGCTGGCCGTCACCAGCACCAAGGGCATGGTGAAACGGCTCGGCGCGCGCCGCTGGCAGTGGCTGCACCGGCTGATTTATCTGATCGTGCCGCTGGGTTTGCTGCACTTCTGGTGGATGCGCGCCGGCAAGAACAATTTTGGCGAGCCGCTGATCTTCGCTCTCGTTGTCGGTTTCTTGCTGGCTGCGCGCGTGGTGTGGGCGTGGAGAAAACACGCAAGGGAACAGACGGCTCGCAGGCCGGCGGCATAGGCCGAAAAAGAAAAAAAGCGGATGTTTCCATCCGCCTTTTTTCATGGCAGCAGGGATTCCCCCGCAAACAGTTCGGCTGGCAATTCGCGCTTGCGGATCAGATGCACGTCCTTACCGTCGACCATGATCTCGGCCGCACGGCCGCGCGTGTTGTAGTTGGACGCCATCGTCATGCCGTAGGCGCCGGCGGACATGATCGCCAGCAGGTCGCCTTGCTCGATCGACAGTTCGCGTGCGCGCGCCAGCCAGTCACCCGATTCGCAGACCGGGCCGACCACGTCATAGACTTGCGCCGGCTGCTCGCCTGCCTGCCTGACGGTCTGCACGCCGTGCCAGGCTTCGTACATGGCGGGACGCATGAGGTCGTTCATAGCGGCGTCAACGATCGCAAAGTTCTTGGTTTCGCCATGCTTGATGAACTGCACCTCGGTCAGCAGCACGCCGGCGTTGCCGACGATGGAGCGGCCCGGTTCGAACAGTACCTTGATCGGCGTGCCGTTGTGCCTGGCAGCACGCCAGGTATCGATCTTGGTGAACAGGCGCGACAGGTAGTCGCCGACCGCGACCGGCTTGTCGCCGTTGTAGTCGATGCCGATGCCGCCGCCGATGTCGAGGTGATGGACCACGATGCCTTCCGCCGCCAGCGTGTCGATCAGTTCGATCAGCTTGTCGACGGCCTCCAGCAGCGGCGCGTCGTCGAGCAGTTGCGAGCCGATGTGGCAGTCGATGCCGGTCACGTCGATATGCGGCAGCGCGGCGGCAACGCGATAGGTCGCCAGCGCATCCTCATAGGCGACGCCGAACTTGTTGTCCTTGAGACCGGTGGAAATGTAGGGATGGGTCTTGGCATCGACGTTCGGGTTAACGCGCAGCGAAACGGGTGCGCGCTTGCCGAGCTCGGCCGCGACTTCGTTGAGGCGGTGCAGTTCGGGAATCGATTCGACGTTGAAGCAGAGGATGTCGTGTGACAGCGCCAGCCGCATCTCGTCGCGCGACTTGCCGACGCCGGAAAAGATCACCTTGCGCGGCGAGCCGCCGGCGGCCAACACGCGCAGCAGTTCGCCGCCCGAGACGATGTCGAAGCCGGAGCCGAGCCGTGCCAGTACGTCGAGCACCGCGATGTTGGAATTGGACTTGACCGAATAGCAGACCAGCGCCGCCTCGTCGTTGCGGCCATGGCGGCGGCAGGCATCCGCGTAGGACAGGAAATTGGCGCTCAGGGCCGCCTTGGAATAGACGTAGGTCGGCGTGCCGAAGCGGCGCGCGATATCGGCCAGCGAGACGTCTTCTGCATGCAGGACGCCGTCTTGATAGGAAAAATGCGACATGGAAAAGCGTGTTGGGCTTACTGGGTAATCGGTGAAGCCGACGGCGTGTCAATCTCGGGCAATGTGCTGTCCGGTGCCTGCAGTTGCTCATCGGCCGGTGCCGGTGCGGCGGGTTGCGTGCCCGGCGCGGTCGGGTAGGTCGGCATGTACAGCGGACCTTTCACGCCGCAGCCGGCCAGCAGGCCGAGGGTGCCGATGAGGATGGCAAGGGAGGGCATGACGCGGCGCAAGCCGAAAGCGGACTTCACGATTAGAATCCCGGTTTGGGTAAATGAACAAAACGACTTGGAGTGTAGCATGACCGAATCCGAATTCCTGAAGCAGGCCGAGGCCGTGCTGAACCATATCGAAGCCGAACTGGAAGCGCTGGCCGATGCCGATGAGCTGGACGTCGAGTGCTCGCGCAGCGGCAATGTGCTGGAGATCGAGATCATCGCCAACGGTTCGAAGATCATCGTCAACAGCCAGGCGCCGATGCAGGAACTGTGGGTGGCGGCGCGCTCCGGCGGCTACCATTTCAGGGAGCAGGACGGCGAGTGGCGCAATACACGCGACGGCAGCGAATTCTTCGATGCGCTGTCGCGCGCGGTCAGCGAGCAGGGCGGCGTCGCCGTCACCATCGGCAAGCCGGACTGAGGCAACCGCAGGGTCCAATGAAAAGGGAAGCGCGACGGCTTCCCTTTTTTGTTGACGGGTATCGCTGTCAGGCGATCAGAACAGTTCGTTCTTGACCTCGTCGCGGGTCGGTTGGCCCTGCCATTGTTCGCCCGGCACGTCGAGACTGCGCACGCCGAGCCCCGGCGGATTCTCCGCATAGAAGAAATCGCCGTTGGCCTGGATGATGCCGTCCGGGATTTCGCGCGTGACCATGGGCACGCCCTTGAGCGCCTTTTCCATGTAACTGATCCAGATCGGCAGGGCCAGGCCGCCGCCGGTCTCGCGGCTGCCCAGGTTGCGCGGCTGGTCGAAGCCGATCCATGCCACGCCGACCAGTTCCGGCTGGTAGCCGGCGAACCACGCATCGAAGGAATCGTTGGTGGTGCCGGTCTTGCCTGCCAGATCGGTGCGGTTGAGGGTCTTGGCGCGGCTGGCGGTGCCGGCATTGACGACTTCCTTGAGCATGCTGTCCATCAGGAAGGCGTTGCGCGCATCGATCACGCGGTTGCTTTCGTCGCCGGCCTTGTCGGGTTTGGCCTGCGACAGCAGGCGGCCATCCGCATCGGTGATGCGCGAGATCAGATACGGGTTGACCTTGTAGCCGCCGTTGGCGAAGACCGCATAGGCGCCTGCCATCTGCAGCGGCGTCACCACACCGGCACCGAGCGCCAGGGTCAGATACGGTGGATTTCTGGCCGAATCGAAACCGAAGCGCGTGATGTATTCCTGACCGTACTTGGCGCCGATCTTGTGCAGGATGCGGATCGAGATCATGTTCTTCGATTTCGCCAGGCCCTTGCGCATGGTCATCGGGCCGTCGTACTTGCCGTCGTAGTTCTTCGGTTCCCACGGCGGACCACCGGTGGTGCCGCTGCTGAAGCTGATCGGCGCGTCGTTGATCAGGGTTGATGGCGACAGACCCTTTTCAAGCGAGGCCGAATAGATGAACGGCTTGAACGAGGAGCCCGGCTGGCGCCACGCCTGCGTGACGTGATTGAACTTGCTGCGGTTGAAGTCGAAGCCGCCGACCAGCGCGCGGATCGCGCCATCGCGCGTATCGGCGGCGACGAACGCCGATTGCACTTCCGGCATCTGCGTCACGCTCCAGTCCTTGCCTTCCTGCATGACACGAATGACGGCGCCGCGCCGCACCTTCTTGCCGGGCGGCGCATTGTCGCGCAGCAGTTGCGCGGCGAAGCGCAGGCCTTCGCCCTGGATCGCAAGCTCCTCGCCGGAGATCAGCACTGCCCGGATCAGCTTGGGCGTGGCCTCCAGCACCACGGCCGCGACCAGGCCGTCGCTGTCCGGATGGTTGGCCAGTTCGACCTCGATCGCATCCTCGGCCTCTTCCTTGCTGTCGGGAATCTCGATGAAGTTTTCCGGGCCGCGATAGGCCTGGCGCTTCTCGTAGGCCATCACGCCGCGCCGTACTGCCAGATAGGCGGCATCCTGATCGGCCTTGGTGATGGTGGTGAAGACGTTCAGGCCGCGCGTGTAGGTTTCTTCCTTGAACTGTTCATAGACCAGCTGGCGCGCCATTTCGGAAATGTATTCGGCATGCACGCCGAACTCGCTGCTGTTGGTCTTGATCTTCAGCTCTTCCTCGCGTGCGGCGTTGTACTGCGGCTCGCTGATGTAGCCGAGCATGTACATGCGCTGCAGGATGTACTGCTGGCGCGCCTTGGCGCGCTTGGGATTGACCACCGGGTTGTAGGCCGACGGCGCCTTGGGCAGGCCGGCCAGCATGGCGGCTTCTGCCACCGTGATGTCCTGCAGCTGCTTGCCGAAATAGATCTGTGCGGCGGAGGAGAAGCCGTAGGCGCGCTGTCCCAGATAGATCTGGTTCATGTAGACCTCGAGAATCTGGTTCTTCGAGAGGTTGCGCTCGATCTTCCACGCCAGCAGGACCTCATAGATCTTGCGCTTCAGGGTCTGTTCGCTGGAAAGAAAGAAGTTGCGCGCGACCTGCTGCGTGATGGTGGAAGCGCCCTGCCGCGCGCCGCCGCCGAGGTTGTGCAGCGCGGCGCGCGCGATGCCGAGGTAATCGACGCCGCCATGTTCGAAGAAACGGTCGTCCTCGATCGCCAGCACGGCCTTCTTCATGATGTCGGGAATATGATCGATTCGAACCAGATTGCGCCTTTCCTCGCCAAATTCGCCGATCAGGACGTTATCTGCCGAGAAAATGCGCAAAGGAATCTTGGGGCGATAGTCCGTCAGCGAGTCCAGCGCGGGCAGATTCGGATAAGCCAGCGCCAGCGCAAACACGAGGATCAGCGCACAAATCGTCCCCAGTCCGGCCACCAGACCGATGAAACCCAGGAACAGACGTAATGCGGTGGAAGATGCGCGTTTGGGCGCCTTGTCGGATTTGTCTTTGGAGGCGGATTTTTGGGAAGCCATGCAAGGGAAATGAGAGAGGTATCCGCACCATTATAGCGGCGTGCCTGTGACGATTTGACAGAATCCCGGCGAAAACAGCGCCAATATCGGGAAAGGTGTTGCGTGGACATTTGGCAACGCATTTGCAAATTTCTGACAGGAAATGTCTTTACACTTTCCAATTCTTGGCGCTAGGATTTGGAGCAATGTTGCACACAGGCATGCAAATCGCCGGTTCCTGAACGCTTTTCGTCAAAACGCTGTGGCACGGATGTCGGCGCCAGACCGACACCCATGGCGTGACGTTTCAATCAGATAAGAAGATTTGAGGGAGAGTCAGCTTGGCCTTTGATTTCGGTGCCCTGTTCGGCAGGAAGAAGCTGCCGCTGGTCGGTCTTGACATCAGCAGTTCGGGGATCAGGCTGGTCGAGCTGTCCGATGCGGGCAAGAACCAGTTGCGTCTCGAATGTTTCGCTTCCGAGCCGTTGCCGCGCGGCGCGGTGGTCGACGGCAACATCGAGAACATCGAGCAGGTCTCGGACGCCGTGGCCCGCGCCTGGAAGAAAAGCGGCACGCGCGCTAAGCAGGTTGCGCTCGGCATGCCGCCTGCCTCCGTCATCACCAAGAAAATCATTCTGCCCGGTTCGCTGTCCGAGGATAACCTCGAACTGCAGGTCGAGACCGAGGCCAGCCAGTACATCCCGTTTGCGCTCGACGAAGTGCGTCTCGATTTCGATGTCATCGGTCCGGTCGACAGTTCCCCGGAAGACATCGAAGTGATGCTGGCCGCGACCCGCAAGGAAAAGGTCGAGGACCGCGTGGCGGTGGCGCAGGCGGCCGGCCTCAAGCCGACCGTGATGGACATCGAATCCTATGCGGCGCGCGCCGCCATCGAGCGCATCACGCAGCAGAAAGCGCATCGCGGCCAGATTCTCGGTCTGTTCCAGATCGGCACCAATGTCACGCATGTCTCCATCCTGCAGGACGGTGAGGTGCTGTACGAACGCGAGCAGCCGTTCGGCGGCCATTCGCTGACGCAGGACATCGTGCGCAATTACGGCCTGTCCTACGAAGAGGCCGAACTTCGCAAGAAAACCGGTGACCTGCCGGACGGCTACCAGACCGACATTCTGGAGCCTTTCCTCGAGAATGCCTCACTCGAAGTCACGCGCGCGATCCAGTTCTTCTTCACTTCCACGCCCTACAGCCAGATCGACCAGATCTTCCTGGCTGGCGGCTGCGCCACCATTCCCGGCCTGGTCGAAACGGTGGCCGATCGCACGCGGATATCGACGGCGGTCATTAGTCCCTTTACCGGCATGCAGCTTGGCCCGAACGTGCGCGAAAAACAATTGCGCGCCGAAGCGCCCGCCTATCTGGTGGCTTGCGGTCTGGCGATGCGGAGGTTCGACTGATGATTCGCATCAATCTGCTCCCGCACCGGGAGGAAAGGCGCAAGCAGCGCAAGCAGGCATTTGTCGCACTGATGCTGGCCAGTGCCGTGGTCGGTGCATTGATCGTGGCCGCGGTCGGCGGTTATTTCGCCAGCCGTCTGGCGAATCAGGAGGCGCGCAACCAGTACATCAAGGCCGAGAACGCGCGTCTCGATGTGCAGATCAAGGAAGTCGCCAATCTGCGGCAGGAGATCGAGGCGCTGAAGGCGCGCCAGCAGGCGGTCGAGGATCTGCAGAGCGATCGCAACCAGCCTGTCTATCTGCTCGACGAACTGGCGCAACAGGTGCCCGAGGGCGTCTATCTGAAGGCTTTCCAGCAGAACGGCCAGCGCGTGAAGCTCAATGGCTACGCCCAATCGAATGAGCGGGTCTCCGAACTGCTGCGCAATCTGGGCAACCGTTCACCGTGGCTCGAGAAGCCGGACCTGGTCGAAATCCGTTCGGTCAGCCTCGGTCAGGGAAGGGGCAACGATGCGAAGCGCGTCTTCGAATTCACCGTCAATGTCGATATCCGTCGCCCGCGCGACATCGAGCCGGCCGCGGCCGAAACCGACAGTGGCGCGCCGGGCAAGCCTGCCAAACGTTCCTGACCGAAGAGATCGCATATGGCAGACCTGAAAAACATCGGTGAAACCGTCAGTTCCCAGTTCCGCGGACTCAACGGCCTGCATCCGGGGCAGTGGCCGATCGTGCCGCGTGCGCTGTGTGCGCTCGGCGTGGCAGCGGCCGTGGTGGGACTGGGATGGTTCTTTTACTGGAGCGATCAGATGGACGACATCGATCGCGCCGTGGCGCAGGAAACGCAGCTGCGCGACGCCTACAAGAGCAAGGTGCAGCAGGCGGTCAACCTGGAGGCGCTGCGCAAGCAGAAGGAGCAGGTCAACCAGTACGTCTCGACGCTCGAAAAGCAGTTGCCGAGCAAGGCCGAGATGGATGCGCTGCTGTCCGACATCAACCAGGCCGGCCTGGGGCGCGGCCTGCAATTCCAGCTATTCAAGCCGGGTCAGGTGGTGGTGCGCGACTACTACGCGGAACTGCCGATCGACATCAAGGTGACCGGCACGTACCACGATGTCGGCGCCTTCACGAGCGACATCGCCAACCTGCCGCGCATCGTTACCCTGAACAAGCTGAGCCTCGCCGCCGGCAAGGATGGCGCGCTGACGCTGGAAGCGGTTGCCAAGACCTTCCGCTATCTCGACGACGAGGAAATCGCGGCACAGCGCAAGGCCGCGGCGGACAAGAAAAAAGCCAAGGGAGCACGGAAGAAATGAACGCCTTTCCGTTTCGTTTGACAGGAAGCCTTGTGCTGCTTGCCGTGTTGTCCGGTTGCGGTGGCAGCGACACGGCGGAACTGCGCCAGTGGATGGATCAGACCCGTGCGCAAAGCCGCGTGTCGATCAAGCCCTTGTCCGAGCCGAAGAAATTCACTCCGTTTACCTACGAGGCCAATGGCCGCGAAGAGCCGTACAGCCCGCGCAAGCTCGAGACGGCGCTGGCCAAGGCTGCCAAAAGCGGCGGCATCCGGCCCGATCTCGACCGCCGCCGCGAGCCGCTGGAAAGCTATCCGCTCGATACCCTGCACATGGTCGGTACCCTGCAGAAGCCCGGGCTGACCTATGCGCTGCTGCAGGTGGACAAGATCATTCATCAGGTCAAGGTCGGCAACTACGTCGGATCGAACATGGGACGCGTGATCAACATCACCGAGTCCGAAGTGCAGTTGATGGAAACAGTTCAGGACGCGTCCGGCGAGTGGGTCGAACGTGAAGCCAAGCTCGAATTGCAGGAGACGCAAAAATGATGGCGTATCAAAAACAGGTTTCGGGTATGCAGCTCATGCGAGGAATGGGGTGCATCCTGGCGTTCGCGCTCCTTGCCCTGGCGGGCCGCCCGGCGTTTGCCGCATCCAATGAAATCCAGTCGATCACCTCGACTCAGCAGGGCAGCAACGTGGTCGTCAAGATCGAACTGAAGAATCCGGTGGCGGCGCTGCCCATGGGGTTCTCGATCACCAGCCCGGCGCGCATCGCGCTCGACTTTGCCGATACCGCGAATGCGACCGGCAAGGGCATGCAGGAAATCGGACTCGGTGACGTGCGCAACGTCAATGTGGTGCAGGCCGGCGAACGGTCACGCCTGGTCTTCAATCTGCAGCGCTCTCTCAACTACGCCACCGCGATCGACGGCAATGCCGTGGTCGTGACCATCGATGGTTCGGGTGGCCCGGCCGCGGCGGTGAATGCATCGGGCCTGCCGGTCGCTCCCGTGCAGCAGACGGCTGGCCGGCATGCGCTGCGCGATATCGATTTCCGTCGCGGCAACAATGGCGAGGGACGGATCGTGGTCGATCTGCCGGGCAGCCAGATCGCGGTCGATGTGCGCCAGATCGGCAAGAAGATCGAAGTCGATTTCCTCAAGGCGAGCCTGCCGCAGGTGCTGCGCCGCCGCCTCGACGTGGCCGACTTCGGCACGCCGGTCAATACCATTACCACCCAGCAGCAGGGCGACAATGTGCGCATGCTGATTGAACCGCAGGGTAACTGGGAACACAGCGCCTATCAGAGCGATACGCAACTGG
>PJTY01001068.1_pt1 | contig 10490 bp, 9 predicted proteins | sample 1512121 | NCBI WGS metagenome assembly PJTY01 (sample SAMN08177680, study PRJNA422409) | Soil metagenome, whole genome shotgun sequencing project. | isolation source: Soil enriched (2) on filter paper: alkali lignin treatment | place: USA: Madison | collected 2015-01-15 | reverse complement strand
TAGTCCAGGCCGTGTCGAGCCAGAACGCGAGCGACCCCCGCGGCGTACAAGGCCTTCTCGGCTTCAAGGTCAGGGTATAGCTCGGCCATCCAGGCGCGTAGAAGCGCTGCCTTCTCAGGCGGCATTTCGTTGACCTTCCAGTCACGGATCGAGCGTTCGGCCGCAGACCGGCTGCCGCCATAGAAGCTGTCGGTAAAGGCTTGGGCGACCTGGATATGTTCTGGGCCTGGTTCAGGGCCCTCCCACGGTTGACGCAGCGGTTCGTCGCCTTCGGTCAGGATGTCGAAGGGCAGTTCGACCATGAAAGGAACGCCGGCGGGCTGGGCGACGCGCCCGCGGAACACGATCGCCAGCGCCGCTTGCTGGAAACCCATGTCGGCAGGTCTGGCGAACACGGCGCCGCAACGGGTCAAGGCGCCGTCGTCGTTGTTGACGCATTCGAGGGTGACGGTTCCGTTGACTCGCAGATCCTTGGCCATGGGCGGATAATCGTGGCGTTCAACGATGGGACGTGTCTCCCACTGAACAGGCTCCGCCAATAGGGCCAGGCTCGCCAAAAGCGTGATCATCTAGAGATTCCCCGTGGGATTTCAGGGCGCGACGCCAGCCGTCGGCCCACAGTCATATCGGGCGCAGTAGCGGCGACGAAGTTCGATCATCGGCTCGCGAGGATAAATATCGCGTCCGGCCTCTCGCAACTGCGGAGTCCAGGCTTCGCTCCAGTCATCGGGCTGCTTGGGCGGCAAGGCGTCCAACTCGCGAAGAGCAAGGACGCGGGCCATGACCAAGCCCCGCCTTTGGCGCTCTGTTTCCAGATTGCCGAACAGTTCGGCGATCCAGCCTTCGGTCGTCCGGCGCATCTCGAGCGGCATCCGGTCCAGCCGCCAATGACGTCTAAGGCGAACGACAGGCTCGACGCTGCGTCGGGCGAAACGGCGGCCGCCTTCCATTTGCGCGGCGTTGGGCGTCGGACCGGACCAGGGCGTCGGCGCCTCCGTGTTGAATGGCGAAACGTTGAAGGGCACGCGCACCGTGAACTCGCGTTTTTCAGGCGAGGCGTCGGGTGCGGCGGGCGTTAGCCTTGCGCGCTCGATGATGCGGACCGCGGCTTCGGCGAAGCCCAGCCCGTCCGGACGCGCGCGCATGGCGGTGCAGGCGTTCGGCAGCCCTTCTGGCGTCACCAGGCAGTTTACCTCGACCCAGCCGCCGATGTGCATGGCGGCGGCGAAGGGTGGGAAATCTTCTGTCGTCGGAACAGGGCGCGTAACCCAGGCGACCGGCTCTTCCGTTGTTGCGAAAGAGGCTCCGCTGAAAAAAGCAGCCAGGATAAAACTGGCAGCGCCGACCGCTCGATTCATACGAAAACGCCTCCCGAGCCTAGCTGACACGGGAGGCGCTTCACGCTCAAGCCATAGAACGGCGATCAGCCGGCCAGGGCGTCCACACTCATGCGTTGCAGCAGGTCGCCGCCCTGGCCGACGGCGGCCAGACGGCTGGAGACGTGGCCCAGGACGTTGGCGGCGTAGACTTCATAGAGGTCCAGCTTGCCCTGCAGCCAAGTGGAGTCGCCGTCGCCAGCCTCCAGCTTGGCCTTGGCGGCCAGGGCGCCCTTGGCCAACATCCAGCCGCCGACCACGTCGCCCATCAGCTTCAGATAGGCGTCGGCGCCTGCCAGCACATCGGCGGCGCGGGCAGGGTCCGACTTGGCGTCCAGCAGCCACAGGGTGGCGTCCTCGACCGCCTCGATGGCGGCAGCGAAGCGCTCGACCGGCTTGCCGGTGTAGAGGCGGTCGATCTGGGCCAGCGTCGTCTTCATCTCGGCGATCAGGGCCTTGGCCGACTCGCCACCGTCCATCGACAGCTTGCGGCCCACCAGGTCCATCGCCTGAATGCCGTTGGTGCCTTCATAGATCGGGGTGATGCGGGCGTCGCGATAGTACTGGGCCGCACCGGTTTCCTCGATGAAACCCATGCCGCCGTGCACCTGAACGCCCAGGGAGGCGACCTCGCAGCCGACGTCGGTGGACCAGGCCTTGGCGATCGGGGTGAACAGGTCTTCGCGCCCCTTCCACGCCTTGCGATCTTCCTCGGTCGCGGCATGACGGGCCAGGTCGGCGGCGACGCCGGTCGACAGGCAGATGGCGCGGGCGGCGGCGACCTTCGCCTTCATCACCGCCAGCATCCGGCGCACGTCGGGGTGATCGAAGATCGGCGCGTCCTTCTCGCCGGTCCAGACGCTGCGGCCCTGACGGCGTTCCAGCGCATAGGCCAGGGCGTGCTGATAGGCGCGCTCGGCGACGCCGACGCCCTCGACGCCGACGGCCAGACGGGCGGCGTTCATCATGACGAACATGTGGGCCAGGCCCTGGTTCGGCTGACCGACCAGTTCGGCGCGGGCGCCCTCATAGCTCATGACGCAGGTGGGGGAGGCATGGATGCCCAGCTTGTGCTCGACGCCGACCGGGCGGAAGGCGTTGCGCTCGCCCAGCGAACCGTCGGCGTTGACCGCGAACTTGGGCGTCAGGAACAGGCTGATGCCCTTCGGTCCCGCAGGGGCGTCGGGCAGGCGGGCCAGCACCAGGTGGACGATGTTGTCGGCCGCGTCGTGGTCGCCCCAGGTGATGAAGATCTTCTGGCCGGTCAGGGCGTAGGTCCCGTCGCCGTTGGGAACCGCCGTCGCCGTCAGGGCGCCGAGGTCGGACCCTGCGTGCGGTTCGGTCAGCACCATGGCGCCGGTCCATTCGCCGCTGACCAGCTTGGGCAGGTAGGTGGCCTTCTGATGTTCGTTTCCGACCTGCTCCAGCGCTTCGATGGAGGCCAGCGACAGCATGGGACACAGGCCGAAGGCCATGTTGGCGGCGTGGACGGTTTCATAGGCCGCCAGCTCCAGCGCCTTGGGCAGGGCCTGCCCGCCGGCCTCGACCGAGGCGGTCAGGCTGGTCCAGCCGCCCGCCGCGAACTGCTGATAGGCGTCGGCGAAACCGGGGGCGGCCGTCACGGCGCCGTTGGCGTATTTGGCGCCCGCCAGATCGCCGGGGCGGTTCAGCGGAGCCAGAACCTCTTCCGAAAACTGCCCGGCGGCGTCCAGCACGGCCGAGGCGACGTCGGCGTCGTAATCGGGAAAGGCGCCGGTCGCCGCCACCTGACCGATTCCGGCCACGGCGTCGAGGGCGAAGGCGATGTCACGGACGGGGGCGCGGTAGCTCATCGGTTATCCTCAGAAAGACGTCGCGCTTCTGTCGGCCGCCGCGCTTCGGGGCGCAAGCCCGCTTGGACTTTGGTCGAGTTTCCGCGCACTCTACGCGCCTGTTTGAACGGCTGACGCCGCGTAAGGAAAGAGCGACCGTGCCCGCCGACCGACCCGCCAGGGGCGACAGCCCCGAAATCGCCGCCGAGGCGTTGAAGACGGGACGCCTGGTCATCCTGCCGACCGAGACGGTCTATGGGCTGGCGGCCGACGCCTCCAACCCCCAGGCGGTGGCGCGTATCTTCGAGGCCAAGGGCAGACCGCGCTTCAATCCCCTGATCGCCCATGTCGCCAATGCGCTGGATGCCGAAGCGATCGCGGTGTTCGACGCGCGCGCGCGGGCCTTGGCCGAAGCCTTCTGGCCGGGGCCGCTGACCATCGTGGCGCCGGTGCGGGATCGCGAGCGGGTATGCGATCTGGCGCGGGCGGGGCTGGACAGCGTGGCCGTGCGCGTGCCGGGCCATCCGCGCGCGCGCGCGGTCATCGGCGCCTTCGGCGGGCCGGTCGTCGCGCCATCGGCCAATCGTTCAGGGCGGCCCAGCCCGACGACTTTCGACGACGCCATGGAAGAGACGGGCCATGCCGTGGGCGCGGCGGTCGATGGCGGGCCCTGCGCCGTGGGGGTTGAGAGCACCGTCGTTTCGGTGCTGGACGGGCAGGTGGCTCTGCTGCGTCCCGGTTCAGTCACCCGCGAAGAGATCGAGGCGGTCGCCGGGCCGTTGGCCGAAGGGGGGCAGGGGCATCGCTCGCCCGGTCGGCTGGCCCTGCATTATGCGCCTGATGCTCCGGTGCGCATCGAGGCGGAAGGCGCCAGGGAGGACGAAATCCTGCTGGGCTTCGGCCCGGGCATTGGCGATCCGCGCTGGAGTCTCAGCCCAAGCGGCGACCTCCGGGAGGCGGCGGCCAATCTGTTTCGCCTGTTGCGCGAGGCGGATCGCGCCAAACCCGCCGGGATCGCCGTGTCGCCCATTCCAGCCAAAGGACTGGGCGAGGCGATCAACGACCGTCTGCGCCGTGCGGCGGGCTTCGTCGGCTAGAGGAAGCGCGCCTTCACGTCCACGCTGGACGCCTTGCCGACCTTGGGCAGGCAGTTTTCAAGCCAGGCGTCAGCCGCCGTCCGGCCATGCTGCTTCAGCTCGTTCAGATAGCTCCACTCCGTATCGAATTTGGAATGTAGGGACTGGCCGCCCAGCCATTCGTCGGCTTCGATGACGTGGATGCGGACGCCGCGCCGGCGATCCTCACCGGGTTTCAGCTTGCCCTCGGCGATCAGGTCCTGAACGAAGGCGACGGCCCGCAGTTCGGCGACGAGCGGGGCGTTGAAGACGATCTCATTCAGCCGGTCGTTGATCTCGCCCGCTTCTCGCGGCGTCTCATCGCGCTGGAACGGATTGAGGGGCAACAGCAGAATATCGTCCGGCGTGTCGGTGTAGAACAGCGGCCACAGCGCTGGATTAGCCAGATAGCCGCCGTCCCAATAGGGTTCGCCCTCGATCTCCACCGCCTGGAACAACTGGGGCAGGCAGGCCGAGGCCAGCAACACCTCCGGCGCCATTTCGTCGGACCTGAAGATGCGGGAGCGACCTGCGCGCACCGCCGTCGTCGACACGAACATCTGGATGTCGGAGGCGCGCAGGGCCTCGAAATCCACCGCCGTCTCCAGCACCCGGCGTAGCGGGTTCAGGTTGAAGGGGTTGAAGGAATAGGGGCTCATCGACAGGGCCAGGGTCTGACCCGCCTGCCACATCGGCGTCCCCTTCAGCCATTCGGGCGTCAGAGCCTTGGACCAGACGGCGCTGTCGCCGAAGACGTTGCGGCCGCCGGACTGGTTCACCTCGCGCCACAGGTGGTCCAGCGCCTCGCGCCCGCCCTCGGCTCCGCCGCGTTCCAGTCCGGTGATCAGGGCGGCTGCGTTCATCGCTCCCGCCGAGGCGGCGGTGACGGCGCGCACGTCCAGAACATCAGCTTCCAGCAACCGGTCCAGCACGCCCCACTGAAAGGCGCCGTGAGCTCCGCCGCCCTGCAGGGCCAGACAGACCGGTTTGCGTTTCGCCGCCATCAGCCTCTCCGTCTTTCGAGTCGTGCGGCTGCGGTGAAGCCTATTGAGCCGTCCAGCCGCCGTCGACGGAGAAGTGGGCGCCGTTGGCCGAGGCGCCGAGGTCCGACGCCAGATAGAGGAATATGCCCGCCAGTTCGTCGGTCGTGACGAAACGCTTGGTCGGCTGCGAGCCGAGAATGACATTCTTCATCACGTCTTCCTCGCTCATGCCGCGGGTGCGCGCCTGGTCCTGGATCTGCTTCGAGACGATCGGCGTCTCGACGAAGCCGGGGCAGATGGCGTTGCAGGTGATGTTGTCCTGCGCCAGCTCCAGCGCCACCGTCTTGGTGAAGCCGATCACGCCGTGCTTGGCGGCGACATAGGCCGACTTGAACGGGCTGGCGACCAGGCCGTGAGCCGAGGCGATGTTGATGATTCGGCCGCGCCCTTGCGCCTTCATGATCGGGATCGCCGCCTTGGTGGCGTAGAAGGTCGAGGACAGGTTGATGGCGATGATTTTTTCCCACGCGTCGGCGGGGAAGTTTTCGACGGCCTCGACGTGCTGGATGCCGGCGTTGTTGACCAGGATGTCGAGGCGGCCCAGTTCGCGATGCGCCGTGGCGATCATGTCCTCGATCTGATCCGGCCGGGTCATGTCGGCGGGGTGATAGAGGACGCGCACGCCGGTTTCAGCGGCCAGATCGGCGCGCCTCTTCTCGATGGCGTCCGCGTCGCCCAGACCGTTCAGCACCACATCGCCGCCGCACAGGGCCACCGCCCGCGCCAGCGCCAGCCCGATGCCCGAGGTCGAGCCGGAAACGACCGCGACGCGGCCCTTGAGATCGTTCATCGCGAACATGACAGAAAGAACCCGTTGGATAGTGATGCTGCAACGCAACCTAACCGCAGTCGTTCAATCTGGCGATCAGGAATTTCCTTCCCTGATGAATATCCAGTCCGTATCCGTGGACAGGTTCTTGTCGAACCGATAGCCGTCGCGATCGTAGGCCTTCAGGTCCTCGACCTTGTCGAGGCGGTTCTCGATGGCGAAGCGGGCCATGCCGCCGCGCGCCTTCTTGGCGTAGAAGGAGATGATGCGGGCTTCGCCGTCCTTCTTTTCCTTGAAGTGCGGGGTCACGACCGGCAGCTTCAGCGCCTTGGCGTCCACCGCGCCGAAATACTCGTGGCTGGCCAGGTTCACCAAGGTGCGTTCAGACAACTTCTCGGCGTCTTCGTTGAGGCGCAGGGAAATCCGCTCGCCCCAGAAATCATAGAGGGTGGCGCCGCGCTTGGTTTTCAGCCGGACGCCCATCTCCAGGCGGTACGGTTGGATCGCATCCAACGGCCGCAGCAGGCCGTAGAAACCCGACAGGATGCGCAGGTGATCCTGGGCCCAGTTCAGGTCGTCGGTCGACAGGGTGCGCGCCGACAATCCCTCATAGACATCGCCGGCGAAGGCGAAGACGGCCTGAAGCGCGCCGTCCGACGTTTCGTTGTCGAAGGCCTGGAAACGTTGGTAGTTCAGTTCGGCCAGGGCGTCGGAGATGGACATCAGGCGACGCAGATCGGCCCGGCTGAGCTTCTGCGTCACCTTGGCCAGTTCGGCGGTCTCGTCCGCGCATCGCCGCTGCGTCACGGGGGCGTCGATGGCGGGCGGGTTGAAGTCCAGCTTTTTGGCCGGGGACAGGACGATCAGCAAGACGATCGACTCCCTATGCGTCTCAAGAGCGGGCCTCATAGGCCGCTTCCATGACGTTTTGAACCGCCTGAAACGTCACAGACGGTCGCAAGTCATCAGAAGAGGACCGCCGGATTCATGATGCGCCTGGGGTCGAGAGCCTGTCGGATCGCCTGCATGGTCGCGATTTCGAGCGGGGATTTGTATCGCCGCGCCTCATCGGTTTTCAGCCGTCCCAGGCCGTGTTCAGCGGAAATCGACCCGTCGTAACGGGCGACCACATCGTGGACGACTTCTGACCCCTCCATCCAGCGGGCGATGAAGGCTGAGACATCCTCGCCCACGCCGGGGATCACATCATAGTGAAGATTGCCGTCGCCGACGTGGCCGAACACCGACACGCGGCAGCCTGGATGGAAGCGTTCGACCGCGGCCGTCGCCTCGTCGATGAAGTCGGCGATTCGCGATACTGGGACGGACACATCGTGCTTCCAGCCGCCGCCTTCGGGCTTGAGGGCCGCAGAGTGTTCTTCGCGCAGACGCCAGAACTCGGCCTTCTGGGCGTCGTTCTGGGCGATGGCGGCGTCCACGATCAGCCCTTCCTCGAAAGCGGTTGTCAGCAGCCGCTCCATCGCAGCCTCGGCGCCGTCCGGCTCGCCCGAAGCCAGTTCGATCAGCACATACCAGGGCGGCGTCGATTCCAGCGGTTCGCGCGTGTCGGGGATGTTTTTCAGCACCAGGCTCATGCCCAGCCGCTTCATCAGCTCGAACGCTTCGACTCCGCCGCCGGTCTCGGCCTTGGCGCGAGCCAGAAGAACCACAGCGTCGTGGTGGCTCTCCAGACCGACGATGGCCGTGGCGCGGCTGCGCATGATGGGGAACAGCTTCAGCGTCGCCGCCGTGACGACGCCCAGGGTGCCTTCGGCGCCGATGAAGAGCTGCTTCAGATCATAGCCGGTGTTGTCCTTGCGCAGCCGCTTCAGGCCGTTGAACACCTGACCGTCAGGCATGACGGCCTCGATGCCCAGCACCAGGTCGCGCATCATGCCGTAGCGCAGAACCGCCGTGCCGCCCGCGTTGGTCGAGATGACGCCGCCGATGGTGGCCGAGCCCTCGGCCGCGAGGCTGAGCGGGAAGAAGCGGTCCTTCTCCTTGGCCAGCTCCTGCGCCTCCAGCAGGGTCACGCCCGCCTCGACGGTCATGGCGTCGTCCAGGGGCGTCACGTCGCGCACGGTCCGCAGCTTGCGCGTGGACAGCAGGACCTCGCCATAGGGAATCTGGCCGCCGACCAGGCCGGTGCCGCCGCCTTGGGTCACCATGGCCACGCCGTGACGGGCGCAAATCTCGACGGCGCGGGCGACCTCTTCGGTCGTGCGCGGTTGCAGCAGAAGCGGCGTCTCGCCCGTCCAGCGGCCGCGCCATTCGGTCAGCCACGGCGCCATCTCGGCGGCGTCCTGGGTCCAGGCGCCGGGCAGGGCGGCTTTGAGTTCAGCGAGCGATTCTGGCGTCGGGAGGGTCATATCGGCCTTGTGGCAAAAGGCGCGCCGTGGTGGAAGCGCAAAACCTTGCCTTCTGGCGGTCAATTCAAGGGCAAAACATGATTCCGACGCCGGCTGTGGGCGTGGTGTGCCTGAAAGGCGATGAGGTGCTGCTGATCCGTCGCGGCACGCCGCCGCGCGTGGGGGAATGGAGTCTGCCCGGCGGGCGTCTGGAGCCGGGCGAACGTCTGGCTGACGCAGCCCTGCGCGAACTGCGGGAGGAAACCGGCGTCGAGGCGGAATTGATCGGTCTGGTCGATGTGGTGGACGGGCTCTTTCCAGAGGCGGGCGGGCATTACGTTCTGATCGATTATGCGGCCCGGTGGCTGTCTGGCGCGCCGGTCGCGGGCGACGATGCGGCCGAGGCGGCCTTCTTTCCGTTCGAGACCGCCCTGGCCATGGTGGACTGGGAAGAGACGCGCCGCATCATCGGGATCGCGCGCACGATGGCTGACGCGGATGTCATGCTGACGGAACCGGATTCTGTAGCGCGCCGTCGCCGGGGCGGTTAAGCTCTCCTTCCAACTGGAGGGCCTTATGAATTTTTCGCTGATATTCTTTGTGATGTTCGCGGTCTTCGCGCTCATCTTCCTGTTCAGCGTGATCAAGATCGTGCCGCAAGGCCGTGAATTCACGGTGGAACGGTTCGGCAAATACACCAAGACCCTGACGCCGGGCATCCACATCCTGACTCCGTTCGTCGAGCGTATCGGCCGTCGCATGAACATGATGGAGCAGGTGCTGGACGTGCCGACCCAGGAGGTCATCACCCGCGACAACGCGATGGTGAAGGTCGACGGCATCGTCTTCATCCAGGTGATGGACGCGGCCAAGGCGGCCTATCGCGTCGACGACCTGACCTACGCCATCGCCCAGCTGTGCATGACCAACCTGCGGACCGTGGTCGGCTCGATGGAGCTGGACGAGGTGCTGAGCCAGCGCGACAGCATCAACACCCGCCTGCTGCACGTCATCGACGCCGCGACCGAGCCGTGGGGCATCAAGGCCAACCGCATCGAGATCAAGGATCTGACGCCGCCAGTCGACATCACCAACGCCATGGCCCGTCAGATGAAGGCCGAGCGCGAGCGTCGCGCCGTCATCACCGAGGCGGACGGCGAGAAGCAGGCCGCCATCGCCCGCGCCGAGGGCGCCAAGCAGGCGGCGATCCTGGAGGCCGAGGGCCGCCGCGAGGCCGCGTTCCGCGACGCCGAGGCCCGCGAACGTGAAGCCGAGGCCGAGGCCAAGGCCACCGCCATGGTGTCGGAGGCCATCGCCCGCGGCGACGTCAACGCCATCAACTACTTCGTGGCCCAGAAGTATGTGGAGGCCTTCGCCGAACTGGCGCGCAGCCCGCAACAGAAGACGGTCATCGTGCCGTCGGAAATGGGCGCCCTGGTCGGCACCATCGCCGGCGTCGGCGAATTGGTCGGCCTGGCCAAGGAGCAGCAGCAGGTCCGCACGGACGCGCGTCAGGCCGCGCCGCGCGCCGCGCCGCGGCGTTCGGGCGGCGCCGTGCCGACGACGGAGTAGGCCATGGATTGGTTCGTCTCCCTCTACGCCGCTCAGCCGTTCTGGCTATGGCTGGCGGTCGGCGTCGTCCTGCTGGGGATCGAGGCTACAGCTTCGACCGAGTGGCTGTTGTGGCCGGCGGTGTCGGCGGGGCTGACGGCCCTGCTGTCGGCGCTGGCGCCGCAACTGGGCCTGCCGGTCGAGATCGGCGTCTTCGCCGCGTTGACCGTGGCGTCCACCGTCCTGTCGCGTCGTCTGATCAAGCGGGTGAACCCCAAGGATCAGCCCGACATCAATGATCGCGACATCCGTCTGGTCGGCGAACGCGCCCGCGTGGTCGAAGCCTTCGTCGGCGGTCGCGGCCGGGTCTTCGTGTCCGGCTCGGAATGGCCGGCTGAAATCGAGGGCGCCTCGCCCCTGGCGGGCGAGAGCGTCATCATCGAATCAGTATCCGGTCCCCTGCTGAAGGTGCGGGCG